>Ga0070694_100000008_pt1 | contig 96501 bp, 91 predicted proteins | sample KBSK1251metaG_FD_65470 | JGI IMG/M metagenome (GOLD analysis project Ga0070694, IMG submission 65470) | Corn, switchgrass and miscanthus rhizosphere microbial communities from Kellogg Biological Station, Michigan, USA - KBS K1-25-1 metaG | ecosystem: Host-associated > Plants > Roots >...
CGATGATGGGGATGAACTCGAGCTGGATCGTCGCCTGGTACGTGAGGTTGCGAAGGCGCGCCTCCATGGGCGTCAAAGGGCGCAACGAACCGTCGGCTTCCTTGACCACGGGGCGCTTGACGCTGATGCGTCCGAGCTTGATCTTGAAGCCCTCGATGTCCGTCTGGATCGTGCCGCGCTCGGTGTCGTCGTCGCCGATGCGGACGTTGTCGATGATCTGTTGGAGGCGGTGCTCCAGGAAATCGTTGAAGGAGGCGATATGGTGGTTGACGAGGGTCCGCTCGTCGTGGAATGCGTCTACGAGTTCGCGCATGGTTTCACCTTTACATGGGGTATTCGATGACGAGGCGGTAGGCGACCGACTCGCCGGCGGTCTTGCTCTTGCGGCGGATGCGCACGACCTGGTTCGCCTTGGCGCCGACGGCCATGGCGGCGGGGTCGCTCGCGAGGATCTTGGGCAGCTGCTCCGGGATGATGTTGTAGACCTCGAACAGGCGGCGCGCCTCGTCGTCCGCAAGCAACTCGTGGATGGGGACGAGCTCGTGGTTGAGTACGTTGAACTCTTGCTTCTCTTCCGTGTCTTCGGCCATGGGACTACCTCGAGGCTAGTCGGCTGTTGGAGAACTCACGAACGGGGGGTGATGGGACCCTCTCGTTGGATGTGGCGTCTCTCCGGGGCACTGCTCCGAACCTCAGCCGACGATCGACCCGCGCGCTCCCGTCCCCCGGGCGTTGGCTCCGTGGAGCCCGCGCCTCACGACCTGCCCGCCGCCGGAGGGGCGACGGGCTCGGTGGGATTCGAACCCACGACCAACCGGTATCTTGCGAGACCAAGTTTTCTCGTGTGAGGCTCGGGCTCGCTAAAAGCCGGACGCGCTACCTGACTGCGCTACGAGCCCCTGGGGACGGCTCGGTTCCGATAAAGGGGTCCCCTTTTAAGCGTTGCCCCGGACGTGGGCGCTGGGAATCGTACGCGTCTAGAACCGGTCTTCCTCGACGAACGCGCCTTCCTCGTCGAAGTTAGGCGGCGTCTCCGACCCGCTTCGGCGGACGGCCTCACCGTAGGAGTATTCGAGGTCCACGGTGAGTTCGCGCAGAAGGCTGTCCAGGCTGCGGTGGCGGAACTCCTTGACCCCGTCGTACTCGCTGTAGACCTTCGCGACGTACTCGTCGCGGCGCGGGTCCTTGTTGATTTCGACGCGGCAGAGTTGCTCTTCCACGGAGCGCCTCGGGGGCCCCTTTACTGAGGGACCCTATAAAAACGTATTTCGCCGTGGGAATGGGAAACGGGGACCGAAGTCGCCGCGCACGGGTGGGTTAAATATGGAACGTGACGGCGCATCGCCACATTGCACGTTCACGTTTTAACTCGCCATCGGGTCCCCGCCGCGGACGTCCATGGCGGTCTCGGCGACGCGGATCGTAGCCACCGCCATCGTCGCCGTCGCGCTCCTTCTGATGGGCCTCTCGTTGGCCAACGCGTGGTGGGGCTTCGCCCGCGAACGGTCGGGGGCCAAGAACTGGGAACGGTACGGGCCCTTCGAGCGCGACGCGGAGGCCTCCGGCGGGCAAATGCGCACCGAGACGACGGTCCTGGGTTGGTTGGTGGTGGCGGCCCTCGCGGGCCTCGCGGTCGCCTTGGTCGCCCAGGTGTTCTCCGTCTCCCGCTCGCGCAGCACGGGGGCGGCCATCCTCGGGATGGTGGCCGTCCTCCTCGTCGCGGCCGCCGTCCTCTATCCCGTCGTCGCGTTCCCCAACGAGATCAACCGCGAGCGCGGCCTGAAGATGTCCTTCGTGGACCGCGACTGCAATTCGTTCTTCGGCGCCGCGGACATCTGCTTCGTGACCCAGCCGGGCCCCGGATGGTACCTCGCGGCGTCGGCCGGCGTCATGACGCTGGCGGCGCTCGTCGCGCGACGCGTGGGTCGGACCGACGCGGAGCCCGAGGTCGCCCCGCTGCCGGCACCCACGCGCGTCGCCGTCGTCAAACCGGCGGGCCTCACGCCGGGGTCGGTGCCGGCCCCGAACGCGCCGACGCGCGTGACGAAGTGCCCGCAGTGCCAGACGCGCGTCACGTACCGCAAACCGGTCGCGGGCGCGGCGATGGCCGAGTGCCACAACTGCGGACTACGCTTTCCCGGGTGAGGCATCCCGGGCCGCGACGAAGCGTTCGGCCTTCTCCAGCAGCTCCTTCGCGTTGCGGTAGGTGATCCGTTCGAGCGCCTTCTCGTACGGCAGCCACACGAAGCCGCGGTGTTCGTGGCTCACTTGGACCTCGCGCGCGGGCACGCGGCCGACGAAGTACGCGACGGATTTGCGGATCGTCGCGCCCTCGCGCTTGTAGTAGTATTCGAAGTCGTGGAGGAAGCCTGGGTGGACGTCGACGACGCGCATGCCGGTCTCCTCCTGGACCTCGCGCAACGCGGCCTGCAAATCGGTCTCGCCGGCCTCGACGTGGCCCTTGGGGAAATCCCAATGGCCGCTGGGATAGTGGAGCAGCAGGTATTCGCGCGGGTCGCCCGTGTAGATGACGACGCCCGCCGAGTGTTCGCTGCGCGCCAAGGCGGTACGCCAAAGCGGTGCGGGTCAAAAACGCTCGGGAATCTTCATACGGGTCCCGTGTGATGAGTCGGCGTGGCTCTCGAGCCCGGGCTGCGGCGCATCCTCCACGTCGCGGCGACGTCGATCGCGCTCCTGCTCTCGCTCGCGTCCCTCACGCTCAATTGGTGGACGGTCGAGGCGTCCTTCCCGTACGGATCGGGCCGGAGTTTCGATTTCCGCGGATTCGAGGCGGGCCCGTACCGCTCCCACGGAAGCTACTTGGACGATTTCGATGGAGCGTTGGACGCCGCCGTGGCGTGGGCGGGCGCGCTCGTCACGGTCGCGTTGGTCGCGTTCGCCGCGGTCGTCGTGTTTGCGTTCGTGGGCCCGCTGCGCTTGCGCGCGCCGGCCTGGACGCCGCGCGCGGCGATCGTCGTCGGCGTCGTCGCGGTCGCGGCCGCCGCCATCGTCGCGCCCATGACGTGGCCGGACGAGTGGCGCGAGTATGCGAACAATCGTGGCTCGTCGTTCGGAGTACGCATCGATCACGCCGAGTGGGACGGACGATGGGACACGGGACAAGGCGCCACGGTGATCTATTCGGCCCGCGCGGGATGGCTCTTCGGGTTCGCCGCGGCCGTCGTCGGGGCGGCGACGCTCGCGTTCGACGTGTGGGCGTCGCGAGGACCCGCGCCTGTCGCGAGACCGCGTCCGGCGGTGGCCGTGACCCGCGAGGCCTGTGAGGCCGCACCGCCCGCGCCGCCGCCTCCGCCGAAGCCGGATTTCACGCGCCGATATTGACGCGGCCCCTGTTCACCGATGGGTTCAAATCCGAAACCGGTTGTCGCCGCGACGCGGCGGGCTCTAAGAGCCTTCTGCGACCAAAGGTATACTCTAGGGCCAGTAGCTCAGCTAGGTAGAGCAGTCGGCTCTTAACCGACTGGTCTTGGGTTCGAATCCCAACTGGCCCGCTCGCATTCTTGCAGGGAAAACCGGGCGGCCGCTCGGCTTGGCCCCGGTCTGCGCGGCGACCGCAGAAGCGCTAAAATAGGAGTGGTCCTTACGCCGGGCTACCCGCCTCTTATAGACGTGGGTTTCACCCCAGAGGTCACACTCGAATGGCTCGCGGACTCTTCGCCGCCCGGAAGCTCTCCAACGACCGACAGAAGTTCCTCTGGAGCAGCCGGTACTACAAGCGCCGGATGCTCCACCTACGGGAAAAGTCGGACCCACTGGGAGGCGTGCCGCAGGCGCGCGGCATCGTCCTGGAGAAGGTCGGCGTCGAGGCGAAGCAGCCCAACTCGGCCATCCGCAAGTGCGTGAAGGTCCAACTCATCAAGAACGGCCGCCAAGTGACGGCGTTCGCGGTCGGCGACGGTGCCATCAACTACATCGACGAACACGACGAGGTCCTCATCGAGGGCATCGGCGGCCGCATGGGCCGTTCGTACGGTGACATCCCCGGCGTCCGCTTCAAGGTCATCAAGGTGAACAACGTGAGCCTCGACATGCTCGTCAAGGGCCGCGCGGAGAAACCGGTGCGGTGAATTCGATGGTCGACCAAGACACTCCTGACACGCCCGACGTCCCCGAACCGCCCATGCCCGACGCACCCGAAGAGGTCGAGGGCGGCGAGGAAGCCCTGGCCGTGGAAGAGGCGGTGCCGGAGGGTCCCAAGGTGGACCTGCCCCGCATGCCCATCTTCGGCAAGTACGACGTGACGAACATCGTCATCGACGACGCGGGCATCGCGCGCTACATGAACCTCGCGCCGTACGCGGGCATCCCCCACCACCACGGGCGCCACGCGAACACGCACTTCGCCAAGATGAAGATCCCCCTCGTCGAGCGCCTCATCAACCACATGATGCGCAGCGAGAACTACACGGGCAAGAAGATGAGCTCGTACCGGGTCGTCAAGGAGGCCTTCGCGATCATCGAGGAGAAGGCGAAGGAGAACCCCGTGCAAGTCTACGTCAACGCCATCACGCGCGCGGCTCCCAAGGAGGAGACGACGCGGCTTCGCTACGGTGGCATCAACGTCCCCAAGGCCGTCGACACGGCGCCCCAGCGGCGCCTCGACCTGGCCATCCGATTCATCGCAACGGGCTCCACGCAGCAGACGTACCGCAACGCGAAACCCATCGCCCAGTGCCTGGCCGACGAGATCATGAAGGCCGCCAAGGGCGACCCGTCGAGTTTCGCCATCGCGCAGAAGGACGATATGGAACGCGTGGCCAAGAGCGCCCGGTAAGCTACCTCAGGAGACTCGATCATGGGCCGAAAGGAAGAGATGGCGAAGAAGTCCGTCGCCCTCATGGACACGCTGCCGCAGATCCGCAACATCGACGTCGCCGCGCACATCGACCACGGAAAGTCCACGCTGTCGGACAACCTCATCGCTGGCGCGGGTCTCATGTCGGAGGAACTTGCGGGCAAGCAGCTCGTCATGGACTTCGACGAGGAGGAGCAGGCGCGCGGCATCACGATCTACAGCGCGTCCGCGTCGATGGTCCACTCGGTCGAGGGCAAGGACTACCTCATCAACCTCATCGACACGCCCGGCCACGTGGACTTCGGCGGCGAGGTCACGCGTGCGATGCGCGCCTCCGATGGCTGCATCGCGGTCTGCTGCGCCGTCGAGGGGCCCATGCCCCAGACGGAGACGGTCCTGCGCCAGGCGCTTCGCGAGAAGGTCAAGCCGATCCTCTTCATCAACAAGGTCGACCGACTCGTCAACGAGCTCAAGCTCACGCCGGAGCAGATGCAGAAGCGCCTCGTGGGCATCATCACCAAGATCAACGAGCTGCTCTACAAGATGGCCCCGGAGGACGTCAAGGGCAAGTGGGTCGTCAAGGTCGAGGACGGTTCGGTCGTCTTCGGCAGCGCGTTCAACAACTGGGCCTTGAGCGTCCCGTACATGAAGGCCAAGGGCGTCACGTTCAAGGACGTCTTCGAGCACTGCGAGAAGGGCACCCAGAAGGAGCTGGCGAAGAAGGCGCCGCTGCACAAGGTGCTCCTCAACTCGGTCGTGCACCACTTGCCGAGTCCCGACGTGGCGCAGAAGTACCGCATCCCCCACATCTGGCACGGCGACATCACGAGCATCCCCGGCAAGGCCATGATGGAGTGCGACGACAAGGGCCCGCTCACGTTCATGGTGACGAAGATCGTCGTCGACCCCCACGCGGGGGAGATTGCGATCGGGCGCATCTTCAGCGGCACGCTCGTGCAGGGCCAGGACGTCTACGTCCTCGGCCAGCCGGGCACGAACAAGGTGCAGCAGGTCGGCCTCATGGTCGGCGCCGACCGCATCACGACGGAGAAGGTCCTCTCGGGCAACATCGCCGCCGTCACGGGCCTGCGCAGCGCGCTGGCCGGTTCGACGGTGACGAGCGAGAAGGACATGGACCCCTTCGAAAAGATCGTCCACACGAGCGAGCCGGTCGTCACGGTGGCCGTCGAGGCCAAGCACATGAAGGACCTGCCCAAACTCGTCGACACGCTGCGCACGATCAGCAAGGCGGACCCGACGATCGTCGTCCAGATCAACCAGGAGACGGGCGAGCACTTGATGTCGGGCATGGGCGAACTCCACTTGGAGGTCGTCCAGCACCGCATCGCCCGCGACTTCAAGCTCGAGATCACGGCGTCGGAGCCCATCGTCGTCTACCGCGAGAGCGTCACGGGCTCGGGCCCCGATGGCGGCTTCGAGGGCAAGTCGCCCAACAAGCACAACCGGTTCTACTTCGAGGTCGAGCCGCTTCCGGAGAACATCGTCAACGCGCTGCGCAACAACGAGATTCCCTCGGACGCGCGCAAGCACAAGGACGAGGTCATGAAGAAGCTGCAGGAGCTCGGCTGGGAGAAGGACATCGCCAAGGGCGTGTTCCACATCTACGGCACGTGCATCGCCACCGACACGACGAAGGGCATCCAGAACCTCTTTGAGACGAAGGAACTCGTCAAGGAGGCCATCGACGAGGTCATGGTGCGCGGACCTCGCGGCCAGGAACCCGTCGCGGGCATGCTCATGCGGCTCGTCGACGCCAAGCTCCACGAGGACGCCGTCCACCGCGGCCCCGCCCAGACGATCCCGGCCGTCCGCAACTCCATCTACGGCGCGATGACGGTCTCGGGCACGACGCTCCTCGAGCCCATGCAGAAGGTCGTCGTCCAGGTCCCGCAGGACAAGATGGGCGACGTCACGCGTGAGATGGGCCAACGCCGCGCCACCATCGTCGACATGAAGACGGAGGGCGACGCGGTCACGATCGAGTCCACGGCGCCCGTGGCCGAGATGTTCGGTTTCGCGAGCGCCATCCGTGGCGCCACGGGCGGCCGCGCCTTGTGGTCGACGGAGAACATCGGGTTCCAACCCCTGCCGCCCCACCTCTTGGAGGGCGTGACGCGGAAGATCCGCGAACGCAAGGGCCTGCCGCCGGAGCCGTACGACGCGAACTACTACTCGGGCTGATTCGGTCTCCGGAGTCCCGGCCCGCGTGCTTTCGTAGTGACCAACGTTGGTCCCTACAGCGGATGCTCCGGCGCGTCCTCGCGACGGGTTGGGGCTGTCGAAAAGGGCGCAGTGACCAACGTTAGGCACTCGTCAAGCCACTTTCGCCCACCCCGTCAGGGAGAATTTGGCCAGTGCCATTGCTGTTCGCGCGTGACATTTTTCCGTGTGAAGAAGGGGCGAGAGTACGTCTACGAGGTGGCAAGCTTCCGGACACCCGCCGGCGAGTCTCGCAATAGAGTCGTCCGCTACGTCGGGGCCCTTCATCCTGTCCATGGCCGACCGACCGTGGATCTTGCCGCATTGCGCGCGGGCCAGGAGGCAACAACGGTCGACAGTCGCGGACGATCCCCCGAGGAGCGACGTCTCGACCGCGAACTCGAACGAAGCGACGCGCTCGCGATGAAGACCATACGCGACAACGCATCGTGAACGGGCAATGCACCGCCTGCTGCCTGACCCGAAGGACCCACATCGGTCGGCAAGGCACCTGGCTGATGGACGACGAGCGGCCTCGGCGAACGCCCGGCCGCTGTAGTGCCCAACGTTGGGCACTACGAACGAGCTTGTCCGATGGGAACGAACGCGTCCCACTGGCCGAGTATTCGCTCGTCATCCACGACCGCGGCATGAGACCCTTGACTTCGTCCACCCGTTCACGCCACGGCGGGGAAGTACCTGCGCCAGCGTCCTTCGGTGCGCACCGCGACCTTGCCTTCGACCTGCAGCTTGCGGCCGTGGTAGAGGACGCTCTGCCTGGGCAGCCCCAACATGTGGGCGATCTGCTTCTGCGTGAGGCCCGGGTTGGCCTGCACGAGGTCGAGCAGCGCGCGCTGGGTGCGCGACAGGTACGGTTCTGGCGTCACGCGAGGGCCGCGCAGGTAGAACCGCGTGCGGAAGCCCTCCCGGTGGACCTTCACGAACTCCTGGGATTCGAGCACCCGCAAGTGGTGGAGGAGGGTCCCGCTCGAGAGGTCGAAGGCCCGTTTGAGGTCGCTGAAGCTGCGGCCGGGGTTCTCCTGGATGAACGCGTAGAGTCGGTCGCGGCGCTCGTGCTCGAGCGCCTCATCGCGCTCGATGCGGGTGAAGAAGGGAAGCGCCGAGACCTTCCACCGCCCGATCTCCGTCAGGAACACGACCAAGGCGAGCGCCCCCAGGGCGCCGCCCGCCCCGAAGAGCACGTACGCGTTGCCCACAATCCAGCCCTTGAGTCCCTGCATCTCCAAGGCGTTGCGGTAGGTGAGCGGTTGCGCGTAGAGGAGGTTCACCTCGTCTGGCGTGTCGGCGACGAGGCGGTACTGGGGGATGTTCGCGTTGTCCACGCCCATGAGTTCGCGCAGCTTCGCCGCCTCGCGAGGCTGGATGCTGGGCCCGATGTCCCACGAATCGAAGCCGCCCGTGATCTCGAGCCTCGTGGGGCGTCCTGCCGGGAACGGGTCGGACTCCACCTCGCCCAGGCATCGAAGCAGGGCCACGAGATTGGCCCGGTCGCCGAAGTGCACCGTGACGGGCTCGTCGACGTCGATGCCGCCGCCCCAGACGTGGACGAGGAGGGTGTGGCGCATCGGCCGGCCGTCGACAGGGCCGGCCACGTCGCGGTAGCCTTCGCTGAACATGACGTCGTTGCCCCGGAACCCGTCCGCCTGCACCATGGTGTAAGAGGCCAAACACCGCTCCCGCAGGTCCCGATCGACGGGTTGGGGGGGCCGTCCGCCCCTCCACGCCTTGGCCTCCGCGTCGGTCACGTGGCCGTTGCCGTCCGCGTCGGCTGCACGGCGCACCGCGAGGGCCGCGCCCGCGTCCAGTTGGTCGACGACGTCGTGGCTGACGCCGCCCACGCCCGCGCTGAAGAACTCTTCGTAGGCCGCGGCCGAAGGGACCATCGTAGTGCACAGCGTCAGGGCGACAAAGGCCGGCAGGAGCGTTCGCATGAGCGTCGCGTCTTCGTCCCAGCCTAATGAAGTGCTTGGACCGAAATCTTACTTCTGGTCGGTCGGCGTGTACACGCTAGCCGAACATCCGCTCTTCTTCGGCCTCTTCATCCGAGGTCGGCACCGTCTGGAACGCCTTGAGTTCCTCAAAGTGCACGAGCGGCATGACGTAGAGGGTGCGCCACTCGCCCTTCTTGCGGTCGAAGGCAGCGAACATCTTCATGTCCTGGATCGGGCGGTATCCGCGTTCGAAGTAGTCGGCGACTTCCTTCAGGAAGCCGTCCTCGCTCTCGTTGCGGACGATGTGTGAACGGGGAGCCTTCGCGGCCATTCGGGGTCGCGCGGGCGCGGGGCGCTTGGCGGCCATTGCACAAGCGCAAAAGGGGCGCCGCTTCAAATACGCGGGGGTCCTTTCCCGCGCCAATACTTTATAAGGGACCGACTTCGCCGCTTGGCGAACTTTGACGTGCGTAATCCTCGGCGCCCACGTGAAATCGTCCCAATCGATACTTAAGCGGGGACCAAATTACCCGATTCCAACCGGACGAGGGACCACGGTGGGGCCGTAGTGAGGGATAGACCAAGCCTCAACATCGCGATGTTCACGGAGACCTTCGTTCCGCACAAGAACGGGGTCACGACGAGCATCCTCAACGCCCGGCGAGGCCTCTTCGGGCGCGGCCACCACGTCACGGTCTACTCCGCGGGCCGACCCGTCCAAGAGAACGAATCCGTCCACTACTACGGCGGCAAGACCTTCCCCCTCTACCCCGACTTCCCCATCGCCATCTACCCCACGCGCGCCGCCCGCGAAAGCCGGCGGGTGCTCGCCAGCCAAGACCCCGACCTCATCCACATCCACGCCCCCGGCCCCATGGGCGTGCGCGGCTACCGCGCCGCCAAACGCCACGACCTGCCGTTCCTCGTCACGTACCACACCGTGACGGAGCCCCTCATCCGCTACGCGCCCTTCGGATGGAAGACCATCTACCGCGTGGGCTCCACGGCCGTCGACCGCCTCCTCAACAACCGCTCCACGATCATCATCGCCCCCACCCAAGCCGCCAAGCGCGACCTCGTCTCGCGCAACACCGAATGGGAGGGCAAGATCCGTGTCGTCCCCACGGGCGTCGACCTGGAGACCTTCCGCCCGGGCCTTGACGCCTCCCGCGTGCGGCACGAGTGGGGCTTCGAGAACGGCGAACGCGTCCTCCTCTACCTCGGCCGAACGTCCTTCGAGAAACGCGTCGACATCCTCCTGCACGCCTTCGCCCGCCTGCGAGCCCGCGAGGCCGACCTGCGCTTCGTCATCGCCGGCACGGGTCCCGCCCAACGGTACCTGCACCGACGCGCCCGCGAGCTCGGCGTCGCCGACGACGTGCGCTTCGTCGGCCACGTGGCCGACGCCGACGTCCCGCTCTACTACAACGCCGCCGACGTCTTCGCCTCCGCCAGCGAGATCGAGACCCAAGGCCTCACCCTCCTCGAGGCCATGGCGTGCGGCACGCCCTCCGCCGTCGCCGGCGCGGGCGGCTTCCTCGACCTCGTCAAGGACGGCCACAACGGCTACCTCTTCCCCTCCGGCAGCGTCGACGGCGCCATCCACGGCATCGAACTCGCCCTCAGCGCCGGGCCCGACCTGCGCCGGCGCGCCCGCGAATCCGCCCGCGAGTACGGCCTCGACCACTGCATCACGCTGCTCGAGCGCGCCTACGACGACGCGCTCGAAGCCGACGAATAGGATCCCCGTGCGCATCGTCCAACTCAACCCCTTCTTCTTCCCCTACGCGGGCGGCACCGAGCGACGCATCCTCGAACTCGGCAAGCGCCTCGCGCGCCGCCACGAGGTCATCGTCGTCACGAGCCACCTTCCCGGCACCGCGGCGCGCGAGACCATCGACGGCGTCGAGGTCCGACGACTTCCCAGTCGCTTCCGCCTCGAACGCCATTGGAACCCGCCCCTCGTGAGCACCCCCGGCGTGGGCGACGAACTGCAACGCCTGCGACCCGACGTCATCGACCTCCACTACCGGTGGGCGCCCAACTACCACCGCGCCTTCGCCCGCGCGGCCCGCTACAGTCGGCTCGCCTTCACCTACAACAACACGTACGGCGAAGGCACCGGCCTCCTGCGATGGGCGAGCCTCGCCAACGACGCGTGGACACGCCGCTTCATCCGCAAGGCCGACCGCATCCTCTGCGTCAGCCGCTTCATCCAGGCGGACCTCGTGCGCCGAGGGTTCCCGCAGGACCGCTTGCGCGTCGTCCCCAACGGCATCGACGCGGCCGCCGCGCGACGCGAGGCGGACACCGGAACGGTCCCCCCGGCCCTCCAGGGGAAGCGATACGTCTGCGCCGTCGGGCGCCTCGTCCCCATCAAGGCGTTCGACGTCGCCATCCAAGCCCTGGCGTCGCTCCCGAGCGACGTCCACCTCGCGATCTGCGGCGAAGGCCCCGAGCGCGCCCGCCTCGCGCGCGCGGCACGCGCCAACGACGTCGGGGACCGCGTACACCTCCTGGGCTGGGTCCCCGAGGCCGACAAGTTGCGCCTCGTGCGCGAGGCCATCGCCTTCGCCCACCCCGCCCGCTTCGAAGCCTTCGGCCTCGCACCGCTCGAGGCCATGGCCCTCGGGACGCCCGTCGTGGCCGCCCGCGTCGGCGGCCTCGTCGAGGTCGTCGAAGGCGCCGGCGCCCTCGTGGAACCCGACGCGCCGGACGAACTCGCGAGCGCCCTCGAATCCTGGATGAACCCCCGGCTGCGCGAGGCCAGCGGCCGCGCCTGCCAACGCCGCGCCGAGGCCTACGACTGGGACGTGGCCGCCCAGAGCCTCGAAGCCGTCTACGACGAACTCGCGCACGCCCCCCCGAGGACAAATTACTTGACCGCGGCCTGAATGGGACGGAAGTCCGGATGCGAAGCCGCTCCAACCCGCGCACACTCGCCCTCGAGATCGGCATCGTCGCCGCCATCGCCCTCTACTACATCGGCGGAAACATCCTCTTCGAAGGCGAGCGCGGGCCCGCCATCGACAACGCCCGCGACCTCATCGCCCTGCAGGCCAAGATCGGCCTCAACGTCGAACCCCAGATCCAGCACTTCTTCCAGACCTACGACTGGTCCCTCAACGTTTTCGTCTTCTTCTACGCCGGGCCCCACTTCGTCCTCACGTACGGCTTCCTCATCTGGACGTACTGGTTCCGTTTCCCGGCGTACGCCTACGTCCGCAACGCCTTCCTCCTCTACACCGCGAGCGCCTTCACCTTCCAGTGGGTCTTCCCGGTCGCACCGCCCCGGATGGTGCCCGAACTCGGCCTCGCGGACCTCGTCACCGACACGCTGCCCATCAACGGGGAGACGCCCTGGATCAAGGCCCTCGTCAACGACGTGGCGGCGTTGCCCAGCGTCCACACCGGGTGGGCCCTCCTCGTCGCCGTCTGCGCCATCCGCCTCACGTCGAACCGTTGGCGCTGGCTCTGGCTCGCCTATCCCGCGATGATCATGGCGAGCATCCTCGCCACGGCCAACCACTTCGTCTGGGACATCATCGCCGCCCTCGCCTGGCTGGGCGCCACCGAACTCGCCCACGCGGCCCTCTCCCGTTGGTGGCCGCACACCTTCCACGTCCCGACACCGCGCCCGTTGCCCGTCCCGGAACCCATGGCGGAGGCCGTGGAGGCCCACGCGTGAGCCCGACGTGGGCGCAGACCGTCGCGGAACTGCGAGACCTGCCCGCCAAGCCCCGCCGCGTCACGGGACCCAGCAACTGGCTCAACGTCGCCACCCTCGTCGCCGAGTACGCGACGACCGTCCCTCCCCTCGTCCACCGCCTCACCCTCCCGTTCCGGACGTACCCCGCGCCCTTCAAGAAGGTCCAGTTCCGGGCCCGCGACGGCGCCCGCCTCGTGGGCTGGCTCGGCCGCGCCGGCCCCGAACCCCGCGACGCGATCCTCCTCCTGCCCGGCCTCTACACGAGCAAGGACAACCCGCGCATCCGCGCGCGCGCCATCCGCATCCTGCGCGAATGGGGCTTCCACGTCCTCTGCCTCGACCTACGAGGCGTCGGCGAGAGCGAGCGCACCTACAGCACGCCCGGTTGGAAGGAGGCCGAGGACATCATCGACACCATCGCCTACCTGCGCCAACACGCGCCGACGCGACGCATCCACCTCTACGCCGAATCCCTAGCGGCCTCCGCCGCCATCGTCGCCGCGGGCCGGCAGGCCGAAGCCGGACGTCGGCTCCTCGAGGGCCGCATCGTCGCCATGTCCCCCTTCGCCGACGCGGGCCGCATCGTCGAACTCTACGGCCACGCCAACCCCCGCTCGGCCAAGCTCGGCCCCGACTTCGCCGCCGTCCAACGCACCTTCAACCTCCTCCTGCGCCTGCAAGGCTACCGCGGGGGCCGCTTCGACGCCTACATCCGCGACGGCGCCAAACATTACGGGATCGACCTCGACGAACTCCTGCGACGCTCCAGCCCCGCCCACTACATGGCCGACCTCAACGTCCCCCTGCTCGTCGTCCACAGCCGCGACGACGGACTCGTGCCCGTCGCGGAGGCCGAAGCCCTTCACGAACACGCCGAAGGCAACCCGCACGCCGCCGTCTGGATCCTTCCCTGGGGCTACCACTGCCTCTACGAGATGGCCGAACCCACGTGGTACTGGAGCGTCCTCGAACGCGTCTTCCGCGACAGATCCTCCACGGACGGCCGCGCCCACGCGTGAGCCCGAGCGTCCCCTTTTAATCCCGACCCCTCTTGAGGCGGCCCGATGTTCCGACGCGTCCTCGTGGCCAACCGCGGCGAGATCGCCGCCCGCGTGTTGCGGACGCTGCGGCTCATGGCCATCGACGGCGTCGCCGTCTACAGCGACGCCGACCGCGGCTCGCCGCACCTACGACTCGCAAGCCAAGCCGTGCGCCTGGGCCCCGCCCCGCCCGCCCAGTCCTACCTACGAGGCGACAAGATCCTCGAGGCCGCCCGACGCACCGGCGCCGAGGCCATCCACCCCGGCTACGGCTTCCTCTCCGAGAACGCCGACTTCGCCCAGAGCGTCCTCGACGCGGGCCTCGCGTGGATCGGCCCCCCGCCGGCCGCCATGCGCTCCCTGGGCGACAAGGTCTCCGCGCGCGCCCTCGCGCGCAAGCAGGGACTCCCCATCGCGCAAGGCAGCCCCGGCATCCTCACCGACGCCAAGGACGCCGGCGCCATCGCACGCGACGTCGGCTACCCGGTCCTCCTCAAGGCCGCCGCGGGCGGCGGCGGCATCGGCATGCGCGTCGTGCGAAAGCCCGATGAGATGGCGGCGCAGTTCGAGGCAGCCACGTCCGTCGCCCAGAACGCCTTCGGCAACGGCGCCCTCTTCCTCGAAAAATACCTCGAACGGCCTCGGCACATCGAACTCCAGGTCATCGGCGACCACCACGGCGCCGTCGTCCACCTGGGCGAGCGCGAGTGCAGCATCCAACGGCGCCACCAGAAACTCGTCGAGGAGAGCCCCAGTCCGGCCCTGACGGACGATGAGCGAAGACACCTAGGAGACCTCGGGGTGAAGTTGGCGAAGGCCGCCGGCTACCACAACGCGGGCACCCTCGAGTTCCTCTACCAGGACCGCCACTTCTACTTCAACGAGGTCAACGCGCGCCTCCAGGTCGAACACCCCGTGACGGAGATGGTCTACGGCGTCGACCTCGTGCGGGAACAGGTCCGCGTCGCCGCCGGCGAAAGGCTCTCGTGGCAGCAGGCGGACCTCCAACCGCGCGGCCACGCCATCGAACTCCGGCTCAACTGCGAGGACCCCTTGCGCGACTACCTGCCCACGCCGGGTCCCCTGCGGCGGTGGCGGCTCTCGGGCAACCACCACGTGCGCGTCGATGCCGGCGTCGAGGAAGGCTTCCGCGTGCCCGCCCTGTACGACTCCCTCCTAGCCAAGGTCATCGCGTGGGGCGAGACGCGCGGCGAGGCCATCGACCGACTCGAGAACACGCTCGGCGAGAGCCAGATCGAGGGCACGACGACGAACCTCGCCTTCTACCGCCTCCTCGTGCAGGACGAGGCGTTCCGGCGGGGAGAACTCAGCACGCGCTTCCTCGAAGAGCGCAACCTCGTCGACCGCCTGCGCAGCGAACACGCCAAGGGACGCCCACGCGCCATGCTCCTGGCCGCGGCCCTCGCGATGGCCCCGCGCGGCGGCATCGGCGTCCTGCAAGCGCGCGCCAACCGACCGCGCCGTCTGGAGGAGCACCCGTGAAGGTCCGCATCGAGGTCGAGGGCGAACCCTACGACGTCGCCATCGAACGCGCCGACGGAGGCTTCCGCATCACCTGCGAAGACGAGACGCTCGACATCGACGTCCTCGAGCCGGGTCCGCCCGCGCGCCTCCGCGCCAAGGGCCACCCGCACGTCGTCGACGTGCTCTCGGACGACGCGGCCAGTCTCGACGGCGTGCCGTGCCGGTTCCATGTCGCGCGCTTCGAACCCGGCGAGGCCGCGGGCGCAGCCGGGGGCCGCACGGCCGTCCACGCCGTCATGCCCGGACGCATCGTGCGACTCCTCGTGGCCGTCGGGGCGCGCGTGCGCAAGGGCGACCCATTGCTCGTGCTCGAGGCGATGAAGATGCAGAACGAACTGCTGAGCCCCATCGAGGGCCGCGTCGCGGAAGTGCTCGCAAGCGAGGGCGATGTCGTCGAGGCCGGGCGTGTCCTTGCCCGGCTCGAACCTGAGGGAGAGGCTCGTGCGGCCGACCGAGCGTCGGCCTAGCGCCAGACGTAGCCGCACGAGTGGCAGTCGTACCGGTTGCGCAGGAGGCGGACCTCGAGGTCCCGGCTCCCGCACTGCGGGCACTTGAAGTAGAAGAGCGTCCACCCGTGGCGCGCCTCGGCGTCGCGGGATTGCAAGGCGATGCCGATCGTCTCCGTCTCGTTGGCTGCTTCCATGAGGGGAAGATCGAAGCTGAAGGTGGCGCCGGACCCGGGCCCGGGGCTCTCGCACCAGATGCGGCCTCCGTGCTGGGCCACGATGCCCTGGGCGATGCTGAGGCCCAGGCCGCTTCCCGACAGGGCCGTCTCCAGCCCGGCATGGCCCTGGCTGAAGGGTTGGAAGAGCTGCGGGATGTCCTCGGCGCGCAGTCCTACGCCGGTGTCGGTGACGTCGACGCGCACGCGGCCGCCCTGGACGACGAGCCGTACGTCGATGCGCCCGCCGGGAGGCGTGAACTTGATCGCGTTGTGGACGAGGTTGACGACGACCTGCGTGAGGCGGTCGGAATCGCCCAAGACCTCGATGGGGCCGTGGGCGTCCAAGTTGAGCGCAAGCCCGTTCTGTTGGGCGGCGGCCTGCAGCGAGGCGATCGCGTGGCCGACCACGTCCGCCACGTCGATGGGTTCCTTCTCGACGAGGAGGCGGTCGGCTCCGACGCGCGCCACGTCGAGCACGTTCTGGACGAGCTTCGCCAGGCGCTCCATGTTCCGGTCGAGGATGTCCACGGAGATCTTCTGTTCCGCGCTCAGCGGGCCCAATCGACCCGTCTTGAGCAGGTGGGCCTGCAAGCGCAAGGGCGTGAGGGGCGTCGAGAACTCGTGGGCGGCGGTGTTGATGAACCGCGTCCGCGCCTCGTTGAGCGCGCGCAGGCGTGCGGCCTCCTCGACGCCGCCGTTCTTCGCCCGCTCGACGTTGTGCACGAGCAGCATGGCCCCTCGGTACCCGCGGTGCCCGAGGGCGGAAAGTGTGCACAGGTAGCGCCGGGGCTCGGGGCCGTTCAGTCTGCTCTCGAAACGTTCGACGCCGGAGGCGAGCATCCGGCGGTAGGCGGCCTCCGCCTCCTCGCGGTCGGCGGAGGCCAGCATCGTCTCCCAGGCCCGCGGCGCCTGTGCGACGGTGATCCATGAAGTGAGGACCCGGTTGGTCCAGGCGACGCGGCCGTTCACGTCGATGTAGGCGATGCCGTCCCAGGAGGCGTCGAGGGCCTCCAGGAGGTCGGCGGGCCAGGGCGTTTCAATCGACGACGCGGCAAGCGACGTAGGTTCGTGGGTAACGGCTCGCATACTCAACCCCCAAAGGACGGCACGCCGCGCCGTGAGACGAGCGGCTGCCCTTCGTCCACACGTTCTTCCCCGCTTCCCCCTTAAGCCCTTTTGGCGCAAGGTATTTCCGTCTTCCAGGGCCGCCCGCGCCCCTCATAAGCGGGTCGCGCGGCGGGCCGCGCTGGAACGAATTCGTCGAGAACATGACGCGCCCCGGGAGCCGTTAGAATGGAGCGCTCCGCGCCGCGCTAGCGCCAGGCGTATCCGCAGGCGTTGCAGTCGTACCGGTTGCGCAGGAGGCGCAGGTCGAGGTCTCGGCTACCGCACTCCGGGCACCGGAATTAGACGAGTCGCAACTCCTTTCGTTCGTGTGTGGGCCGGCGGGGGACAACGTTCGCCGGTGCGGACGCGCGCGGGGCGTCGGTTTCAAGGAGGGGCAGGTCGAAGCTGAAGGTCGCCCCGCGTCCCGGACCTTGGCTCTCGCACCAGATCCGGCCGTCGTGTTGGGCGATGATGCTCTGGCAGATACTGAGGCCCAGGCCCGTGCCGGTGACGCCCTGGGCCCGGCCCGCCTGTCCTTGGCTGAAGGGCTGGAAGAGACGAGGGACGTCCTCTGCATGGAGGCCGGCACCGTCGTCCACGACGTCGATGCGCGCGCGTCCGTCGGAGGATGTGACTCGAACGTCGACGCGCCCGCCCGTGGGCGTGAACTTGATGGCATTCTGGACGAGGTTCACGAACACCTGCGTCAAGCGGTCGGAATCCGCCACGACGTCCATGGACGCGCCCAGTTCGAGCGACAGTTGGACGCCCTTGTGCCGGGCCGCGGCCTCGAGCGAGGCGACGGCGCCCCGCGCGACGTCGGCCAGGTCGATGGTCTCCTTCTCCACGACGAGACGGTCGGCTCCGGCCCGCGCCACGTCCAGCACGTCCTGCACGAGCTTCACGAGGCGCTCCATGTTCCGGTCCAGGATGTCCGCCGCGGCCAGTTGCTTGCTTTCCAGAGGCCCTAGGCGCCCCGATTTGAGAAGGAACGTCTGCAGGCGCAGGGAGGTGAGCGGCGTCGAGAACTCGTGGGCGGCCATGTTGACAAAACGGGTGCGGGACTCGTTGACCTCCCGCAGGCGGGCCACCTCGAGCTTGCTGCCTCGCGCGGTGCGCCGCGTGTCGTGGGCGACGAGGAGCGCGCCCCGGAAGCCGCGCTCGCCCAGCGCCGAGAGGGTGAAGAGCATCCGCTTCGCGCCCCGTCCCTCGAGCCGGCCTTCAAAGCGCTCAATCCCAGAGGCGAGCATGCGCCGGTAGGCCGCGCGGGCCCGTTCCCGGTCGTCCGGCGCGAGGAGGTACTCCCAGGCCTGGGGCATGTTGACTTGTCTGACCCAGGAGGCGAGGATCCGATTGCACCAGACGGCGCAGGCGTTGACGTCGATGACGGCCATCCCGTCCCAGGAGGCGTCCAACGCGCGAAGCAGGTCGTCCGTGACCGAGAGGCCGGACTCCCGCGAGACGATGTTCCCAGGCGATGTGGTTCGCAAACGTGACTCCCCCGGGGCGGGCGGCCTTTGCGCCCGTTCCCAACGCCTCCTCGGCCATGGGCCTCTATCGCCGTTTGGACCCAGGGACTTGGGCTCAGTGGCACCCATCCCGGCGCGGGAGAACGCTCGTGTGTCTTATTGCGCCCCCAGCGGCTCCCACCCAGCGCCCTCGCGCTGCCCGGAAGGCGTAAAGCAAGGTTCCCGGTTCGAGGCCCAATGCGCGCCGAGGAGACGAAGGGCCGCGAGGACCGCATCCGGGCCGACCTCGACAAGATCCACCAGGGCGGCCCCGAGAAGTACCGCAAGGCCCTCTCCGACGACGGCAAGCTCTTCGTGCGCGACCGCCTGCGGCTCTACTTCCCAGGCGGTCCCCGGTTCGAGGACGGGGCCTTCGCCAACAACCTCGCCCCCGAACTGCCCGCCGACGGCATGGTCACGGGCGCCGGAGAGGTCGATGGTCGGCTCGTCTTCTTCATGGCCAACGACTACACGGTGAAGGCCGGCAGCATGGCCGAGAAGGGCGTCGAGAAGTTCCTGCGCGTCCAAGAACGCGCCTTGCGCGCCCGCCGCCCCATCCTCTACCTGGTCGACTCGAGCGGCGCCCGCATCACCGACCAGTCCGGTTTCTTCGCCAACCTGCGCGGCATTGGGAAGTACTTCTACTATCACTCCCTGCTCTCGGGCGCCGTCCCCCAGATCGCCGTCCTCTACGGGCCGTGCGTCGCCGGCGCCGCGTACACGCCCGTCTTCTGCGACTTCACCATCATGGTGCGCGGCATGAGCGCCATGTGCATCGCGAGCCCCCGGATGGTCGAGATGGTCACGGGCGAGAAGACCGACCTGCAGGAACTGGGCGGCCCGGACGTCCACATGCGCGAGAGCGGCAGCTGCCACCTCATCGCCGAGGACGAGGACCACGCGGCCCTCCTCGCCACCCAACTCCTCTCCTACCTGCCGGACCACTTCGAGGAGGCCCCGCCCCGCTACGAGGCGCGCCCGCCCGCCCTCGATCCCGGCACGATCGACACCCTCGTCCCCGACGACCCGAACAAGCCCTTCGACATGCGCAAGCTCATCGACGCCGTCTTCGACGCCGAGAGCGTCCTCGAACTGAGCCCCGAGTACGCGCCCGAACTCGTCACGGCCCTCGCCCGCCTCGGCGGACGCGTCGTGGGCATCGTCGCCAACAACAGCGCCCACAAGGCGGGCGCCATCTTCCCCGAGTCCGCCGACAAGGCCGCCGAGTTCATCCTCAAGTGCGACGCCTTCAACATCCCCCTCGTCTACCTCTGCGATACGCCCGGCTTCATGGTCGGCCTCGAGGTCGAGAAGAAGGGCGTCCTCAAACGCGGCAAGAAGTTCATCTATGCCACGAGCGTCGCGACGGTCCCCAAGTTCTGCATCGTCGTTCGCAAGGCGTACGGCGCCGGCATCTATGCCATGTGCGGCCCCGCGTTCGAACCCGACGCGACCCTGGCGCTACCCGGCGCGGAGATCGCTGTGATGGGCGCCGAGGCCGCCATCAACGCCGTCTACCGCCGGCACATCGACGCCATCAAGGACGCCGGCGAGCGGAAGAAGTTCATCGACGAGAAGCGGGCCGAGTACAAGCGCGACATCGACATCCACGTCATGGCGGACCAACTCGTCGTCGACCACATCGTGCCCCCGTCGGAACTGCGCGGCGAACTCGTGAGCCGCCTGGAGACGTACCGTCGGAAGGAACACCCGTTGCCCCGGCGCCGCCACGGGACCGTCATCTAGGCGCGGCCGCGAAAAACGCGGGAACGGCCGATGCGGCCCACGATTTTTGTAGGCCTGGCGTGATTCCATCACCTAGGTTGGTCCCCATGGTGGAATGGATCCTGCAACCCACGAAGAAGGTCAGCATGCCGATGGCCGTTGTGATTCTGATCCTGAACATCCTCCCCTTGCCCGGGCTTGGGTCCGTCATCTACGGACGCGTCGTGCGTGGAATCCTCGAGTTCCTTACGTGCTGGCTCATCGTCGGGTACGTGTTCTCCATCGTGGACGGCGTCCGCATCCTCATGCACGCCACGAACGTCACCTCGACGACGACCACGACGAGCCAGGCCTAGGGTCGCCCGCGGCGCAGCGTCCAGCGGACCGTGAGGTCCTTCACGGAGTCGAAGAACTGGTAGGCCAGGTAAATGGCCAGCACCACGCCTGCGACGGCCGCGATGCCGAAGACGACGGCCATCCCTTCCATGGCGTCGGCCCCGCTCACGAAGAACGCGACCGTGAGGCACACGAAGGCGTAGAGGGCGAAGGCCGGGCCCCGTTGCATGCGGCGTTGAGGACCTTGTGGGTTCAAGGGCGTTGCGACGACGGCCGCATCGGCAGGAAACGTTCAGGCGGGCGCCTGGGACCTGCGCAGCACGCGTCGGGCCTGTTCGACGAGGGGTCGGTCGATCATGCGCTCGTCCACGACGACGACGCCGCCGCCCGCACGCTCCGCGGCGTCGACGATGCGTCGTGCGCGGTCCAGCTCGTGCGCGGCGGGGGCGTACGCCTCGTGCGTAGGGGCGACCTGGTCCGGGTGGATGAGCTGCTTGCCCGCGTAGCCGAGCCGGGCCCCGAAGGCCGCGTCGCGGCGCAGGCCCGCCTGGTCCTTGTAATCCGCCCAGATCTGGTCGATGGCTTCGATGCCGGCGGCCGCCGTGCAGGCCACGATGTGGCTGCGGGCGTACAGCACCTCCGTCGCTTCGGGCGTCCGGATGGCGCCCACGTTGGCGGCGTAGTCTTCGGCGCCGAAGATGAGGGCTTCCACGCGGGGCGTGGCCGCGATGCGGTGCGCCTCGAGCAGGCCCTTGGCGCTCTCGATCTGGGCGTAGACCCGCGTCGCCGCGCCGAGGCGGCCGGAGAGTTCGGCCAGGCCGGCGGGGGATTCGACCTTGGGAACGACGACGAGGGCCGGCGACCGGGACTGGATGGCGTCGACGTCGGCGCGGGCCTCGGGAGTGGGCCACGCGTTAACGCGCACCGCCAGGAGCGTCCGCGACGTCGGGGCGTCCTTGAGGAGATGGGCCACGGCCTCGCGCGCGGCGGGCTTGTCGGCGGGCGCGGTGCCGTCCTCGAGGTCGGCCACGACGACGTCGGCCTGGCCCGCCTCGAGGGCCTTGCGCACGCGGTCGATGCGGATTGCGGGCGAATAGAGGAGGCTGCGTTTGAGCTGGTACGCTGCGCTCACGTGGCGGCCCCCGGGTGCTTGACCTGGACCATGACGATGCGCTTCATGGTGACGACCTCGGTCCCGTCCTGGTTGAACACGACGTGCCGCAGGGTCACGATGCCGCGCTCCGGTTTGCTCGACAGCCGCTTGTCCACGATGGTCGTCTCGCAGCGCAGCGTGTCGCCGGGGAAGACGGGCGCGGCGTTCTGGACCGCTTCATAGCCGAGGTTGGCCACGAGCGTGCCCTCCGTGGTGTCCTTGACGCTCACGCCGACGGCCCACGCGATCGGGTAGAGCCCGTTCACGACGATGCGGCCGAAGGACGTCGTCTTGGCGTACGCCTCGTCGAGGTGGAGCGGCTGGTCGTTGTCGGTGAGCCGGCAGAACTGGGCGTTGTCGGTCTGGTGGATGCGGCGCGTCTTCGCGTGGCGCAGGACGTCCCCGACGCGGAACTCTTCGAAGTACTTGCCCGCCAACGGCGGCGCAAGAGGCGCGCCAGGGATAGGGGTTTCGGTGCGACCTACCGGCGCCGTTCCAAGAACTCGACGTTGGGCAACCCTCGGAACGTCGGGTCGCCCGTCAGGAAAGGCAAGCCGAGGCGGAGCGCGTGGGTGTAGCCCACGGCGTCGACGAGGGAGAGTCGTCGTCCGCCTCGGCGTTCACGCTGAAGGAACCGTGCGGCCTCGCGGAGCAGCGGCGTGTCGGGGGCGAGGGCGACGGGTTCGAAGGGGGCGAGGTTGCGCGTGGCCTCCTCCGCCGAGACGTCGGCGGAGAGTTGCGCGAAGTGGGCGGCGTAGACGTTGAGGAGGCCGGTGCGGAAGGGGGAGGAGCGGAACCGCTTGCCGGCCGCCTCGTCGCCTGCGAGGAAGGAGAGGATGGCGTGGGTGTCGGCGTAGAACTCGGTCACATGGCGTCCCCTTCCCGGATCAAGGACGTCCATTCGGTGGCGCTACGCCGGTACTTTCGCAGGGCGCCGAAGACGTCGTCGAGTTCGATGGCGCGCTCGACGTCGACCCGGAGTGCATCGTCCGGGTGCAGTCCCTGGGAGTCGACGAACTCCCGCGGGAGGATGAGGCCCAAGCTGTTGCCGATGCGCCTCAGGCGAAGAACCGGCGTGTTCAACTCACCGTGGAACGTATAACGTAGCGTATTACTTAACATTTTTGAGAGCCAAGAACCGCCGGCAACGCTTTTCTGGCCCACGCGCCCTCGGGGCCCGCATGCGCGCATTCGGCTACCTCATCGCCACGCTCGTCCTCGGGACCGCCCTCATCGCGATGACGCCCACATCGACCGCGGCCGCCTACTGCGTGGCGGGCGTCGCGAATTCCTACCCCAACGACTCCTGCGACGGCATCGCCTGCCTCGGCTACGACCAGAACGGCTGGATGGTCTGCGTGCCCGACCCCTGCACGGCCATGAACTGCAGCCCCCACCCCTGCGAATACCGCTCCGACTGCTGCACGACGACCCTCATCGGCCCGTCCTTCGGGTGCCCCGAACACCAGTGAGCACCCGCGGGCCCATCGCGGAATCCGCGGCCCACCGACGAAGCGGACCACAACAACGCTTTAGTCCGATACGGCCCTCGCAGTGCTCATGCGATCCCTGACCGTCCTCATCGGCCTGCTCGCCCTCGGAACCTTCCTCGTCGCCTCGACGCCCACCGCGTCCGCCGCGGCCTACTGCGTGCGCGACGTCAAGGAAACGGTCCCGACCGACCGCTGCGACGGCCTCGTCTGCTACGGCTACAACAGCCAGACCGGCTGGCAGACGTGCGTCCCCGACTGGTGCGCCTACATGTCGGACTGCTGCCAAGACACCCCGACGGGCAGCGGATTCTACTGCCCGTAGGGTTCGCCGGGAACCGGCCGCCTCGGGCGGCCTGCATCCGATGGGACGACACAACGCTTTAGAGGGCGCTTTTGCCTTCGGCGTTCATGCGCATCCTACCCGTGGCCCTGGGCCTCTTGGCCGTCGGAAGCTTCCTCGTCGCGACCGCCCCCACCTCGACCGCGGCCGCCTACTGCGTGTGGGAAGTCAAGGAACCCATCCCGTACGACGACTGCGATGGCCTCGTCTGCTACGGCTACACCGACTCGACCGGTTGGCAGACGTGCGTCGGCGAGGCTCCATACTGCCTCAACCACCCCTGCTGCTACTACGAGGTCGGCCCTTACACGTTCTACTATTGCCCGCCGCCCATCTAACGGCGACGCCGGTAGAACTTGAGGCCCGACCACGTCTCGTCCACGGCCGCGACCTTCACGTCCACGATCCCCAGCGGGAGCGCGACCTCGCGCAGGACGTCCTCCGTGACGTCCGTCTCGACGCCGCTCGACTTCTTCGGCCATGAGATCCAGATTATGCCGCCCTCCCCCAACGCCGCGACGAGACGAGGTAGGCGCTTCTCCAGGTCCTTTCGCGACGCCGTGAAGAGGTGGATGAAGGGGGCGCCGGAGTAGAGACGGTCGGTGACGGTCGAGCCGGGTGGGAGCCGGCCCAGGGTCTTGGAATACCCGGGCGGTGGATTGAGGACGACGATGCGCTGGCCGGCCGGGACGCCCAGCTTGTCCACCAGGGCCTTCCCCGAATAACCCGCCGGCACGCCCCCGCGAAGCGCCAGCGGACTGATGAGGATTCGTTTCGACCTTGACGCGCTGCCGCACCCGCATCGCTTAAACCCGGCCGAGACCCTCGCGAGCAGGATGGACGGCGCCCAACCCGTGCACGTCGCCACGACGCGCCCCATCGTCGACCCCCAGCCTCGCCGGTTGGAGACCTGGTTCCACAGCCCGTGGCTCTGGGCCGTCTGGCCCGCCCTCTTCGGCGCCGCTATCGGCCTCGGCTTCGTCGGCGACGAGGCGCTTCCCTTCTCCTGCTACGCGGTGAATCCGCCCCGGGGCTGTGGGGCCGCCCGGGATCTTCAGGCCTTCCTCTTTGCCCTCACCACGATGGCCGCCGTCACCGCGGGGACCGTGCTGGTGCTTTGCCTCGTGCGGTTGGCCTCGGGCCTGCGCGCCCATCGGGGACGAGCCAGTGTCCTCTCGCGTCTTCAGGCGGCCAAGGAATGGTTCCTGCGTGGCGACCTCGATGAGGGCGAGTACGCCGCGCTGGAAGCCTCTTTCAAGGCGCACGTGGAGCCCTCGGCGCCCGGCCCGCGCCGTGCGGCGGCGGCCGTCGGTCTCCTGCTCGTCGGCATCCCTTTGGCCGTCACCGCGGTCGTATTCGTCTTCCTCTTCCTCGGCGACGCCTTCGTGAACAAAGTCCTCGACCACGATGACTTCGTCCTCGTGGGCTCGCTTTGCCTCTACTTCGTGGCCGTCGCTTACGTGAGCCTCTTCAACGGCGTGCGGCTCTTCGCCCAGTCCCGGATCCTCAAGAAGAACGCCTCGGAAAGCCTCGACCGCACCGAGTTCGAGATCCTGCAGCGTGCGCGCGCCCGACGCCTGGGCGGGGTCCAACCCGCCGGCCGGGGTCCCTCGTTCCAAGCCTGGCGTTGAAGAGCCTCAACCGCCCACGACGCCCGCCTGCACGGAAAGGATCGGTGGCAGGGTGTCCGCGATCGTCGTCCACGAGGCGCCTTCGTCCCGGCTCGCGTAGAGCTGGCCCGTCGTCGTCCCGACGTAGACGCCCGCCGGGTCGTTTCCGTCCGTGGACAGCGCCTCCCGCAGGACGGTGTGCCAGGCGTTCTTCTGCGGCAGGCCCTTCGTGAGGCGTTGCCACCGCTTGCCGGCGTCCCGGGTGCGGTAGACGGCGAACGCGCCGCCCTCGGCGACGCGGTTCGTGTCGGCCTCGAGGGGGACCGTGTAGACGGTGCCGGCGTCGTGGGGGTGGGCCGCCATCGGGAAGCCGAAGCGCGAGGGCAGGCCCTTCGAGATGTCGGTCCACTTTGCGTCGCCGCGCCGACGGCGGTAGACGCCCCAATGGTTCTGCATGAAGAGGACGTCGGGGTCCTTGGCGTCGCGCACCATCTTGTGCACGCACGAGCCCGCCTCGGCCTCCTGGGTCTTGCCCGCCTTGGAGAACGGCGATTCGATCCCGGCGTTCATGAGCCGCCACGACGTGCCGCCGTCGCCCGAGCCGAAGATGCCGACGGAGCTCGCGCCCACGATCATCCGCTTGGGGTCGTCCGGGTAGGGGAGGATGGTGTGGAGGTTGAGACCGCCCCCGCCGGGCATCCACTTCTCGCGCCCCGGCCACGCGTTGAGGCCCTCCATGGACCGCCAGGATTTGCCGCCGTCTGGGCTGCGGAAGAGGCCAGCCGGCTCCACGCCGGCCCACAGCTCGCCGTCGCCGTGACCCGGGGCGAGGTTCCAGATGCGCGCCACGCTGAGGCCGGTGCCCTTCGCGTAGGCGGGGCCGGCGTGCTTTTTCCAGCTCTTGCCAAGGTCCTTCGAATGCGCGACCGTGGGTCCCCAGTGGAAACTCTCGATGGTGGCCCAGACGGACTTGCGGTCCCGCGGGTCGACGAAGGCGTGGTGGACGGCCAGGCCCGCATAGTGCGGCCCCGACGTGCGCCAGCGCTTGCGGTCCTTGGATTGGAGGACGAAGAGGCCTTTGCGCGTGCCGACCACGATTGCGGTTCCTTTCGTTGCCATGCTAACCACCTGAGACTGCGGGGACGATGCGGACCTCATCGCCGGGCTTCAACCGGACGGCCGCGGGGTCCCGTCCCTCGACCATGTTGCCGTTGACGAAGACCGCGACGTGCTGGCGCAGGTTGCCCTGGTCGTCGTGCAGGCGGCCCGCCAAGCCGGGGACGCGCGCCTCGAGGTTGCCGAGCGCCTCCGCGAGGGTGGCGCCGTGCACGTCCAGCTGAGGCGGGCCGTCCCAGTATTCCAGGAGGGCGCGGGGAAGACGGACGCGGATGCCCGGGGCCACGCTTGCCGCAATGGGCGAACGCCCTTTAGGTTTGGCCTCAGGAGCAACCCATCGAGTTTCCGCAGTTCAGGCACTTGTAGCAGGCCGCGTTGCGCACGGTCTTGAACCCGCACACGTCGCAGTCGGGAGCGTCGCCCATGAACTTGGCTGCAAGCTCGTTGGGGTCGACGCCCTCGGCCTTGGTGGCCGGGGGAAGGAACTCGATGAGGGACTTCTCCTTGCGCTGCTCCTTGAGGGCGCGCAATTCGTTGAGTTCCTGGACGACCTTCCACCGGGGCGGCACGTAATCGATCGTGGCCTGGTAGCCCGAGAGCAGGTCCGGGTTGATGAAGTCGGTCACGCCGTGGTACTCGTAGAGGATCATCTTGCCCATGAGGTCCTTGATGCTCAGGCAACTCTTCACGAGCGGGTGGTCCGTCGTCCCGGCGACGCTGCCGTTCTCGTTGAGGAGGTCCATCGCGAGCTCCTTGCTCGAGAGGCCCAGGCGCAGTTGGCGGCTCCAGGCGATTCCGAGGTCGCGGCACAGTTCGTGGATGCTCGACCCGTTCTTGCCCACCGTGAGGAAGATCTCCTTCAATTGGCCGCGGGGGTCCTCGCGAAGCATGACGTGGACCTTGACCTTGCCGAGCTTCGTGTCGTAGACGGTGACCTCGCGCTTGATGAGGCTGTCCGAGAACTTCGGCAGGGGTTCGAGTTCGCCCCGCTTGGGCCCCTTGGGCTCTTCCGTCTTGACGACGACCGCCTCGGCCGTCTTCTTCTCCGTCTTCGAGGAGAGGGGCTGGCTCGCCTTGCACCCGTCGCGGTAGAGCGCGACGGCCTTGAGGCCGAGCTTCCAGCCGAGGAGGTACGTGCTCTCGATGTCCTCGACGGCGACCTCGTTGGGCAGGTTCACCGTCTTGCTGATGGCGCCCGAGAGGAAGGGTTGGACGGCGGCCATCATGTAGAGGTGGCCCTCGGGGCGGATGAAGCGCTTGCCGTCGCCGCACCGGTTGGCGCAGTCGAAGACGGCCAGGTGGTCTTCCTTGAGGTGGGGCGCGCCCTCGACGGTCTCGTGGCCGGGCGTCGTCACGTTGCCCTTCTCGTCCTTCTTTCCCAGGACGTGCTCCTCAATCTCCCGGACCTGCTTGTCCGAGTAGCCGAGGTTGCGCAGGGCGCGCGGGACGCTCTGGTTGATGATGGTGAAGTAGCCGCCGCCGGCGAGCTTCTTCCACTTGACGAGGCTGAACTCGGGTTCGACGCCCGTCGTGTCGCAGTCCATGAGGAGGCCGATCGTGCCCGTGGGCGCGAGGACGGTGGCCTGCGCGTTGCGGAAGCCGTTCTTGCGGCCTTCCGTGACGACGCGGTCCCACACGTCCGCCGCGGTGCGCGCGATGGGCGCGAACCAGTTCTCGGGCCGCGTGCCCAGCATGACGTCGGGGATGGGGCTGCCCGTGGCTTCGACGTTATGGGCGGCCTCGCGGTGCATCTCCATGACGTCGAGGAAGGGCTTCTCGTTCTCCTTGTAGAGGTCGAAGGGTCCCTTCACCTTGGCGAGTTCGACGCTCTGGAGGAACGCCTCGCCATGCATGAGCGACGTGACGGCGGCCGCGACGGCGCGGCCCTCGGGGCCGTTGTACGGGAGTCCCATGCACATGAGGAGCGTCCCCAGGTTGGCGTAGCCGAGGCCGAGGGGGCGCGTCTTGTGCGTCATCTCCGCGATCGAGCGCGAGGGGTAGCTGAAGAGGTCGACGCCGATCTCCTGCGCCGTGAACATGACGCGGCACGCGTGCCGGAAGCCCTCGACGTCGAAGCCCGTCTTCTCGTCGAAGTACTTGAGGAGGTTCACGCTCGCGAGGTTGCAGCTCGTCTCGTCGAGGAAGACGAACTCGCTGCACGGATTCGTGGCGTTGATGCGGTCCGTGTTCTTGCACGGGTTCCACTTCTGGATCGTGTCGTCGTACTGGACGCCGGGGTCGGCGCACTCCCACGCCGCCTGGGCGAGCTTCGTCCACAGCGCGCGGGCCTTCGTCGTCTTCGTGACCTTGCCGTCGACGCGGCGCGTGAGGCTCCAGTCCTTGTCGTCCTTCACGGCCTGGAAGAACGAGTCCGGCACGCGGACCGAGTTGTTCGAGTTCTGGCCCGCCACGGTCTGGTAGGCCTCGCCGTTGAAGTCGGGGCGGCCTTGGCTGTCGAGTCCGTAGCCGGCCTCGAGGAGGGTCTTGGCCTTCTTCTCCTCGTGGGCCTTCCAGCCGATGAAGTCCTCGACGTCCGGGTGGTCGATGTCGAGGATGACCATCTTGGCCGCGCGGCGCGTCGTGCCGCCGGACTTGATGCTGCCTGCGTTGGCGTCGAGGATCTTGAGGAAGCTGATGAGGCCGCTGGACTTGCCGCCCGAACTCAAGGGTTCGCCGGCGCCTCGCACGCGCGAGAAGTTGGTGCCCGTGCCGGAGCCGCCCTTGAAGAGGCGGGCTTCCTTGGCCACGAGGTCCATGATGCCGAACTCGCCCGAGACGTGGTCCTCGACCTTCTGGATGAAGCAGGCAGCGCCCTGGGGCCGTCCGTAGTAGTTCTTCTCCTCGTAGACTCGGTCGCCCTCCATGTCCCAAGCCCAGTTGTCGCCGTCCTTGTCGATGCCATGGTAGTGCCAGTGGCCGACGTTGAACCAGACCGGGCTGTTGAAAGCGGCGCGTTGGGTGACGAGGAGGAAGCGGAGTTCGTCCTCGAAGGCCTGCGCGTCCTCCTTCGAGGCGAAGTAGCCGTATTGTTCGCCCCAGATGCGGAACGTCGTCGCGATCCGGTCCACGACCTGGCGCGCGCTCGTCTCGGGCCCGACCTCGCCCGTCTTGGGGTTCTTGACACCGGCGCGGCGGAAGTACTTCGAGGCGAGGATGTCCGTGGCGAGCTGGCTCCACGACTTGGGCACCTCGACCTCCTTCATCTCGAAGACGACGCGGCCGTCGGGCTCCGTGATGATGCTCTTGCGCGCCGTCCACTCGAGCGCCGCGTAGACGTTCTGGCCGGGCTGCGTGTGGCGGCGGACGACGGTGAGGCCGCGGGGCGAATACTGTGCGCGCGCCGTTCGTGACATGACCTGAGGAGTCGTTTGGCCCCCCGGGCTTATAGCCTTCGAGGGTACCAGTGTTTCACGGCCCTCGCTCTTCGAGCGTGTCCCCTTTGCAACAGTCTCTCCCATCCGTTCTCCCTCCGGTCTGGCGCTGCCGGCCGCGTTTGGCGCGTCGGCAGAGAAGTACCCGATTCCCCTCAGGGTTTATCGGCGTTTTGTCATCAGGGTCGCCAGATAGTGTTACCAGTTCTGTTACCTATGTAGGATATTTTCACGGGCACAAGTCGTTTCCAAATGAACGTACATTTCCGTTGCGACATGTGCACGGCGCGTTTTCGCCACGTCGACGGGCGAAACCGCACGCAGCAGCCGTGAATGTCGAAGCCGTCCACAATTGCTGAACCCATTGCTGGCGAGGTATGCATCCGCCCGCCTCGTCGACAGCGTCAATACGCGCAACCAATTGAGCCCCCGCGTGGCTTCCACTTGGGCCGTCGTCAACGCCGACGTGTGGACCCTCGAGGCCCCCCAGGCGAGGGCCGAGGCCCTCCTCGTCGAAGACGGTCGGATCGCCCGCGTCGGTGAGGAACGCGCCATCCTGCGCCGCGCACACGCGCAAGGTGGGCGCGTGAGCGACCTCCAAGGCCGCCGCGTCATCCCCGGCATCATCGACTCCCACACGCACCTCGTCCACCAGGGACTCCTCCAGGACCGCGTGGACCTGGCGGGCGCCAAGGACCGGCGCGCGGCCCTCGCCCGCGTCCGACGCGCGGCCAAGGCCCACCGGGGGCGCGAACCGCTCATCGCCGAACGATGGGACGAGTCCACCTGGCCCGACGCAAAGTGGCCCCGGCGTGACGAACTCGACGCCATCACGACGCGCTTCCCCCTCGTCATGCGACGCGTGGACGGCCACGTCGCCGTCGCCAACACGCCCGCCCTCGACGCGCTCGAAGGCAAGCTCGCCGGCGTCGACCGCGACCGCGGCCTCCTCGTCGAGGACGCGAGCCTACGGCTCAACGAGGTGTGGCCGACCCCCGTCCCAAGAGGAGCCAAGGCCGTCCTCGAGGCCCAAGAGTTAGCACTACGCGTGGGCGTGACGACCGTCCACGACTTCGTCGTCCCCGGCTACCTGCGCGCCTACCAAGCCGTCCAGCGGCAAGGCCGCCTCAAGATCCGCGTCCAGGCCACCCCCTACGTCGAGACCCTCCACGCATGGACGCAGACCGGCCTCGAGACGGGCTTCGGCGACGGCCACCTGCGCACGGGTGGCGTGAAGCTCTTCGCCGACGGGACGATCGGCGGCCACACCGCCGCCCTGCGCAAACCCTACGGCGACCGCCCCGACGACCACGGGAAACTCAATTGGACCGACGCCCAACTCCAACACCACGTCGACGCGGCCGCCCACGCGGGCCTCCAACCCTCCATCCACGCCATCGGCGACGCCGCCATCGACCAGGTCCTCGGAGCCTACGCGCGCGTCCCCGCCGCCCAGCGCCGACGGCTGCGGCCCCGGATCGAGCACTTCGAGGTCCATTCGAGGGACCAGGTCGAACGCGCCCGCGAACTCGGCGTCATCCTCAGCATGCAACCCAACTTCGTCGGCGCCTGGAGCCGCTTGGGCGCCCTTTACCACCAACGATTCGGCGACGACCGGTACAAGCGGAACAACGAGTTCCGCACCATCCGCCGCACCCGCGCCCATCTCGCCTTCGGCAGCGACTGCATGCCCTTCGACCCCTGGTGGGGCCTCGAGTCCGTTGTGCGCGCGCCCCACGCCGGCCAACGGCTGCCCATCGAGGACGCCCTGCGGGCCTACACCCTCGGCTCGGCCTACGGGCTCGGCCTGGAGGCCCACCGGGGCAGCCTCGGACCCGGAAAGGACGCGGACTTCCTCCTCGTCGAAGGCGACTGGAAGCGCCCCGGCGGCCTCGCCCGGACGCGCGTGCGGGCGACCGTCATCGGGGGAAAAACCGTCCAGGGGCGCCCATTTTAGGACGGGGCCCAGCGCCCCACTGCCCCCTCAGGGGCACTATAACTACTTGGCGCGAAACCGGTATATGAGCCGAGGCCCGGAACTTGCGGTGGGCGTGCCGCAATGAGTCCATTTGATGCATCCAAAGCGCCAAAGGTAGTCGGTCCCGGCGCTTCGGTTCGCCCGCGCCTCACACTGCGCGCGCGCTGGCAGAACCCGCGCTTCCGTTGGGCCGCCATCGGAATCGCAGGCGTCCTCCTGGCCTCGACCCTCGGCGTCGCCCTCCTCTTCGCCCCCCGCGGCGACGGCCACCGGTACCTCGAAGTCTACGTGACCGACTTCCCCGGCGATTTTGAAAAGTTCCAACTCACCGTCGCAGGCGTCTACGTGGGCGAGGCCGCCTACGAGCTCCAACTCGACGCCAAGCAGTTCGACATCCTCCAATACCACGGCGCCGACAACTCGCTCCTCATCGCCTACGGCGACGTGCCCGAGGGCGACGCGGGCCGCATCAGCGTCGTCTTCGCGCGCGCCCAGGCCTACTTCGCCGGCCAATGGGTGCCCATCACCATCCCGCACCGCATGCTCACGATCACCGACGGTCTCAGCCTCGGCGGCGCCAAGGACGGCGCGTTCCTCCTCGACCTCGAGATGGAGAAGAGCCTCGTCCTCACCGAGAAGGGTTACACCTTCGAACCCTACGTCAAGAGCCTCTACCAGCACGACTTCTCCCAGGACGGCCCCGCGGCGCCCGACGGTCCTCCCCGCGGCAGCCTCGCCAAGAACGGCTTCACCGACGCGCCCCAGGCCGACCCCGGCCAGGTCCGCGAAGACCCCCCGCCGCCCCGCGACGACAACCCGCGCACCACGTCCTCGTCCCCCGCCGCCGGCCCCGTCTGCACCGACAACTGCGACGAGCAGGCGAACAACGCGTCCGACGAAGAGCCCGCCGCGGACCCCATCACGATCACGAAGCCCCACCCGACGCTGCCCAGCGCGCCCGACGCGCCCCCGTTCGGCGGCGTCAACGACGCGAACGGCTGCCCCGAAGGCGACCCCGAAGTCTCCGACGGGATGGACGCGGCCGCGTGGATGAACCTCCAACTCGCCCGCGAGCGCTGCGACCTCGAACGGCAGGCCGCCGCCTACTACGACGACTCCAAGGACGCCGGCGACAAGCTGAGCGTGACGGGCAGCGGGGCCGCCGAAGAAGTCACGGAAGGCCTGCTCACCCTCATCGCCTACACGGCCCAGAACGGCCTTTACTACGGCGGCAAGGTGGAGCCCATCAAGCTGAACACGAACACGAACGGCTACCAGGGCGCCCCCAGCGTCGACGTCGACGACATCCTCAGCAACCTCCCGGACGTCACCCTCATCCCCGACCCCCAGACCGGCGTCGCGCTCACCGCCGACGAGATCCAGAGCGCCGCCGCCGAGATCGTGCGACTGGGCGGCCACCCCCTCTTCACGTACTCCATGGCCCCCGCCATCGCCTTCCAAGCGACGGCCCACGACGCGTGGGTCATCAGCCAATCCGACCTCATCGAGTGGGTCGAACTGGCGGGCCAAGGCGCGAACGTCCGCTTCGACTCCCTCGCGACCGCCAACGTCAACACGCAGGTCACGCCCCTGCGCAGCTACGTGAGCCCCAGCGGGGCCGGCTACGACGGCCACGGCGTCGGCATCGCCATGATCGACTCCGGCGTCGACGGGCTGCACCGCGACGTACCCTACGACGAACTCGGCAACCGCGCCCCGTCGGCCGCCATCCTCGAGAACTGCTGGATCAACCCGCCGAAGAACACGTACGGCCTCGGCGCCATCCCCCTCATCGACCAATCCTCGCTCTGCGTGAGCGCCCCCTCGACGGACTCGCTGGGCCACGGCACCATGGTCGCCGGCGTCGCGCTGGGCCGCCTACCCGCGGACGGTGCCCAGACGGCGACGCTCATGTCCGGCGCGAACCCGCCCAACGTCCCCAGTTCGACGGCCGCGACGGCGTCCAACTGGCTGTGGGGCAACGCGAACACCGCTTCGAACCTCGCCCAGCGAGGTGTCGCGCCCCAGGCCAAGGGCTACGCCATCAGCTTCACCGGCGACGGCGCGAGCCTCCTCATGGCGACCCTCGCCTACGACCGCCTCCTGTGGATGCTCGACCACCCCAAGCCGGGCGACCCGCGCATCCTCGTCGTCACGAACTCGTGGGAGACGAGCTGGTACAGCACGGACGAGAACAGCCTCCTCTACTGGCAGATCAACGAGGTCATCAACCGCGGCGTCACCGTCGTCTTCACCGCCGGCAACGGCGGCGGCGACGGCGTCACGTCCATGACGAGCCCCGAATGCGTCCACCCCCGCGAGGGCGTCGTCTGCGTGGGCGCCGTCGAGGACAACGACCAGAGCAACCGCACGCGCGCCAACGTCTGGTTCGCCTCGAGCCGCGGCGCCCGGTTCACGCCGACCACGTGGCCCGACGTGTGCGCCCCCGGCACGCGCCTGCGCACGACCTACCCGACGATGTTCTCGCCGGCCACCGTCGGCACCATCGCCGCCGGCAACGGCGTCACGAGCCCCTACGCGCTCTTCACGGGCACGTCGGCCGCCGCGCCCTACGTGGCGGGCGTCATCGCCCTCATGCAGCAGGCCCGCGCGGACGCCGGCAAGGCGCCGCTCGTCCCCGCCGACGTCGAGTTCGCCCTCGAACACAGCGCCTACGCGTTCCCCAACGTCTCCGGCGGCTACGCGTTGAGCAACGACTCGCGCTTCAATGGCAGCAACTACGAGTGCGGCCACGGCCTCGTCGACGCCCAAGGCGCCGTCGAGATCGCCCTCAACGCGCCGTAGCGCCTCGGTCTCTTCCCCTCGTTTCTCTTCCCCGGCGCTTCACCTGCTTCGGGGAACCTCTTTTCGCTCCACGCGACGCGCTGGCGGGCCCCACGGCCGACGAGCGGCCACGGGCCGGGCGCCTGCGTTCCAGCGGTCGGCGTTCGGCTCTTTTTTGGGCGCAGTGGCTTCGCTGGGTAAAAAAAGGGGCCCGCCCGCCCGAAGCGTGAGGGAGAGTTTACGCCTTGGGCGGGGCGGGGGTTTGGGGGGTTTCCGGGTTCAACGTGAGGCGCGTTCGACGACGAAGTCGAAGACGCCGTGGGACTCGCGCAGGATGTACCGCTCGGGCTCGACGGCCACGGGCAGGGGGATGACGAGGTTCAGGCGGTCCGGCGCGTTGCGGTGGCGAAGGCGGATGGAGTGACGGGTGAGGAAGACTTCCAGTTCCGATCGGGCGGCCTCCGGGAGGCTGATGGTGACGATGAGCGACTGGGGCGCCACGAAGACCTCGGCCGTGGGAGGTCGCTCATTGAGGAGTTCCGGCGCGACGAGCGCGCGGGGCTTCAAGGCCGCCACCGAAGATTCACCGGACATCGTCTCGTTTTTCGAGCCTATAATTGGCGGTTGGATTCGCCCGTGAACCGACGCGCGGCGCATCCTGGATGCGTCGGTGAAGCGACGCCCCGGCGGCCAAACCTCCCCCAGGGGCCCGCGACAACTACTTAGCGGACCGCTTCATCGCCGCGCCGATGCCCACCTCGACGAAGAAACTGCGTGGCAAGCTCGGCCGCAAGAAGCTGGGCCGCAAGAGCAAGCAGGCCAAGATCGCCCGCCGACAGTTCTAGAGCGTCGGCAGCTCGACCGCCCGCTGCGGCAGCGGGAACGCCGCCTCGAGCTCGGCCACATCCTGTTTCGTAAGCGTGAAGTCCAGCGCGGCCGCATTGGACCGCACGTGTTCCTCGTGCTCCGCCTTCGGGATGACGAAGACCTCCGGGAACCGGGCGAGGAAGTTGAGGACGACCTGGTGCGTCGTCGCGCCGTGGCGCTTGGCGACGGCTTCGAGGGCGCGGCCGCCCTTCGTCGTGGGCCCCGGCAGGGCGCCGCGGCCGCTCGCGAACGGGGAATAGCCCACGATGGCGACCCTCTTCTGACGGCAGTACGGCAGGAGTTCGAGCTCGAGGTGCCGGTGGTTCGGGTCGTAGTAGACCTGGTTGCAGACGATGCGGTGCTTGCCGCCCAGGACGGCCTGGGCCTCCTCGAGTTGGGCGACCTCGTGGTTGCTCACGCCGACCCAGCGAATCTTGCCGGCGTCGGCCAACTCGCCCATCGCGCGGAACGTGTCCTCGACAGGGTGCTCGCGGCTGTACCAATGGAGCAGGTACACGTCGAGGTGGTCCGTGCCCAGGCGCTTGAGGCTCTTCTCGCACGCTTCCAGGGTGCCGCGGTAGGAGGCGTTGCCGGGCAGCACCTTGCTGACGAGGAAGACGCGGTCGCGGCGGCCGGGCAGGACGCGTGCGACGACCTCCTCGCTTCCCCGGTAGAGTTCCGCCGTATCGATGTGCGTGAGGCCGAGTTCGAGGCCGAGCCGCAGGGCCGCCTCGGCGCGCCGCGCGTCCCTGAACTGCCACGTTCCTTGGCCGATGACGGGGACCTGGCGTCCCGTCGTGCCGAAGGGTCGCGCGATCACGCCCGCGTGAACCCGCCGACGCCATAAGTAGCTTCGCGGACCCGGGCGGGCGACGGGATAATGAGGGCCCGCCTGGATGTGGACGCCGTGCCCGACGAGGAGCGGGAGGGCTGGTCGCGACGCCGATGGGTCAAGGCCGCCGCGATTGCAGGGGTCGGCGGCGCGGCCGCGGCTGCTGGTGCCCTCACGCTCACGCCGTTGAGCCGCGGCGGCGAACGGCCGCCCAAATTCAAGTACGTGGGCGTGAAGGTACTGGGAGGCAGCCAAGCGCCTCGCGGCATCCCGATCATCCCCGTCCGCACGAACGCGGCCGGCGAACTGGAAGGCGTCCCCAAGCACCTCGAATGGTACCGTTATTGTGGCCGCAACAACGCACCGGGCCTCTCGTCGGGCTTCGCGACGGACAACGTGTTCCGGTACAACGTCACGCCCAGCGTCCTCGCCGACACGAAGGCGGAAGGCATCGACGCCTGGTACGAGGGCCGCCTCGGCCAACCGGCCCTGCGCGAGCACTTCGACGAGGTCGGCAAGGGCGCCCCCGCCGTCTGGCGCAGCGAGGGCCAAGAGTCGACCAACCCCCTCACGTGCCTGCTCGTCCGCATCGACATTGACCAACTCGATCCCCGCATCGCCACGGAGTTCGTGCCCGATGGGATCGTGGGCGTCTTCGCCACGTGCGCCCACCTATGCTGCGTGCCGACGTGGAGGGCCTCCCGCGTCGGCTACGGGGAGGGCCACTGGGACGACATCACGTGCCACTGCCACGGCTCATGGTACAACCCGCGGGAACTGGCCGAGTACGACTTTCCCCCGACCGGCTAGGGCGCCGGCCACGGTTCGGCGCAGCGTTCGGCATTGAACGACGGCTTGAGGACGTCGTCGTGCACGCGATAGCTCTCCAGGAACTCGGGGCCCGCGGGCCGGATGAGCTTGCGCATGTGGGCCTCGTCTTGGGCGGAAAGCCACGAGGTGGCCTCGTCCCAATCGCGCAAGCAGACGACCTCACGCGGCCGGTCGTGGATGGCGTGGAAGACGGGCCCCGCGTCGACGGTCACGAAGGACACGTGCCACTCCGTGCGGTACGCGCCCGCCTGGACCCGACCCAGGGCCGCGATCCACAAGGGGTCCGTGTCGCGCCGCTTGACGGCGAACCATTGGCGGTCGCCGTGGCGCGTCGTCGACTCGTAGATGCGGCTCGCGGGCACTACGACGTGCTGGCCCGCGTGCAGCCACATCGACTTCCAGAGGCGGCTCGTGGCGAGGCGGTCGTCGCGCGCGTTCCAATCGAACTGGCCCGTGTTCATGCCCCAATTGCCGCGATGCTGTTCGAAGCCCTTGTCGCCCTTGACGACGAGGTTGATCCACGAGTTGGGCCGCGCGCGGGGCTGCGGCGAGTACGGCATGACCTCTTCGATGCCGTACCTCGGGTAGTGGAACTTGATCGTGCCGTCCTGGCCGACGAAGCTGTTCACGGCGGGGCGCGATGCACGCGCCGGTTCTTGAAATCCGCCTACGGCGAGGGCGGCCTCGACGGGGCTCCCGGCTCCTCGACGTCCGCCTCCCGCGGCGCGCCCTTGCGCCTCCCGCGCAGTCGTCGCACGACGTCGATGCCGACGAAGAGCAACAGGAGGCCGAGGCTGATCACGAACGGCAACCGTGGGTTGAGGCGGCTGACGGCCGTGAAGCCGTACCCGAGGACGACGACCCAGAACGTCGTCATCACGCACATGCCCGCCACGACGGGGACGATGACGCGTCGCGCCGACAGGCCCGCCAACTGTCCGATGGCGGAGACGACGAGCGGGCTGTAGAACCCGACCGGCAGGAGGGCGAGGACGAAGACGCCGAGGCCGCCGTAGCGCGCCACGAAGCCCTCTCGCCGGTGGGCGGCGCGCACGGCGTTCGCGTGGAGCCGCCGGATGGAGCCGCTCCAACGGCCCAACACACGGATGCCGCCGCGGGTCAACGGATAGGCCACGAAGATGGCGCCCACGTCCGGCACGAGGACGATGAGTCCGATGACGAGGGGCGGCAGGTGTTGGAGGTAGCCAAAGGGGATCGCGGCGAGTTTTCCTGCGACGAAAAAGGCGCCGAACGTCGTCGCGATGGCAATCGCCTGCTGCCTGCTCACGGTCCAGACAAACGCCCACGTGGCCAAGCACGCGAGCCAAAGGAGCAGGCCCGCGGCGATGAGGGGTGACCGCAAGAGGCGCCACGACAAGCCGGTGAAGGACGGTCGTCCGTGCTTACATGGTTTGGCCACGCCCCGCGACCCGGAGTTACGCGATGTGAGCCTAGGCGCGCCTTTCCCCGCTTGCCCCAGAAATCTTAAGGCAGATTCGCGGGGGAACGTTTACCCATGCGAGCGATTCAGACGGTAAGCGTGCTCGTGCTCCTCGCGACGGGTCTCGCGGGGTGCACAGGAAACTTTTCGATCAAGCAGACCGAGCCGTTCCGAGTGCAGATCGACGGCGCGCCCCAACAGGGCCACGTGTCCTCCGAGGGCAGCGCGGCTTCGCAGAAGAGCGAGTTCAAGATTGAGAACACCAAGGACGTCGAGGTCGTCAAGGTCACCGTCGAGTGCAAGAACGCGCAATCGTCCGGCGGCTCGGCCAGCGCTTCCGCTTCCTCAAGCGGCAACACGAGCGGCAACGAGACCGGCAACGGCTCGGGCTCCGCGGCCGCCGTCATCCTCGTCATCGTCGAGGACCGCGACACGCACGAGAAGCTGGAAGAGCAGCAGGTCCAGGTCGCCAGCGGTGACGCGACCCAGGTCGAACTCAACGTGAACGTGAAGGGCAAGGACAACGTCGTCGTCATCACCCAAGCCGTGCAAGGCTCGGCCGACGTGGCGGTCTCCGCCGCCACGGGCGAGGGCACGGTCAACGGTGGCTCGACGGAGTCGACGCAGGCGTCGGAGACGTCGGCGCCTACCACGAGCACGTATCCGGCGCACTAGAACAACGACACTAGGAACGACGCCCGCCCAGCCCCGCTTCTCGCGGGGCGTCGGGCGGCGCTTCCCCTTTTTTTGATGCATGGGCCCCCGAACGACCCTAGGCGAACAGCAGGCCCGCGTCTTCGAGGACGAGAACGACGAGGCCTGCGGCCGAGTGGCTCAGTGCGCCCGGGAATCCTCATGCCAACTTCATTACGGGCACGGGGCCTAGCCCACGTAGGGAATCCCATGCGGGCACGCGTCGGGCTCACGGCGTTCTTGCTTGCGACGTTCGCCCTAGGAGGCTGCGTCGCACCGCCCACCCCGCCCGCGCCGCCCGAGGCTCCCGCCGGTCCCTCCGGTTCGGCAGGCCCGCAGGACCCGGCTGAGACGACGGGCCAGGGCTCCACCGGTGCGGCCCTACCGGGTTCGCCGCCCCCGGGCCCCTCCGGGACCCTCGGAGTGAGCCCGTCGATGTCGTCGCCGCAGCCCGGTGGCACGAGCGGCGCAAGCGCGTCCACGGGCGAATCGTGGAGCGTACCGCGAAGCCTGCACGAGTCCGCGTGGTTGTGCCAGACCGCCGTCATCGTCCAGGACCTGTCCACGTCCGGGACCGACGACCTGTCCTGTCACGTCACGCTCTCCTTCACGTCCTCGCAGGTCACGATGGCGAGCACCGGAATCCCCAACCACGACTTCGAATCCGGGACCGGCTGCTGCGCCTCCACCCAACAGTACACGGCGACCCTCTCGCTCAACCCGGCCCTCGCCACGAGCGTCACGTACGCCTCGGAGCGCGGCGTGACGGGTTGGGCCGTCAACGGCGTGCCCCTTTATGGGCCCGAGGACAACGACAACCACGACGTCGTGCGCGTCACGCGCGAGAGCCCCACGGCGACGCCACGCCTTGAGATGTGCGACGGTCACTCGACGCCCCAAGGCGTCTACCACTACCACGCCGACGCCAACTGCGTCCACTGGCACCCCGCCACGGGCTCGGGCTGGGACACGTACTCGTTCAGCGCGTTGGACTCCACGGTGCATTCGAAGATCGTGGGCTTCGCCCTTGACGGGTTCCCCATCTACGGCTCGTTCGGGTACGGCGACGATGGCTCCGTCCGCGAGATCACGTCGAGCTACGAGTTGAAGTCGGGCGCCGACGGGTCGAACGGCATCGACGACTACGAGTACGTCGCGGGCCTGGGCGACCTCGACGAGTGCAACGGTCGCCGCACCACGACGCCGGACTTCCCCGGTGGAATCTACGCGTACTATTCGACGCTCAAGAACGGCGCCGGCGACCTGGGATTCCCGTACTTCCCTCTCTGTTACAAGGGCGTCGTGTCGATGGGTGGCTCCACAGGCGGTGGCGGGGACGGCGGAGGAATGCCCGGCCCGACCGGGTCGCCGATGCCCTCGCCGACGGGTTCGCCCCCGCCGGGCGGTTCGCCGCCTCCAGGTGGCCCTCCGCCTCCGGGTGGCGGCGGGGGCATGCCGCCCCCTCCAGGCGGATGAATCTCGGAATTAGCCACGCGACTAATCCGAGAAAACTTATCACGAATCCGTGCGATCGCTTCGCATGTCTCGGTGGGCTGTCCTCTTGGTAAGCTTGCTTGTCTTCGCGGCCGGCTGCGCCTCACGCCGCGCGGACACCGCGCCCCCGCCCGAGATCGCCTCGGGTTCCGGCGGCGCGACCGCCGCGGCCGCACTCGACGGTCCGGTCGACGCTCCCGATTGGGTGCCCGGCCAATGGTGGACGTGGGAAGTGACGGGCCGCGACTACGGGACCTTCCGCGTCACGACCGTCGTGGCCCAAGCGAGCGAGGACGGCTACGTCATCGGCGCCACGGAGACGAGCCCGGGATTGATCGCGAACGTCTTCCACATCCCGCCCCTGGGCCAGGTTGACCGCGCGAACCTCGCGTGGCAGGCCCACGCGATGCCCGTCCGGCTCCTCGACTTCCCCCTCTTCGATGGCAAGACGTGGTCCGGCGAACTCGAGGGAATCAAGCTCGAGATGGAGGCGACCGAGTTCGCCTTGGACGGCGAGCGCGCCTTCCGTATCGACAGCCGCTTGGCGGAATTCGACGACCAAGGCCCCCGCCTCGTCTACTCGCCCACGCGCGGACTCCTCGAGGTGCACATCCACTACGGTGGCGAGGCGCCGTTCGCCTCCGCCGTCGTCGTCGCAAGCGGCGGCGGACAGTCGACGCCTGTCCACGTGCTTTCGCCCCGCGACAAGTTCCTCGGCGGAATCGACGGCCCGTCACCCGACGCGGAGCTCTCCCCCGTCTTCCGGGTCGACGGCGAGAAGACCTACCTCGTCTTCGCCTGCTACCTCGGAGCCCAAGTGGGCCGCTACGCGGCGACGTTCACGCCGCCCAACCAGGAAGAACCGATCCGCTGCGAGATCTCCAACACCGGTTCCGAGTGGGCCAGCCACGTCCGCATCGAGCACCGCGCCTCCATCAACGGCGACTGGCGCATCCTCTTCGAACCCGTCGGCGAAGGCTTCGTCGAGGCCGAGGTGCTCGGGATCCTGGACACCCCGTGCATCCCTGGCGAGCAGCGGCCGTCGGCCGACGCGTGCAGTCCTGTCTAGCCCATTATTCGGCCCAATCGAAGGCCGTCCGCGGCCCCTGCGGGCGGGCCAGACTCCTGGATGATTGCGTCCTACGGGACGAGACAGAACTGGATCGGGCCCGCGATCGTGACGTAAACGAGCCACGAGTGGCAGCCGGAGGAGCCGTCGAGGTCGTTGCAGACGAAGACCCCGAAGTCGGCCCCCAGCGTGACGCCTGAGCAGCCGGTCGGGTCGACCTGCACGGGTAGGTTGTGAGCAGCGGCGCTCGGGGCGAAGGCAATGGCCAGGATGGCGGTCGAAAGTGCGATTGCGGTGATGGCGCGCATGGGGTTGCCTTAACGGGGTCCAGGATTTGGAGGTTTCCCGTCGCCTTGGCCCCGGATCTCAAGCGGCTAGAACCAACTGGACCGTTACGTTGGGCGATGGATCGCCGCGGGCGGAGTCGATGATCACTGTTCCACTGCGGACTTGATGTCGTGTAGGTCCTGCAGGAGGGCCTTCTTCACCACGCCCTTGAACAGGAACATGGGAAGCGACTTCAGTTTTGCAACAATCCCTTGAGGCTGGGAATCATGCAAGCTGGTCAGCGTAACGGCCCCGCTTTTGCCTGAAATGCTCATCGTGGACAAGAACACGAACCCATCACTTTCCGCCCGCGTCTTGAAGAACTCGTTCTTGGCGGCATCCGTGATCCGCTTTTCCACGGTGGCGGGTTTCCCGAAATACGTTCGGGTCTCTCGCCACCTGAGTCCTACAAGCCCATCGGCCGGTTTTTCGATGACTTCGATGTTCTCGATTCCGCTGATGAATTCCGAGGCGTTCTCGATGTTTGTGATTGCGGCCCAGATGGCCGTCTTGGATCCGTGGATGGTTACGTGTGCTTCGACGATCATGGGAATCCTCCGGTCCGAGTCGTGATCACCTCGTCCCAGCGCCCGAAGCAGTTTTAGGGACGCATCCTCCGCGTCGCGGCACGATCATGCCCGGCCGGAGACCGAGCTCATGCGCGAGGGTCCGATTCTTTCGCGTGGGTGGGATTCGATACGCCCCGGCCGAGATTCGAACTCAACTCTCTAGGCGTTTAGGCCTAAACTCGCCATAATTAGGTCTAAATAGCCGCCTAACGAAGTATACCACGTGCCTTCGAAGTCATTCACGCTCCAGGCCGTCCGCAAACACCGCCAAGGCCAAACCCTCACGCCGGAGGAGGCCCGGGCCAACCAGGAGTACTTCCAGCAATACAACCAACGCGCCTTCAAGATCTACTTCGACGACCCCGCCGAGTTGGAACGGCTCAAGCAGATGGCGACCGAACAAGGGGCGAGCCGGTTCAGCCAGTGGATGCTCGAGAAGCTGCGCCTGGGCGCCTCGGGCACGTTCACGGACCCCCGCTACATCACGGAGCTCGAGAAACAGGCCGAGTTGTGGCGCCACAAGTACGAACAGGAACGCGACCAATCCGAGGAATACCGGCGCCAAGCGCGCGACCTCCAACAACAGGTCCAGGTCCTCACGCAGAAGGTGCAGGAGTACGCAGACGAGTTCATGCGTATCGCCACGGAACTCCAAGAGCAGGAGAAGGACTGATGGCGTTCGAGCTGCGCATGCGCCCCGTCCCGCCGCCCACCGACGGGCCCCGGTTCACCTCCAACGAGGCCATCGCGACCGCGTGGCGCGACTACCAGGAGACGCGCCTGCAACCCGTCACGCTACGCCACTACGCGTACGAGATCCGCTCGTTCCTCGACGCGTGGACGAGCACACTCGCGACGACGCTCCAGCCACGCGACCTGCGGGCCTACCTCGTCCAGTACGGCCAACGCTGCCAGTTCTACCGGCGCCAAGGCTTTCCCATCGCGAAGGGCGCCTTCTGCGTCCAGAAGCGCGACCTCGCGGCGTGCGGCAAGGGCCTGTGCCCCGCCTACCAACCCCTCGTGTTCGCCACCGTCGAGAACCACCTCAAGGCGCTCGTCTGCCTGTACGACTTTCTCGTGGGCCAGGAGGCGCTCCCGCACAACTTCGTGCGCGACGTCAAACGCGCCTGGATCCAGGAACACCGGCACCTCAACCGCTCCCGCTCCAAGCGCCTCCTCTCGCACGAGGACGTGCGCCGCCTCGTGGAAGAGGCCAGCGCGCCCAACCGGATGATCCTCTACGCGCTCCTGGCCAAGACGGGCGCCCGCATCAAGGAAGTGCTCCTGCTGCGCGTCGACCGCGACCACATGAACCTCCAAGAGGGCTGGTTGAAAGTGCCCGAGTTCAAGGGCAAGCGGCGCGGCAACCGCTACCTCGTCGTCGACGACGAGCTGCGGCACCTGCTCCAGGACTACTTCCCCTGGCGCGAAGCACGCGTCCAGCGCGACACGAACCAGCAACCGTCGACCCACGTCCTCGTCCTAAACTACCGCGGCGAGCCCTTCAACGTGGACGACGAGACCTCGCTCTTGAAGACCGTGGTGACGCCCGACTGCGTCCGCTTGGGCCTCATGCGGCCCAAGGAATCGGTGACGAACCGGATCACGCCGCATCGGTTCCGCCACTACTTCAGCGACGCCCTCAAGAAGAACGGCATCGACCCGTACTGGTGGAACGTGCTGCGCGGGGACCTGCCGCGCGGCAACGAGAAGACCTATGTCCACCCTTCCCTCGTCGAGATCCGCCAACAATACCGGGCCTTCGCGCCGATGCTCCGCCTGCGACGAGGTTTGGCGCCACGCATCGGAACCCCGCACGAGCCGGCCCCTTCGGCACAACCTAGGGAGATGCGGGCGCGCCCCGCGCCCGGCACCCCGAACCCAGAGTCCATCGCCGCCTGACGGCCCTCGGCGGCCCTTCTCCTAGGGTATCCGTCCGCGCCTGCGGCGCCTCAACGTTTCGTGGATGGCTTGCAAGGCTAGTCTTGCCAGTTCAACGCAGCCGAGGCCTCGCGACACCGGGTGGCTGTCTTGGAACGCCGTCAGCGCGGGAGTGGGAAGCGGGTCGATTCGGGACAGCGGGTCCGGCTCCACGCTCCGACTGACATCGGCCGCTGGCCGTCGAATCGCATGCTGGCTTTGCCCCAGCGACTTGGCGAGGGAGCGCTTTTCGTCGTGGGTCGAGTCGATGGGACTTGTCATCGGCGGTCCGGCGCAGCCTCGCGCGGCCGCGTACAAGTAGCTGCCGGCCGCGCACCGCCCACTCTTGTCGCTTAGTCAGTTCGAACGCTCGATTGGTCGGCGATGCCTACATTACCACAGTGGCGCGAGGCCGAACACCGGCTTCCCGCGGCGCTGCAAACACCGCGTCGGGTGGCCCCGGACCTACCCAAATGTCGACAACCGCCGTCGTCCTCGCCACGCCCGCGTCAGGAGAGCCCGAAGCGCCGCCCGCGCCCGCTCCCAGCGACCCCCAAGCCGCCGATGCCGTCGCCCGGGTTCGCGACCCCGAACCCTCCTTCGAAAGTCCTCGAAAGAAGCGGCGACGCAAGCACACCCTCGACGAAGCCTTCTTCCGAGTGATCGACACCGAGGATAAGGCCTACTGGTTCGGCTTCCTCCTGGCCGACGGCTGGATCCGGGACAATCGCTCCGTAAGTCTCGAGCTCGCGACGTGCGACATCGATCACCTGAAGCGGCTCCGGAGCGCGGTCGGCGCATCCTATCCGACTCCGGAGAGGAAGAATCGAGCCAGCGCTTCCTTGACGCTCTGCTCCGTCGCCCTCGTGGACGACCTCAAGAGTCTCGGAATGCTGCCGAACAAGACGTACGCGGGAATCGCCTGGCCCCACGGCGTACCGCCACACCTTGTCTCGCACTTCCTGCGCGGGTACATGGATGGAAACGGCTGCATTAGCGTCACGATGGTGCCCCGCAAGGACGGGACGTACCGGCAGGATTACCTCGTAAAGTTTGACGGCCCGAACGACTTCATAAAAGCAGTGCAAGCCCACCTGCGCGCCCTGTGCGGGCTGGGCCCCGTCGCTATCCATGGCGATGGACCCGATGGAACCTTTACGTACACGGGCAACCTCCAAGTGGCGCGTATCCTTCGCTTCCTCTATCCTTCTGGAACCACCGTTTGCCTGCCGCGAAAAATGGCCATCGCCCGTCGCCTTCTTGGACCGGACTTCTGCCCCGAGGCCAACCTAACGGTGGATGAGGCGGTACGCGCGGCCGAAGCGCAGGCGGCTGCGCCGGACGACTCGCGAGACGGAGTACCCGTCTCTCGGCGGCGTGGGCCGCCGGAGGGCGAAGCCGAGGCCGATCCGGCCTAGCAAAGCCCGGCTGACTACCCGGCGTGGGCCCTCACACTACCATGATTCCATCGCGGAACCGGTAGCGTCCCTGCATCCAACCGACCTTCGTCATATCGATGGTGCCCTCTTCCGCGAGTAGGTGGAGCAGGTCTTCCAAGTGTTGCAGGTTCACGAGGTAGCCGCGATGAAACCTCGACCTATGCGGCGTGCCCACACCGTAGTACGCGAGAGTGTAGGACACGGATTGGTGGTCATAGCGACACCCGTTCTCCAACACCACGGGGTGACGACGTTCCACTTGTTGCACGGTTGCCTCCAAGCCCGCTTCCGTCCAATTGAATTGCCCTCTTGCGAGCAAGCGAAGCACGTGCCTGTGGAGGTCATGGTTGACCACGAACTGGGCTCCCCCCGCTAGCCGCCTCTTCAACGTCCGACGCAACTGGGCCACGGCTCGCGGAAGGTCGACGTCCTGGAACTCGGGGGAGAGCACGTCCGGGTGGACCAGCCGTAGCCCCCTCTCCCAGGAGAGGCGTTGGCGCGTCATCAACGCGTGCAGCACTTCCAGGGCCACGTAGGCCGCGTAGGCGCGTTTCTCCTGCGATCGGTTGCGACGCGCGAGCCGCGCGCGGGCCGCCACCAGGACGCCCTCGAGGACGTCCATGCGCGTCCCGAAATCCATTCCCATCAGGAGGTTCTCACGGTCGTCCCACCTCGGGATGAGGTACCTGCCGTCGGGGCCGCGAGTGACGCGGTTAGGCGATCGATCCATGGACGTGGACACATCGTCACAGGCCTGACACTGGAGCCAACAGGAGGCCCGCGGCACCAAGGTAATAACAATTTCCCCATGTTTCCAACAGGGGGGCATGGGGTTGCATAGTCAATTCCAGGTTTTCGAGGGGTTCCGGCGACGGAGAAGGAGGCGTGGGCGGGCGAGGGAAAGCGGGAGCTGAAGCGGCCGCGGTTGGCCGGGCGTCGCGCGTTACGAGGTGCCGGTCGGGCACGCCTGGCCAACCTGGTGTCCACACAAGCCATGAAGGGCCCCCGACAAGGTCCAGGGCATGGGCGAGCTGGATTGGGGCGAGATCCTTCACGGCGTCGTCTTCGAGAATCCCGAGTACTGGAGGAGCCTCGCGCTCTCGGCGGGCCTCCTGGCGGCGAGCGCCGTCCTCGTGGTCCTCGGCGTCGCCTTGGCGGAGCGGTGGCGGCGCCTGGAGGGGGTGGGCCTCGTCCTCATGGGCGTCGGCCTGCTGAGTGCCGTCCCGTTCCTCTACTGGTTCCTGGAGCACGTCCTCGTCTGGCCGGCCCTCCTCGTGGGGTTCGTGTTCACCTCCGTCGTCGAGCCCGGGGGGGCCATGGGCGCGGTCCTGTGCACCCTCTTGGCGCAGTGGGTGCGGTGGGTGTGGTTGAGTCCCTACCGCAGGTAGGCCCCGTCGGGGTCGAGGGGGGTGTGGACGACGAGGGCTGCGGCGCGCCCTTCGGGCGCGCCTCCGCCCACCGTGGGAGCGGCGTCGCCGGGGTCGGGGGGAGGGGTCGTACGAGGCGTGCGGGGGGGTCCTTGCCGTGTTGGGGCGCCTGAGGCCACGGGCGACCCGCGTGGGCGAGGTCGCCCGTGGCACCCACCCTCCAACCCGCGAACGCAGGCCTTGATGACCGATTGGGCGAGCTCGGAGTCCTCGTCCTCGACGCGCTGCGTCGGTGCGGCCACGACAGCCCCTTGCGCGCGGCGGACGCGGGGGCGCTCGCGCGGCGGTTGGCCGAGCGGAAGGTCCACGTGGACCCGGCTCACGTCGAAGCGGCGCTTCGGCTTCTCGTGCGACGGGGTCGGGTCGAGTGTGCGCCCGGGGAGGACGGGCCGGGTACCCATCGGTATTGGCGCGACTCGGTCCTGGATGTGGCGGGGTTCCGCTACGTTTGGATGCCCATCGAGGGCCCCGCCGATGCCGCCCGCAGGAGCGCCCAACGGCTCCCTGCGATCCGTGACCTGGGGCGCCGTGGCGTCCACGGGGCGGGGCGGTCGTGATGGCGCTCGGGCGGCGCCTGGCGCGGGAGGAGTTGCTGGGCGGGCGGCGGGGCCGCATCGTGGAGCTGTTGCGCGGCGAACCGGGGTTGGCATTCCTCGAACTCCAGCATCGGACGGGGATCCGAGGCGGCGTCCTCACCTACCACTTGGAGGTCTTGGAGCGATTCGGCGTCATCGCAAGCCTACGCATGGGCCGGTGCCGCCGCTATTACGCCGTGGGGACGGTGCCGGCGGCAGAGCGGGTTGCGCACGCGATGAGGTTGACATCGCGCTACGCGGGCCTGATCGCGGCGTTGGAAGCCTCGCCGGGGGCGAGTCAGGGCGCTTTGGCCTCCGCGCTGGGCGTTTCCCGGCAGACCGTGAGCTACCGCCTTCGGCGGTTGGCCGCGGCACGTGCGTGGGACGCTCCCTGGACCCCCGTGGGACTCAAGTCGCGGGACGATGCCGAGGAGCGGTGAAAAGGGAGTTTCCAAATTTCAGGCGCAAAGAATGAGAGAAGATGCGGCTTTATCGGGAGCGCTGTTGTGGGGTAACTAGGCCGTGTCCACAAACGAAGCCCGCGTAATCCGGGACGAAATCTTGGCCTCCGCAAGGTCCTGGAAAGCCATAACGTTCCGAACGGAGCGCTTGGAGCGAGCCGTGGCAGGTTTGTGGGTAACGATTGACACATTGCCCCAGAGATTCTCCTTCACCGGCCGAAATGAGGTGGTCGCAACTCTACGCGGATTGGACGAAGATTCGCGACGAGAAATCATCGCGACGACGGTCCAGAATGTCTCGCGTGAACTACTCCTAAGGTTCGAATTCTCCGTTCTCGCGCGAGTTGAACTCTTGGCCGAGCAAGTCATTCGGTCGTTGAACGAAGGAAACCCGCTCGTGGCGGGAGTTGCGACGAGAGCCCTCATGGAGTTAACCATCTTCTTCATCGACCTCACTGGGGAGGTCGAGGCACTGCGGGGGACCGCCCCATTCGCCCGACTGAGATTGATGGACCCGGCGGTTCAAACAGGTCTCGCGAAGTGGGAGGAAGAAGCCTTCCTGCCGACGAGAATCAGGAGCCTTCAAGAAGGAGGCCTCGTCGAGGCCAAGAACATCCTCACACGAATCGACCATGTGGTCCGCATGGACCCGGAGGGCGCGGCGATTCGAGAAGCGTACTCGCGCTTGTGCGAACTATCGCATCCGAATGCCCCCTCAAGCCTAGCCGTCACCAGCCCCGAGGTGGGCAAACCAACCCTGACGAGGGGCCGCTCCGTCCCGGGGCAACCTGCGTTGATCATGACCATTCTTCCACCGCTGCGATGGTCTGCCGAACGGCTTGTTGCAACCGCGTCCAAAGTGCGCACGTTGGCGAGAGAGATGGCAACATAGTTTCAATCATCCCGTCGGCAGTCCGCAACCGAGGCATCTCTTACAACCAAAATCCGCCGGGGGTCCTCCTGACTCAATCTGATACGGTTCAGCGGAGGCGCGGGCGGCGGCGGGCCTCCGGCCGCCACGGCCTGCGTTATGCCTATGTACAACCGGAAACACAGCTATTCGGTCAAAGGTCGCGTCAGCGACCTAACGCGGGGAGGAGAACTTGAGAGACTTGTCAAAGGAGGAACTGGCGCTTGAGACACGAATCTACCGGTTTCTGCACCAGATCAACATTGTGAGCGACACGGCCAAGCGGCTCGGAAAGAAGGGCGACGATCTCAGCGTCACGGTGGAAATGAAGGAGGACGGCCCGCTCCAGATGAATATGGCGGCCCCCCACCCAAAGACCATCACCGAACTCGCCGTCGTCTTGGAGCCGCTCATCCGCGAATCCTCGGACATTAACTACTCGGACGTCCTCGAGTTCTGCCGGGCGACCAAGGCCTCGCCCGAGCTCGACGCCCTTGTCCATAAGGCCGCGACGGCGGCCGAACGGATCAAGAAGGGCGCCATGGGACTCAATATCAACGGTCAGGAGATGACGTCGGTCTGGGTCTACGAGCGCTTCATGGACCGCATCTTCAACGCCGACAGCATCCAGGCCCGGGAGTACGAAGCGAACCTCGACAAGGATCCCATCGTCCGCAACATGTTGTTCTTCCAATTCTACGACTACTGCTTGCGGATGGCACATTTCCTCCGCTGGATTCAGGAGAATCTGAAGGCCGGGAAGTTCCTCCCTCCGTCGGCGCCGCGCGACTACGCCTGCGTGGGATGCCGCAAGGACGGCACCCAGACGAGGTTCTCGAAGGCAGAACACACGATGCCGGAAGCACTGGGGAACACCCACAGCGTTCTCCCTCGCGGTTACTACTGCGACGAGTGCCAAGACCTACTCTCGCCAATCGAGCAGCGGGTTGTCGACGAGATGCCGTTCGCGATGACGCGTCTGTTCTTCACCAAACACACGAAATCGGGCACTTTCCCGAGCGCGAAGTTGGGCGCCGTCCACTATACGAAGACGAAGCCGAACCACATCACCATCGACGTCTTCGCCGGCCAGAAGGTCTTCCCCGACGCCAAGGACGCCGGCGACGGCATGGGTTCGTTCAATCTCACTGCCCAGGCAAAGTTCGACCATATTCCTCTGGGCCGCGTGCTCGTGAAAGCCGCCCTAGGTGCTATGGCAATCGAGCTTGGCCGGGAATACGTGTTAAACAGCCGGTTCGACTCGGCCCGCGAGTTTGTCCGAACCGGAAAGGGGCTGCACGCCCGCCTGCTCATGGTCAAGAACGCCAAGCTGAGGCCCGAGTGGAAAGTGCGTTGGTGGGACTTTGAAAACGGAACCACGGGCGTAGTCATGGTGGTTCACGGCATCGAGTTTGCGTTCCCTGCAACCAACGTCCCGGATGAGAAACCGCCGCCAGCCGATGTCCTTGCCAAAGCTGCCGTTTTCGACCTTTGGAATCCGGGCCCACCGCCGCACTACAAGGACCCCCCATCAAGCAACGCGTGAAGGGAAAAAACGGAAAGCCGCCGAGGCACACCTCCGAGCCGACCTGTCACCTCGGACGGCCAGCCGCAATGGCACAAGTAGCGACGACGCCAGACGCCGTGCCCCTGATCTCCAAGCCTTACTGTTACCAAGAAATGGGACGGGCGTGTCTGGGAGGATACGGGTCGTTTGCATTCAGACGCCTTAGGCTGGAACGCGGGCCGCTAACCCTTTGACCAGGGCGTGAGCCAGGCGAGAGCGAACGATGTTTCAGCAATTGCCAGCATCTGGACGAAACCGACCCACCTTGCGCCGTGCCGATGGCCCGCGAACCGAGTCCGATTACCTCCATTCGGCATTGAGCCGGTCGAAATCCTCTTTGTAGGAAGACTCCCCCGCCTGTATGCCCTTCCTTGCTCGCATGTACGCGGAGCGGGGGATGCCTGGGCTCTCGCTGTTGAGACGTTCCTTCTCCGCTCTCAAAGCTTCGAGCTCGGTTTCGGCGGCCTCAATCGCCAGTCGCTTGATCTTTTCTAGGCCGAAGTAGCGGATGCGGCCATTGAGGGCATTGAGACGCGCACCGGCCACCGAATGGGCTTGTGCCAATGTTCGCGGATCGAGAAATGTACTCAAGCCGATGAAGATGGCGCCGGAGACCGTTACCGCAGTACCCAGTGGGGCGTGGGCAACCATGATGGCGGCTCCAACCGCGGTAAGGACTGCGGAGCCGCATCCAAGCGCGTAGTACGTCGAATTCCAGAGCCGCCGGGCCTCGAAGTGGGATCGGCTGGAGTACTCGGTGTCAACGTAGAGCTTCTTGGCCTCTCGTTCAATGCCTGTTTTGTCATCCATCAGTAGCGTTCCCCGGTTTTGGGATCAGGAGGTCGCGCCATGCTTGTCGAGCTTGCTGCGCGTTTCCGCCCTCCTCTAGTTCATTCGCTCGTTCTGCTGCATCCGCTGCTGCCTCCAGCCGTTCCTGTACGAGCATCCGGTCCAAGAATCGGCAGGCGGGAACCGGATCAGAAGCCCCCGAAGGGTCACTGATTGCGTCGAAAGAGCCGTCGGCCAGGTAGCGAAACACTCGGGCCAAAAGTTTCGTCCGCGACTCGCCCACTTCCATGACTAGCTCGCTCGAGGCAAGTTTCAGTTCGATCCACAATCCCTTCAGCGGCGTGGGCTCAGGTGCTGTTGCCCTCCACGATTTCACGGCACGCGCGATGGCCTTCAGGCGGCCGCCCCATCGTTCATCGGCCTCCTTCATGTAACGTGTAAGCGCCTCTGGGCTTGTCCGAAGCCAGCCGCCTTCTCCGTTCGGGATGCGATAAACGGGATAACCGTCCGTTTCGCTCACGGTACCCTCGTACGCCGCCGGCACGAGGTCGACGACTCCTCCATCTGCGAAATCCAACGTGACCGCTTGTCCATCCTTGCGAATCTCTGTCCGATCATAGCGTTTCTTGACGAGCCGCACGAAACGGTCCATGATGCGGTGTGAGTTGCTCGGCTGCCTGCGATACGTCACGTGTTTCCGTGCAATCACGCAAAGGTAGTCCGCGTCGCTGGTGCGAAGAGCTGTTCCGCGTGTGTGGCTTCCGACCGGTTTGATGTCGCTGACTTTGAGGTTCCCCTCTAGGGTCTCGGTAATCGCCTTGCGACGTTGCTGGATGGTCTCAAGCGTAACTTCCCCAGGGGCGATTTCCTCCAGGATGTCACCAACGGCCTCGGTGACCGTCATTCCAAGGTCGACTTCGGATCCATGGCTCTTGCCGCCGCAGGCGCAATGGCAGCGCTGGTTGCGCGACTTCCTGCATGGCGCGCGGCAGGCCACGTTCCTCGCAAGGGGCCCCGAGATATAATCTGCTTTTCAGCACTTCGCTACGCCCTGGACCTTGGTCAGTTCCGCCGTCACGCCGGGACCGTCATTGATGACGAGCGTGGTATTGCCAAGAACGAGGGTACTGTTGTCTGGCGCCGCCTTAACGGTTCGGACGTAATAGTGGCCTCCATGATGTAGGATGAGCATGTAGGTGAGGTTCTCGTCAACCCCGGGTGGCGGGGGATTGAAAGTAACCACGTCGTAAGAAGCACACCGATTCAGGATGTCGGCGGCAGCCATGTTTCCGCTTAGGCTGGCGGCGAACGTCAGGGTCAGACCTGACACGAGCCAAAGCAGGATCGTCCAGCCCGGGCGCTCGGGAGCGGCCGGAGAAGGGTTGGCAGAGTTGGTTTCAGTGGCGACCTTCTTGCGTTTCCGCCAACGGAAAAAATCCCATGCCATCAGCCCTACCAGAGCAAGCACAGCGCCTAGCAAGAAGGTGGTCTGGATGGGTGAAAGCGGCCACTTGCCCGTGATACCGGCGATCACAGCCAAAACAATAAAAGCGATCAAACAGACGAAGAGGGTTTGCTTCGTCGCTCGGTCGAGGAAGAGAGGGCCCGTTACTAGGGTTCGACCGTATACTAAGGCTAGAACGGCCACCGCTCCGCCTACGAGGTAGACGTCCCGGGTTCGCCACCCGAAAATGTGGTCAGAAGGCGGGGGGCTGAGAGTATCGAGCAACGCCTTGGCAGCAAGAAAGGAACCCACGATTGCAAAGACGGTCGCGGGGGGCGACGCGGTCGAAGAACTGGATTCTGCCTTCGCGCCGTGTAGCGGTAAAGACCGCCAACACGGCCAAGAAGAAGACTGGAGTGAGCAGAGGGAAGAAACTCTTCGTCATGACGTACGGAACGTCAAACTCGGCCTCGGTATCCGGCAAGCCGAGGCGGCCATAGAAGCCGGAAAGATACAATGTGCCGGCGAAGTAGAGCAAGCCGGTTCCAAGGGCAACCTGGACGACGTCGCTCCATTGGAAGAGTCGCGCGTCGGAGGCTGTTTGCGGGCCTTCGTTCAAGGAGACCTGCAATGGTCGCTTGTGGAAAGACTTGTTGGGGTTCGCCACTAGGGCCAAGCGCTTGCGAGTCGCTGAAATCTCCCCAGGTCTAAGTCGACCCGGCGATTCCACCTTTCCAGACCTCGACCATCCAGTCAGTCGAGAAGCTTGGGATACTCGCGGAGCCAATTCCACTCAAAGGCCGGCTTTATGGACACACTCGTGTCGACGCGGAGCCGCCTTCCGGTCATGCCGGGCCTCGGCCTCGTCTGGAAAGCCCGCGCACCAATGGGTCGAGCACGGCCCGTACGATCCGGCGAAGCAGCGCGGACCCTCGAACCATTCGGGCAAGGGGCGGGCTCGTGACATAATAGGCACGCACAGTCAATCTTCCCATGACGGATCTCAGCAGGGTTCGGTCTCTCCAATCGCGGAGAACCTGGATTCGCGCTTCAAAGGGGCTTCCGTAGGCCGCCGTCGCGATGAAACAGTCTGAGGCGGGTTCCTCGACAGCCGGGGCTGCGGCGACGGCACGGGGCCGAGGCGACGAAACCCTAGGAGGCCTTCTCGGCTCTGATGGCTCCGAGGAAACGGCCGGCCTCGGTACCTCGCGGACAACGGGGACGACCCCTGGACCCTCCTCGGGCAGGTTCGCGTCCTGCGGGTGCTTGACGGCTTGATGGGCCTGGAGCGCGGAAGGCGTCCGAAACCGACGGGGGCATCGGTCGCAGGGGATTTCCCGCTTGGCCCGCGGTTTCCGGCCACTGTTCTGGATCGGCGCCCCGGGCGGATTAGCATGCTCCCGCTTGTGGTCTAGCCACGCGTCCTTCGAGTAGAGGTGCCGTCCGCACTTGCGGCAGTACCAGGTCGAGGAGGAGCTGGTCCAGCGACGATTGCCCGCCCAGCGGTTTCCCGGGAACGGGCGCCATCGTCCACCAGAGTCCCGGTACACGCGACAGCCCCCGGGTATCTTGGAAAATGGTCGAGCGTGAAAACCGTTTGGTCGGCCCGGTCGACCCTCATCCGTATAGCCTCCCGCGCGCCTGCGCCCATCATGCCCCCGACCGTAAACAACCAAGTTCGGGACGCCCTACAGCGGAGGGCGGAAGCCATGGAGAGCGAGGAGGACGTCCTAGAACGGGCAGCTCGCGGGAAGAAACCGACGCCGGAGCTGGATCGGGAGATCTTCGACGCACGCTCCGGCCTCGTCCTCGTAGCAAACGAAATCAGGCAGGCGCTGGCCGCTTCCGCCCCCAACGCGCCCACCCCCGCGATCCACAAGGGTCTCTCCGAACGGGCCGACCACGCCCAAGCGAAGGCGCGCGAAGTCCTGCGCAGAGTCCCGCCGTAGCGTCGCTCCCCTCCGGCACCCTTCGGGGAAGCTGCTTGGATAGTTTGGAACCATCTCCGGCAACTGGGGACAAACACAAGTCGCGGGCCCGGGGCCTCGGTCGTTACGCTAATAACCGCCGATTCTACTTGCGAATTCGGCGGTTTCGATGCGTGGGGCCTTGGTGGGCGCACTGGTAGTCTTGACGATGGCGGTCTTCGCGACGCTTCCGACCTCGGGGGTGGCAGGGCCGACGACGAACGCGCCGATCCAGCCCGGCGCCCCCTTGGGTTGGGGCACGCCCGCCTGGTGCACGCAAGGCTTCATCTTCCGCGACGCAGCCGGCGCCTGGTACGGCAGCACGGCCGGCCACTGCTACAACCTTGGCGACTTCGTGATCAACAACGAGGCCGGCGACTGGTTCGGCCAAGTCGTCTTCCAAGACATGAACATCGACTTCGCCCTCTTCAAGGTCCTCGCTGGCAAGGAAGGCCTCGTCAACCCCGCCGTCCGACTCTGGGGCGGGCCCACCGGCGTAGCCACGCCCGCCGACGTGCTGGCGCGCGACCGCATCGCCGTGGCCGGTTACCCTCTCGGACTCGGGGACGGTCACCCCGTGACGAACCCATACCAGAACTACGCGCAGGGTCGCCTCGGTTACGCCTCGGGCATCTTCAACGGCCAAGCCCACTATACGGCCCCCATCATCAACGGCGACTCCGGCGGCCCCGTGCTCCTGCACAAGAACGGCCTCGCCCTCGCCATCAATCGCGCCCTCGCCGTGCATTCGAACCTGCCGAACGCGGTCGCCATCAACGACGGCCCCTCGATCCAGCAAGCCTTGGCGACGATGAGCGCTGCGGGCTTCCAGGTGACGCTCCAGACGGCGCCCTTCACGCCCATCCCTGTCTAAGTCCGCTTCTTGGGCCCAATGTGCCGTTGGCGCCACCGGTACGTGTAGATGCCGACGCCCGTCCACGCCCCGCCGATGAGCAGGGCGGCAACGCCCCAGAGGAACGCGGGCGTCTCGCGGGCCGTCTCGAAGATGTTCCAGGGCGCCAAGGAGCCGGGCTGATACCCACTTCCGTCATCGACGGGGTCCACCCGTGACGGCGAGGTTCGAGAGGCCTGCGGCGGAAACGTCACGAGTGATCCGGACGTCGTCGCCGAGGCGACGCCGCTGCGGGCTCCGTCGCCGGCCGAGTTGACGGCCGAGACCTGGTAGTACCGCTTGGCGCCGTTGCCCAACCCCGAATCCAGGAAGGTCAGGACCTCGCCCAAGGACTTGATGAGGACGTAGGGGCCCGAACTCGCCTGCGCCCGATAGACTCGGAAGCCGGTCACGGGTGAGCCTCCGTCGTTGGCCGGGGCCAGCCACGAGAGGCTGATGGAGCCGGCGGAGGTCCCCGGCGCGGCGACCAAGCTGCCCGGCGCGCCCGGCGCACCCGGGGGCGGAGGCGGCGGGGGAGGCGGGGGCGGCGGCCCGGTGCAGTCGACCACGCACTCGGGCACCAGGTCATGGAAGAGCTGGTCCAAGTCCCGCGTTTGGTTCAACACGTCGTTGACCGTCGAAAAGACCAAGTCGACCGGGTCTTCGGAGTCGACCGGCAACCGCACGTTGGACAGAGTCGCTTGGACCGTGTCGCCGGGATCCGATGCGGAGCCGCCGAGGCGGCACGCCGTCACGGCTCGTCCGTCGAGGTTGGTGTCACCGAGGGATCCGTCGGCGCCCCCCACGAGGGTCCATTTCGTTTGGCTGCTCAGGCCGACGCCCGGTGAGAACTCGAGGCGTAGGCATCCGTCGGCGGGCCACGGGTTGAAGGGCTGGAACGTCCACGTGTAGGTGGCCGTCGCGCCGGCCGTGCTCGTGTCGGCGACGAAGCTGGCGGACTGGAACGGGTGGGGATCCACCTCGACGCCGATGTCCGCGCGCGCCTCCTGGAGGCCGTCCGTGGAGGTCCGCGTCTGCGCAGCGAGGAACGTCGCGGAGGGGTCCCGGCTCGAGTCGGGATTCTTGACATCGGTGAGCGTGAGCTCGTAGGGTTGGCCCGCGGCGAGGCTGGCCGTGTTGAGGTCGCACACCACCTCGCTCGTGCTGACTCGATTCGTCGAGACCCCCGAGACGCCCGCGATGGAGCAGGCCGCGTCGCCCTGGACGTCGAAGCCTGAGGGGAAGACGAGGCGGACGTCACCCAACGACGCGACGGCGATCTTGGGCGTGAAGGAGAGTTTCCATGTGGTCGTCTCGCCGGCGCGGTTGTCCGCGGCGGAGAGGTTGGCCGTGGCGAACACGTTGGGGCCGATGTGGACGCTCACGCCCAGTTTCTGCGCCGCGAGCGTGCCCAGGGCGTCGTAGACCTTGAGGTCGAAGGCGCCCGTCTGTTCATTCGTGGGATTGGTGACGCCGGAGATCCGGGTCACGATGTCTTGGCCGGACGTGCCCGTTCCCTGGTCGATTTTGCAACGGACCTCTTGGCCCAGGACCGAAACGAGGCCCACGGTCATGCCGTCGATGGTGCAACCGGGGTTGGGGGGAATCGAGAAACCGGCGGGGTAGGAGACGCTGACCGTATAGTCATGGAGGTTGCCGGTGGAAGGCGTCCGAAAGGCGACGCGCCACGTCTCGACATCTCCCGCTCGCTGGAGGGGCGAAGTGACGGAAACGTGCTCGAGGTTCGTCTGGACGGCGGTCGTTAGGGGCATTAAGCCAAGCAGGGCGGCCCCGAGGAACACGCTCGAGACGGTGGCCCAAGGCCCCCGAGGCCGGGAGGGCTCGATTCTCCCAATCGAGGTCTGATTGAAGCGTGCGCCTCCGGGTGCCAAATCCACGGGGCCCACTTCTGAGGCTTCCTTTCTTTAGGCTGGTCGAGAAGGTTCAATTAGCGGCTGTTCAAGCGTAAATCTGTGTCGATGCGGAGACCACAATTGTTCTGGGCGGCCGCCCTGCGCCTCGGTCTCTATTTCCAAGCGTAGCTGCCGAGCCGATACTTTCCTTCTTGACTTTTCACGACAATGCCCGTTTGCACTAGGACGGCTATCCGCTCCTTGGCCGCCTCAAGTGGCTGCCCAGCCAAACGCTTCGAGACCGCATGCAACAAGTCCTGCAACGACAGATCGGCCGAAGCCGCCAACGCCCCAAGGACCGCTTGGCTGATGCCGTCCTTCAGATAGCTGGCCCGTTGATGCTCTTGGAGTTGGGCCAGGTCCAGATTGAGCGACCACCACGCTTGCTTGCCTTTGCGGGTTCGAGCGAGGAGGCCAGCCCTTCGCATCTTGGCGGCGTGGTAGGAAACGTCCCACGGGGTCGGATGTGGAGGCGGGATTCCTTGCTGCTGCCAGGCCCTTACGAGGCCGTCGTAGTCTAGGGAGCCGTTTTCCTTGAGGGCGTTGAAGATTAGCCGCCGCTTGGGATGACCGAGTTCAGCCATGGCGGCCGCCACGTTCACCCTAGCTGATGCCGCCTCACCTTGACCTACGCCGGTCGCGAAGAAGCGGAAGCTGTGGCTGTTCAGCATGTAGGTGGCAACGTTCCCGCGCCGGACCTCGTCGAGGTAGTTGGCGCGTTTGAGGATCCGGATGTGGTGGTAGGCGCCCAACTTGCTCATACCGAACCGGGCTGACAAGTCTCGGACGGTCAAGCCGGGCGATTCGGCGACGGCGCGCAGGAACTTGAGGCGCATGTTGGACTCAAGGGGCTTGGCTACGTTGCGGCCGGTAATGAACGTGAGGCACTCGCGGCCGACATGGGTGAGGACGGCGGCTAAAGCCGCTGCCAGGCTGAGACTTCCTGCTACCAGGAAGCCGGGCGGGATCCTGTGACCGGGCCGAACGCCGCTTACCGTGGCTCCGTCGACGCCGACGAACGAGGCCTTACCTGTGAGTTTCCACGTCGAGGACGATTGACTGGAAAAGTTTCCGTGACCGTCGAAGGCGCCAATGGCCTGCAAGAGTCCCGACTTCGGTGCCAAGGGAGTTCCATCGGCCGTGATGTTTCCTTCGACGCCGGCGAAGGCCAGGTCGCCCTCCCAACGGCCCCTGGTTTCCAGGGTCGCGACCTCGACTGGCGAATTTGCGCCACCCGTGAGGTTCGTCAGGATCTTGTCGGCCTCGACGAGGATCACGACGCGGTCGAACCACCGCTCGCCCGCCTGGCCGGATGGGTCCGTGGCCGAGCGCGACGCGTTGAATTGTTCGCCGGTGTGAACGACCCGCTTCCCTCCATCCGCGGCCTCCACTTGATAGGTACCCCCGTAAAGCCACAAGAGCGCAGGACCCGAAACCGTGAGGGTCGGCGTCGATTTGAACGTCATCGAGCCCGCGCTCCCCGAAATCCCGAGGGCATACCGTTTGGCGTCAGAGGGTAACTGGAAGGGGGTCGCACGATCGTGGAGGACCCAATCCGTAAGGGGATTCACCTGGAACGCCTGTTCCCCGCGAAACGGAATACTGACCACCCCGACGTCGTCGTACGGCAAAATGCGGAGGTCGCCCGCAGACCCCGGTTCAACGAGTCTCACAGTGCCAGAGAGGAGTTCGTCCGACTTCGACTCCGGCTGCATGGGAATCGTGACGGTGTCGTTGACCGGCCATTGAGCTCCCGTCCGAGTGTAAGGGGCGTTGAGGACGCGAACGCGGGCGTTTTCGAACTTCGTGAACCATTCGAGACCCGCGGGCGATGAATCCCATGGCACGAGGACGCCTGCACTCAGAAGCTCGGCGTCCGAAAGGCCGGAGAAGGTCCAGGTTCCGGTGACCGTGACTTCGGCCGAAAACGGCACCGGCTTTGAGGAGGCCGCAACGGGCGTTGCTAGAAGCAACGCCAGGATGACCAGTCGCTGGCCACGGCTACCCACAAGGGAAACAGGGACGAACGTCGCTCATAAGCGTTGTCGACCTTGAGTCTACACAGTTTTCGCGGGGTGGCGAGGCTTTCACACAAACTCTTTAACGGTCGGCGACGCCTCCGGACATGATGGCGCCAAGGGCAGACGGGGCCCTGAACTTTGCCCTTCTTGGCGTATTGCTTGTTGCGGGATGTGCCGCCCCAACGCAACATGGACCAGGCGCATCTTCCACGCTTCCTCCCGGGCCGACGACGCCAACGGGTCCGACCCTTCCGCCAACCATCAACCAAACAGTCGATGTTTTCCAACTGACGCCGGAAATGGTCAACTGCCGGTTTTACGTGACCGCAACATACGTTCCATCCGACAAGGTCCGACCCCTATTGCCGAAGGGGTACTCCACCAAGGGGGTCTCTAGCGCCGTCACCAGCGTTGGACTGCAGATATACGATTGCGAAGCCTTTGTTGTTGACAACCAAACCGTCATCAAAGCCGCCCGGATCGCCGTTGTGTTGGCGGCCGTCTCCACCAACGAAACTCTGTCGAAGGGCGCCGATTCCAGCTTCTATCTTCTGGAATCCTTTGCGGAACAGGACTCTATCGTTGGCCTCATGGCCAGGCTAGGGTTCAACACAACCAAGGCTGCAATCGAGTTATCGAACAAATCGACTAACGCCGGCGCGAACATCAGCGCAAACGTAACGGTCGGAGGCGAGCTTTGGTACCACGCCGAGGGCGGAAGCGGCGAGGGCCCCACCGCTGAGGTCGCGACAAAGGACCGGTGGCATCAGGTATCGGCAAGCGGGCATGCCATTTGGGCGAATGACGACCGCGTCCATCAGCAACCCAGTTATCCTGGACCTGGCACAATCGTCGCCAAGCACGGCGTCTTGAAGCACTTCGAAACCACCGAGGACGCGCCAATCGGCGGCATCATGTGGCTTACGAGTTCCAAGGACCGAATGTCCTTCGGGAAGCTACCTCTGTAGAACGGGGGACCACAACCTAAAAATAAACACATGATAAATCGAGGGACATGGGCCGCCAGCTGATTCTCTTGGTTTCTAGCATCGCCATTGTAGTTGTTTTTCCGCAACCCGCGGCCTCCATTTCGCGCGGGGACGTCGATATCTGTGACGCACCCCTTCAGCCCGCTAAGAGCAAACTCATCACGCCTCCAATTCTGGAGGCTGGCTCAAACCCATACGTGAAGGCATTCGTGCCACTCTTGCCGGTTAGCACTGCCGACCCGGCAGGCGATTGGAATGGTGAATTCATCGTTACGACCGTCTGCAGCGTTCTTCAGCAAATACTGGGATGCTTCGACGAAACTGGCGACGCCGATGGATGCACGGCGCCGCATGAGCAGAACGCCGCGACATTGCCGCAACCTTGCACGTCCATGAATCCGGAGCGCAGCTCTGCGTCTGGCGATTGGGTTGGCGTGGATCCCACGGGACTTCGAGTCGGTGCGTTCGTCCCCACCTCGCCCCCGGACGCTGAGGGCTATTTCGCCGGCTTAAGGTTAGAAGCCTGGGTTTGCTAGGCCGATCCGTAATTCCAGCGGGCCGATTGGCCCTCGGATGGTCGTTTGGAAAATCGCTAAGCGGTTCACAAATAGGAACCAGGCCAGTCTTCCTGGCCGATGCGCCGAATCGACCACGGGCCGCGCCCACGACCCAACGAGATCTCGCGCGTCGACGCGTCCGAGGCCGGGGCCCAAGAACATCCGCTCCGGGCCCAGATCTTGCGTTTCGTCGAGACCGAGCCTGGCCTCAACCTAGCCCAGGTCGTAAAACGTCTCCGCGCAGAAACCGGTCGCTCTCGCCTCGCCCGCAACGTGGTCTCCTGGCATCTTGACATCCTCGCCGAGCGGGGTCTCCTCGCGGTACACCGTCATGGTTCCAACCGCTGCTTCTTTCCACCTCGCGGTCCCTGGATGGGTGACCTGGGGGGCTGCGCCTACGTGCGGCTCCACCATCGCTGGCCGGTTGTCTCTGCCCTAGTCACGTCAGACCGCCTGAGCCTTTCGGAGATTCGGTCAATTCTCCAACCGGGCATGAACCCGTGGCACCTGCGACACCTCCTTCGTGGTCTGGCCGCGCAGGGGCTCGTCCAAAAGGAGCGGGACGGGAATGTCGTCTTCTACCGGCCCACCGGGCGCCTGAAGCACATCGTCGTAGCCCTGACGGCTCCGATGCGATACCGCGTACAGAGCTCGCCAGAATCTCGCCAAGCCGATCAGTCGCCGCGCCCGGGGCCGCTTCTTCCCCCCCCGGGCGCGGCCCTCCCCTTGAGTTTGTCCACCCAGCCCGCGCCCGAGTCCTCCTCCCTCGGGCGCGGCTCGCCCCATATGCTCTTGAGCCGACGGTGACCCCAATGCTCAACCTGCAAGACCATGAATCGCTGCTCGGGCATCCCCTCAGAACCGCTCTCCTTCAACTTTCGCAAACCGATCCCGGAATCCCACTAATGGACTGCCTGCGACGCCTCAAATCTGTGCCGGCGCACTCCTCGCTAGGTTACGGCACCCTCTCCCACCACCTCTACGTGTTGGAACGCGCTGGCCTCGTGACGAGTCGGAGATCAGGCCGCAACCGCCGCTACTATCCCGCCCGCAGCCGGTTGGGCGACCCTACCGCCCTCAGCGTTCTGCAGAGACCGGGAATGTTCGCCATCGTACGAGCCCTTCTCCTGATCGGGGAAGGCTCCCAATCCCAGATACTGGCCGACGTCCAGGCGCAGCGCGCCATTACTCGCCACGGCGTCAAGCATCACCTTGCAAATCTTGAGTCTGCGGGATTGGCTACTTCTTCGCGGCTGGGCCGCCACCGGATCTACCGGCCAACGCCGTCTCTCGAACGAGCTGCCCAAGAATTCGCACAACACATCCAACGCAACCAAGCCTTGACCATTGAAAGTCGCTCGCGTGAAAGCGACTCCGTGCGACCACCAATCGACAGCGAATCACCCTTGATGGACGTACCAACATGATTTCCGAAATGAAATCGAGGTCCCGATGCATCAGACTGACGCTTCTCATCCTCGGGGTGGTGTCCCTGTCGCCAGCACTTGTTCCCACGGCCAGCGCCCACTGGTGTCAAGAAAGCGCCCTAGACACCAACCCAGACGATTGCGGATCGTGCGAGAATTCGTCCGATTCACACTACCTCGTCCTGCCTGGACCCGTGATCGTCCTTAACGAGTGCAATCCCACCGAAGGGAACCCGCTCCTTGAATGCGTCACAAGCTCTTGCATCTACGTCATCGCGGAGTGGCCGCCGCAGGTTTCCCTCTGTTATGGAGCCACGTGCATTCACTTGCTCCCAGAATGGCCGTTCTAGTGGGGCACCGCTCGGGCAGCGTCATCCTTTCCCGGGCCGCACCGGGAGGAACCCCCATTCCCCGAGGACGAAACGTTTTCCGCAGACGTGACACTAGCCAACCCTCACACGAGTCAGAAACGAATCCGCCACGGCCCAACCCGTGTAGTTTCGTTGTGGCATTGCAAGCCTTCTGATCCAAACGGCAGCGCACATCGAATGCTCTCCGTTGGCACGATAGGAGAGTCTGGAATCCAGTTTCGACAAATAGGCTAGTGATTCTTGTTCTCGCAGGACTGGGACCTCGAAGGTCGCCCGGTTCAAACCACAGGAGCCAAAAAATGAACCGAACCCGAAGTTGGATGGCCATGCTAACCCTAACCGGAAGCTTCGTCGCCGCAAGCGCCGTCCTGGCGCCGACGGCGTCGGCGCACACGTGCAGCGAGGACTACGTGAGCAACGTGGTCTTCCACCACGACGACTGCGGTGGCTGCGAAAAGGGCGCCCACGACCACGACTACACCCTCGGACCCGCGAAGTGGGACCGATGCAGTTCGTCCTGCACGTTGGCCGCGCAGGAAGCTGAAGTGTCCGCTGAGGTCGCCGCCAACCAAGCGGTGGCCTGCGTCTTCGCCCTGATCGGCTAAGCTCTCCACCCTCGCCTCTCTTCCCCCTTCTTTCCTCCCCAAACTGGTGCCACTCCCATGATCCGATTCGCTTCCCTCTCCGTGACAACCCTCCTCGCGCTTGCCCTCACGCTGCCGTCCCTGGTGCCCGTCCAGGCGACGCCTTCCCCCCCTTCGGCGCCCCAAGGCCTCGTCGTCGCGGCGGGCCCTGGCCCCGGCGAAACTACGCTCCGGTGGACGCCGCCCGCCACCGATGGCGGGAGTCCGGTGACCGGTTACAAGGTGTTCCGGGGCCAGGTTTCGGGGCAACTCGCCCAGGACGACCTTCTGGGTCCGGTCCTGACGTACGTGGACCGCTGCGTCGGCCACGGACAGACGTGGTACTATCAGGTCTCCGCGATCAATTCGGCCGGTGAAGGGCCCCGGTCCTCCCAAGCCAGCGGCGCCTCCGGCATCCCGCCCTCCGTGGGCGACAGCGTCGTGCTCCTAGGCGCCCGCCTGCCCTCCGCTCGCTACGGGACGAGCGCCGCCTGGGCGGGCAACGTCGCCTACGTTTTCGGTGGCAACGTGGGTTCGCAAGACAGCGTCATCCGCTACGATCCCGTCTCGGACTGCGCCGTCGACACGGACGCTCTGCTACCGACGTCGCTCGTGCACTCGAGCGCGCTCTGGGACGGCCAAGCCGCCTACATTTTCGGCGGCAACAACTTCCAACTGGGCCTCTCCTCGGACGACATCATCAAGTACGACCCAAGCCTGAACACCGCGACCCTTCTGCTCCAATCGCTCCCGTCGGCTCGCGAGGGCACGAGTGCGCTCGTCGCCGGAACGCAACAGATCGTGGTCGGCGGCCACGTTGAGGACCTCTTTTCGAGCGACGAAGTGGACGACGTCTTCGACGCCAAGACCGGCCAAGTCGTCGCCCACCTGCCCGAAAAGCGCGCGCACACGGCCGCCGTCTGGACCGGCAGCCGCGGGCTCGTTTTCGGCGGGAAAGAGAACGGACTCGAGTGGGAACAAATCTACTCCTACGATCCGGTCACGCGCCAAGTCGTGGAGCAAGCCTCCATCCTGCCTCACGGCGGCATCCAGGGGGCCGGCGCAGCCTGGGATGGCACGCGGGCGTACATCGCGGGCGGTTGGAGCTTCGACGCGGACCTCCTCAACGAAATCCAGGCCTACAACCCGGCCACGGACGGTTCTCCTGCCGTCGTGCCAACCCTCTCGCAGCGGTTGCCCTATGCAGTCGCCTTCGCCAGCTCGGCCTGGGATGGGCGCCACATGTATCTCTTCGGGGGCGAGAACGCAATTCAGGACTTCGACTCGATCGTTCGTTACACGCCCGCCCTCGCCACCGAGCGCGATGCGCCCCAGAACCTGCAAGCCTCGCGCGGCCCGAATCCCGGCCAGATTAGTCTCAGTTGGCAGGCCCCAACCAACGCCGCCGGTCTCACGGGCTACCGCATCTACCGCGGACTGACGCCCGCGACGGTCATCCGCCAGGCCGACACGAGCAACGTCTTGACGTTCGTGGACGGCGGCCTGGCGGAGGGCGCGCTCTGGTGCTACAAGATTACGGCCCTGTTCGGGGCGACGGAAGGTCGCATCAGTAACGACGTTTGCGCCAAGGCCCCGGAGCGGCCCGCGGCTCCCCTTCCGCCTATCGGCGTCCCAGGCGCAAACCTCGGGGACATTAACCTGTCGTGGCAGCCTCCGCTCGACAATGGTGGCCTGCCCGTGACGAGTTACAAAGTTTACCGAAACGGCGCCTTTGTCAACACCACGTCGTCCCCCGCCTACGTGGACCAGGGTCTTGCAGCATGGACTCTGTTCACCTACAAGATTAGCGCAGTGAATGCCGTGGGCGAAGGCGCGCAGAGCCTTGCCGGCTCCTCCTACGCGGCCTCGGCTCCCAGTATGCCGCGAAGCGTGCAGGCGTTCGCCGCGGGCCCGGGAAAGTTGACCGTGACTTGGCAGGTGCCGGTTACGAATGGCGGCAAGCCCATCACGGGTTACAACCTTTACAGGACCGAACCGGATGGGACGGAGCGATGGTTGCGGGACCTGCCGCCAGTCCTCTCCTTTGCCGATTCGTACCTGGACAAGGCGACGTATGGCTACCGGATTACGGCCGTGAACGTCTTCGGCGAAGGCCAATCGTCGCCTGTCCTCCAGGCTCCAGCCAAGGTTCTGCCGGCAAGGCCGGACGTGGCTAGCAGCGTCGGGACAAGCCCCGGCAGCGTCCACCTCTCCTGGGTCCAAGACGACGATGGCGGATCGGCGCTGCTTCGGTTCTACGTGTACCGCGGGACACAAGCGGGCAACGTGGGCACTCTGATCGCGACGCTCAACGCGGCCGCGCGGGCGTACGACGACCTGCCAGGAGCTCCGGCATTGAACTACTACTACCGCGTCGAAGCCGAGACGGGCATTGGGAAGGCGATGAGCCACGAAAACCGCTTCTTCCTCCCGCCGCCTCCTCCGCCCGGCGGCGGTGGAGTCGACCTCTGCGGCATTCTGGACACGGCTGACCTCGACGGCGACGGTACGCCGGATTGTAGGGACGAGGACATCGACGGCGATCATCTCTCGAACGAGGTCGAGAGCAAGCAGCACCTGAACTTTGACCCGCGCGACCGGGACATCGACGACGACGGCCTCCCCGACCAAAAGGACCCCGTCCCCACGGCGAAAGGATTCGGGGCTGGCATCCAGGTCGAGAAGATCTGTCACATCCCCAACGCGGACGGTAACGTCGGTTGGGCTGCGCGCGGCGACCCGTGGCTGGACTCTTCGGCCACCCTGCGCCTTGGAACCGATGTCCAGCCGGCCGAGCGTCTCTTGAGCTTCTACAAGCTCCGCCTGGACAACCACTTTCACAACAACGAATGCGTCGACTTCACGAAGCTTCCCGTGTGGAACTCGCTCGACACGTTGCCCCTGCCCGACATCACGAAGCCAGACTGGGAATGGATCAACAACCTGGGCCTACCCAACCTCCAAATCGACTTCCCGCTGCACGATCACGACGCCAACAATTGCGACGTCAACGATCAGCACAATTGCTGGGAGAACGCGGGAGAGGACAACCCCATGATGGGTATGCCAGACGCCATGACCGTTTGGAGTCTCCTCACGATGCGCCTCCCAGGCAAGGTGGGCATTGACCCGGTCGCTTTTGACAACGGCCGGGCGCTTACGGTCGCCAAGGAAATCTGGCTGGCCCCAAACAAGGACCTGGACGTTTTTCTGAAAGTGAACGTGAACGCGTCCGGATGCGATCTACTTACCCATGTCCTCGGAAGGACTATGTCCGCGACTGACCCGCACGGCCCAATCCTGCAACTCGCAGACTTCGCGAACTTGGATGCCAACCCGCAGGTGAATGACTCATGCGCAGGCGTCTAGGATTATCGAGCAGCGCGCGGGCTGCGAAGCGCATCCGCGGGTCCAGCGCGCAACCCGGAAGGACTAAAGGGCGGTGGTCTGAATCACGGGCGTGAAACTGGCCCTTGGCTTGGTGCTGATGGGGGCCGCCCTATCAACGTTGTCGGGTTGCGTGGGCCCCCATTCCTGCAATCCGCGGGAATCTGCACCCGAAACGGAACAGCCCAGCACCGATTTCGACCTCTGCGGCACGACGCTCCGGTGGAGTGGAAGCGACGATTCGCTCGAGGTCGTCAGGGTGGGAAAAATCGTTGACCGATGGGACGAGCTCCGAGTAGCGTTGCCGAGACCCCCTAACCCAACGCCGCCCGTGCTTGGGATCGAATTCGGCAAGCCAGCCTCGAACGATTCGCCCCGGCTGGTTAGCGACACCATCGTGCCGTTCTCCGATTACGCGCCCGGAACCATCGATGTCGGCGAATCCTTTCATTTCTGCCGAATCGAACCCGCCCGTGCGGCCCGAGTCTACCTCGCGGTTCGCGTCAACCTGACGGATCTTAGTGGGGGCGCAATGTTCCCGGCCGAGGTTCGCGCCTGCTGAGGCTTGGACGCCACATGAGAGTCTGGTATCCATAATCCGATTTAGGTTGAACCCCCGTCTTCGACCTGCCCCGCAACGTGCGAGGAACGGGCGGAATGCCATGAAAAATTTCACTCGATCAGCAACGCAGATCGTCGTTGTCTTCGGCGTCTTCCTCGGTTCCGCGGCGGGCGCATTGTTCGCGACGCCTACCGTGGCCGCCCACGATTGCCAGGAACTGCCCCCATGGCCCAACGACCCGCACGACCCGCCCGGCTGCGGCCCCTGCGACGAGGGCGAACACGACCACGAGTACGGCGCTGCGGGCGTTGGAATCAACCGCTGCTCGAGCGCACCGACGGTCGCGGTCCGCCAAGAAGTGGAGCCTCTCTCATGAGCGGTAGCGCGAAATCGCGAAAGTCTTATGAACCGCGGCGTGGCCTCGCGCCTTGGGCGATCATGGGTCGTGGCCACCTTCCCGTGGGCGTGCTCCTTCTTGCGGCCCTCCTTTCCGGCTGCCTGTCGACAAGCGTCCCGCTGGTCGTCTTTGACGGGGTTTCCCAGGCCAAGCTCTCGCTGGGTCCGAATGCGACGAGGGGAATCGATCCCGTTTTCTGGTCTTCAACGCTCACGGGCGATGAGGCTCGCCAAGGGCTGGTTCTCGAGGTCCCCACCGATTATCTCCGGGCGTACCCCGCTTCGCTGGAAGTCTCGGTGAAGATTCCGGACACACTCGGCTCTAGTGTCGGCCTGGCTCTTAACGATTCGACGGGACACCAGGTCGCCGAGGCCAAGTGGGCCGTCGCCGCCCGGGTCATCCTGGTCAACGACCCGCGGCCCGGGACCTACGAGATTATCGTCGCCCGCGAGGGCGACTCGAGCCAGGCCATCCCGTTCGTGGTCGTGGCCCAACTCGAACCTCGCGTGCACGCGTCCGGACCGGCGCGCGACCTCTTGCCGGATCTCGTGGGTCTCGTTCCTACGCGGCTCCAGGTTCCCGCAGGCGACGGCTACCGGGGCGACGGGTGCAAGACTGATGAGTACGTCGAGCACGACGCGCGCCGGTGTCTGCGCCTGGACGGCCGCGTCGGCAACGTGGGAGAGGGCGCCTTGGACGTTACGCTCTCGGCCGCCGACGGCGTCGTGAGCGGAGTCTTGAACAACGTCATCTACCCCGTCTTGGACGGTCACTGGGTCCAAACCATCCAGCGAAGCGATGGCTCCAAACGTCAAGAGAACGTGGGAGCCGCCCAGTTCCACCCTTGGCACGAACACTTCCACTACCAGGGCCTGGCCCACTACCAGATCTACGCCTACGACCTGGCCAACCATGAACGCGGCGCGCCCGTCAAGGAAGGCACGAAGGCCGGCTTTTGCTTCGAGGACATGGGCCTCCTCGAACTCGGCCGGCTCGGCACCGTGCCACCGGCCTATGATGGGTACAATTGCGGTCACCCATTGACCCAGCCGGAAAAGACGTGGGGCATGGGGTTGAGCCCGGGTTGGTTCGATTCTTACGTCTGGTCGTTGTCGGACCAGTACGTCGAGATCACGGGCGTCCCCGACGGCGTCTACGAGCTCGTCTCGCGCGTGAATTCCGCCGGCACCCTCATCGAGTCCAAACTGGACAACAACGAGGCGAGCGTCGTGTTCCGCCTCACGGGCAACAACGTGGAGATCCTCGAGCCCCACGGCATTGCGCCGTAGCCGGCATGCGGAATAGGCGCCGGATTCGACCTTGCCAACGAGGGAGTGTTGCTGTTGGAACTGTTGTCGACTATGTTCATTGTGGGGGGCGCGGCCGGGGTGGCCTTGGTCGTTCTTGCCGGGCTGCACGCCGCGGCTCGGCGCATCCGCAAGCCCAACGCGGCCCCGCAAGCGCAGAATCCGGTCGACGAATACGTCTCCCGACTGAGAGAGGCGAACTCTGCCTACGAGGCCAAGGAGTACGCGCGCGCCCTCAACATCATGAACGGAATCCTGGACGCCCACCCTCGCGACGCAGCCGTCCTCCTCGTCAAGTGTCGAATCGAGTTGGCGACCCGTGGACCGGACCCGGTTGCCGATGATGCGCGACGCGAGTGGCCTGACCTTCCCGGCCGTGGAGGCTTCGCCGTCTACCTTGCGCGCGCATACTACAACCAGGGAAGCCTCGCGAAGGCCGCTTTCTGGTACGGCTTGGCCCAGCAGGAACCGGACTTCGACGACCTGCTGACCTTGGACCACAACCCGACCGAATTGCACATGAGGCTCGGCCGCGCAGAAGCTTCCTATGCTTGACCTGTATCCCCGACGTCCAGGCCGTCGCGCGCGTCTTGCAGCCTGCGAGAAACAGAGTGCCGGGGCCCTGCGGCGACCGTTGCATGTTTCCCGTCTTTAGGCCCAAACGGGCCGCTTCATGCTCGATCCTGACCGTGTTCTGAGGTTGAGTTGGGCTGTTTAGGCCCAAAAACCTCGTTTTTAGGGACGCCCCGGCCGAGATTCGAACTCGGGTCTACGGCTCCGCAGGCCATTAGGATATCCAGACTACCCCACCGGGGCACGGTGGAAGACGACGCGGAGGTGGGGCTATTCCGGGCCCTTCTTTAAAATATCGGCCCGTGGCGCATAACTTGCGGACGTCAGGGCGACGCGTTTGGTGATGGCCGCCTCGAAGACGTCCTACGTAACCGCCATGCGGCAGCACGGGCGCCCAAGAGTTCGTTGGGTTCGAAGCCCAAACCGCCCTTTGACCCGCCGCCGCGCTCCGGGCGGCCCGGGTTGCGCCGTTCCCCTTGGGGTCGATGGCGAGGAATCCCATGCGCGGCAGGCGGATCGGGCGCTGAGGAGTCGTAGTCAGCCTTTTCGTTACGGCGGGCGAATCGCGAGGCACGATACTTCGCGGAAACCCCCAAGAAGAGAGTGAAGTCCGGGGCATTCGTCGATCGGCGAAGTTCTCCAGCGAAGACGTAAATGCCCTGGGGACGATGGTCTCATGGTTGACGTCATGGCCGACGTTCTCTCGAACCAACCGCCGCCGCGGCCCTCGACCGTGCACAAGGCCCTCCTTCTCCTCATCGTCGTGTTGCCCATCCTCGCACTGGCCTATGCGATGTTCCTGCTCTGGAGTCGGGCGATCGGCGCCGTGGACATGGCCCTCTTCCTCGGGTTCTACGTCTTCACGACCCTCGGCATCGGCGTCGGTTTCCACCGCATGTTAACCCACAAGGGGTTCGAGGCGCCGGCCCCGGTCCGGTTCGTGTTCCTGGCCCTCGGCTCGATGGCGATGGAGGGCCCCGCGCTCGACTGGGCCGCGACGCATACGAAGCACCACGCCAAGAGCGACCGCGATGGCGACCCGCATTCGCCGCTTCATGGGTTCTGGCACGCCCACCTGGGTTGGCTCTTCCGGCGCGGATTGAAGGTCGAGGAGATCTACTACCGCGGGTTCGCCAACGACCGCGTCGCGCATTGGGTGAGCAGGACGTTCTGGCTCTGGAGCGTGTTGAGCTTCGCCATCCCCTTCGGCGTCGGTTTCGCGTTCGGCGGTTGGTTTGGCGGTTGGACGGGTCTCGTGTGGGGCGGCCCGGTCCGCATCTTCTTCAACCAGCACGTGACCTGGAGCGTCAACAGCGTCTGTCACACCTTCGGCAAGAAGGACTTCCGGACGCCCGACCGCTCGCGCAACGAATGGGTGGTGGGTCTTCTGGCACTAGGAGAGGGCTGGCACAACAACCACCACGCCTTCCCGCGCAGCGCCGTGCACGGGTTACGGTGGTATCAATTCGACCTGAGCGGCCTGGTCATCCGGTTCCTGGCCTGGGCGCACCTGGCGCGCAATGTCTTCATCGTGCCCAAGGCCCAATGGAAGGCGCAGCTCGAAGAGCGTGGCGAAGCAGCACGGGCCGGTGCCGCCCCGTAGGACGACGAGTGGCTTCTACTTGGAACGGTTCCTCTTTTGTTTCGCGCCCCTTTGAGAGGTCTCCGCGAGACGGTTCGGCTGTTCATTGCGATCTTCGAGGTTCTCCTCGCGATCCACGTATTCGGGCCCCTTCTGGTGGAGTCGTTGGTCCTCGGTGTTTCGTCTCGTTCGCTTCGTCCAGGGCCATCGCACCATGGTGTCGCCTCGCTATCTCGCGATAGCTTTCTCGACGCTTAAGGGGCGCGCTTTCCTTGGAAATGGCTGGCCCCGTTTCACTTGCGGACGTCAAGCAGGGCGACGCGTTCGAGGATGGCCGCCTCGGAGCCGCCGTTGAGGCCCTTGACGCCGTAGCGTTCGAGCGCCCTGGGGTTGGCCTCGAGTCCCGCGGGGTTCTTGCTCCAGGCAAGGCGGTCGAGGAGGTCCCAGATGGCGCCGCCTCCCTTGTAGCCGATGGCGAGGACGACCGCGCGCGAAAGACCCGGCTTGAGGCCGGCGATCTCCAGTGCGCGACTCACTTGGCGTTCGCCGGTCAGGTAGAGGAAGATCTCGGACGCAAGCGTCTTGGCCGTGTTCGTCTCGCGGGCGAAGGCGCGCTCCGCGTGGACGATGGCGGACTCGAGGTGGCGCGAGTTGTACACCGCGTCGGCGTCGAAGAGGCAGAGGGTGATCCCATGCTTGGCGCTGAGCTTGTCGGCGGTCTCAAGGACCGACGCGACGTCGGGGACCTTGGCGTTGGCGAGGATGGCGTGGTGCATGGGTCTTATGCGCGCGAGATGGGCCTAGGATATGGGTTTTGCGGCCCTATCGTGTATGCGGAAAGTCGCGATTCTGGCCTTGTCTTGGACGATTCGGCCACCGAAATGTTATGAGAGATGCCTCACTTGGTTCAAAGTCGTGGAACTATGGCCCGAACCCAGACAATGAGGCAGACGCGCGGCGGGACCTCGACGGACGGTCAACGGCACGACCACCGCACGGCGAAGGTCGTCGAACTCATGGGCTCCTCGTCCGAGAGCTTCGAGGACGCCATCCGGACGGTCATCCGGGACGCGTCGGAGTCGATCCGCGGCATCACGGGTTGCCACGTCCAGAACTTCAGCGTGAAGTGCGCCGACGGCGAGATCACGGAGTACAAGGTCAACGTCAAGGTGGCCTTCGGCATCGAACGGACCGAGAACCCGTAGAGCAAAAGTCCGCGGCGACGCCGCGGCTGCGACGCGGCCACCGGCCGGGGTGGACGGCCAAGGTGTGGCCGCGTGGAGGGAGAGGATCCGCCCGGGATGGCCGAGGGCTGGTCGGCTCCGTAGGGGTGGGCCCGGGGGATCGAATCCTACCGGGGGCGCGCCAGGCTATAATGGGTTTGGATGGGCTGGTTTCGTACTACGTCGAGGCGCCGAACTCGCCCAGGCCGATCTCCTTGGGCGCCGTCTCCGCGCCGACCTGTTTCTTGAGGCTCTCCGCGAGCAGCATCCCGAAGCCCGGTAGGCGGGCGAGCTCGTCCGTGCGGGCCTTGCGCAAGGCGCCCAACGTCGTGAACCCGGCGCGGAAGAGGGTCCGGGCGCGCACCCGGCCGATGCCCTCGAGCTCGATGAGGGGCAAGAGTTCGCGCCGCGCCCCGTAACGCAGGCGTAGGGGCAAGTGGTTGAGTTGGGTGGCGGTCTCGAAGTGGAAGAGGCGGGCGAGTTCCCGGGCGGCGTGCGCGAGCCACTCGGCGCGGTCGACCTTGTTCCGCACGTCGCCGGGTCCCACGGCGTAGCGTTCCTCGATGGCGTCGATGGGGACCTCGTCGATCCAGTCCTGGAGGAGGCAGGCCGTCTTGACCTGGCTGAGGAACTCTTCCTGGCTGCGCGCCTCGTGGGGTTCGGTCAAGAGTTCGTCCTCGTGTTCGGCGAGTTTCTCGAGGACCCAGTCGTCCTTGCTGCGCAGGAAGAGCGCGTCGATGTCGGGCGTGGAGGCGATCGCGTGCAGGAGGGCGAAGTCTTCGACCTTGCCGCGCTTGGCCGCGCGTTCGATGGCCTGGCGCAGGATGAGGGCGCTCAAGGGGTCAATGTAGAGGTCGCTCGTGCGCTTGCCGAACGGCGTGGGCTCGAGCCGCGTGCCCTCGCGCTTGAGGAAGTCGTTCTCCTCGAGGAACCGCAGCACCTGCTGGAGTTGCGCCTTGATGAGCCACGCCTCGCCCTGGTGGGCGTAGAAGGTCGAGTCGAGGAAGCGCTCGAGCGCCGTCGTGTCGCGGGCGAAGCCGGCCGCGACGGAGGCGAGCACGTGCACGCGCAGGGCGGGTTCGCTGCCGAGCTTGCTCGTCACCGGCTCGGGGTCGGCCAAGAGGTAGGACTGGATGAGCGTCTCGCGGTCGTCGGCCGTCTTGGCCACGAGGACCGCCTCCCCGTAGGAATCGTACCGGGGTCGGCCCGCGCGGCCCATCATCTGTTGGACTTCGAGGACGGGCAAGGGTTGGTTGCCCAGGTTGGCGTCGTACCGGTAGATGTCGCGGATGACGACGCGTCGCGCGGGCGTGTTCACGCCCGCGGCCAGCGTGGGCGTCGCGCACAGGACCTTGAGGAGGCCTCCGCGGAAGTTCTGCTCCACAAGGCGTCGTTGGCGCGCGGAGAGGCCCGCGTTGTGGAAGGCGGCCCCGTTGACGACGGCGTGGGCCAGGCGGCCGCCGAGGCCGGGGCGGAACGTCGGCGCGGCCTCCTCGCCCTCAGAGGCCGGGGGAGCCCCGTCAGGATTCGGCATCTCGGCCTCGGCTTCGTCGTCGGAGACGGCGCGGGCCAGGGCCGCCAAGCGGGCCTGGTCCGCGGCTTGGATGCGCGGCTTCACGGCGCGCCCCAACCGGGCCGCGAGCGACTCGGCGCTCCTACGGGTGCTCAGGAAGACGAGGGCCTGGCCGCCCTCGTCGAGGATGTCGAGGACGAGGTCCGTGACGGGGTCGCCGGTGTCGGGTCCCAGTTCACGCTTGCCCCCGTCGAGGAAGTCGATGGCGCGGCCGAAGGCGACGCCTCGCTTGAGCGGCGTGGGACGCCAGTCGCTCTCGACGAGGTCGGCCTTGAGCCACGCGGCGAGTTGTTTCGCGTTCTTGATCGTGGCAGAGAGTCCCAGGATCTGGACGTCGGGCCCCAGGGCGCGAAAGCGCGCCAAGAGGACCTCGAGCGTGGGGCCGCGGCCGGCGTCGGTCAAGAGGTGGATCTCGTCGGCGATGATCGTCTTGACGTCGCCCAACCACGAGGCGCGGTGGCGCAGGAGGCTGTCCGCCTTCTCGGAGGTCGCGACGACGACGTCGTAGTGGCCCAGTCGCTGGTCTTCGTCGTCGAGGTCGCCCGTGGCGATGCCGACGCGCAGGCCCAACGCGCGGAAGGCGCGCAGCTCCTCGTACTTCTCCGACGCGAGGGCCCGCAGGGGCACGATGTAGAGGCCCTTGCCGGCGCCGCTCAGGTAGCGTTGGACCAGGGCCAGGTAGGCCACGAGCGACTTGCCGCTGGCCGTCGGGATCGAGAGGACCAGGCTGCGGCCGGAGAGCGCGGCGTCCAGGGCGGCCTCCTGGGGCGGGTAGAGGCGTTCGATGCCCTGTTGGGCCAGGAGGGCGCGCACGCGTGGGTCGACGTCGGCGTAGCCCAATGCCACGCCCCGTCCGACCTCGCGGGCGTCCTTAAGGGTGCCGGGGGGGCGAGCGTCGGCGCGCGCCCACGACGGCCACGAGGCCCACAAGCGCGAGGACCTCGACGATTCCGGGCGCGGGCAGGAGGCCCTTCTTGCCGCCGCCACCGGCGGAGGTGATGACCTCGACGGGCACGCCGCCCTCGCGCGTGGCCACGACCTTCGTCGACACGGACGAGCGCGCGGTGGGATCCTTCTCGCTGTGGACGACGACGTCGAAGACGACGCTCTCGGATTCGTTGGCGGTCGCCGGCGGCGTGAGGGCCGCCTGGATGACCTTGCGCTCGCCGGGCGCGAGCGGCACCTTGTCCCCGGGCAGGAACACGGCGGTCCAGCCCTTCGGGCCCGTCGTCGTCGCCTCGAAGACGCCGACGTCGGGTTCGGGACCTTCGTTCAGCACGGTGTAGTTGAAGAGGCGCGGCGCGCCAGGGGCGGCGAACCGGGGCAGTTCGTCGACGGCCTTGAGGGAGATGAGGGCGCCGCCCTGGCCCGGGTCGGCCGTGTTGCGGCGGATCGTGGCCCAGACGGGGATGTCGACGTAGCTGCCTTGGGGCCAGAAGTTCACGACCCCGGCCACTTGGGCGTCGACGGGCAGGCCGTCGGCGGGCTTGGGTTCGTACTTGACGAAGAGGGCGAGGCCGTCCTCGGCCATGATGGTGCGTGAGGGGTCGCCCGTGGGGACCTCGTCGCGCGTGAAGGGGACGTGCATGGCCACGACGACGGAGGTGCCGGAGGTGGTGAGCTTGGTGTCGGTGAAACCCTCGGCGAACACCTGGTCGGCGCTGTCGGCGCCGATGGGCTTCGAGGTGAGGGAGACCGAGATGCGCGCGCTCGTGTCGACGCCCGTGCTGACGAAGCGAAGCGTGGCGACGACGTCCTTGCCGACCGCGCTCGTGTTGATGACAAGGTCCTTGTTCGGGTTGACGTCGAGCGAGGTGGACCAACTGCCGTCCGCGTTGGAGGCGACCTGGGCGTCCTTGCAGCCCTTCATGAGGATGGGTTGGTTCGCGTCCTCGGGGTCCTTCTCCAGCGTGTTCAACCACATGTAGCGCCACCCGCAGAAGTCGTGGGCAAGCTCGTTGTCGTGGTAGAAGAGGCGCTTGTGCTCGGGGTCCGGCGGGCGCACGGCGATGGCGCTCACGATGGCCTCGGCGAAGTTGGAGGGGTCGTTCTTGTCCGTGCCGCGCACGAGGAGGATGCTGCAGTCCTTGTGGTTCGTGTTCGCGGCCGTCTCCACGATGGCCGTGACGGTGATGTTACCGGCCTCCGAGAACGGGTCGAGCGTCAGGGTCGGGACGATCTTCGGCTTCCAGTCGGCGCCGCCGGCCGTCTCGACGGTGAAGAGGATGTCCGTGGGCGCGCTCGCGAGGTTCTGGAACGTGATGGGGATGCCGCGCCGGCCGCCCGCCTCGAACGAGTAGGATCGCGTGTCGAAGCGTCCCGCGCACGGGACCGTGGCGATGTTCGAGTCGGCGAAGGCGCGCAGGGTGCCCTGGCCGCCGGTGTTCGAGTTGAGCGTGAGGGTCTGCCCGTCGGGGCCGCCGTCGGGGGCCACGTCGAGTCGGACGCGGGCGTTCCCATTGTTCGTCGAGTCGTAGCTCAGGATGTAGAGGTTGCTGATCGTGTCGCCGATCTTGGGCGGGCTGGCGCCCGCGACCTGTCCCAGCATCGCGCGCGGGATGCCGATGGTGACGCGGTTGTGGGGCACGTCGAGGTTGATGTTGCCCCAGAGGAGGGCGCTCTTGCCCGTGATGGGTTTGACCGGCGTGTCGGCCTTGCATTCACCGTCGACGGCCGTGAGGTAGGGTTGCCGGATGATGCCCGGGCCGATCTGGAAGTTGACGATGGCCGCGAACGGTTGCCCGTTCCACTTGAAGCAGGCGACGACCGTGTTGGCGTAGATGAGCACGGGAGGCAGCGTTTCGGACCCAAGCTTGGTCATTTCGACCTGGATGAGGAAGCTCGTGCCCGTCTCGCCGAAGGCACGCGCCGACTTGATGTCGATGGGTTGCAGCGGGCCGACGTCCGCGGTGGGCGGAAGGGCGGAGTTGGCGAGGCGGACATCGCCGGTCGGGTCTTGGAAGGAGACCTCCGACGCGGCGGCGCTTGCCGTGGGCGCCAGGCCCAGCGGCAGGCCTGCTCCCAGGAAGGAGCCGGCGACGAGGAGCAATAGGTAGGTAGAGGCGCGGATCGAGTTCATGAACGGAATCCCAGCCAACGCACCGTCGAGATCGTCCGGACGGCGGCCCGGCAACGACGGCGTTTTCGCTCGCGGAGGCCTCCCCGTTTTTAATAAGGGTTTTGGATACATTTGGTTCGGTTTTCGTCGTCGCCTCGTCGGTCGGCGCTTAAGAGGGCTCCCAGGTCTAGAATGGTCGAATCGAAACTTCGGGAAACGGCCGAAAACATTTAATGGTGGCTAGAGAACTTGCGGCGCGACGGATTATGCGCGGGGTACTGGTGCTGTTGGCGTTTTGCGTTCTCTTGGCCGGTTGCACCCAAGGCGGCGGTCCCGCCGCGATCGGCAGCGACAAGCCGCCCGCGACGGTCGGCGTCGACGACCCGAGCAAGGGCAAGGTCACCGGCATCGTTTCCACGCTGGAAGAGGAGCTTCCCATCGAGGGCGCCAACGTCGCTCTCTTCAAGGACATCGAGAACGCGCTCGTGGCCGTCACGGACGCGGCGGGCACCTTCACGTTCCTGGGGGTCGAACCGGGCCGCTACGCGATGACCGTCACCAAGATCGGCTACACGGACTTCCAAGACGGAGCCGTCGAGGTCGTCGCCGGCGAGACGGTCGAGAAGTCCGTCCCGCTCAAGCTGCTGCCCTCCATGGACCCCTGGCACGAGACCTGGGGCATCGATGGCGTCTCGTCCGGTTGGGGCTACAAGACCCCGTTCTCCGGATTCAACAACTACCCGCTCACGTTCCCCGCCGGCATGAACACGGGGTCCAAGACGATGGAGACGCACGACGTGCCTGAGGCCTTGCAGAACGTCGTCGGCGAACTCCAATGGGTGAACAACCAGATCACCGCGGGCAACCTCTACTTCATCGTTTCTCACATCAAGGGTTACAGCCACCCCGACCAGCACTTTGTCTCGGTCGAAGGACCTAGTCCGATCCACGGCGTCGCGGACGCCGCCAAGGTCCAGTCCATCTTGGCCAAGAACGTCGAGGACTGCACGCCCGGCGGCAAGAAGTGCCGCATGGACGTCAACGTGTTCCCGGGCACCGGCAACACGAACATGGACGTCGACGCCGCCGTAGCGCTGCAGCAGCGGTACGCTCTGCGCGTCACGACGTTCTACCACATGGACGCGTCCCAGGAGTTCACGGCGCTCGGGTAGCGGGCCCTGAAGCTCTAAAACCCGTCCGGCTATCGCGCGCGCGTGGGCGTCGACCTGGGCGGAGTCGCCGTCAAGCGGCCCATCGAGTGGTCGGAACTCCACGGGCGCACCATCGCCGTGGACGCGTACAACACGCTCTACCAGTTCCTTGCGACCATCCGCCAGGCCGACGGCACGCCGCTCCTGGACGAGCAAGGCCGCGTCACGAGCCACCTCAACGGCCTCTTCAACCGGAGCGCCAACATCGTGGGCGCCGGCATCCTGCCGGTCTACGTCTTCGACGGCGCCCACCACCCCCTCAAGCGCGCGACGATCGAACTGAGGAGCCAGGTCAAGGAGCGCGCCCGCGCGGCCTACGACGCGGCGCTCAAGGCCGGCGACCTGGCCACCGCGCGCTCCAAGGCCCAACAGACCTCGAGCCTCACGAAGCCCATGGTCGAGCAGGCCAAGCACCTCCTCCGGCTCCTCGGCCTGCCCTACGTCGACGCGCCCGGGGAAGGCGAGGCCCAGGCCAGTTCGATGGTCCAACGCGGCCAGGCGTACGCCGTCGCGTCCCAGGACTACGACGCCATCCTCTTCGGCGCCCCTCGCCTCGTGCGAAACCTCTCCGTGACCGGCCGACGCAAGCTGCCCGGGCGTTCCGCCTGGGTCGAGATCCTGCCCGAGCAGATCGCCTTGGCCGAGACCCTCGACGCCTTGAGGCTCACCCGCGAACAACTCATCGACGCCGCCCTCCTCATCGGCACGGATTACAACCCCGGCGTGCAGGGGATCGGCCCCAAGACGGCCCTCGAACTCGTACGCGAGCACCGCTCCCTGGAGGACCTTCTGGAGAAGGCCGAGACGGAGGAGGGCTCCGTCTGGCGCAAACTGCGCGAAGGCCAGGACGGCCTGGGCGACTTCGAGAAGATCCGCAACCTCTTCCTGGAACCGCCCGTGAGCGACACGGGGCCCGTCGTCCAAGGCCGCCTCGACGAGGCGGGCGTGCGGGCGCTCCTCGTCAACGAACACCGCTTCAGCGCGGACCGCGTGGATTCCGCCCTGGCCAAGTACCGCCAGGTCAAGGCGCAGAAGCAGCAGCGCAGTCTCGGCGACTGGTAGCTACCAGTAGCGCTCTTCGGCGAGGTATTCGCCCCGCATGTGGTAGCCGCGTTGTTCCCAGTAGCCGGGCTCGTCCTCCTTGAGGAACTCGAGGCCCGAGAGGAACTTCGCGCTCTTCCAGCCGTAGAGCTTCGGGACGAGCAGGCGGACGGGGCCGCCGTGCTCGAGCGGGAGCGGGGCGCCCTCGAGCGTGTCGGCGAGGATCACGTCCTCGTCGTCCAGGTCGCTCAGGAGGACGTTCGTCGTGTAGCCCTCCCGGCAGTGGGCCATGACGGCCTTGGCCGCCGGCTTGGGCCGGGCCGCCTTGAGGATCTCCCGGATGTGCACGCCGGACCAGTTGAGTTCCAGGCGGCTCCACCGCGTCACGCAGTGGAAGTCGGCCAGGAGGTCGACCCGGGGAAGGCGGCGGTAGGCGTCCCAGGAGAGGTCCAGAGGCTTCTCGACCTCGCCCCAGACCTTCAAGCGGAAGGCCGCGGGGTCCAGAGGGGGCTGCACGCCCAGGTCCAGCACGGGGAACTTGTCCGTGCGGTACTGGCCCGGCGGGATGCGCTGGGGTCGGTGGACGGTCTGGGAGACGACGCGGTCGGTCACGGGGCGACCGAGCAACCCAGGAATGGGTAGAAAAGGCTGCTCAACGGAAGGCCGCGAAAAAAAGAGTGAACCTCTCCCGCCCGAAGGAGGGAGAGGGGGAAGAGAGAGTCGAACCGATTCAACCGTCTTGCTTAGAAGACGATGTGGTCGGGGCTCGTTCCGCAGTTCTCATCGGTGATGGGGTCTTCGTCGATGATGAGGCAGGGGATGAGGTCACCGTTCGGGTCGGGGGGGATCGTGCCGTGGCCGGGGAAGCAGTCGCCCGTGAGGCCGATGCCGCCGCGCTGGAGGCCGCCGAGACCGTTCTCCTCGTAGTAGAGCCAGGTGCCGTTGGCGAGCACGAAGCCGCTGCCGGGGACCGGCGGGAGGCCAGTGTCGCGCTCTTCGAGGTAGTAGTAGTGGTCGCCTACGCCCGTCAGGTCGATGACGTTGTAGGTCGCGGGGTCGGCTTGGCCGGGCGTGCAGGTTTGGGCGGTCGTCACGGGGGCCAGGGCCGCCAGCGTGAAGAACGCGATGGCTAGTTGGGTCTTCATGTTTCATTTCCTCCTTGTCTACGTGGACGGAGGAACCGTCCAACCGTGCAGAAGTATGGGGCTAGTATATCGCTTGTGGATAGGTACGGTCTACAGTTTCCGTTTTATCCAGACCCGCAACCGGCGGATGATATCCATTGCGGTGCGTCACTGTTCGATACTTCTGTTTCATCTGCGGCGCGTGGGTCCGTTCGAATCCTAGGCCGTCGCGGGTGACGCTTGATTCGCGAGTCCGGGAATCTGCGTCTGCGTGCCGACGCGGGACAGGAGCGTCACGCGGGAATCCGCGCGCTCGTTGACGAGCTCGTAACCGGGCAGGAGCCGGGCGAGCGTCTCGGTCCACGCGCGGACCTCGCCGTGGCTGGGCATGTTGTCGCGAGAGAGGCGGGCCATGCTCGCCCCCATGTGGCTGTAGCCCTTGGATTCGATGAACATGGGTCGGGCGCGGTTGAGAAGCGCGGCGTACTCCTCGACGGCCTCCATGTTCCACCCCTTGACGAGCGTGTTGCGGCAGACCGTGCGCGTAGGCAGCGTCCCGAACATGTCGACGGTCTCCTGGAAGCGTTGCCACAGGTTGGGCAGGAGGGGGTTGCAGATGTCGTTGAACATCTTCTCGTTCGAGGCGTCGACGGAGAGGTAGATCTGCGTCGGCCACGAGCGGAAGGCGCGCAGGACCTGCGGGTTGCTGCCGTTCGTGACGAGGAACGTCGTGATGCCGCGTTCGGAGGCCAATCGGAAGAGTTCGTCGATCTGGGGATAGTTCGTGGGTTCGCCGTTGAGGCTGATCGCGACGTGGCGCGGCTCGCGGGCCTCGAGCCAGTGCTCGTACGCGACGGCGGCGTTGCCCTTGTAGCCCGTCAGCAGGATCCTCTGCGCGTCGAGGGCGCCGGCGAAGAGGTCGCTCGGCGTGTCCAGCTTGAAGCCGTCGAGCGTGGGCTTGTTGCCGAAGTGGTCTCGCCAGCAGAAGTTGCACGCGTAGTTGCAACTGGGCAGCGACGGGGTCATCTGGACGCATCGGTGGCTGTCGATGCCGTAGAAGTCGTGCTTGTAGCAGGCCGGGCCGCCCTTCAACGCGGACTTGGTCCAGTGGCAGAGTTTCACGGCGCCGTGGCCCTCGTCGCCGATGAGCCGGTAGCCTTGGGTGAGGAACTTGGACTTGGCGCTCGGGCCCAGCTTGAGGTGCTCGAGGAGCACGGGCTCGTGGCTGAAACTTCCCTCGCCGTCCATCGAGGCCGCCGCCAAAGCCCCCGTCGGTTAAAGTTTTGCCGCGCGCTCGCCCGTCACATCTCTTCGAGGATGGGGATGCCCAGGAGGTCGAGCGTCGAGCGCAGCGTGATGCGCGTCGCCTCGACGACCTGGAGGCGCGCGCGTTTGAGGTCGGGTGATTCGGCGGTGAGGACGGGGCAGTCTCGGTAGAAGTCGCTCAGGGCGCTGGCCAGTTCCTGTGCGTACGACGCGAGGGCGTGGGGCGCCGCGCGGCGCGCCGCCTCGTCGACGACCCGCGGCAGCCGGGCGACTTGGTGCAGGAGTTCGAGTTCGCTCGAGTGCTGGAGCAGGGCGGAGGCGGGGTGCGACACGTCGAGCGTGCCCGCGCCCGCCTTGCGCAGGAGGCTCGCGCACCGGGCGTACGAGTATTGGAGGAACGGCGCGCTCGAGCCGTCGAAGTTAAGGGCCTCTTCCCACTTGAACTGGATGCCTTTCTCGGGTTGGACGCGGACGATGTTGTAGCGCAGGGCCCCGACGCCGACGGCTCGTGCGATCCGCGCCAGGTGGGCTTCGTCGAGCTCGTCGCCGCGGCGCTTCTTCACTTCCTCCAGCGCGCGTTCGACGGCTTCGTCGATGAGGTCGTCGAGGAAGACGACGTTGCCCCGGCGCGTGGACATCTTGCCGGCCGGCAGCGAGACGAAAGCGTAGAAGACGATCTCGGGCAGGACGGGGCACTCGAGAAGTTCCAGGCAGATGCGGACCTGCTTGGCTTGCAGCTTGTGGTCTTCGCCCAATACGTTGATGAGTCGGTCGGTGCGGCCCGCCTTCCAGCGGTGGTAGGCCACGTCGCGCGTCGCATACAGACTCGTGCCGTCGCGGCGGCGGTAGACGAAGCGCTGGCTCTTGCCGGCGATGCCGTGGCTCGAGAGGTCGAGGAAGAGGGCCCCGTCGTCTTCCGTCTTCGAGAAGGGCGTCTTCTGCAGGCGCTCGATGACGCCGTCCGTCTCGCCGTTCGTGATGAAGTCGGACTCCTTCTTGAACGAGTCGAAACGGACGCCGATGGCGGCGAGGCTCTCGAGCATCCCGTCCAGGATCGGGCGATAGGCCGCCTCGAACTCCGCCATGACGGCCGACTCGGCCTCCTCGGATCGCACCATGAGGTCCTGGATGGCCGCGGCGGCGGCCGGGTTCGTGTCCTTGAGCTGGGTCGCGGCCTGGTAGTAGCGGACGAGCCGGTGGTCGATCTTCTCGCGCTCGGCGGGAGGCAGGTCGGATTCCTTGAGGTGGCGGAGGCCCCACGCGAGGATGGCGACCTGCTTGCCGATGTCGTCGAGGTAGTACTGGGCCTCGACGTTCCACCCGGCGCGGCGCATGATCCGCACGAGGGTGTCGCCGATGATGGGGTTGCGGGCGCGGCCCACGTGCAGGGGACCGTTGGGGTTGGCGCTCGTGTGTTCGAGGATGAGGCGCTTTCCCGTCGAGGGCAGGCTCCCGTAGGCGTCGCCGGCCTCGAAGACGGCGGGCAGGACGCGTGCGGCCAGGCGCGCCGGGTCGACGTAGAAGTTCACGTAGCCGGCTTGCGCCTCGATGCGCGAGACGAGGCTGCCCGGGGGGACGAGGGGGCGGGCGTGGGCGGCGACCTCCTCGGCCAGGGCCGGGGGGGGCTTGCGTAGGGTCTTGGCCAGGGGGAAGCAGGCGGCCGCGAGGTCGGCCTGGCCGCCCGCGGGCGTCTCCAGGACGAGGGGAGTCGGCGACCCCATGGCGGCCGTGGCCGCGTCGATGAGGCGGCGGGCATCAGCGGCGAACTCCGCCAGGGGATCCGGCACGGGCGCGGCACCCAAGGCGCCTCGTATAACGCTTTCTTATAAGCAGGTCCGCCCCGCTCGGGCGCCCGTCAGGCGGCGTACCAGGAGGAATTTCAATCGGGGGGACCAACAATGTTATAGGGGATGGCGACGCTCGATTGAGTCCGGGTGCGGGTCATGGGCTCAAGGACCGGGCTGTTCGTTCTCTTCGGCGTGCTACTGGTTGTCACTGTGGCGCCGTTGTGCGCCGCGGGACCAAGGCTCCTGACCGATCCAGGCGCCGACTCGGCCAAGGACATGGCCGAAGACGGCCAACGGAACGCCCAAGACCGGGCCGCGGGCGCCCAAAACCAAGTGGGTCAGGCCCAGGCCACCGCTGAACAGGCCGCCCAGGACGGCACGGCGGCGGCCGATGGAGCCCTCGTGCAGGCCAAGACCGCGCTGTCCGCCCTCGTCACGGAGGCCCAACGCGTGGCCGACCGCGTCGGCGCCCAGGTCCTGTGCATGGTCTTCCTCTGCTCGTCGAACGAGATGCACGACGAGGACTGGGGCCCCCGCAGCGTCAGTTCACAATCCAGCACGATCGCCCCGGTCGAGGGCGGCCTCGGGTTCGGCATCGCCCTCGTGGTGGCCGCGAGCGCCGTCGGCGGCGCCCTCGTCTGGCTCACGATCCTCCAGCGCGGCGTCATCGTGGGCGCCCTCCCCCTCCTCTCGCGCATCGCCCACAGCGAGATCTACACGAACGACGCCCGACGCCTCATCGCCCAGATCGCCTCGGAGAACCCGGGACTGTGCCTCAACGACATCGTCAGCCGCACCGGGTACAGCCGCAACGCCGTCTCCTACCACCTCTTCGTCCTCGAGAAGGAGGAGGAGCTCATCTCCGTGAAGGACGGCAAGTACCGCCGCTACTTCCCCCGCGGCGGCAAGTACGTCAACGGCGCCAAGCAGGTCGTGAGCGTCCTTCGCAACGACACGACCCTCAAGATGGCCCAGCACATCGTCACGAACCCGGGCACGATCCAGCGCGAACTCTGCCAGGTCCTGGGGACGACGGCCAGCGCCGCCTGCTGGCACGCCAAGCGCCTCGAACAGTTGGGCGTCATCCGCAAGGAACGCGTGGCCAACACCGTCCGCTACTTCCCCGGCGACGAACTGGGCCGCCACGACTACTCCGAATTCGGCCTCCTGCAGGCCGCCGCGGCGCCCATGACCCCCTAGGTAGGGGCCAAGTTCAACCGGGCTGCAATAAAGGTTAAAGCCCTACGGGACGGCACGCCGTCTTGGGACCTTGCAATGGACGTGGGTGGATCCGACTCGAAGGCCCGAAGACAGCGGTCGAAGGTGCGCGCGGAGGCGTTGCGGATGACGCAACCGCCCCGCGGCGAAGTCGTCGAGGATGGCAACAGCCTCGTCGGCACGTTCTACCTTCCCGCCTATGACCCGCGCGAGGTCAAGTACCACGTCGGACGGCGCACGATCACGCTCTGGAGCCGAAAGGAAGGCTCCGAGTTCCAGACCATCCTCGTCCTGCCCCGCTGGGTCCGCCCCGAGACGTTCATCCTGAGCCACAAGAACGGCATCTACGAGTTCACGCTCGAAGGCGGCGACGGGCCCCCCGGCGCGCCCCCCGCCGCCTGACGTTTTAGCCTCGGCGCGCGTGGCCGGACGCATGGAGCCCCGCCAGTCTCGCCTCGACGTGGGGCTGCCCGAGATCGACCTCGCCCAGCGTTGGGCCAATTATCGCGTGCTCCGAAAGTCGTTCGTGAGCGCCACGGCCCTCGCGAGCTTCCACCACTGCCCCGTCAAACCCTTCCTCGAACGCGTCCTGCAGGCCGCCGGCCTCGACCGCGCCACGTGGGCCATGCGCCAAGGCCTTGCCGCGCACGAAGCGTTCCAGTCCGCGGCCACCGCCGGCGCCGAGCCGACCCCGCGCACGTTCCGCGAAGCACTCCACGACGGCTCGTTCCTCGTCGCCGTCGAGTACCCCCTTCGCGACGAGCGACGCATGCTTCGCGGCATCGCCGACGTCGCCTTCGCCGCCGCCAGCCAGGCGCACATCGTCGAGCTCAAGAACGCGCGGCCGCCGCCCACGACGGACCCGACCTGGGGCCTGCCGGTGCGACCCGAACACGCGCTCCAACTCGAACTCTACGGCCTCCTGGCCCGCGAGGACTTCGGCGCGACCCCCACCCTGACGCTCGTCTACATGCAGGACGCGTCGAAGGCGGATTTCCTCGAATCGACGCGCACGAGCGGGCGCCCCCAGGACGCCCTGGAAGCCCTCGTCGAATCGCACCCGACGTGGCGTCCCACCGCGGAACACGATGCCCTGCTCAAGCAAACCATCCGTGAACTGCGGCGGGCGGAGCGACGACCGTTCCTTCCGCAGCCCACGCACGGGGATCCCGCGCGGTGCGGACAATGCACGATGCGCGCGTGGTGCCCGCGCCGACTCGACCGTCCGGGCGAATTCCAACACGTTAGCGCCGCCCTCCTGGAGCGCGCCACCTAACAATTGGGTTGCCACGCCTATCCAACAACTTTAATATCATGCCCCTCTCAACCTTGAAGAAAGGGGTCGGAGCGGAGCGTCGCTCCGGCCGTAGAAGGCCACCCCCGGATGCAAATCAAGATCCAAGAACTGGACAAGGTCATCCGCATTCTCGCATCGCCCAACCAGAAGAAGTTGGTCCTTGTCCACCACAACGCCGACCCCGACTCGATCGGCTCGGCGGCCGCGCTCAAGATCGTCTTCCCCAACGTCGACATCGGTATCACGGGCGACGTGAGCCGCGTCGGCGAACGGCTGCTTGAGACGCTCAAGGTCAGTGTCGTCCCCGAACCCGACCTCAAGAACTACAACCAGATCATCCTCGTCGACACGGCTTCCGCGAGCCAACTGGGGCCGTACGCGGACAAGATCGAGGGCCCGATCGTGCTCGACCACCACGCGCCCTCGCCGACGTGGGAGAAGGCCAAGTACTACTACTGCGACGAGACGAAGTCCAGCTGCACCGAGATCATCTACGAGGTCATCCGGATCGGGCACCACCTCGGCTTCATCGACTTCAGCTTCGACTCGGGCGGCAGCGTCAACATCGAGGACCTCGAACGCGTGGGCCTCGCGCTCCTCGTGGGCATCGCGAGCGACACGGCCCACTTCCGCTACGCGACGCCTTTCACGTTCCTCACCTTCGCCAACCTCCTGCGCCAGACGGGCCACCAGATGGACGAGATCCTCGAGATCCTCGAGGGCGACGCCGTCGAGGACCCGCCGCGCCGCGTCGCCCACCTCAAGGCCGCGCAACGTGTCAAGTTCCAGCGCGTGGGCGAGGAAGGTCTCCTCGTGGCCACGAGCACCGTCTCCAGCTTCGAAGCCTCCGCCGCGAAGGCCCTGCTCTCGCTCGGGGCCGACGTCGTCCTCGTCGCCGCCCAGCGGGGCGACGAGGTCAGGCTCTCGGCGCGGGCGCGCCGCGCGGCGATCGAGAAGTACGACCTGCACATGGGACGCCTCATGCACGAGGTCGCCCAAACGTTCAAGTGCGGAGGCGGCGGCCACGACGGGTCCGCAGGCCTCAACGGCGTCGGAAGCGCCCAGGCGATCCTCGACGAATCCGTCCGCTTGATCGTGGCGCGCGTCGAGGGCCGCAAGGAACAGGCCCAGGCAGCTGCGGCCGCGAACTAGTCACTGGCCGAAGCGGCGCTGCCGCAACTGGTAACTGCGCAGCGCCTTGAGGAATTCCTTCTTCGTGAGCGCCGGCCAGTAGACGTCGGCGAAGTAGAGCTCCGAATACGCGGCTTGCCAGAGAAGGAAGTTGCTCACGCGTTCCTCGCCGCTCGTGCGCAGGATGAGGTCGGGATCCGGCAGCCCGTTCGTGTAGAGGTGCGCGCTGATCATCTCCTCCGTGATGTCCTCGGGCTTCGTCCCGTTCTCCTTGATCTTGCGCGCGATCGTCCGGAAGGCTCCCAGGAGCTCCTCACGCCCGCCGTACGCGACGGCCACCTGGAAGAAGAATTGGTCGTAGCCGCGCGTCCGCTCCTCGGCGTGGCGGGCCGCGGCCTGCACGCGCTCGGGCAGGAGGTCCACGCGGCCCAAGACGCGCACGCGGATCTTGTGTTTGTGGACGCGCTCGTCGTCGGCCATCTTGCGGAAGTTGGCCTCGAAGAGGTCCATGAGGACGTCGACCTCGTCGTGCGCGCGTTGGAAGTTCTCAGTCGAGAACGCGTACACGGTCAAGTGGCGGATCTGGAGCTCCAGGCACCAGTCGAGGACGTCCTCCAACCGGTCCCGGCCCAGGACGTGGCCTGCGGCGGGGTCGAGCCCGAGGCGTTGGGCGAACCGGCGGTTGCCGTCCATGATGATGCCGACGTGTCGCGGCATCGGGCCGTGCCGCACCTGTTCGAGGTATTGTCGGGCGCGGGCCCGCTGCAATCGGTCAAAGACGTAGTGCGTCAGGCGGTTCTCGTAGAGCACCTGCAGCACGCGACTCGTGCTAGGAGCCAGGAGGACGCGTTCGCCGACGCGGTCGAACCGGCGCGCGACCTGTTCTTCCAGGCGCCGCAGCCGCTCGACCACGCGTTCCGAACAGGGTCCGCCTAAAAGGTTTCTGCGACGATGCCGCAAAAAACCGGAGGCGCCGCACGCACGACACGCCGGGCGCGCCTCTAGGCTTATATCGCGCCCTCGAATCTTGCGCGACTCGGCCCACGAATCCCTCGCGAGCGTGGTCTAGTGGTATGACAGAGGCTTCCCAAGCCTTTAATCCGGGTTCAATTCCCGGCGCTCGCATCCTCGGTGGGCCGGGCTTCTACGGGTGGCCGCCCAGCATCCGCAAGGGGACGCCTGGGCGCTCGAAACGAGCCGGGTCCGCCTCGAACGCGGCCCGGCATCCTGCGCTGCAGAAGTAGACCGTGCGGTCGCCACGCCGCGCGGAGTACTTGGCCGTGGCGGGGTCGACGGTCATCCGGCACACGGGATCGATCATGGGCGAAGCCGCGGCGCGGGGCCGAGGCGAGGCGGACGTAGGCGGCGGCCGCCGGGCTTCCATGTGGGACGCGAGCGGCGGTCGGTACCGTTGGAGCAGGAGGCTGTTGCCGACGACCGTCACGCTCGAGAGCCCCATCGCCGCGCCCGCGGCGATCGGGTGCAGCCACCCCATCGCGGCGACGGGGATGAGGGCCACGTTGTAGATGAAGGCCCAGAAGAGGTTCTGCCGTATCTTTCGCATGGCGCGCCGCGCCAAGGCGTGCGCGTTCGCGGCGTCGCGCGGGTCGTCCTTGAGGAGCACGATGCCGCCGGCCTCCACGGCCACGTCCGTGCCGCCGCCCAAGGCGATGCCCACGTCGGCGGCGGCCAGGGCGGGCGCATCGTTGATGCCGTCGCCGACGAAGGCCACGCGTCCGCCCCGTTGCTTGAGGCCCTCGACGATGGCTGCCTTGCCGGCGGGCAGCGTCTCCGCGTGAACGACCGAGATCCCCAGCTTGGAGGCGACGGCTTGCGCCGTGCGTTCGTTGTCGCCCGTCACGAGCACGACGTCGACGCGGGCGGCGCGCAAGGCCCGCACGGCCTCAGCGGCGCCCGGCTTGAGTTCGTCCTCGAGCGCGACGAGGCCCACGACGCGGCCGCCCTGCGCGACGTGGAGCACCGTGTTCCCCTGGTTCTCGAGGCGCACGCGGTCGTCGCCTAGGCGTTCGGCGTCGACCCCGTTTCCGGATAGCCAGGCGCGGGTCCCGACGAGGATGGCGGAACCGGCGACGGACGCGCGGACGCCGCGCCCGGGATCCTCCTGAAATTCCCCCGCGCTCGGGAGACGGATGCCCTGTTCGCGGGCGTGCCCCGCGATGGCCCGCGCCAGCGGGTGCGTGCTGCCGGCCTCGACGGCGGCGGCCACGCGAAGGACCTCCTCGGCCGTCGTGCCCGAGGCCGGGACGACCTCGCGTACGCGGTGGCGGCCGCGCGTGAGGGTGCCGGTCTTGTCGAAGACGACGGTCCGCACGCCCGCCAAGGCCTCGAGTTGGTCGGTCTCCTTGACGAGGATCCCGTGCTGGGCGCCCTTGCCGACGGCGACGAGCAACGCGGCGGGCGTCGCGAGACCCAACGCGCAGGGGCACGCGATGATGAGCACGGCCACGAGCGGCAGGAGACTTTCACCGATGGACCGGCCGCCCACGAGCCACCACCCGAGGAAACTGACCACGGCGACGACGAGCACCGCGGGGACGAAGTAGGCGGACACCGTGTCCACGAGGCGCTGGATGGGGGCGCGCCCCGTCTGCGCCCGCTCGACGAGGTCGACGATCTGGGCGAGCGTCGTGTCGCGACCCACCCGCCGCACCTCGACGAGGATGAGGCCGCTCGTGCTCACGCTGCCGCCCACCGCCTCGTCGCCGGGCCCCTTCGCCACGGGGACGCTCTCGCCCGTGAGCATCGACTCGTCGAGGGCGCTCTGTCCCTCGCGGATGAGGCCGTCGACGGGGACGCGCTGGCCCGGTCGGACGCGCACGACGTCGCCCGGCTGGAGCGCCTCCACGGGGACCTCCTCGTCGGTTCCGTCCCCGGCCACGCGCAGCGCGGTCCGGGGTTGGACCTGGAGGAGGCTTCGAAGGGCGGCCGCCGCGCGCGCCTTCATGCGCAGTTCGAGCGTGCGTCCGAGCAGAATGAAGGCGATGACGAGGACGCTCACGTCGAAGTACGTCTGGTCGCCCAAGCGGTCCGGCAGGAGTGTCGCCGCGGCGGAGAAGCCGTAGGCGGTGGACGTGCCGATGGCGATGAGCGTGTCCATGTTCGCCACGCGACGCCGCACCGCGTGGGCCAGGCCTTGGTAGAACCGCCAACCGGCCAGGAACTGGATGGGCGTGGCCAGGACCCACAATGCGACGTTGCGCGCACGCATGCGCGTGTGCGCGTCGCCGGACTCGAACGGCAAGGCGGGCGCGAACATGGTCGCCATGACGAGCACGCCGGCGAGCCACGCGGCCACGGTCCAGGCCAGGAGCCACCGACGGTCATGCTCGGGCCGTTCGAAGGCGTCGACGCATTGACGGGAGCAAAAGTAGTACGTGCGGCCCTCCCGCACGCTCTGGAGGGCCGTCGCGTCCTCGCGGACGTACATGCCGCAGACCGGGTCCGTGGCCAACGGCGAAGACTAGAAGCCTTGTCTACTTAAACGGTCGCGCGGCGACCCCCCGCATCGCGAAACTTCATAACGGACGGGGCAAGTCCCCGCGCCGTGCGCCTCGTCCTCGTCGCCTTCGGCTGCCTGCTCTTTGCGCAAATGGCCAGCGCCCACGACCTCTCCACCGGTTGGAACCAATACTTGGGCGACGCGGCCCGGACGTCCGCGGGAACGCAATCGGGACCGGGCGCGGGCGCCCGGGTCCTGTGGAACAAGACGTTCGAGACGGGCGTCACGGGCGACTACGGGTCTCCGCCCGCGCTCGCCGACGGCACCGTCTACTATGGTTCGTCCGAGTTTTTCTCCGAGGGCAGCCAAGGCTGGCTCCACGCCTACGAAGCGCGCACCGGCGCGGACCGGTGGGACCCCGTCCGCATGGGCAACTCGATCCAGTCGACGCCCACCGTGGTCGGCGGCAACGTCATCGGCATCGGGCGCGACCGAAACGCGACCCTCTACGCCGTCGACAAGCAGAACGGGCACACGACGTGGACGCGGGCCCTGAGCGCGGGCACCCAGAATTCTCCCGCCATCGACGGCGACTCGCTCTACCTCGCCGTCGCGGGAAAGCCCGGCTTCGTCGCCGTGAAGACCGCGGACGGCGCCATCAAGTGGCAGGGCGACCAGTATGTCCTGGCCAACCGCAACGCCGTCGCGACGTGGGACGGCACCGTCTTCGTGGGCGTCTGGGCCGGCAGCCGCGAGCTTGGGGCGGCCACGATCGGCTGCAACAAGCCGTGCTCGGACGACTACTTTTACGCGCTGGACGCAGCCACCGGCCAGATCCGGTGGCGCGTCGACCCCACGGACGCGACCAAGACGGAGGACAACTTCATCACGTCGGCCACCGCCGTAGGCGGACTCGTCTACGCCGCCACGCAACTCGTCTCCGACCCCGCCATCCCCAGCCGCCTCTTCGCCCTCGACGCCTCCGACGGCCACGTCGTCTGGAAGCAAGAACTCCCCTCGGCCGGCTGGATGAGCATCGCCGTCGTGGACGGCCTCGTCGTCGCCCCGGACAGCGGCGGCTACGTCCATGTGTTGGACGCGAAGACCGGCAGCGCGACGTGCCAGCGGTGTTGGACGAAGCGTTACGACCACGCGATCACCACGACGCTCGTCGTCGGCGGCGACACCCTCTACTTCGGCAGCGTGACGATGACGACGTGCGCCCTGCAGGGCAAGGACTACCCCGGCACGAAGGACGGGTTCTTCCGCGCCGTGTCGCTGGCCGACGGCGCTGAGGTCTGGACGGTCCCCCTGGGCCCCCGCCTGCCCCAGGCGGCCTGGGCCGTCGCGCAAGGCTACGCAGCGGGCGTCGCGTTCCAATTGCAGTCCATGGGTTGCTTCCGCGCGCCCACGGCGGACCTCATCGTGGTCGGCGACGACGCGGCCTCCCACGCGCCCAACGCCGCCCCGACGCTATCCGACTTCGTGCCTCCCTCGTCCACGAACGCCGTTGCGCCCGGCAGCAGCCTCCAGTGGACCGGCCACGACGCGGACGCGGGCGACGCGCTGCGCTACGACGTCTACTTCGGCCCGCACGATCCGCCGCCCCTCGCCTCGCACCTGCAGACGTCCAGCGCGTACACGCCCACGATGCAGACCGGCCTCACCTACCACTGGCGCGTCGTGGCCTATGATCCTCACGGGGCGAAGGTCGAGGGTCCCGCGCTCACCTTGTCCACGGCCGGGACCTCCACGAGCTCGAAGCCCGTGACGACCCCGACGTCGGAGTCGTCGAAGGCCAGCCCGCCCGGCCCGACCAAGTCGAAGGGCTTCCTCGACGGACCCGAACTCCTCGTCGTGCTCCTCGTCGTGGCCTGGGCGGCTACGCGGCGTCGATGAGGCGCCGCCGGGGCTCCACGCCCGCGCCGGGGCCGCGCAAGAGTTGGATGCGGCGCTCGAGCGGCGGGTGCGTGCTCCACACGGAGTCCCGCAGCGCGCGCTTCCACGGATTGGCGATGTAGAGCGCCGCCACCGTCTTGCTGCCCTTGGGGTCGTCGGGCAGGTCGTGGAGGATCTTCTCGAGGGCACTGGCGAGGCCCTCCGGGTTGCGCGTCATGTACGCGCCGGAGGCGTCGGCCAGGTATTCGCGGCGACGGGACATGGCCAGGTAGACCATCCGTGAGATGAGGGGAGCGAGGATGAGCAGGGCGACGGCGAGGACGATCATGATGAGTTGCGCGGGTCCACCGCCGCGCCCACGACCGCCCCCACCGTGTCGGCCCCCGTACCACATGACCCGGAAGACGATCTCCGACAGGATCGCGATGATGCCCACGACGGCAATCGTGTACGTCGCCAGGCGCACGTCGTAGTTCTTCACGTGGCTCAGTTCGTGGGCGAGCACGCCCTCGAGCTCCTCCTGGTTGAGCTGGGCCAAGGCTCCCGTCGTGACGCACACGATGGCCTCCTTGGGGCTGCGGCCCGCCGCGAAGGCGTTGATGTCCTTCGAGTCCTGGATGTAGACGCGGGGCTTGGGCAGTCCGGCCGCAATGGCGAGCTCCTCCACGCGGTAGACGAGGAGTTTCTCCTCGCGTACCGACACGTTGGGCTCGCGCGCCTGGGTGGCCCTAAGGACGGCGGGGACGCCCGAACCGGCCGAGATGAGGAAGTAGATGAGCGCGGCGACGCCCGCGAACACGAAGGCGATGGGCAGCGGAAGGCCGAGCAGCAGCCCCGCCGCGGCCACGACGAGGCCGAGGATGAGCAGCATGAGGGCGACGATGACGACCGTGCGCCGCTTGTTGGCGCGAATCTGTTCGTCCAGCAGCAGGGGCTCGGCCAAGGCTGGGCCTCCCCGTTAGGCGAAGGCGACCTTGGGCACGGCCCGCTCCGCCTCGGGGACCGTCAGCATGGCGCGCGACTTGCGCCCGTAGAGGCCGGCAAAGAGCGTGCCGGGGAACTGTTGGATTGCGTTGTTGTAGGCGAGCACGGAGTCGTTGAAGAACTGGCGCGCGAACGAGATCTTGTTCTCCGTGTGGGTGAGCTCGTCCTGGAGTTGGAGGAAGTTCGTGTTCGCCTTGAGTTGAGGATAGTTCTCGGAGACGGCGAAGAGCGTCTTGAGGGCGCCCGTGAGCATGTTGTCCGCGTCCATGGCCTCCTGGGGCGTCTTGGCGCCCATCACGGCGGTGCGGGCCTTCGTGACGTTCTCGAGGACCTCGCGTTCGTGCTTGGCGTAGCCCTTCACGGTCTCGACGAGGTTGGGGATGAGGTCCGTTCGGCGCTTGAGTTGGACGTCGATCTGGGCCCAGGCGTTGTCGATGCGGTTGGCCGCTCGAACGAACCGGTTGTAGTAGGTGACGAAGAAGATGAGCAGGAGCGCGACGACGCCGCCGACGATCAACCAGGTGAGGAGGGCCATTGGGGACTCCGACCGGCCGCATCCGAGCGGCCCGATTTAAGGTTCCCTTAGAGGGCCCCGGGGAAGAACCCATTGGAGAGGTTTTCGACGTATTCAGCCGCTCGGGCGCCACAACCCTTTTCTCCTCCCGGCGGCCCTTCCGTTCGGGTTTCCATGTCCAATCTTGCGTGGGTGGCCAGCCTGCTCCTCGCGGCTCCCTTGTTGACGGGTTGCCTCTCCTTCTCGACGCCGCCCGCGAAGGCCATCGGCGCCTTGGACCTCGCCTCCATCCTCGCTCCGGGCGCGCTCGTAGAAACGGTCCAGGACGGGGCCCGGGTCCTCTGGCAAGGGCCCCTCCAATCGGAGCAGCCCTTCTCGATTCGGTTCCCCGCCGGCGTCACGCGTATCGACGCCGCCCTCACCAAAGCGGACGATGCGCCGAGTTCCATGGCCCTCTACAACGCCCAGACGGGCCGCATCCGCTGCCAACCCGACCGAACGGAGTCGTGGTTCACGCCCATGAAGGGCGTCCACCGCTGCGCCGGCACGACCGTCCTCGACCCCTACCCGAGCACGTGGCGGGTCGTCTCCAACTTCAACGGAGGCACGAAGGGCGGCGCCGCCCTCGCGGCGGGCGAATCCCTCGAACTCCTCCTCTCGAACGCTCCCCTCGACGGCCAGGCCGCCCAGATCCGCGCCGCCTCGCTGAGCATGCCGACGTTCGCCGAACTCCCCACGAGCGTCGTCCAGGTCCCGAGCTCCGTCGACGGCGCCAAGCTCCACGTGGAACTCACGCGCCCCCAGACGGACGCGAAGGTGCCGACCATCATCGTCTCGAGCCCCTACAACCAAGCCACCCGCGTGGCGGGCCTGCGGCCCGAGAACAGCACGGTCGCCGACTGGGTGCCCCGCGGCTACGCCGTCGTAAGCGCCGACGTGCGCGGCTTCGCCCTCTCCGAAGGATGCATCGAGGTCTGGGGCCCCAAGGAACAGCAGGACCAGGTCGACCTCGTCGAGTGGGTCGCCGCCCAACCCTGGTCGAACGGCAAGGTCGGCTTCTACGGCCAAAGCTACGTCGGCACGACGCCCGTCGAGGCCGCCAGCCACGCGCCGCCGCACCTGACGACGATCATCGCTGTCGCGCCCGTGATCAACGCCTACGAGGACTGGCACTTCGGCGGCGTCCCGAACGGCGAGAACACGGGCAGCCCCGCCTTCTACCAATACCAGGACACGGGCCAGTTCCTCGACATGGCCACCGCGGACGCCGACCCGCAGAGCCTCCTCGACGCCATCCAGCAGTCCCAGACGGGATTCTGCGACGCGTCCCTCTTTGCCCGCGCCAACGACCCTCGCGCCGTCTACGACGACTTTTACCGCGAACGGAACTTCAAGACGATGGCCCGCGAAGTGAAGGCCAGCGTGTTCTACACGCAGGGTTTCTACGACACGAACGTGAAGAGCCAGATGATCCCCGGCTGGTTCGACGCCCTCGACGTGCCCAAGAAGGCCCTCTTCGGCGACTGGGTCCACCAACACCCGCCCCGCGGCGACCAAGAACTCCTCTTCCACGCCTGGTTCGACCAATGGCTCTTGGGAAGCGACACGGGGATCCTCGAGACGCCCGCCGTCGAGGTTCGCACGAACGTCGACACCCTGCGCTCCGGCCCGACGTGGCCGCCCGTGGAATCCGTGACGCGCACCGTCGGCCTCGACTTCGCGGCGAAGAAGCTCGTCCTCGACGCGGCCGGAACCGGCAGCGCCCAATACGTATCCCATCCCGACCCGCAGACCACGCCGCAAGCCATGACGTCCCTCGAGGTCCAAGGCGCCCCCCTGACCGAACGCGTCTACCTCTCGGGGCAGCTCACCCTCCAGCTGCGCATGCGCATCGACGGCGCCGCGAACACGCACGTCTACGCCGAACTCGACGACGTCGCGCCCGATGGAACCTCGCGCGTCCTGACCTTCGGCATGTTGAACGCGGCCCACAACGCCGACCACACGACATGGATGCCCATCCCG
>Ga0070694_100000009_pt1 | contig 93486 bp, 60 predicted proteins | sample KBSK1251metaG_FD_65470 | JGI IMG/M metagenome (GOLD analysis project Ga0070694, IMG submission 65470) | Corn, switchgrass and miscanthus rhizosphere microbial communities from Kellogg Biological Station, Michigan, USA - KBS K1-25-1 metaG | ecosystem: Host-associated > Plants > Roots >...
GCCGGGACGCTCGATCTTTGTTCGCACCGGCTGGACGCCTGGATTACTTCCTTTGCCACCAAGCGGCTGGCCGAGATCCGGGGAGCGAATCAAGGTGGTAGCCTCCTGGGTGGCTATGGTTGGGTCATGAATCTCAGGCCAGGTCCCGCGCCCACAGTCGATACGCCTCCGCCTGGCGAACAAGGAGAATTTTATCGCCCGGCCAACAATCCCGGTTTCACTCAGACGCCATCTTTGGGACAGGCGGCGACGGTGGCTGTCCTGCGCAGCGGTCATCTGACTCATGCTAATCCGGAAAAGCAGGATTTGTTAACGATCGACCTTTCATCGGCACGGGTTCGCCTGGCGGCCTGGTTACTTGATGGTGTGCGCCAGGGACAACCGCTCGGCGCATTACTCGGCTATCGCTTTGAGCGGCGCCTGCAGGAAGCCGGACTGGCGCAGTTCATTAGTTCATTTCGCGAAGTGGCTCCTTTGGTCGCCGGGAAGCTGGAACAGACCACGCAGCCGGTCGAAAAGATTGCCGCCAACAACGTAGTCGACGGCTTGCTCTTACAAACCAAATGGAAAGCGCAACCTAACCTGACGGATCTTTTCAGCAGCCTCGAACCGAAACCAGACCCAAGTCATGACCAGCTCCACGCCCTGGAAGCTGAACTGAATTTGCTCGACGAAGCCGTCGATGCGGTGAGTGATGCGCTGCTGGCTGAGAGCGTGCATCACGCCGTGCAGGGAAATCCCACGCGCACGGCCAGCACGCTGGATGCCATCGCCAGTGGTGAAGTTGCGCCCCCACAATTAGAGGTCGTCAACACCCCGCGTACCGGCACGGCTTTGACTTATCGCGTAGTAGCGCTTTTCAGCGGCACACAAGTTTTGTCCAAAGGCTGGAGTTCGGCCGCCTCATTCCGAGCCAAAGCAGAGCCGAATTTGAATGCCTGGGCCGCGCAGCTGCTCGGAGACCCGACCAGGGTGCGCTGCCGCGTCGAGCGTATAGATCCAGGTACTGGTGCGGCGGTGGAAACGAAGGAATTGCGTTTGAGTGATCTCAGCTTATCGCCACTTGATTTCATTTACGCAGCTCAAGGTAATCGCGATGCGCAACCGTCCGAGATTGAGTGGCGCATCTTATACGCGCTCAGAAGAGAACAGGAGGGCTTCGCAACGGATGCAGTGCTCAGGATAAATCCCGCGCGTGTTGATGATTGGACCGCTGAAGATGTCAGTTATGGTGAATTCGCCGAGCTGCTGCAGAGCGCGCGCAAACTGATTACCGGCGTCCGCGGAATCGACGGCAGCGAACTCAATGTGCCGGAACGTAACCAGGCCGCGGGCATCGATGCAAAGGAATTGAGCGACCGCGCCGATGCGGCCGCAGCTTCGTTGCGCGCAATGCTCACCGATTTGCAGTCGCTCAACGATGCCGCGGATTCCGACTCTCTGCGCGGCGCGATCCTAAAAGCCGCTCAATTTGGAACGGCCGCGCCGGTGCCTCTGTCACCAAACGGCGACACGCCGGCGGATCGCGAGGTGCTGTCGCGGCAGGTGGTTTCGATCGCTACGGAATTGGCGGAGCGGGTTGCGAAATTGGACGAGCCGGCAAATGACGTCTCGCTTAATCGTTTGCGCGCAGTATTCGGGAGTACGTTTGTCATCCTGCCGCGATTTTCTGCGGCCAACGCAACTGAGTTGCAGCAGGCTTTGGCTAATAGCGAAACGATTCAGGACGGCGATCCCTTGCAGGCGGTCACCTGGTTTCAACGCGCTGCGCGCGTGCGCGAGGGAATCGCGCGGCTCAATGCGTCGTTAGCCTATGCGGAAGCACTGGGAACGGGCGAACAAATCAATCTGCAAGTCGCCCAGCTTCCTTTTGCAGAAAACGATCGTTGGGTAGCCTTGACGTTACAGCCCGACAGACCGCTTTCAGCTTCCCGCTTTTCGCTCGTGGTTCAGGCGGCAAACAGTCTTGACGTGACTAAACCACTGACGGGCGTCTTTGTCGACGAATGGGTTGAGCTGGTGCCGAATCGGAGCGAAACCACCGGCGTGGTGTTTCAATATGACCAGCCCGGCACCGCTCCGCCCCAGTGCATTTTGTTGGCGGTACCGCCCGATTTAGATCAGCCCTGGAATCTTTGGTCGCTCCAGCAAGTTTTGCTGGAGACCCTGGACCAGGCCCTGATTCGCGCCGTCGACCCCGACTCGCTTGACGAAGTGGGACATTATTTGCCGGGGCTTTATTTTGCATTCAACCGCGAGGGTGAAACAGTTTCGACGGATCTGACTGCAGCGTAGGTGTTCGATCTCCATTCTCCCTTTGGGAGAAGGGCTGGGGATGAGGGGCGCAACCCGAAGGGTTGCAAGAAAGTAGCCGGTGGTCGGAGTCCGCGGAGACCACCGGTACCGAATGTAGTTGAGATCGCACCCCGGAGGGGTGCCAGATCCCTCGATTAAATGAGAGAGCTTCTCGACGCGGCCGGTATCGAATTTGACTAGAAATATCTATTGTAAGGTCTGGCACCCCTCCGGGGTGCGGGTCATGATGACGACTTTTCCGGTGGTCTCCGCGGACTCCGACCACCGGCTACTTTCTTGCAACCCTTCGGGTTGCGCTGAGGTGAGTCAACTATATAAATACCGATAAATCGGTGGGCTATTCTCATTCGTCGGCTTCGCCGTCTTTGAGACAAACTCCTTGGAGGGAGAATCCTCGTGTCCTCAATAACGACTTGGATGCGCCTGGAACCTGGCACTCGCACCGGCAGCATTAGTACGGGGCTGCAGGCGCGAATCTACGATCCGCTGTGGTTGCTCGCGCGCCAATGGCAGGTGGGAGAGTTTCAGGGTGAAGACAACGGCTCGCCGGCGCAAGCATGTTTTCAGGCTGAGTCGGCTCAGTTGACGCGTTTTCAGGCGGGGGCCATCGCTCCTGAAACAATGGTCAAAGCCGCACCCTACGCTGCCGAGATTCCCCTCGAAACCCTGGTCGAACATGAACGCATACGTCCTGACGCAGGCTCACAAACAATGACGGGCGAAAAACTTCGCCTCGCCGTGGACGCCGGGATGCACTTCCTGCGTCTGCTTGATCAGCAATCGACTTCCCAGAACTATCGCGATGCCTTCATTCGCAAATACGGGCTGCCGCCTTTGACTGAGGCGGACCGCAGCACGCTTGATGGTGACAGCCTCAGTTTTCTCGGTGTGATGATCGGTCGTGTTCCCGATGGGCGACGGCTTTACTCTTCGTTAGCCCCGGCCGCGAATGGGGTCATAAACATCCCTCCCGATCTGAAGGTTGCGCCCGGTGATTTTGCCGAAGTGAGGCAAGCGATTCAGCTCTGGCGGCAGTGGTACGAAACCTTCTTTAGCGAACCCCAGGCTGATGATTCATGCTGGTTGCCGGAAAGGATGGAGTACGCCTTCTCCGTGGCGGCACGCTTGACTGACGGCGAGGTGCCGCTGACCGCGGCCGAATATTATGAGGGCCATCTGGACTGGTACGACTTCGACCTCAACCTGGCAGTCTCTCTGGGCGCTCGGAACGATAACGCCATCACGCAGGTCAAACAGACGCTGGTGCCGGCGCCGGTCACTTATCGCGGCATGCCGGCGCAGCGATTCTGGGAGTTTGAGGATGCCCGTGTCGACTTTGGCGCCGTCAAAGCCGGGCCGGAAGAATTGGCGCGCATGCTTTTGGTGGAATTCGCCGTTAGCTATGGCAACGACTGGTTTGTGATTCCGCTCGAGTTGTCGGTCGGCTCAGTCTGCCGTCCGCGCTCACTGGTGGTGACGAACACTTTCGGTGAACGCTTTCTGATTCGTTCGGTGCAGGATGCCGGTGAGCCTTTTTCTTCGTGGCGCATGTTTCAACTGTCCTCGCCAGCTCAGACAGGTACGGCAACGACCGTGCTGGACGACCGGAGTTTGTTTCTGTTGCCGCCGGCGCTGCTGAAGACGCTGGAAAACGAACCCTGCGAAGAAGTTTTATTTCTTAGAGACGAGATGGCGAACATGGCTTGGGGCGTGGAGAAGATCATTGAGAGTGCCAGCGAAAGACCTTTGAATCGGTTCGAGCAGCAGAAGTATCCAACGGCTCCGCCCGCGGGCCCCTCCGACACGTTGAATTACCTGCTGGCCACGGCCGTGCCGGATTACTGGATTCCATTATTGCCGGTGCAGAGCGAAGCTGGGTTGCGCCTGCAACGCGGAAAGGTTTTGCAGGTTGATGGCCAACTCGCGACCGTCGCGGCAAAAGGCCGCGTGCTGAATGCTGACCGGCCGCTGGCCATCTTTGAGGAAGAGATCCCGCGCGAAGGCATTCGTGTGACGAGAACCTGGCAACTCGCCCGCTGGCACGATGGCTCAACCCACCTGTGGATCGGCCGGCAAAAAGAAGTTGGCCGCGGTGAAGGATCGAGCGGCTTGCGGTTCGACTCGGTCTGACCAATGGGAGCGCCGGAGCCCTCGCCGCTCTTTTTTGAGTGCGCCGGCGCATGCGACCGATGAAGCGAAGCGTCGAACAGTTGATCGGTTGGTGAAACCCGCACCTCAAACAGATGTGAGTGAGCCAACAGATCGAAAACTGAAAGCGGTGGAAAATCACGTCGTTGCCGCTGGTTTGGAAATTGGCAACGTATTAGCAGCGGGAACAGAAACGGCGAGGAGTGCCTCGCCGTAAATTTTTAATTCTATTGGTGGAGCAGAGGGGGATCGAACCCCTGACCTCCGCATTGCGAATGCGAGTTAGTCGGTTCCACTGACTACCACGCATTCTCACAGGTTACTAAACATTCAACAAAAACAGCCGTCCGAGAGAATTTGCATTCCATAGATTCCCACTGCTTCCCATGCGTTTCCCTACAGTCACGTCAACCTCACGCCAAATCTCAACTGCTAAGGCTCTTCGCCGTGACCAGCGGCTTTAACGGAAATCCAAGTATACTGGCGCGATCACCCTTGCGGAGCTGGAGTGCGCGCGTTGTACGACACGCCTAGTCGGTGGCCACTTACGCGAAATCACAACGAGTTCCTGTATCTCGCATTATCTGAAGCTGGTCCAGTCACCAATTTGAATGAAGCTCGCCCAAAAAAAAGGATGGCTTCTAGTCCCGCTCCGCATCATTTCTAATTGCACGTTACGCAGCGCGTCGCCTCGGCCTCGACCGTTTTTGAGGCCTCGGTAGTATTCGACCATCAAATCCCTGGTGGCTGCATCGCTCACGGGCCATAGGCTCATGACTTGGGTTTGCACGCCCGCGATAACGAGTGCTCGACGCAATCCATAAACGCCATCGCCGACTTTCACTTCACCTACTCCTGTTTCACACGCCGAAAGCACGACAAGTCTTGTACCCCAAAGATCGAGACCGGCTGCTTCGAGAGCCGTTAAGATGCCGTTGTCGTCCGACAACTGTTGGCGATTGTTCGCGCCAGCGAAGGCTAATCCAGAACGCAATAATGGATTCGACGCCTTAACCACCTGCCGACTTTGAGCGGTCTCTTGAACAAGTTGACGACTTAGTCGGCTCAACCCGACCTGTTGACGCTCGTCGGCGAGAAAAAAACCGTGCGTTGCGATATGTAAGATGCTAGGGCCAGTTACTTGTTTGACGGCGGTCTTTGTTGCTTTTATGCCGGTTAATAGGTTAGCGCCCGTCAATACTGAACTCACGGCGCGAGCCTCCTCGCCAGTTCCGGGCAACGGTGGAAAGATCACTGACGAAACCCCTGGAGATAAACCAAAACCCCGATTTTCGCCATTTCGTTTTCCAGAAGAATCTTTCAAGACCGCGTCATACTGAGGATCTCCAATGACGATTGGATCTTGTCTAGTCTCGGTTGTCACTTGCATTCGCAAGAGATCCCGACCGCTAGTGAGATATGCAAATGAAAACCTTTCCACAAGATACTTGCCATTCTCATCTGCGAGTGCTCCAAAAGGAATGAGGTTCAATTCGCCATCTGATGAGACAAGTATTAAATGCGCATCGCCAATCACGTCGATTATGGGGCGCATCAACTTTTTATATACACTCTGCGCGATATCCCATACGTCTGGCCTTTTCGCATCTCGCAACGCAGCCCGAAACCGGCCTACTTCAGCGTCTATCTGTTTTGCGTCACCCAAATCGACCCACTTAAGCGTTCCATCTTGGCGAAGTGAGTAGGCTGCATACCTCGGCGAGTTCCACATCTCTTTAACGGTCTTATATCTCGGGTTGAATGGTTGATACGACACAATCTCAATCAAGGCTGCACCTTTGGGGATTGCGTTCTGTATTTGATCTATTGTTACTGGTTTGATAGCAGCGCGAAACTCCGCACTTCGCGATGTGATTCGTGATTCCAGACTTTCAGCAGTTGATTGAGCATTTTTCAAGTCGGCTTCATATTGTTCGCGCGGCGTGTCGCCTGGTCCATCAATTGTCATTGATGCAACGCGAGAGCGAGCGTTGGCGAGTTGTCTTAACAGATCGACGTCGTCCGAGTTCATGTGGCGTCGCAATACTTGGATGCTGTCACTTACCGCATCCAAAACTCGTCCCTTTCTGCGCAAGATTGTTGTCAAGGCGAGCCTAGCTGCTTCAACATTGTTCGGTGCGAATTCCATGTGCAAGGCGACCGCACCCTTTGTTTCGAATGCTATCGAATCCATCGCCATGTAAGCGCGTTTTTGCTCGTCAGTGCCGGTGGAACCAGAAAGGATATTCGCGATCGTCTTTTCGCTAATATCCGTTCCACGCTTGAGTGTCGAGATCGCTTGCGGAATGTCGCCTTTAGCTCCGTAAAAATACGCCACACTCAAAAGTGTTTCCGCTATGTCAGGATGCGATGAACCTTTAGCTTTCTCTTCAATGCTAAGGGCCCTTTGAAATAGAGGCTCAGCTTTCGCAAACTTTCCTTGAGCCGTATAAATCAATGCAAGGTTCTGACAATCAGTGGCCACGCTGGTGTCTTCGGGTCCGTAATATTCTTCATCGATGCTAAGGGCGCGCTTGTTGAATGATTCTGCGTCGTCAAAGTCTCCTCTTGCGCGGAATACGAGTGCCAGAAGTGTTAACGTAAAGCTGACATCTGGATGATCCTTGCCGCTGACTTCCTCGGCAATCAATAATGAGCGCTTAAGTAGAGTCTCAGCGCGATCATATTCTCCGCTGTCCAAAAGCAAGCTGCCGAGGCTATTCAATGAGAAGCTAACGTAGCGGTGTTGTGAACCGAGCGTTCGCTCATTGACTATCAAAGCACGCTCGTAAAGTGGCCTAGCTTTTTGATAATCGCCTATTGAGCGATAGACGTTCGCAAGGTTGTTTAAGGAAGGAACAACTTGAATGTTGTCCGACCCAAAGCGCTTCTCGCGATTTACCAGCGCGCGTTTGAACAGAGGTTCAGCTTTGCCGTACTCACCTTGGGTGACGTAAAACCAGGATAGGCTGTCCAACGACAGAGCCACGTCTGGGTGATCGCCCAAACTCTTCTCCCTTATTGCCAGCGCTTTTTGATACGAGCTCTCTGCTCGCTCTAGCTCTCCTCTAGCGGCATAAATATCTGCGAGTCCCGTTGTAGAAACAACCAATTGAAGGTCTTCATGCCCTAAAGCCTTCTCGATGATTGCAGCCGAACTAAGGTATGTAGTTTCAGCCTGCGAGTAATTCTTCGTGCGGTAGTAGAAAAATGCTAACGAGTTTAGGTGCGTAGTGTAGATCGGATTCTCAGTACCGAGTGATTTTCCGGCGATCTGCACTGCCCGGAGAAAGGGTGCTTCAGCCTTTTGATAGTCGCCATGATTCACATATAACCAACCAAGCTGCCCCAGGTTATATGCTAAGTTCTGTTCCGACCCTGGCGAGTTCTCAAGTAATGCTATAGCCCTTTTCCAAAATGCTTCTGATTTTCCATAGTGACCTTGCTTGTCGTAAACACCTGCTAGTCGGCTTAGCATTGGAGCCAAATCTGGATGTTTGCTCCCCAGCGTCTTCTCGACCAACGTCAACATGTGTTCGTGCCATAACTCAGCATTCGCATAGTCACCCTTGTCTTCGTATATGTTCGCCAAGTTGAGCATGAAGCTGGCAACGTCGGGGTAGGGTTTTCTGCCATCGACCTGAGCTATCTCCAGCGCCTTCTGCGCAGTTAAGACGGCGTGATCGTATTGACCGCGATCCGAGTAGAGCTTCGAAAAGTACGAGAGCGCACCGGCTAGGTGAGAGCGAGCGTCTAAGTCACGGGAGGCCTGAAGTATCCTCGCGAAGCGTTGGACTTCTTTTTCTGCGTGATCGTATTCGCCTTTGCGAACTAGTATCTCCACAAGTGTTGCCAAGAATCTCGCTACGTCGACATAGTCGGCTCCATGAGCTTTTTCTGTTGACGCCATCGCTCGCTTTATGAATACCTCCGCTTCTTCAAGCTTGTCGTTTCTCAGTGAGATTTGAGCTAGTCTGTTTAATGCGGCAATAGCACCTGGATGATCAGGGTCAAATTTCTGCCAGCACAAAAGCGCCTTCTCATACGCGGCTTTGGCGCGATCGTAGATCTTCTGATCGAAATACAAGTTTGCGAGGCCATGGGCGGCTGCGGCAGACATTCCCTCATCGTTTACTCGTTCGGCAAGTTGCAGTGACTGAGTGTAAAAGTTCTCAGCGCGAGCAAACTCTCTCTTCCCGTGGTAGACAACGGCGATCTGATAAAAGCAAGAACTGAGCGCATCATAGTTCGTTACGGAAAGGTCGCGAGCGATCGCCAGCGCTTTCTCAGCCGGCGCTAGACCGTCATCATATTTCTCTTGTTGGGTATATTCGTATGATTGATGTAGAAGCGAACCTATCTGCTCAAGCTTCTGCTTGTCTTTGTCACCGGTCTGTGAGGTTTGTGAGTTTACGGGTGGTGCAGCCGACATAATGAGACAGATCGTAAGACAAATTAAGCCGCAATAGTGAACGATGAGCGCAGCTTATACAATTCTCTTTCATCGAACTCAACCAAAATAAGGTCAATCGTAAATGATGACAACCGCCCCCACCGCCGTCATCTCACTTACGCCTTTAGCAGCAACCATCGGTATGTGGATGCAGCCGTGACTGGCGGGGTAGGTATTCATCGACGGACTATTCCGAATGCCTCTTCATCATTGTCGAAGAAGGGCAAGAGCGGCGCGGTGATTTGTGTTGCTAAAGGCATAGGTCAGTTAAGTGAATTTCAATTTTCCATCCTTCCATCACACTTCGATTGTCTAAACAGCTATCTTATCTGATTTCAGCATCTTATCGCTGGTAGAATCAGCACACACCGTGGACGAGTTATTGGCGCCATACGTTCGGACCACTGACGAGATCGACGCTGAGAAACGGCTCGACGATTTGGTCTTGCTTTATGCGGCACCCGTCGTCAGAAGGATTCTAAGATTCAAGCTTGGGTTACACATTAGCGATCAGGGAACGAACCGCGATAATCCTGAAGCTGAGGATGTCTATCAAGACTCGATAACTAAGATCGTTCAAACGCTGCGCGATTTGAAAGTGTCGGCCCGCCTGTCAGAAATAGAAAATTTCAAACATTACGTCGCCAGCATTGCGGCTAACGTCTGCGTCGATTTCGTTCGTTCAAAATCACCGGCCAAGTACCGCTTGAAACACAACGTTCGAGACATCTTCAATCGCCACCGGGATTTTCGCGTCTGGAAGATCGGGAATGAAACCGTAGGCGGTTTTGCGGCGTGGCGAGACAAAGAAAAGTCGCCCGCTTCCGATCGGCAGATCCGAGAGCTTGAACACGACTTCGAAACTTTCCGCGTTGCTCGGTTTGGCAATGAAGACATTCGGCAGCTCCCGATCACGAGACTCGTTGCCGAGGCACTTCAGTGGATCGACCGACCAATTAGCATTGATGATCTCACTAGTATCGTCGCCCGTTTACTGGGAATTGAAAATCAATCATCCGCAACTGTTTCGCTCGAAAACTTCGCGGACGAATTTAGCTTAGGCAAAACCGAGATCACCGCGGAATCGACTTTAGCTGCGAAGGAGTTGCTGACTCGGTTATGGCAGACGGTGCAAAACCTGACGCCGCAACAACGCGACGCCTACTGTTTCAGCTTTGAGGATACGGATGGCGCTGATCTCTTCAGTCTGCTCCTCGAAAAGGAAATCGCCACCATTCCGCAAATCGCGCGGGCCCTGGGGCGCTCGGTGACAGACATCAACCGTCTGCGCTCTGGAATGCCATTGGATTACGCGGCAATCGCAGCCGAGATGGGAGCGAACCGATCGCTCGTGACGCAATGGAGGTTCCGGGCCATTCAGCGGCTGCGGAAAGAATTATGGGTGGAAAAAGAGAGAAAATAAATTTCATGAGGTTGGAATTTTAGGTTGAGACTTCCGTCTATAAGAGTAGTGGCGGAAGAAGTGCCCTCATAATGACAGATCATTTTACCGAAGCAGAAATAAAGCGCTTTGCTGTCAGCGCTTTACCGATGACCCAGCTAGAGACCATCGGCAACCATCTGGCGGACTGTCAGACGTGTCATCGGGTGCTTGTGGAAAGCTTGCGGAGTCAAAGAACGTCGGATCGTGTTCAGTTCAGCCTCGATCCGGCGTTCTTATTCAGACATGACCATCTTGATTATGACCAGCTTGTAGCAATTGCAGACAACAAACTCGATGCTACCGAGCAGGAACTTGTTGACACTCATCTGACTACCTGCACAACCTGTACAGAAGATGTGCGGAGCTTTTTAGCATTCCGCAAGGAACTCGAACCTGAGCTACGAGTCCGTTACGCCCCCGATATCGACAAATCAAGAGAGCCGGCAATTGCAGCGCGGCATAAATCGAGAGTATTGGCTTGGAGACCCGCGTACATCGCGGTCGTCATTCTTATCGCGATTGGTCTGCTCATCGCTGTTCTATACACGAGGCGCAAGACTGAGAATCTGGAAGCTCGGCAAACGTCGCCGCCAAACGTCAACGCCTCAGCAACCGCCAGCCCGACGCCCGAGAGCCGAGCTGCCAACAACTTGCCCACTCCCGCGCCAATCCCTTCGCAGCCGTCACTCCAACCAAGCCCCGCGTTGATTGTTCGCGATCGACAACCTGCGAAAACACCCGGGTTGGTGGACATCGCTGCCGTACTGAATGACGGACAAGGGACGGTCACGGTTGATAAGGCTGGCAACGTTTCTGGTCTTGATCAGATTTCACAAGACAGTCGGCGAGAGGTTGCTGAGGCTGTTACTACTCAAACCATCAAGACACCTGACACAGTGACGGAACTTGCCGGTGTGCCAATGACTCTTAGGGGACCTGATAAAGGGCCGAAGTTCAAACTACGTTCGCCAGCGCGAACGGTGATTCTTTCGGACCGCCCAGCCTTCCAATGGGATGCATTACCGGGCGCTACTAGCTATCAAGTATCAGTCGCTGATTTGAATGGTCACCTAGTCGCGCGCAGTGAGCAACTATCAAAGGATCGAACTGCATGGACGCCCCCGTCGCCGCTGACCCGCGGAGAAATCTACGCATGGGACATTGAAGCTATCGTTGACGGTAAGAAGGTCTTCGCGCCCGGAACGTCCGAGACGCAAATGAAGTTCAAGGTCTTGTCCGAACAAAGTGCTCGGGAATTGGAACAATTAAAGAACGCGAATTCGCATCTTGCGCTGGGAGTATTCTACGCACGTGAAGGAATGCTCGCCGAAGCTGAACGTGAGCTTCAGATACTGGTTCGCGACAACCCCAAATCACCTGTTCTTAAAAAGCTCCTAAAGCAGATTCAAACGTGGTCTCAATAGTGAGCTGGCGCTTACTATAAACTGCTTTCAACCGACCCAATCCGCACAAAGAACTTCTGCCTGTTCCAACACAGTCTTTGTAGCACTTTCCTGCTTATCCGGCGGATATCCATACTTTCGCAGGATTCGCTTAACCATAATTCGCAATTTTGCGCGAACGGACTCTTTGACAGTCCAATCTATTGTCACATTCCGATGGACCATTTCGACCAGCTCGCGAGCGATCGTCGTCAGTGTCTCATCTCCTAACACTTGAACAGCACTATCGTTAACTCCAAGCGCATCATAGAAAGCCTTCTCATCCTCATTCAGCCCAAGTTGTTCGCCGCGCTTTTCGGCTTCGCGCATATCACGCGCGATATCGATCAACTCCTGGATTACTGCCGACGCCTCAATCGTTCTGTTCTGATATTTGATGATGGCTTTCTGAAGCATCTCTGAAAACAGACGCGCCTGAACTACATTCTTCTTTGCTCGCGTCTTGATTTCGTCATTAAGAAGTTTGCGAAGCAGGTCTGCCGCTAAATTCTTTTGCGGCATGCCACGAACTTCTGCTAAGAATTCCTCTGACAATATCGAGATATCAGGCTTCTTCAAGCCAGCGGCAGCAAAGATGTCCAACACCTCATCGGAGGCAACTGCTCGTGAGAGAATCTGTCTTAGTGCGAAATTAACATCGTCGACTTTCTTCTGCCGATCTGAAGGTGTTTTGGCAATAACTGATCGCACTGCCTGGAAGAAACCAACATCATCTCGAATTGAAAGCGCGGATTCGTGGGGAACTGCGAGAGCGAAAGCTTGCGTTAATTCAGTCGCCGCTTTCAATAAACGCTCTCTTCCTTGCTCTTGCTTCAAGATATGCTCCTGAGCAGGCGGCAAAAGACTTAGCTTCTGAGCCGGTGTCCCGCGCCACGGGGACCAATCAAATCCATAAAACAGATCCCGGCAAATCTCATATTTCGTTAGCATCACTTCGACAGCTTCCTCTTGATCAATTGCTGTCTGTCCCTTGCCACCGCTCTCCGTGTAATTAGCGAGCGCCTTCTTCAACTCATGGGCAAGGCCGAGGTAATCAACAACCAAACCGCCTGGTTTGTCGCGGAACACGCGATTAACGCGCGCGATGGCTTGCATGAGTCCATGCCCTCGCATCGGTTTGTCCGCATACATCGTGTGCAGACATGGAACATCGAACCCGGTCAGCCACATATCCCGGACGATCACCATCTTGAATGGATCGGCTGGGTCTTTGAATCGCTCCGCCAAATCTCGACGCTTTTTCTTGCCACGAATGTGTTCCTGCCATGCAACGGGATCTGACTTCGCGCCCGTCATCACGATCTTCATCGCGCCCTTCTTGTCGTAGGAATCGTGCCAGTCAGGACGCAGCTTGCGAATCGCTTCGTACAAGTCGAAACAGATGCGCCGGCTCATGCAAACGATCATTGCCTTGCCGTCCATCGCTTCCAGCCGCGTCTCCCAATGCTTAACTACGTCTTCGGCAATCAACGCAATTCGCTTTTCGGTTCCGACGACGGCTTCCAGCGCCGCCCACTTGCTCTTGAGCTTCTCCTTCTGGTCGACCTCTTCGCCTTCGGTCGCTTCTTCAAAGTCTTCGTCGAGATGCGGTTTCTCTTTTTCGTCGAGCGCCAGTTTCGCCAGACGACTCTCGTAATAGATCGGCACTGTCGCCTTATCTTCAACCGCTCGCTGGATGTCATAGATGCTGATGTAATCGCCAAAGACCGCGCGTGTGTTCGCGTCCTTCAACTCGATCGGTGTGCCGGTGAATCCGATGAACGAAGCGTTCGGCAGCGCGTCGCGCATGTGCCGAGCAAACCCATCAACAAAGTCATACTGGCTGCGATGCGCTTCATCGGCGATTACTACAATGTTTCGGCGGTCTGAGAGCGTCGGATAGACCGCGCCTTTTTCTTCGGGGAAAAACTTCTGGACCGTTGTGAATACGATTCCGCCGGACGCAACTTGAAGTCTCTGCTGCAAGTCGTCGCGGCTCTCCGCCTGTACCGGCCTTTGTCTTAAGAGTTCATGGCAACGAGAGAATGTGCCAAAGAGCTGATCGTCAAGATCATTCCGATCAGTTATGACTACGATTGTTGGATTCTCCATTGCCGGATGGAGCACAATCCGCCCGGCGTAGAACGCCATCGTCAAACTCTTGCCAGAACCTTGCGTATGCCAGACGACGCCGATTTGCCTGGTGCCGTCCGGTGAGGAAGCATTCACTGTTTCCTCTACAGCTTTGTTAACGGCGTGGAATTGGTGGTAGCCCGCCATCTTCTTGATGACTTCGCCGCTCTCATCTTCTTCAAAGACGACGAAGTAGCGCAGCATATCGAGGAAGCGTTGTTTGTCGAATACACCTCGCAATAACACTTCCAACTCAGGCATCAGTCGCGGCGCTACTTCTTCACCTTCGATCGTGCGCCACGGCATGAATCGCTCCCAGTCCGCGCTCAGACTTCCGGCTCGCGCGCACGTTCCATCTGAGACCACAAGCAATTCGTTGTGCGTAAACAGCGAAGGCACTACAGCTTTGTAGGTCTGAATGTCTTTGAACGCTTTGTACGAAGTCGCGTCTTCATCAGCAGCATTCTTGAGTTCGACAACTGCCAGTGGGAGACCGTTGACGAAGATCACAATGTCTGGTCGTTTGTTCTGCTGGCCTTCAATCACGGTGAATTGATTGACAGCCAGCCAGTCATTAGCGTCGGGATTATCGAAATCGATGAGATGAACCCGATCGCCGGCAATGCTCCCGTCCGATCTCCGGTACTCGACCTCGACTCCATCAACGAGCATTCGATGAAGCGTGCGATTGTTAGCAATGAGTGACGGCGCTTCGGGACGAGTTATTTTGCGCAACGCATCATCGATTGCTTCGCTCGGAATCTTGGGGTTGATTGAGTAAAGCGCAGCGTCAAGCCGTTTCGGAAGAACTACTTCGCTGAACGCCTCGCGTTCAGCAAGCAATTCGCCGGGCGCGATTTCAGGACCTGGCAGAATGGTGTAGCCAAGCTCGCCTAACCATTCGAGAGCAGCTTCTTCGACTGTCGACTCTGTGAAAGAGTTCATTATAAGTTAGCAAGAGGCTCGAAGAGCGGGTTCTTATGAATTATGCTGGCGTTAATTTTTTCTTTGAGAAAAGCTTTAAGCTCGGACTGTTTTTCCAGCAGCAGAACCAATTCCTGAAGTCTGCATAAGACCACAACGACTTGCCGAAGCGACTCTCTACAAGTCGTTATCGCGGGTTCTGTGTAATCAGATGCAGAGATAAAAATGCAGCGAGCCTGCCCGCGGCTAAACACTCTAACCAAGTGTTGCGAAACTTCTGGTACGCCTATTGGCGATTCCCACCACTTCATTTCCACGAGGTAAAGATCACCATCTATTTCTACGACTCCGTCGATCTGTTCTGTAACGCCCTCGCCGTCAAATCCTCTAGATACGAATGCTTCACGAACCAAGATACCTGAACACTTGAAAAGCTCGTTTAGTACCTTCTCCGTAGCCTTTCCTCGTTTTTGCGGATTCTGTTCCTTGAATAGCGCAAATAGATTTTTCTTTACTTCATCTAAGGCAGCACGCTGTTGGTTTTCAAGTTGACGTTTCTTCTCAAGCTCAGCGCGACGTTGCTTGACTTCAGCTTCGCGCTCTAAATTCATCCTCGTGAATGAGTCTTTGACGTTCACGACACGACGTATCTCGGCAACCAACCCCTGCGCTTTCAATCGATCGCTCGGCCAGCACGTCGAGAAGTCTTCCCATTCGCATACTCGCTTAAGCACTTCGCGCCGCTCGCGAAGGCTCTTCTCTTGCTTTTCATTAAGCCGCGTAAGAACCTTTCTAGCAATCTCATATTTTCCTATGCTGTCCTTATCTTGGTTAAGGCGCCTAACGAGATCATTCGTCATCGTTGGCGGAACACCAGCGCCCTTAAAGAAAAGGATTACGTCCTTCTTGCCGCGATTCAGAAGCGGGATGCAATCGATAAGCAGACTCAGCAGCTCGGGTGGGTAATGAAAGGATATATCCATAATAAAGCTGAGCCAGCCGCTACGTGATGCCTCAACCGGATAGTGAGTCAAACAAATCCTTACCTATCGCTTTTAAGGCGATTAGCAAGTCCGAAATCTCTGCCGGCGTAATCTGAACTTTTCTTCCAATAACAGCAGAGGGATCGCTTGTGGCGTCGAGGTATGCCTGATCGACAACCCCCATCTTGTGGGCTAGTAAATGTCGCTTTTGAAAACTCGTTTTGACAGCCGACCATTGTTCGGGCGTAATCGCTTGAGCGAGGTCAATACAAAATAACGCCATGATTCGTTGCTGTGCTCTCTCGACATTTTGAAACGACACATTGTTCGCCTTTGAAGGATCGGACGACTTGTTCGAAAAGGTTTCGCATGTTTCTCTGCCGAATCCATCAAAAGCTGACACGCAATCTTCGAGTGCGTTAGCTACCAAAACCTCAGCCACGGGCGGCTCTTGGCTTTCGGCAAAACTGAGCAACTTTTCCACTATTTCAAAATTCTTCGTTAGAATCTGAAGCGAGTTGTGAACACCACAGTCCGGGCAATATCCAAACACGCCATAAATCATGTAGCGCAGAGTGCAATGATCACAGATTACTTCAGTCTCAAGTTCTCTTTCTCTGTAGTAACGGATCGGCTGTGGCCGACCCTCAACTTTCATGCTGATTCCGATGCCGAACAGTCCTTGGGGCTTATGCTCAAACTCAAGCTCTTTGAAATCCTTAAGAATCGCTCCTGTGACTTCATGAATTACGACCGACTGGGCATATTCAATCTGCGCTTTAGTGTAAAACTGATCTTGTCCGGCTGTGTGTCCACAGTAGGCGCAATGACAAGGCAAGTCTTTTCCTGTTAGACCCGTGCCCGGCTGAATCTTGAAGTACCCTTCACATTCGTCGACAGGGCATTCGCGCCCGAGCATTCCGGTCTCATCCGTCGGAATGTTTATGCTGAATTCTGTCCCGAGCCTCTCAAGGTGTTTCACGGGCTCGCTCCTTTTTGTTTTCCTTATCCGCAGTGGGAAACATTGATGCCAGCTCCGGCTCAACATCAACACCGAACGCTACACAGATTCTTGCCAGATGCAATCCGAAGACACCACGAAGTTCCCCAAGAGCAGATGCAAAGAACAGTTCCCCATGGTACGCGTGCCCAATCCTGTGCGTGTGAGGATCAACAGCATCAAGATATTTTCGGCAAGCCGCGCGCATAGCGCGGAGGGGCTCGACCAACGTGTCGTCTTGTGGAGCGGTCTGCAGAAGGTCCGTCAGCTCTCGTCGTATTTCAAGAATTGAATCCGTTACCCACGGACCATGTTCGAGATGATAGGGTTGATATAAAGCTCTCCGATCTTCGAGGAAGGCTATTAGTCTTTGAGCAACCTTCCTCTTGTCGGCAGGCGGATTCCAACTAACGCCAAACACGGGAGTCGAGATGCCCGTAATATTCAAGGCAATCGATCTAAACGAGACTTTTCCCGTCTTCGCCATATCCTCGTATCTAGGCCGACTAACTCAAACTTCGAGGACGATACTCCTGCACGGATTGGCACTGCGCGCGTTCCTCAGTCGTGGATTCGTGGAATACATGCATATTAGAACTCAGAATCGCCAGGAACGATTTGGTCGACGAGCAAATTCTTGAGGTTATTTGTTTCGAAGAATTGCTTTGTCTTGCCTTCGTGGACGAGAATCTGATCCACATTAACGTCTAAGGTGGAAGACACGTGCTGGCGTTTCGACTCAATACAATCAGGCTTGTCACAGTTACCGACAACATATAAGCGAGTCGTGGCTTCTCGGCGCAACGCCTGGGCCAAAATCTCGTTGACATGCTCGTCACCAAAGCCATATCCAAGCGATACAATTAGCTTCGCCTGAAGAGAGAACCTTCGTAGTTGATAAGCATAGAACAAATATGGGTCGGCGGCTTCAAGCTTAAACTCACGTCCAAAGATCAGCTGCATACTCTCAGCAGGTATGCCCTCGGTTTGTTCGACGCAGTAAAGATTTTTCGACTCGTCGCGCTTCCAATTTATTGAGCCGTGCAGTTTATAAAGATACACCTCGGGTGCCGGAGGACCATTGTCAACTTCTTCGAATCTTTCCCAATCCCACGTGAATTGAGGCCCGATCCCAGCGAAACCCGTCTCAATTCGAAAGTCATTATTGTTCAACCGTTCGACGCATAGGTCATAGTTCAATGAGAAGAGTTGAATCGGGAAGTTGATGTCCCGCTGAAGTGTGACCAAACCTCTGTAATAATTTGCCTTTGATGTATCGTCGGGCGACATCCAGTTCTTGAGTTTCGTTAAAATCTCTCTCCGAAACTCTTTAACTCTTGCAAATTCGGCCTCCGCGAGGCTGACGAAACGCGAATTCCAAGATGCAATGAACGGATATAGTGGGTGCTCTTCGTTCCTTTCCAATTCATACAATGTATTCACGAGCGTCTCGATGTTGTATTGAACATCCGGCGGGAACAAGCCTTTCAACCCTGCCGCATAATAGATGGCGCTCTTTATGTGATCGTACAGCGCACGATACGTTTTCCACTTTTCATCGGTTTTCAATAGATGCTCGATCTTGTCGATCATCTCTCCAGAAGCAGGGATTTGTGCTTCAACGCTCGCCCCAGCGCCTAAAAGAAATATTATGTCTTTGTACTGAGCCATTCTATAGAAACCAAGGTCGCAGATCTTTTACGATTGGTAACGGCAATCCCTGCTGCTGAAAGTCATGAACTATGTCGGCAACTAGGTGACAATAGAAAACTGAAACGGGAGCGCTCTTTGCATTAAAGCCTCTCCAGTTCGCCCCGGAAAGATTCATCAATTCTTGAAGTAGCACTTCATCTCTTAAAGATTGATCCTCCGAGAACCGCTGAAACTGGATGTGCGTAGGTCCGGCGAACGCTTTTGTGACAGTAGGCCGGTCCGGAAATATACCTTCGAACCAAATCAAGTATTCACCAAATCCAAGTCGCGCTATAGTTCCTTCATAAGGAACCAAACTGTTCACCGCTTCATTAGCCCCAAAGAAATGGGTCTTGTGATTGACTTTAACTACCGCGAAACGAGTCGTGTTCTCTCCGACATCTGACGCCGCTGTACGGATGACCGATTCGATTGCGTCCATTTCTGCGTGCTTTAATTTGAACGACGTATGTATCACAACACGAGAAAACTCAGTGGCGGATGTTCGAAGAATTGAAGCGAGACTCTTTTTAAGCTCGGCCAAGTAGTCAGTTTCATTGTCACCCTCGGCGAGTACCTGGATTCGTTGAAACAAGCCACTTGAGTCTGTCAAAATTGAAAATGCGAAATACTTTTCGATCTCTCTCTCTTCGGAATCTGTTTTTATCTTGTGAGATTGACTTATGCCGATGATTAAGCTCGGGTCGCTGTTTGACTTTACTTTCCAGGGAAGGCCACCTGCTTTACAGAAGATCTGTAGCGCAATATTAGCAACCGACCATTTCAGCGTATTTTCATCTTGAATAACCCCTAGCGTACAAACTTGGGTGGGTACACCCGCATGCGTAAACACAGCTTTATGATTGAGATATGCATCCTCATCTTCCGGCATCACAAGCAGGGGTAGCACTAGGCCCTCTTCGCTTTTCACTCTTGCAAGTGCCGTCTCCATCGACTGCCTTGAGAAATCATTCAACAGGATGGGCTCAGAATGAATATTGAGTTGCTCCTTAAAAAGCGTTTCAAATCCAGGAAAGGCAAACCGCTGGTACTTGCGGGAACCGCGAAGCGCCATCGCAAGATCGCGTGCCGCCTGTCGATCGCGCTCAACGAATGCAAACAAAAGCGTAGGCGCCGCACTCAGCCGCTGAAGCGGGCCAAAATCGCGGAGACCAATAAATTGACTTCGCGCTTCTTTGCTGTCAGCGAAAACAAATGTGCGTGACGGCAAAGTCCGTGCGGGCAGTGGTTCAAAATCTCGCGTGAAGTTGACGGTTCCCTCGCTTCCGATTATAGGCAGAGGTGAAATCGTGCTCCACCGTTCCTCTAGGAACGCCGATATTCTGCGTAGCCGATCAACACAGTAATTAAGATTGCGACGGTAATTCTTGTCTAAGCTCAAACTTAACTGTTGAACGTGACGAGAAAAAGGTACTCCTTCGCGCTTCCTAAAATGAAAATCAGCAACAAGACCAAACTTGCTAGTCGCACGGAGATAGTAGGGGCGTAAGACTAATTGTTCATATCCTTCATTATGCTCGCGCATGTTGAATTCAATCTCTCGCACGAATCCCTTCGAAGGAACAACAAACCCGTCATCGATTAAACTGTTACTGCACCTCCCAACCAACGATTGAAAAACAATCCATAACACCAGATGTCGATTGAAAGTCGGTTGAACTGTAAACTTTTCAAAGTCCTGAATCTGTTCTGTAGTGATCCAATAGCTGCCTCTATCCTCGACATCGATCGTTTTGTGAGGAAGTGAGTAGGCGCGAACCTTGCCATCCAACGGACAAGCTTCCTGTGGGCTCGCTCGTAGTCTTCTAAAGACAGAGAATTCAGGAATCTCGTCGGTGACGGCTAAGAAATTTAGCGCAATGTTGTAGTCATTAGTTCTTGTCAACGTCGTCTTGATCTACTTCCTTAATCATGATCCGCCCGGATAGAAGTTTCGGCAACAGCGTGTCCCGCAGTGCAGCAAGCGTTCGCGATTCGATATTATTCGCAATGATCTTTTCGATAATCGGCGACATTATGGCATTCATTAAATGCCTCTCGTCGTCAGTCGGAATTAAAACTTGCGCCTCCGACAAATGGTGACGCTGGATATGGCCCATCGTCGTCGCCTTAGCAGACGCGATGGCCTGAAATCCCGGCAGGTGATACTTCGTCCACAAGTAGTAAAACCACTTGGGATATTTGTCTGATGTAACCTTGAAGAGGTGCTGATTGAGCGCTCCGCGACCGCCACCCCAAAGAACCGTTTCCAGACTACCCGACCAAGAGAACAATACGTCGCCGTCTTCAATTATGTACTCTGACGAAAGGTCGGCACTTGCGCGATCTGCGCCTTCTGTATTCCCAGATCGTAGTTGAGCAATCTTTATTACGGGCAAGGAATCTTTTCCATTTGGAGGAAACTTCTGTAGCGCGAGACCATTCAAAAAGTTTGCGATGTGATCGAGAGAAGCCCGGAGCCAGCCTGGGGGTAATCCGTGATTCATTACATCTACTAACCGCGATTTGAAGAGCGTCTGCGCCAATGCTTCCAAGTTCTCGTTCATTCTGCAGTTCAACTCAATCTTGTCATCCAGCGTGCCGAGCGTGTACGCAATCGCGCGTTGTTCTGACAGCGGCGGAATGGTGACGCGAAAGCTCATCTGGTCAGAGATGCTTACATAGTCAGCTACCATGGAGCCATGCGTCTTCACTGCGTCCAAATTGGCCTGAAACTGTTGACTCTTGAGCAGGTAAAAGATGAATCGCGGATCCAATACATCTCGATTCAAAACGCGCCAGCAACACACCTGCGGCGCAAATACAACCTGCGGTTGTCCTTCGCGTAAGAACCCGACTCTGCCGACGGTTCCCTTAGTAATGAACACGACATCACCAGGTTGTGACAGCTTTTTGAGGACGCGACTCTCAAACTCGGGCGCGATATGGTCGTCGGTGGTGGTGTTAATGATTCCCTTGCCAATATCTCCTCCGCGTACGAACGGAATACCAGTAGAAGCAAGTTCGATATTTCGAACACGATAGCCATCGGTCACGAGCAAGGCCCCGTCGGATACTAAATCTCTGACCGCTAAATCTTGGAATCCGTTCCGCATTTAAATGAGTTGGCCTAGTGATTTCCGAATAGCGCTCTCAAGCTTTGCCGATTCGGCGAATTGCTCTTGAAGCGTCGCGGTCAGTCGTTTGATCTTTTGTTCAGCTATTTCGCTGTCATCCTCGACATCTTCGGAGCCTACGTAGCGGCCAGGTGTAAGCACATGTCCTTGAGCGCGAATTTCATCGAGCTTTGCTGTTTTGCAGAAGCCGGCAATGTCTGCGTATTCGTTCGCTCCTAGGTCACCGCGCCATGCATGGTACTTATTCGCTATCTTCTGAATGTCTTCATCGGTCAACTCGCGATGAACGCGGTCAATCATCGATCCCACCTTGCGTGCGTCGATAAAAAGCGTCTCGCCGCGACGGTCTCGAAAGCGATGGTTGCGCTTGTCGCGGGCAACGAACCAGAGGCAAACGGGAATTTGTGTGTTGTAGAAGAGTTGGCCGGGCAAGGCGACCATACAATCAACCAGATCCGCCTCGATGATGTTCCTGCGAATGTCTCCTTCACCGGATTGGTTGGAGGACATGCTTCCGTTCGCCAGCACGAAGCCTGCTACACCGGTTGGCGAGATGTGATGAATAAAATGCTGAACCCAGGCGAAGTTTGCGTTTCCAACGGGCGGCACTCCGTATTTCCACCGCACATCTTCACGCAAACGCTCACCGCCCCAATCGCTGTCATTAAAAGGCGGATTGGCGAGGATGTAATCAGCTTTTAGATCTTTGTGCAGATCGCGATGGAAGCTATCCGCGTTTTCGTTTCCCAGATTGTTCTCTATGCCGCGAATCGCAAGATTCATCTTCGCCAGTTTCCAAGTGGTCGGATTCGACTCCTGACCAAAGATGCTAATGTCGCCGATCCGTCCGCCATGAGCTTCGACAAACTTCTCGCTCTGCACAAACATCCCGCCCGATCCACAACAGGGATCGAAGATGCGGCCTTTGTAAGGAGCCAACATCTCCACTAGAAGCTGAACGACGCAACGCGCGGTATAGAACTGTCCGCCCTTCTTCCCTTCGGCACTTGCAAACTGGCCGAGAAAGTACTCGTAGACCCGTCCGAGAATGTCCTTCGAGCGATTCTCTTTGTCACCAAGCCCGATCGTTCCAATCAGGTCGATAAGCTCGCCAAGACGCTGCTTATCGAGCGCTGGCCGTGCGTAGTCTTTCGGCAGCACACCCTTCAGCGAAGGATTATCGCGCTCAATGGCGAGCATCGCGTCGTCGAGTGTCTTGCCGATCGTTGGCTGCTTTGCGTTGGCGCGAAGATTCGACCATCGCGCTTCCTGTGGCACCCAGAAGATGTTCGCAGCAAGGTACTCATCGCGGTCTTCCAACGCAGCCGCCCGTTCCTCTTCTCTTTCGAGATAGAGATCGCTTTTCGGAGTAGCCGTATCTTCTCTAAGTTTGTTCTGGTGTTCTTCGAAAGCATCGGAAATATATTTGAGAAAGATTAGGCCGAGCACGACGTGCTTGTATTCCGCAGCATCCATGTGCCCCCGCAGCTTATCCGCCGCCGCCCATAGCGTTGCTTCAAGCGACCTTGTCGGCGTTTCCTTCAGCCGACGGGCACGCTTCTTCTTTGTCGCTTCGGGAACAGCTTTGATTCCCACGAATGGCTCCCTGAGTTTGAGACTGATCAGACCCGTTTATTGACTGTCATCCAGCAAAGTTAAAGCCAAGACGGTGCTGAGGTAGACTAATAGTGCAACAAGAGGGAGGGAATTTTCCAGCGCGATTTTTCGGTCAGGTGGATTCACGCCCAAAAGAAAAACGGGCGGGGCTCTCCCACAAGCCCCACCCTAAGGCCACGTGTCCTCACCCCACGCGACCACTACGCCCACCGGGGAGGCGGGCGCAACTGCACATTATCCACAAGTCACATTGTGGTTCAAGTTTTTCATGATGTTCGATCCAACACGGTTCATGATCCAACAAGAATGAAGCCTGCCCAATAGAAGGGATGGCTGTAACGCTTACTGTGAATCATCATTAAAGAAGCCTCTCTTAAGGCTCTTGGATTCCTTGCCCTTACGTCCGAACGACTCGCGTTTAGATTCTTATAGAAGTTGCTCATCAGTTCTGAAGTGCTATCAGAGTTGATCTTCCATTGGCTCACGAGTGTCGCGCGAGTTCCTGCGACAAAGAAAGCCCAGGATAGACCGATTACCCCTTCACCGGGAGCAATCCGGCCGTTCGCAGTCTCACACGCCGACAGAACGGCGAGATCAGCAGGGAGATTCATATTCATGATTTGCCGAGCTTCTAAACGGCCATCGTTGTCTGGATCGCCTTCGGTCTTTGTTAGAAGTAAATGCGAGTAGAGGGGATCGCGATTATCGATCACGCCATGCGTCGCCAAATGAATAAGCGAATAGTTCTGCGCCAAGGTCTTGAACGCCTTCTCAGTTGCATTGCGTCCGATCAGTACATTGGAGGTCTTTGCATCGAAGGTTTTGGCGATCGCGCTTACTTCCTGTTCTGCCTGCGGCAGTGGACACAGTTCGGTGTTCAGTTGTTCATCCTTGCCAATTACAGGATTACCGAATGCAACTAAAGAGGCGCGCGTGTCAGTCGGCGGCTGTTTGCGATTTATCTGGCTCAGAACACTCAGCGAGGGCGCGTAATAGACGGAGTGGTCTTCGATAATGAATCGATCATTCGATGTTATCAATGCCTGGAAGGGCACATTCCAGAGAAATGAATCCGGGACGATGCAGATGGAATCCGCATTCTTGATTTGCTCTTCCGCCGGCGCGACTAAGATCGAATACAGTTCGTGTGCGCCGGCAGCGTAGGCCAAACTCTGGCTTGCCAATGCATCATGAAAGTCGTTTACCCTACCGAGCAACTCGTCGGGCCTCATAGTGATCGGGTACACCTCTATTTCAACCGTACCCTTTGAGCTTCCGGTTATTACGAAAAGGTAGATACGTTCCTTGGTCGCAACGTATTCAAGATATGCCGTCTTCTGATCGGTTGTGATGGAAGTTAGCTCGTCAATGTTTAGTACAGGAGCGCGCCCGCGCCTCAAATTCAATTCGGGATGAGCCGCGTAAAAGCTATCCTGAAAAGACTCATACTCAATTCGAGCGTTATCTAACTTCGCGTACAACTGATCGAGCTTTGCCGCATCTGAACGAGAACTCGCTTGCTCGTGCTTAATTCCATCGTTAAGGTCCGAAATGTTCAGATTGAGTCGTTTTGCCTCTTGGCTTTCAGACGGCGAAAGAACTCTAGAAACATCCGGGTTGCCATCACGCAGCACGTCCAGAAGCACTCGCCCTTTCGCTCTTTCAGCGTAAAGAAGCGCATCAGTTGGCCTACCTTGTCTGACGAACAGATCAACAAGCAGGTCGTAGGAAGCTATTTTGTTCTCCAGGAAGAGTTGACGCTCTTGTTGTTGACCCGCAACTTTGTCTCGGAAGATCTCTATCTGTTCAATCGCTCGCGAAAGATTTTGGAAAGCGTGATCGTACTCGTTCTGAGCAAGCTGGTATTTTCCTTTGGCAGTTAGAGCTAAATAAGAAATGATCGGTAAGCGCAGTTCGCTTGCCAGATCTGCTGCCGCATCAGAAGAAATAATAGCCCTGGCGAAATCGCGCTTCAGGTAATAGGCTTCGCCTGATCTCCAGAGCAATTCCGCTTGTCGCGTCTTATCGCCGATCCTTTGTGCGGTAGACAAGGCTTTGCCGAGCCATTCCAAGGCGGAGCCACCGTCACCTTGCTCCTGATAGACAGCTCCGATTCCCTCTTGGCAAGCGACGATGAGATCCGTAGCGTCAACTGCGTTCGCTTGTTCGAGGCTTTCCTGGAAATCTTTGATCGCCTCTTGAGACTTTGCTTGGCGCTGGTTTATGACGCCGTGATTGAGCAGTAATCTCGCAATCTCAAAATGGTCCCCGATGCTCCTGTAGATCGCAAGACTGCGACTAATAAAATCCCCCGCCTTAGGATAATCGTTCTGTTCGATATAAAGGACGCCGATGCTGTTTAGAACACTCGCTAACTTCTCCTGACTTGGAATGCCTTTCGCGATCGCGCTAGCTTGATTCAAATAATTGAGCGCCTGTGCGTTGTCGCCCATTACTCTATACAGCCTGCCAATATCAGCAAACGAGTCTGCAAGATCAGCTCTAAATTCCGACCGAACGCTACTGAGCGCCTTCATCGACGCAAGGGCTTTTTGGTGATACGTCAATGCCTCATCGTAATGTCCTTCGGCCTTCGCAACGTCGCCAAGATTTCCCCACGAAAGAGCGAGACCATATTGAAGTGGACCAATTAGAGGCTTATCGCTGTCCAGCAAAGCGTTTGAGAGCGCGATGCTTTGTTGTGAGTATTCCTTACCCTCTTTCAGAGAGTCTTGATAGATGCAAACATTTCCGAGGCTGGCTAAGAGAAGAACTAGATCGCTGGGCCGCCCAAGCCGTTCAAGTGCTTCCTTGCTTAGCAGATAATTCAGTTTTGCCTGAGGAACATCGCCGCGTTTGAAATCGAGGACTCCGATCTTGTAGTAACTGTAGGCCAGGAGTTTATGATCTTCGAGCTGTTGGGCCACGACTCTCGCGCTGCCGTAGATACCTATTGCCTTCGCATCGTTTGTCCCGGACAGTTGGTCGCCGCGAGCAATCAATTTGTCGAATAGGTTCTTGGAAATTAGATCGTGATGGGCTAGGAAAAGAGCTGAAGAAGGCGCTCCCGATTCAGCTGGTAGCGAAACAAGCGCCGAGACCATATCGTCCTCATTCCGAATCTGCGCGCTAGTCGTCGCCACGAGAGTGAGTGCAAAAAGAAAAATAAGAGAGCATCTAGAGACCATATTTCACTCGCTATCTAATGCGACCAACTCAGAGGCTTTCCGATTCGTGTACATAACCGTTGTTCGGTTGCTGAACAGATCCAAGCCCCTGAGTCTGTCGGTTAAGGGTTGAAGTCAATAAGTAGCAGCAGTTGACTTGAAGAAAGTGCTTGCCACTCACCATCCCAGAAGACGCAGAATTAAAGCCAACAGGGCTTGGGCCTCCTGCTGCGTTTGAGAGGAAGTGGTGCCCTTCTTTTGCGAATCGGATGTTCCCTGCCCACCGGTATCGTCGGCTCGAACAATTTGCATCGGTGCAAACGCGCCAGTGAGAGCGACGAGAACAGCCAACGTCGCTATTTTTGATTTCAGCTTTTTCATCGTTTGGTTCTCCTATCAAGCCGCATCGCTAGATGCGGGAAAGTAGGTTAATGGTTAGCCCAGCTGCGTAGCTGGACGTTGGAAATTCATCTTCGGACTTCGATTAGTCTGAAAAGACGAAACTTAGGGGTGCTTCCATGCGATCCGTTAATGGGAAGATCACTTCAACAGATACTCTTGAATGAAAAGCACCGTAGCATAGAACTGATAGTCGATATTTCTCTGGTTGCCCCAGTCGTGGCCTTCGTCTTTCGCCAAGAGATACCAAACCGGCGTGCCGTTTTTCTTCACCGCTGAGACCATTTGCTCAGCTTCGCTCGTCTTCACGCGAGGATCATTCATGCCCTGCACAATGAAGAGCGGCTTCTTGACTCTTTGAGCATTATTGAGCGGCGCGATTCTCTCCAGAAATTCTCGCACTTTAGAATCGCGTTCATCGCCATACTCCGCGCGTCGCACATCGCGCCGCCAGCCTTCTGTATTTTCGAGAAAAGTAACCAAGTTTGAAGGGCCGACAATGGACTGTGCGGCACGAATCCCTTCGGTGTAGGTTGTTGCAACTGAAAGCGCTGCGTAGCCGCCATAACTTGCGCCGGTAACCATCACACGCTCCGCGTCCAGATATGGTTGCGTTCTTATCCATTGCAGGAGTGCGCCCAGATCGCGAATGGCGTCTTCACGCTTGATCCCGTTATCGAGGTTGACAAAAGTTTTGCCGTAGCCGGTCGAGCCTCGAACGTTCGGACAAATTCTGGCGACGCCAAGCTCGTTGAGTACGTAGTTATCTTGGCCCCAGAAGCTTGGTCGATACTGCTCCTCCGGGCCACCGTGAATCTCTATGACGACAGGCCGCTTCCCAGTGAACGCAGGTGGCGGCCGAAATAGAAACCCAGAGATCACTCTGCCATCAAAACTCTTCCAGTGAATAATTTCGGGGTCGGGAATCTTCGCAATGTCGGCGTTTCCGGTCTTGCCGCTTGTCCACTTCGAGAGTGCTCCGGTTTCGATATTGACCGAGTAAACGTCGGTAGGCGTCCGTGCGGACTTGAAGTTAAACGCCAGGTCTTGGGAATTCTTATGCCAATAGAGATCAGAGATGATGCCGGACGGAAGGTTTGGAACAGTGTTCTCGCGACCGCTCTTCGTATCGACCAAATGAAGGTGAGAAATGCCTTCGTCATTTGAGACAAACGCTAACGTCTTGCCGCTTGGTGCGATCTTGAAATCTTCAACGTCGGATTTGTCCGTCGATAGATAGGTAAAATTCTTAGTCTTAAGGTCGAGATACGCTAAGCGGCGAAAGTCCGAATCGTGGTCAGTAATCAGGTAGATACCTTTCCCGTCTTTCGCAAATTGCGGTGAATCGAAATACTCATCAGACTTCTCTTTGGGTGACAGTAACGTTTTCGTTCCGCTGGCGACATCAATCAACCAAAGCGCGCTTGTGGTGTTTGACGTGTAATCAATGAAAACTGCCTGATGATCATCGGGCGACCAATCGTAGGCTTTGAAATAAGTTCCCGGCGATTGAGCGAGCAGGTGATTTGTTTGAGGATCAAGCGGGTTGATAACCGCGAGGCTTACGCCTTTCCCGCCGACTGGAGACGAGCTGAAGATGATCCGGTCTCCCGCGTTAGACCACACCGGTTCGGTATTTCGAGAGGTCCCATCCGTGAGCAGAGCGGTTTTGCTCGTCTCGATGTTATAGAGATACATCTGAAACTGTTCGTTTCCATTCGTATCTCGGTTATAGACCAGATACTTCCCTTGGGGCTGATAGTAGAGATCGTAAACGCCAGTTGAAATACTCAGGACGGGTTCGGTTGACCCACCGGGGTTGGCAACCCGATACACGATCGTCCCATCGCTCTTCAGATCCTTAATCCATAACTCGCGCTTGGTTGCGTCCCATCCTGCGACAGGCAGTCCGTATGCGTTGGATGTGTAGCGTTGAACCGTTCGTGCCAAGGAGGCTGGAACCTTTGGAATGCGTTCTGTGACTAAGTTAGGCCCTGTGGCAATCTCATCGGATTGACCAAAGGTGCCAGATACGTTCACCAAGAGCAGGCAGACAATCGACGCGAACGCGTTTAGAAGTAAACGGCTCACATTGAAAGATTCGTCTCTGTGTAGACGATTCCGTGCCTTCATGTCTTAGAAATGTTTCCTTTCCGAAGAGACGGAGCGACCCGTTTCTTGCGGTTATTGGCTTACAGTCTATAGAGACGGAAGTTTCGGCCAGAAATTTCAGCCCAGGAAAAATATTTTTTGGTCGGGAATGGACAAACCAGGCGGACAACTTCTTTCGGCGAAATATTCTTGCCCAGTTTGGAATTTCTGTCCACTTCCGCCGTCCTTGATAGATATAAACCGACCGCCCGACGGTCTCTTGTCGCACTCTCTCCACGTTAAGGGAGCGGAGATAGAAGGTCTTGTGAGTGTCCAATTCTCTCTCTTCAATCACGGCATCGTCGGTGACTCAGCGGCGATTCAATCGTTGCTGCAACACATCGACGTGGCCGCAAGATGTGAGTTTACCGTGCTAATTTCCGGCGAGTCGGGAACTGGAAAAGAACTGGTCGCGCGCGCCATTCATGAAAACAGCGCGCGGGCTACGAAGCCGTTCATTCCGGTTAATTGCGGCGCTTTCACCGAGACCCTGCTTGAGTCGGAACTCTTTGGCTATGAACGCGGCGCTTTCACTGGCGCGCATGAAAAACGGAAGGGTCTTTTCGAAGCGGCCGATACGGGCACGATCTTTCTGGATGAAATAGGTGAGATGTCGCCGGCGTGTCAGGTGAAGCTTTTACGCGTGCTGCAAGAAGGCGCGTTTAGGCCGGTTGGCGGTCGAGTTGAAACGTCAGTCGATGCGCGAATCATCGCCGCGACGAATCGGAATCTGGCGCAAGAGATGAGCAGTGGTCGATTCCGCAAAGACCTGTTTTATCGAATTGCAGTCCTGACGATCGATACGCCAGCGCTCCGACACCGGCCGTCAGATATTCCGGCTTTGGTTCATCATTTCGTGCGCCAGGCGGAAGAGAAGATTAGGTCTCCTAACAAACACATAATCGATCATGATGCAATGACGATCTTGCGCAGCTATGGCTGGCCGGGGAACGTGCGGGAATTACGCCACGTTGTCGAAAGACTGGTTGCCATGACGAGGAACGAAGAGATTACGGCCGAGACGGTTATGCGGGCGATGCCCAAAGCCGGCCAATGTCGGCCTGATGCTCAGATTCCACTCATGGTCTATGAGAATGACTCGCTTGACGCTTTCATCGACCGCAGCTTCATTAGTCTCTACGATCAATTAATGGCCCAAACCGGCAGCCACTCAAAGGTTGCGCGGTTGCTTGATACGGATCGCAGCGCGCTCTATCGTCGCCTTGAGCGAACGCGCAGACGCCTTCGATTGAGAAGCCAGGATCTTCCTCCAGATAGAAATCGGTCTGATGCGCTGGATGCCCAACGAGAGGAGCGTTGAGAAATGTCACTGAGTTCGCAGTTTGCTTTCTCACGTGTCCCAGTCGCTGGCGACGGTCGGGATATGCAAGTCCCCAAATCTCAGATCGCCACCGCCGCACATTGCGATCTTCCGGTTCTGATTGTTGGAGAATCAGCCACCGGCAGGGAGGCGATAGCACGGGCCATCCATCGCCAAAGTGCGAGAAGAAGTGGGCCATTCATTTCGATCAATTGCGATGCCCTTGGCCAGACGCTTCTCGAACGGGAACTCTTCGGTTACCGCCGTGGCGCTTTCGCGGGCGCCAATCGGAGCAAAAGAGGCCTTTTTGAGATCGCACAAAAAGGCACCCTCTTTTTGAATCAAGTGGAAAAGCTATCTGCAATGTCGCAAGCCAGATTGCTTCGAGTGCTGAAGCAAGAAACATTTCAGCCTTGTGGGTCACCAGTTCAGAAAGCATTTAACGCACGTCTTATCTCCGCCACTGATCACAGTCTTGTGCAAGAAATGATGGAGCGCCGGTTCCGAGAGGCTCTGTTCTATCGGCTTGCGGTCTTAATGATTAGGACGCCTCCACCGCGTGAGTGTCCGAATACCTCAGGTCCCGAAATGACCTTCACCGCAGACTCTTTTCGTGAAAATGATTCGTTGGATCGTTACCTAGATCGCACTCTGCTCGGTGCGTACGATCACTTCCGCGCACTAACCGGCAGCCACTCTCAGACGGCGCGCTTGTTTCGCGTAGAAAGAGTTGCGCTTTACCAGCGCATTGCCAGAGCAAAGCAAAGAATTAATGGCAATACCGCGTGAGGTGAGGTTGATGGATAGCCTCCGCTTGCGATGGTACTCGGAACGTCCTGCGCGCGACGCCAACTACGAATCGCTCTGCGATGCACGCGCCCTATGCCACCCTTGGCCGGCGGTCATCGATGCGCGAGGACGTAGTCAAAGACGCTAAGATTATTCTCACCATTAAGAGCCGGAAACCACTTGAGCAGGACTCATAACCGTGATGTCCTGATAACGCCTGAAGTCGTCCTCGTCAAAGGTAACGAGATGAGAGATGCCGTGAATATTCATGGCGGCGACAATGCGGGCGTCATGAACCTTTACGCCTTTGACTGCGTGTTGAACTACTAACCGTCGCCATTCGCGATAAAGGCCTGGTTGGTCAAGGAGCAATTCAAACAAACTCTCCAATCGAGAAGCCTCAGCATTGGTTTGTTCGGAAGAGAAGCCAAGCCCATTTTGCGCGATGGGGCGAGTGCAGACGTTCCAGAATTCGGAAATGTTCTGCGGAACAATGTGAACAGGTTCACCTGCGCCGAGCAATGTCGTGCAGGCATCAAGAGCCGCCGTGTGCATGGGATGAGCAGGTTCGACAAGTCGCAGGAGGATGTTCGAATCCAGTAGGAAGGACACTACCCACGCTCTCCGTAGATGCTCTCGCGACTTATTGCTTCATCGGGAAGAATAGGAGTGTCGAGGCTGTGGCTTGCAGCCCACTCACGCAACAAATTGACTTTATCCTGCGGAGTCAGCCCGTTGGCTTGTTCAGTTGCTGGAAGTTCCGCTTCGATGAGTTCGCGCAGATAGACATCGACCGAGACGCCGCGTTTGCGCGCGCGCGCTTCAATTTTCGATGCTACTTCCGGCTCGACTTCAAGCGAGGTTGGCATAATCGACCTCTCTACTTCGACTCCTTATTATACCAGCCGACCCGCACCCGGACACATAGCTAACGGGACGGCTTAGAAACGGATACGCATCCCTTGGCCGACTTCCCTCGAGATCTCCCGGCCAACCTGCGCAATGACTGCCGCTGCCTGACGTAGCTTGGCCGCGTCCAGACCGGCGTTGCGCATTTGGGCGGCAGCATCCACTTGGCTGACATAGATTTGTTTGTTTGCGCCAAGTTCTTGTTGATAATTCTGTTCTACCCCGGTTCGGGATTGATCCGCTGCCCGCCGATATCCGGCAATGGCCTGACCGGCGCCAGCGTTGACGCCCGCGATCTGAGCGCCCGCTTGCTTATCAATCGCCTGATTCATTTGGGTTTGATATTGCTGAGATGAATTGATTACGCGCTTGGCAATCGTCTCCTGATTCTGAACCATATCTCGGCTGTATTGCGTGGTCGCATTGGTGGCAACGTCACGATGCGCATCAACCGCCGTGACTTTCGGCCAACTCACTACCCCTCTTAGTAGTGGGGCGTCAGAAGGAATGGCCGACTCCGTTACTTCCATCGCCTTTTCAATCTTTCCTATAGACGCGTTACCTCGTGTCATGCTCAGATCGCGTTCCGCACCGGCAACGATGTTACTAACCTCTCTCGATGCGCCTATATCAGTTTCGCGAATACTGCGCGAAATGTCGGCAGCGGTTGAGGACTTCTGAAATCCGGCGGCTGCTTGAATGATCATTCGCTGAGTGGTCGCCGAGCCAAGTGTAGCGGCGGTCTGACCTGTCAGCGCCGCTTGAATAGAAGCAAGTTGTGCCGTCCGTTGTCCCTGCGCGCGCATATTGCCAGCTTCTTGCTGGCCTGTAGATCGAGTTACGTCGGCTTGATAGCCAGCGTTGTATTGCGTGGCTTCGGCCTGCCGATTTATGGAGGCGGCAGCTTCGGCGCTGTATTTCTCTATGCCGGTGCCGACCATTGCACCCATCCAACTCGAAACTACGGTGGCGACGGACTCATAAACGCGACCGGATAATATGTAGAGCGAAATGAAAGGAGTGCCGTAAAGACAGAGCGCTCCGAGACCCATGGCAAACGCGGCGAGTGCAATAGTGTATTGCGGCTGTGACAGTGGATCACTAATCGCTCGCATGGTCTGATAGTCCCATATGTATAAAGGAGAACTGTCACCTACGGCCATCGCTACATTGCCCCACATGTAGGCGACAATGCGGATAATCTTGGAGACGGTAGGCCAAAGGAGTGTTAACGCAATCACGCCGTAGAAAAATGGATAGGTCGTCTTGTTGGCGATCTGCTTATCGACAATGCAAGCGATCATGAAAGGCATCGCGAGCTTAAGGGCGAGCGTTAGTGCGGCACCCAGGATGACGAGAATCAAATCCCCGAATTCGAGTAACGCCCGCTCAAAGTTGAGCCACGTCATCATCGTGGAGATGTTCCATTGAGAGACGTCAGCCTTTTGATCGAAGTTTTGTATGGTGCTGTCGGTATCGACAAGAATACCGAGGACTGATTCGCTGCCTAGCTGCACGGGAGTTACTGCGGTCTCTTGTCCGTTCACTTTCACTGTGAACAGATTTTGCTGAAACTTCGAGTAAGAATCATTGAAGCTATCACGCTGCGCCAGGTATAGATTTTGAAGTACCGAGCGCTGGCCTGATTCGTTGCCATTAGCAATCTCGTAGCCGATGGCGCTCATGCCATTGATGATTGCCAAGCTCGTGCCCGACAACATGAAGAACAAAGCCAACCGGCCAAACCACCAATAAAGGTTTGGGCCTTCGCCATTGTCTTCGCGCATTACGCGCAGCATGGCAAAGCCCGCTAGACAATTGCCGAATACCCAAGCCAACAGCTCGAACCAGCCAATCAACTTCGAGACAATTTCGTTGTTGATGTAGGGGAGCAACGAGCCCGCTCGCTGCGATAACGCAGCGATGTTGTCCGAAAGAGATCGCACCGGCGACGGCGCTGGCGTTGGACTTGGTAATTGCGCCTCAGCGACAACCGGCAGCAAAAGGACACCAAACAAGAACAGACACGAGATGATACGTCGAAGTTTCATAGGACTCATTCCGTTTACTTTGGCTAATCTGATCGACTATGGATGCGGTGACGGTGATGCGCTCGGCACTCCACCTTGTTGAATAGCGTCGAAGATGCTGTCCTTGACGATGTTCAAATTGTTCCACGCTTCATCCGTTGCTTTGACTTGGTTAGCGATCCGTACCCGCTCTTCCATCGTCAGGTTGTAACGCTTCACTCGGTCCTCGATCTGCGTGGAAAGATTTGTAATCTGCGTGTCGAGATCGGCGATCATCTTTTCGCAGGAGGCAATCTCCAGCTTCAAATCCGAAATGCATTGCGCGCATTGCTCCGCTTGAGGTTTGGCGAGTTCAGCATCGAGCTTGTCCTTCGCTTGTTTCATCTCTGCTGCCGCGCCTGCTTGCCGGGCCTGCGCGGTTTGCAGATCGTGATAGAGACGAGCCAATGTCGCATCGAACATCGCAATGCGATTCATCGTGGCGATCTTGTCCTGTTCCTGCCGGCCGATTGAGTTGCGCAAGTAATCTTCAAAGTCGCGCAGGTCGGCGTCAGGATCGAAGATGCCGGACATCAAACGCGTCTTCATCGATTTGATCATGTTCAGACGGGAAATAATCATCGTCTCGATTGCGCGTTTTAACTGGAAAACGTCTCGCACCGTTTGGCCGATCTGCGCCATCGTGCGCGTCAGGGTGTCGTTGTGAAGGACAAGCTTTTCGGCCTGGCCCAGAACGCCCTTCATGGTGCTGAGTTGTTCGGCCAGCTTGTTTATCTCTTCCGAGTATTGTTTCACGCGTTCCAGCCAGCGGTTGGCTTCTTCAATCTGTCGTTCAATCTGTAGCGAGTATTGCGCCGGATCGAAAACAGTGAACTGCGCTTGCGCAGTTGAGGGGATCAACACGAGGCCAATTAGGACGCCGAGAAAAATATGTTTGAAGGTGCTCATTGCTTCCTTTCTATCAATTGAATTCAGGCAGCGTTCTCCAGGAGAGTTTGATCAATCTCTCGTAAGCCTATTGCGGTTAAGCCGCGTGGATACTGCTGCGCCAGCCAACCATGTATCTGCATGTCCGACCATTCCGAACGGTATGCGGCCACAACCGCGCGGGCATTTCGCTCATCTGCGTTGGTGGTTAGTGTCCAAAGCATTAGTGGACTCAATTCGTGCTGTACCACCTCCACTACCTGATCCGGGCCGGTGCCAATCACCATTACGAACTGTGAGAAGCGCCCCGGTGCCGTCTTGATGTGGCTAATCGCTTCCGCGCCATTGGGCGACAACTTTGCGTGCGCAACTATCTTTGAGAAGTCGCCGAGTTGTTTCCCAACAAAGAGGACGTTTCCGGTTTTGGAGAGTGATGCCACGTCCTCTATATCCTCGAAAGCGTGAGTAGCCAGAATAGTGATTGAGTTTTCCTTAGGACCCTTGCGTCCAGCGTGCTGAAGCACCTTGAAGATGAAGGGATACTCTTCCTTGATCTCCCACATTTCATCGAACAGATTCGCAGTCGGCGCGCGAGTGCCATCGGGTCGAAGCCGGCCAATTGAACGCGCGACGTGCGCGGCGATCCGATAAGCCAGAGAGAACTTAATATCGCGCGGAAAGTCTCTCAGCGATCCCAATTCAAAAACATCGAATGGAGATCTGTTCTCATAGTCAGAATGAGTAGGCGCATCGAGCCAGGGATGTCCGACGTAATTGCTCAATGCAAGGACGAGCATCTCTCTACGTTCTCGCACCATTGCCGAATCAAAAGGATAAGTCCGCAGTTGGGCGATGAAATGAGAGAGGGTCGGTTCGAATAGTGGGCGACCCGGACCATTCTGGGAAACGATGTTCTCGTAAACCTGAGACACGACCGCGCTGATAATGTCTTCCGCAGTCTTATCATCGTCGTTCACGCGCGCGAGCATCTTGAGATCGCCGACGACCAGAGCCTTTTGAATGTCATCGGGAGGCTCGCCGTCTTTCAATGCTGGGTATGACCAGATGTTGATAGCGCGTATCTCATCCGGTCGCGGTCGGATGTATCGACCACCGAGGACAGTAACTAAAGGTAATAAAGTCTCACCAATGTCGATCGCGTTCACGCTCGCGTCGCGCAGACTCGCCAGAATGTCGCACGCGAACTGAGCCATGAGGATCGATTTGCCGCCGCGCGGCGCAGCAATGATTTGAATTAGCGGGGAAGGAATTTGATTGCGGTCGAAAAGATCAATGCCGATCAAACGGCCCGTGACGGTTGAAAGCAAAGTATGCGGTCTCGACGCACCGGGCCACGAATCTTCGGTTGGGGTTAGCGCCGCGACAGAGTTGGATACCTCCGTCAATTCTCGCCCCGTCAGTTTTGGACTCAATTCACCAGCAATCGCAGATGGATAGAGCGCGCGCAGGGCTTCTGGTTCCTCACGGTCTGCGTTTGCTCCGGGAATTTGCCGGATGGCCGAGACAAGTTTTTCGCACTGTTCGTCAAGCGCGTCCGTGGATTGCTTCAACTCCGCAAAGTTTCTCGCTCGCTCTCCGTACAAAATCACATAGAAACGTGTCGGCAAGAGTGACTCGCAGGCACCGGCAACTTCGTCCCGGACCGCACGCAAGCTTCTTAGCGCGGCTGCGCCTTCGGGATTGTCCCGCCTGGTGAAAGTGCGCTTGACTTGCTTGATGCGCCGATCAAGACGCTTCGTCTCTTTCCGCTGCTCAGGAAACAGGTATTCAGTAACGATGGTATACCTGGTATTGAAATCCCTGCGACCGATGAGAGTTCTTAGAGCATCGGCGGTTACGAATTCGTTCGGCGGCGTAAACATGGAGACCACGGCAACGGGATATTCTCCGTGCATCAGATAGTTCAATTCACCTGCAATCGTTTCGCCGCACAGGTAATCCCTTAGATCCCGGCCGGGGTTGTTAGGCAACACCGGAACTGAAGTGGCGTTCTGGCAATGACCCATGAAGATCGCTTCCCAGATTTCTTGACGCGAAAAACGGCGCAGCGTAAGTGGCGATGAATTTTCAATCTGGCGACATACTCGATTGGCGTGCTGACAGTTGCGCTTCTCATCTTCTAACGTGCCTCTGACGACGGCATCGTCGGCGGTACGAGAATAGAGTTCCGGCAAGGCACGAAGCGCGCTGAGGGGGCCGTGTCTCCTAAGCTCTGCGAGCAGCGCATTCTTGAAGTCAGCGAGCGCGATCATGGTTGAGTTGACTCGCTTTTTTGGCGGCACTCGAACCCACAATGTGAGGATGCTGCGACGATAAGGCAACGCCTTAGCTGAATGTTCGATGTAATCGAGATTCGCGGCTTGCAGCAGGGAAGCCAGCGTGTGAGTACCATATTCGGCGCGCGAGCTTATGAGGTTGATGATTGCGTACCCAGGATCAGGAATCGTCGAATACCTAAACTGAACCAAAGTTCCCGGCGGCTTTTCGAACGCCAACATTCGCGCGAGGTCGTCGTAACGAATATCGACCAAAGAATCGTCAGCGAACATGGTCGCTGGCACTTCGACACTGTAAGCGACGGTTAGCGCACCGTCTTTATGACGCAAGGCGTCGTTGTACAGACCAACGATTGACGAGTCGCGCATCCGGCCTGCCGGTCGCCTCAGCGACTTGGATCGAGTCGCGAGACTGTCTTCATCAGCTAATTCGTCGTAAGCAAGAGCGAGTTCCATTGGTTTGCCGATTCCTCCTGAAAGTGAGTGTTGTGTTTGACTAAGAACGTGCCTGATGTCGTTCTCTGCAATTGCTCGATGCAGTCGGGCGGATCATCAAGGCCATCCTTTATGATCCAGTAGCGGTGAAATCTTGGTTTCCGGCCGTTGGGAATCGCGCGGTTCTGTTTGTGGTGTAGGATGAGCGCTGCGACTTTATGTTGCAACCAGCGTGGTTGCTTACCAATGCGAATGTAGTTGAAGAAGGCTATGCTGCCAGCCGTAGCAATCAACCATGTCCACATCTGTAATGGAACATAGAGAATGGTAATGCCGAACGGGACTGGCGCTAGGTATCCGGTGCAAGAGATCAAAAGCACCGAGAACCAATCACTGTCGGCAACGCCAAAGCGCACCACTGGTAAATAAATATTCGGTCTAACCGGACGTGCTCTCATCCTCCACTCCCTTAGCAAACCGCGAATTGAGAAACTGTTCGTCGCGCTATCGAATCAGAACTGATTATCCAACGGGACGGTGTCGCCCTGCGCGAATGCGTAGATCGCTGCACACACGCCGCCGAACGCGAAGCAGGCCGCGCCCGTAATGAACTTCCAGGTTGAAAGCGATTCCTTTAGACCGGAGGTAACGATTCCGTAAGCAATGAAGATAATGCCGGCAATGATCATTGCCGCAGCCAGAAAGAAGGTGACTGACCGCAGACTGTTGCCAAGCTGCGAACTGTTGCCGTTGAAAAACGATCCCGTTGGCGTTTGCGCCGAAGCGGAGACGACTCCGATTAAGATCATGAGTGCCGCTGCGACGGGTCCGTTAAAAGTCTTGACCGCAAAGGCGAGCGCGATCAGCTTGCGTCCCATCTTAGCCGCACCGGAGTTTTCTAGTCCTGGTGCGTTGGTTACCGCGATAAGGTTATTCATCTCTTTCACTCCTTCATGAATTCAAATCTCAAATTCTTCTCGCGGGCGTGATCATGTTCACGTCGGCGAGTTCACTTGATGGTCGCGGGTCTTTTCAATCGGTGTGCCACAAATTGGCCCATCGATTGCCGACTGTCGCGCCACTATGTTTTCGAGACTGATCCAATCAATTTCAATACTGCTTATATTGACCGCTATGACAATGGCGCAGGTTCACCATCGGCCTGCGCCATCCCTCCAAGATAGAGCGCGCGAGCTTGATCCCCTGATAGTGGAATCCGCAACGCGCTATGGAATTGATCCGCGAATTCTGCGCGCGGTCTGTTTCATCGAATCGCGATTTCGACCTGACGCAACTAGTTCCAAAGGCGCACGCGGTCTCATGCAGTTTATGCCCGCGACGGCGGCACGATACGGGTTGCAAAATCCCTACGATCCGCGAGGGGCGATAGACGCAGCAGCCCGTTATTTGCGGGATTTATTGAGGAAATTTGGCGGTCGAGTCGATCTGGCGCTTGCTGCTTACAACGCGGGTGAGGGCGCTGTTGAATCATTCCAGACTGGTAGGCCGCTCGTTCTTTCGACCGGCAAGATCATCAACCCACGCCGACTGATCACGGGCGGCATCCCTCCTTATCGCGAGACGCAAGACTATGTGCGACGAGGAACTGCATTGGTCGTTACGCACTCAATGCCGAGAACAACGCGAGTCACTTCATTGGATCAATTGAAGCATCCCTTACTGAGGGATAACAACAGCGATCAGAAAGGCATGAAATCAACTTCGATGACGCGACCATCAGGGTCGCTCTTCATCGAGGTCCAATGAGGGGGGTGTGGTCACGGTGGCCACAAAGGGGGTGTGACTTTGCACCCACAGGGTCGACCCATCAGACAGGAGAAATTGGGAAGAGTCGAGCGGAACGAAACTTGTTACAGCGGCGCAGTCGATAGGAAGGTCGTTAGTTCTTGATTTTGATTTAGGAGAAGTTCAATGAGCGCAAGCACAGTAGAGTTGAAGCAACCTGTTGTGACGCATGATTCCGACATCATCGATCGCGGAGATGATCGCTCCAACGAGAATGACACACAGCACTATCCGGTCATCTGTTATCGCGATCCTGCGGACGTGCGCATGATTCGCCGACAATCACGGCTGATACTCTTCGCCTTCATTATCACCGCCGTCGCGATCATTGGCGTCGTTTACAAATCAATCCAACGGCCCGATCGGATCGTGGTCGATATGACATCAGGGCGCACGGTCATGATTGACGACCGCGAGTTCGGCGCGACTGAAGCAATCAAGTTGGAGAAGGACAAGCTGCAACTCGCCGATATGGATTATGTGGTCAAAGCATTCGTTGATTATCTCTACCGAGTAGATCAGCGCTCCCGCTCCAAAGACATTGAAGCAGCTTTGCGCCTGATGGTGCCGGGCCAGGCGAAGAAATTCGCCGAATACTTGACCGAACAAAAAGTGCTTCAGACCCAACGAGAGGAACAATGGAGCGCTGTTTGGAAGCCTGAATACCTTGAACACGCGCCGGGCAAACCGCTCACCGTCAAGGTCTATGGCACTCAAGAGATCGATATGGTTGTTAAGAACGAGAGTAAGCATGCGACCAAACACATTCTGCTGACAGTCGAGTTATTGCCGGACGCCCCAGAGAACGGCACTTTCCGTCTCGATCGCAATCTTCGATCGGGATTTCGCATTAATTCAATTGACTACAAGGAACTCAGCTCAACTGAAGCTGAGACGCCCGTAGTCGCGTCAAATTAAGAATAAGAAAGGAACGAGAAATGAAGATCATTCTTCCCCTCTTGGGAATCATCTGCGCATCGGTAGCCGTGACGGCTCAACAGCCGACGCCTTCACCTAGTCCGACACCGAGCAAGCAGACCGTTCAGCGCATTTGTTGTGTTCACAAATTACCGAGACGTATCGGCCCACGCTCAGCGATCAATGGACCAGCTGCCGCGCTGCAACCCTCGTCAGATTTCTTCGTTGGCGAAGCGAAGGTTGACGTTACGAAAGACGAGACAGTTGTTAGGTTGGCTATGGCTCAGCATGGCAGTGTGTTGATTGAACTCCCGGCCAGCGACGGACCGCGCTACATCATTCCCGGTGATCCAGAAATGGCCACTGTGGATGAGAAGGCGCTGGAGAAGAACAAACGCGCCATCGTCGTGAGGCCGGGATCACTTTTCGTTTCACCGCCCGTCAACCGTCGCGCGCACTCTCCGGCAGCGACCGTAACGGTACAGATGCGGAGCGGCTTGGTCGTAACTTTCCTGTTCTATCCAGTTGAAGACCTCGCGCAAAACGTTCATCGATGCGTTTTGAGTTACAACCGCGATGAAGTAGTGGCGCGACGACGCGCGGCAGGACTGCCAGTTAATCTCGACAATAACATTCAAGAAAGGAGGGACACTGGGCAGTCCACCGCGCCTATTTCGATTTCAGTTGATGCGAGCGAAGACGCTAAGCCTTCTGAAAAGGAGCTGTCGCCGAAGGTCGCAACCTCTAATCAAACTGAATCGGTCGCAAAACCAAAAGAGACGAGCACACCACAGTTGAGCGCGTTACCGGCGGATGGAAAAAGTGAAAAGCCGGCTGCGACGATCACAAGTGTCGATGCGGTTCAGACATTTACGCACGAGGTCTTGTCGGAAGCAATGAAGAAGCCCGGCCGATTTAAGAATTGGACGAAGCCGGTTCACGGTGTGTCGTTATCTTCTATTCGTCAAGACGATCCAAAGAAGGCTTTTCAAGTGCTAGTTGTCGGAGTCAAAAACGCATCGACGGAGACTCTGAAACTCACTCCCGGCAGTCCCGATCTGCTTCTGCAAACGGTTGATCAGAACGGGAAGCCGCTCAACATTGAGTCACTAAAACCTCTTCATATCGAATCGAGCGATTCGTCAGGCGCAATTGCGCCCAACGCCACTGCTTATTACGCGATTGCCTTTTCCTCTCCCGTAATGGGCGCCAATCAGGAACTGAGGATTGTGGTCGCGCAAGCGAACGCCGCGGATGAACCCGCCTCAATTAGGCTCGCGACCGGTGGGAGATAGGAGCTGAACAATGAATCAAAACGGAAATCACGATCACGTCGCCGTCATCGAAGACGCTGACGAAAAGACGAACGGAAACGGGAAGTCTACTATTTCCCTTGATCCGTCGAATCCAGTTCTCAAACCCGCTCATCCGCTGGACACGCGACGCAAAAAGAGTTGGAAGCGCAGATTGTTTTCATGGTCTGTTGGTTTGATCTTCATGGCGGGAGTTTTCCTTGCTCTTTATCTGCTTCTCCGCGTCAATCGCGTCAATGTACGAGTCGATGCCGACTCACGTCGTGAACAGACGACCGTGAAGCCCAAGACAGATGCCGGAAAGTCGGAAGACGTGTTGACTACGGAAGCGATTGATAAGGCGCTGCAAGCTGCGGGCATCGACAACTCGCGATCGCAGACCGTTCCTTCTCCCTCGCCAAATGCGTCGCCAGTTCCATCGCCTTCGTATGTGAAAGACAACTACTCCTACACCGGCAATTCGTCGCCGACAAACGAAGACATCAATAAGGATGGGAATGGCAACGGCAATCAACAGAACAACGCAGCAAACGCTCAGCAAACAAAAAGCCAGGAGTCATTAAGCGAAGCAACGAGTCAAAGTCACGCGAATTCAACCGTCAGCATCTTCGTTGATGAAGCACAGCCGAAGTCATCGCCATCGCCGACCGTTTCAAACGTGAAGATTAACTCACGCCTTACCAGTGCTGCGTCCAACGGCGCGCCTAAGGTGACGCCTGCTGTCCTGCCGCCATTTGGAACGATGCTTCCCGTGCGCACACAGGGAGTGATCTTCTCGCTGCGCAATAACTCTTATGCGCGATTGGAGTTAGCACGAGATTGTTCCGGACAAGGATGGTCTTTGCCAAAGGGAACAGTCTTCATCGGACGCACGAGCGGCAACAGTTATGACCGCGCCTTTGTAAATGTCATTGGCTATGTCGATCCTCGCGAGAACAAGCTCGTGAAGATAAGCGGAGACGCTTTGGGTAGCGACGGCGCCACCGGCATTCAAGGCAAAACGATGGGCGTCGATCGAAACCGGTTAAAGCAGACGTTGCGCAAGGTTGCATCCAGCGGTCTTCAAGTCGCGGGGGTCATGTCGGGAGCGCTCGGACGCGGGACGGTCATTCTCGATCGATCGGGATATGCGTTGCCCGACGATGTGCGCGGGTTATCAGGCGCGCGTAGCGATCGTGAAGCGTTTGTGAAGGTAGCAGCAGGCCAATCGGCTTACGTCATGATCGCCGATCTGCCTAAACCCATGCAGGCAGTTGATGCACCCGGCGATGATGAACTAACGCGCGCAACGGTCTCTCTCACGGATCGAGAAGTAATGGAATTGATTCTCTTTGGTTCGCCCGAAGATGTTCGTGCCGCTACGCCAATGATGTCAGACGAGCAAAAGAAGCTCGTGCTCAAAACATTTACTCCCGAGGACGAAAAGCGATGATTCCATCTGATTCCAAACGTGAAGTCATTGATCCGCGTCGCTTGGTGCGCGAACAGGGACGCGATGCTTTGGCGGAATTGGTAGCGCGTGAATCCGGTTACATTTTTCAGGCGCGACCGCTGAAGGATCTCTGTCAGTCTCTTAAATCAGGAATGCCTCTACTGGCCGAAGGTGAACGCGGCGGCGGAAAGACGGAGATGGTTGACGCGCTGGCCTACGCCTGTAACCGGCCGTACTTCGAACTTCAGGGGATGGAAGGGTTGAGCCTCAAGGACATTCTCTTTGAATGGGATGAACAGGCGCAGAACAAATTCGTGGTGCAGGCGGTCGAGACCGGAGTGCTGGCGCTTGACGAGGCGCGACGACAACAATGGCGCAGCGAGTTTTTGAACTTGGGAGAGATTCTGAAAGCCTACGACTTTCTCGCCACGACGGGTGTTGCTCCGATTGTAAAGCTCGATGAGTTTGAAAAGCTGCCGCAGGTTTGCCAGGCATTCTTTTATCAACTGTTCACCGATGGTCATGCTTCCATACCACGGCTCGAGGAGAACAACGGTCGAGTAGGTGTAGCCAAGTTTGATGAAAAGCCGATCGTTGTCCTCACGTCGAACAATCAACACATAGTTCATCCGCCACTGCGATCGCGCTGTGTGTACACGAAAGTGAGACTACCGACGGATTTTGAAGAGGCCCAGATTCTTCGATCGCGTGTGCGGCAAGCTACGCCCGATTTATTGATGCAGATCGTCAAGCTGGTCAGATACATCCGGCTGATGATGCCGACTGTACGAGACAAGCCTGGACTTCGCGAGTCGATTGCATTCCTTCGCTCACTCGTAACCGAGTGCATTGACACGCTTTCGGCATCAGTGATTGACGACCATCTTGGGTTCATTGCTCGCAACGCGGACGATCTCGCAAACCTTGAGTTGGGTTTGCAGCGTCTGGAAAGGGCGGCTCACACACCAGACTCAGTTATTGAAGAAATGATCCAAAGCATCTTCTGCGAAACAGTCATTCGACTTAGGGAGGCAGCATGAGAGCACGCGAACGTCGAAATATCTGGCCCCTTGTCTCGGTCGCCGCCGGCGCATTTTTCATTCTCGTCATTGTGCCGCTCATTCTTCACCGGGGCCAGAGCGCGCGCATGGCCACGGTCGAGCCGCAAGTCTCGATCGGAAATATGGGAATCGATCCATCCGCAGTCGACATTACTCCGGTTTATCGTTGGCCCGATAGTGAGGTGCCGCGCACCGCCGAACGATTGCGAGATGTTACTGCCGTTGCGGTGGCCGCATGCACTTATGTGACTGAAGGCGCAATCAAAGGTCGTGCGCCGCATGATATCGGTGAGATAGTGGCGGCAATTGTTAAGCGTCAGCTAATACCAGCGGAATGGATCACAAATCAACGGGGCGTGTTACAGATGCCGCGCGGCACGATACACCTGCGCTATTCACCGGACCATCTTCAAATCGAAGTTGTATCCGTGCCGAACAAACGAACGGACGGACCCGCAATTCTGATTCGGATTCCCGATCCAGAAAATCCGAATGACGGAGCACGATACTTTGAATCTACCCACCTTGACGGCATCATTTATCCAGATCCGTTTACTCCGATTGCCGAGATTGTGACTTCCGGTTGGCAACCGCGTAACTACCAACAAAGCCAGCTTCCCGACGACCAGCGAGCCGAGGTTGAACGCTGGGCCAATAGTCAACCTCGCAGATGAGAGGTCTTCGTCATCATGAGTTTTCGCTCCAGAGTCGAACGAATCGACGCCGACTATTTCATTCCGCGTCCGGCAGATGAGCCAGACCTGGATTCATTTCACGCGGCCACCCGATTCCTGCGAGACGTGTCCCGAGGCGGCACCCTGATCTTCAGCAGCGCGATCGCTGCTTACTTACTCTTCCGTTCAGGCCAAATTCTCAATTTCGAATTTAAGTGGATGACCTTTGTGGTTATCGGAGCGCTGTTCGTGAGCTTGATCGGAGTCTTTGAATCGATGACGCTGGCCTATCCCTATTACTCCATCAATCAAAGACTGACTCACGGCTCCGCGCGTTGGGCCAGCATTGCCGACCTGAAAGCTCGTGGTCTGGCTCATCGCTCCAGTGAGCCTTTGCCTCGTGGAACCGTGCGCCTTGGTCGGTTGAGTTCGGCTCTCAGCTTCCGTCCATACGATCTGGTTTTGCCGTTAGAACAGTTGCTGGTTCACACCGGAATATTCGGTCCTTCCAATTCTGGAAAGTCGGCAACGTTCTATATGAACATTTTGCGCGATTGGGCGCAGACGGGTTCGGCGCTCGTCATGGATATCAAAGGTGAACTCTACGCGCACACGGCCAGATATTACGATCAGGTTTATCGGATTGATCTTGAGAACCCCGCACTATCAGATCTTTGGAATCCCTTGCCTCGTTGTTTGGGAAACGGTGAGCTGGCGCATTCTCTGGCCTCGATTGTCGTTGGGTTCGAACCTGAAAACATGAAGGTCAACGACGCCACTCACTATTGGATCTCCGGCGAGACTGCGTTGATGAAAGCGCTGTGTCTTCATCTACCGACAATAGCTGTCAATCCGACGCTGCCGATGATTAAGGAATATCTGTCGCTTAATTCCTTAAAGAAGCTGGGCGAAGACATGCAGAACTCCGACGATCGCGAAGCCCGGATCGAATGGGGCAATTTTATTAAGGTGGACGCTGAGAAGACGCAAGGAGGAGTGATCACCGGACTAAACAACAAGCTTGCGCCGCTTCGCTCGCCCAACGCAATGCGGATACTAAAGACAGCTACTCCGGAAGAAGCCGCTCGTGGCATTCGAGAGATCAATCTCTCTTGCCTCCGTCAGCCGGGTACTGCGATTTACATTGTGCTCAATGAGGATCAGGCGACGGGCTATCACATCCTATTGGAGCTGCTGTTTGGTCTCGCCGGGATCGAAATGCAGGCGTCGACGCACAAGAACGCAACGCCCGTCTTGATGGCCCTCGACGAAGCCGGTAACGTAGCGCCGCCCAAACTTCAGGACAAATTGAAAATCGGCCGCTTCCGCAATACGCCATATCTGCTTGGCTTTCAGGACGTGCCGCAGATTAAGAAGAAGTTCGATCACCAAGGCGGTCTGGCCATATTGGCTGGCTTGAAGAACCAGATTTTCCTTCCCGGTATCGATCCCGAAACTGGTGTTTACGCTTCCTCCATGTTGGGCTCAACCACTGTGCTCTCACGCACTGAAGTGGATGCGCCAGGCACAAAGAATGATGCGGAGCGAGTCTCGGAAAGCCGACGCGATTTGAAGCAAGCGCCAGAATTGCGCCGTATGGTTAAGTACCGCCAGGGCATTGCGATAATTGATACAGCCGATCCGGTTCTCTTTCGCTTTCTGCCGCCTGCTGATGACGGTGATGTAGTCGTTGCGCCTCAGCGATCTGTTACCGACCCGCGAACGCTCGCCGAGGCGGTCGTCACGATGAATGAAATCAAAGAAGCCAAGCAGCTTCAATCAAAATCTGGAAGACCTACAAACTCTGAATCCGACACGACAATCGCGCACGTATCCCCTGAAGAGATCAATAGGCGACCTAGTCCGAAGTCAAAGAAAAAGCGGGTGGTGTTCAGTGATCTCAGTTCTAACCTCCAGAGCTAAGAAGTAATTATGCGCGGAGTTGAAGGCAAAACCGGGAAACATCGCATTGGGTTTTCTTATGCAGTGCTGGCTCTCGCCGTCCTCATCTATTTAGGGTCCTGGGCTTACTCAGCTTACGCGGCGGAGTGGCGCGCGAAATCCGAAACGCCACGAATAGATCCGGTACTGAAGATCATCAAAGGGCTTCGGCAGTATCAGAAAAACAAAGGTGCTTTTCCGCCAAGCTTTAACGAAGTCGAAGCGGCTGTTTGGAAACACCCCACTCCACCGGTCTATGGCGTTGGCGGTCGCACTGTCACGGTGCAGAACTATTACTACTACTACACCTTTATCACTCCGACCCGTTTTAGTCTCTGGATGATTCCCCTCGGTCCGCGCAGAGAGGAATCGAGTAGTTATTTTCTGATACTGACGCCAGACAACCGGAGAAAATGGAAAGGCCCGGCAGTTGACTTGAAAGAAGTGGCCACCATTTCTGGTACGCCGACTTACGCGCAACTTGCGATACTCGGAATGATCGAACAGGACCCACTCCCACAACCGAAGCGATAGTTCGATGGGAGTCTTCTTCCATATCCTCTCGACCGGCGGAGGTTCCGGCGCCAGTCGTATCACACGCTACATCGCCGAACGAGATAAGAATCTTGAGCGGGAGGGTCCAGGCTCACGCAGGTTGTTCAGTGAAGAACAGGACAACCTCTCCTACCATCGCGCCGATCGCATTCTTGATCCCGCAAGCCGCCAACCTGATAAGGATGACTTGATTCACTTCTCAGTGATGATCGAGGAGGAGGAATTCGACAAACTCGGAAAAGATGAGAAAGAAAAGCAAGCTAAGTTTCGCGAAGCAGTCCGCGAAGCGATGAAGGGGATGGCCGCTGAATTGAACGTCGACGAGCTTACTTGGGTCGGCGGAATCCATCGCAACTCACAAAATCCTCACGCTCACATCGTGATGAATAAGGAAGCGCACGACCGTCAAACTGGGAAACCCAGACGGATCAGCCGAATACCCAAACGCCTATTGCCTCATAAAGAAATCGAGAATGGAAAAGAAGTAATCGTCAACGGACCACTAGGTGAGAGGTTCCTTGCGGCTTTAGAGAAGCAGCAAGCTCTATCTCTCAATCACAGTCGGCAGCAACCGGAACTAACTGCCGCAGAGAAATGGGAACAACTGGCGCGCAAGTATCAGAAACAAGTCGCAACCCGAGGCCGGGAACGGCAACTAACTCAGGATAGATCGACCGTTTCGCTTGATCACAGAAAAATTGCCGCCAGTTGGAATTCTCGCGAAAAGGCTCCCGATGGCCGTGCCAGCGATTTCCGAGTTGCGCTCGGAAAGCGACTTGAGCTTGAGATGCGACTTCTTTTCGCGGAAGTCTGGCATGACCGCGCGCTGCGGCACGGAGATACATATCGCTTCGAGGTAATGGATCAATCAACCGGCGAAGAACGAAAGATTTCCGACTTGGATGTTCGCCGGCGCGCTGCCGCACGTGCGTCACGTCTAGCCGGCCGTGATCACGACAGTCGCCATCAGGCCATCGAAGCAGACCTCGCCAATCACACTACGACTTTGCAGGAATTGGCCGCCGCACGAGAAACCAAGATTGAAGCGCTGGGAAAGGACATTGGCTCACTTCGTGGTGTCTTATCAAAAGTCGATCAGCAGATTCTTAGGACATACGAGATGCCGGCTGAAGGTGGGCTGACACCGTTGGTGTCACGCGAAAGCCTCTCAGAGCTTCAGCAGCAGGCCGTGAGACTAAACCTGCCGGAATGTACGTCAGAACTCGAAAGACTACGCGTGGCTCTCGCCCGCGAGCACGATACTCCCACTCGTACCGAGGACGAAGCTGCTATGTTGAGTGCGCAGGTCAATGTCGCTCGCGCCGATTTGATGGCGAGAAATGAGCGTTTGGAAAAGTTCGACGCCTCATCTCATCTAGCCCCCTATGAAGTACACGGCGAGCGCTGGTCGCTGGCGGCGCTCGACAAACAGATCTCCCGCCGGCGAGAAGACAGCAAGTTTGTTCCTGAGCGAGCCATACGCTTGGATCTTCGCTCTTTGACGCGTTTCAACTATTCGACCGCTGGACGAGAGAAAGCCGCGACTGAAGTTGAACATCTGACATTTATTCGCGGCGAAGTGGTTTGTCAGATTAACCAGCGTCGGGAACCGCTCAACATTGATCGGGACCTTGTGCAGAGGATGGTGGACGTTCTTGAAGATGCCTATGATCGCGACCAGCGCACGCGCGAGCGAGAGGGCAAAGAGATACCCGAGCCTAAGTATGAGCCTTACCAAATAAGAGAATTGGAAACGAGCGCCGAAACCTTACGCGATTCGAAGTTGTTACGCGAAGTAGATGACTTAGAAAGGGCCTCCTTTAAGAATGATCGCGAAAGCTCCTGGGAAGGCCGTGCTGTCGCCAGAGAGATGATGGCCGAGATAGGCGTAAAGGAAACGAGAGAGCGCTTACAACACTTTCTCGAAAGCAAGAGAGTGGCTTCGCTTAATCTGGGTGATCATCGCACAGGAACGTTGCGCGAGATGGAGGCCCGAACGCTCACCGACTACCTAGCTCGCGCAATCGAATCGCGGGAACAGCGTGAGCATCGCCATTCCATAAACTCCGCCGCGCGTGACCATCATGGCCGTCTCGTCAGCGATTTTGAGAAGGCCCAAGATTATTACGCGACCGCACGTGAATTGGCTTCTGAAGCGCACGGTAGTGAGCCGCAGTTTACCGATAAGGAGAAAATCAACTTAGAGATTTATGCCGAGCGCGTAAATAACGATCTCGACCGCGATCAATACCTCGCTTTGGCCCGAAGCGACCAAGAATCTGGCGGTTATGAAGCGAGAGGTAGATAAATGCTAATTGAAGTATTGGGCAATGGACGTGACTATCGTAATGTTCGATTTGCACAAGTTTGATGTGGTATCTTAAGGGCCAACACGTAGGCTTGCTCGCAAATCGAAGTCAAATTCCTTCAGCTGAGCGCTTCGCTTTCGAGCAAGTGGAGCAGATAAATAGGTAATCATGTCGACTCTAATACGAATTAGAGATTAGATCAGCTTTCGCCCGAAAGGAGAAGCCTGCTCGATTACTCACAGGCTCCAATAGGAGGTCCCCCATGCGCTGTCCTCTATGCCTCAAAGAACTCACTGTGGATGATGAGTTTGAACGTTTCTGCACCGAACACCCCGACACCAAAGAGACATTTAAGTATCTGTCTCAATCCAAGAAGATGTTCTGTTTAGCCGGTAGATGTGTCCATAACAAATCTGTCGGGCTACCAGGCGTGTTTTTGCGCCACATTGGTTGTGGGGCAACGAATCCATTCTTGGTGACGGATAAGGACGGAGCGCGCGTGCAGTTTCCTGAAACAAGCGGAGAAGACAGCCTCCTGACGACGACAATAGACGGGAAGAGCGTACAGATAGACCACTGGGAGGTTGCGCTCCTTCGAATGGTCCCTAGTAGTGCGCCGGAGATGTGGTTCCCTTTGATGCTTATGAGGGCCATGACAGAAACCGTCAAGTCGAAAACGAGCGGGGTCGAAAAGAGGATAGGTACACTCGTAGAACTTGCTGGTGCAGCATTGGTGGGTAAGACAGTGCTCGCCATTCAGGCTATGGATCAAAAGGGATATGAACTCTATAAACCTGCCCTGGAACGGTTGGAGGTGAGCGACTACGTTTGCTCACGAGCGTATATCGAAGGATCGACGGATAATCCTTTTCTTGAGGCTCTCCATATTCTAAATCGGCTTCGCACTAATGAAATGAAGAACGGTGAAGCGGACGTTGACGTGCCCTCGCCGACGAAGCCGGCAAAAGAGCCCGGTGACTTGAAGGTTGCATTTTTCAGGCCCTCAAGAAAATCCATAACCGAAACTCAACAGAATCATGGTCCGAAAACGGGACTCGGCCAAGTGCTTAAAGACGCTCAAAATGCTCTTGTCAAGATGTTCGCCAGTCCAGATGGTGAGGCTCCGCCGTTTTGGTACACCGTAGCGTTTTACGATACGGCAGGCGAGATTCAAAAGCGACAATACAGCGCTTTACGAAGTACGGTGGAAAAAGCCGTTACGAAGGTCGCCGTTCTAGTGGACGCTGTAGAGGTCGTCGGAGGTGAGGGCAAGGCGAAAGGCAGCATTCAAGTTGCCGTACAACGGATTAAACAAATAAGGAATCGGGAGGATTTGGACTGGTGTCTCGTCGTGACTCAGATTGATCGAGTCCAACCCCATCTAGATGAGACTAAACGAAGGCAATTGGCCGACATCATTGTCCACCCAAACGACAATGAGAACGATCATGATAAGGCGCGAGAACTTCTGAAAGCTCTCTTAGACAAGAATCCTAATCAAGACACCAGAGATTTGAAAGAGGTTTTGCTCGACACGGAACCAAAACTTTTCTTTATCGGAACTGAGAATCTCCCCGAGGCGAATCAGCGGCGTCCGCAACATCCAAAGACGTACGGGCTAGCTAAATTCGTTTGTTGGTGTCTGCAGATCGATTGGGCCGATATCAACCAACGATAGATATGCACTTCAATTGATATGCGTCTACTTGCGTATGGAGGAACTAGCTATACGACCCGCTGTCGGATCGGGAACTGGCCTTCTATACCGGAGGGCGCTCTTGGCGACCGATCTACGCTAACAAGCCAGTCCCTGTCCTTCGGTGTCGGACTCTTGGAAGATGCTCAACCCTTCCTCGTTGTTAGACAAAAACAAAATGCCCACGAGCGGGGCGGTTACGCTTTCACGCTCCTCCTCGACCCAGGTCGCGACGTATGGGAACGGTTCCAATGGAATGGTTCTCAGCTTGCACTATCGCTGTTTGGAGATACGAATGCATTGGGAGACAAGCTTCTGGTAGAACCGGAGCGTTTCACCAAAGAGCAATTAGAACAAATCCTTAACGTTCTCGAACCAGTCCACATTTCCTCTCAGTGTATTAAGATTGAAAAGTTTTCTGCCGGTCTTGTCGGTAGTGTCCTTCAAGCTGATCTTATCGTTGTACCTCCCAACATGGTTGGCTTTGGCAGTAATCCCACCATGCGACAGCTGGCTTCATTGCTTCAGTGCGTGCCGCCTTGCTTCCGCTCAGGATTCGGCTGGTTAGTAGGTGGCAGTAGAGAGAATGGGCGAGCATTTGGCAGCCGCTTTATCATCTATGATCAATCAACCCCGGAAGCCGACTCTCTCGATTGTCTCGAGAGAGGAAGAGAAATTCTTTTATCTTGGCAAACCATCGCTGGCGATCCCGATATGAAAAGGGCGATCGCTAAGCAGAGCACTGTTCCCGTCTGGGAATGGGAGCGCATTTTCCCCGAATCGCATGAGGGATTTTTCAAACAAACTAAACTGCTCGCCAAGTGTTTGAAGCCGGCAGGCTCGGAAGAAGATCTTATTGAATATATAAGCGACGATTTTCGTGAGGAAGGCGAGACAGCTGATCTCATTCGTCAAGCGGCGCGCAAACTAACGCTATCGGGCAACGGACGATTAACGCCGTTGAGGACGCGACTACTCCTGCGTAACGCACTCGATGGTAAAGCTCGCCTCGACTCTTCAACGGTCTCGCGACTGGACCCAGACGTCTTAGTCCAAGAACTGATCAAACGAACAGTACTCCCGACTGCGATTCCATTTGATCTGCCGAAAGACGTACGCGCTAAGCTTTGGCGTGAGCTTATAGAGAAGGAGAACGACGTAAGTCGCGTGCCTGAGTTGTTAATCGCGGCCGTTGACAATTTAGACGCCGAGCACAGTCAGGAGCCTATTCAAAGTCTCGCGCAGGTTGCTCTTGATGTTACCCTGAACCGGGGCGTGGATCTCTCAACATGGACGCCATGGCGAAAACGCAAGGTTGTACGGGAAGTGCTGCGCGACCGTCTACGGGAAGAAGCGCTCAAGAGGGTGACCAGCCCAAGTAAGCAATCGTGTTTAGACTACCTTACTTTTGTCGACGACAATGGCGCGTATCAATTAGCAACTCTGGGGATTTCTGATAAGGCCCTCTTACGGGTAGTTGAAGTGATTTTGAAAGAAGCTGATGATGGCGGCCAGCTTCAGAAGGAAGCAATGAAGTGGCTGAAATCCCTTGCGGGTTCGTCATTAAGAGGACAACTTCCACTTCAGAAAAAGGTCGAAATCGCTAGAGCGGTGGGCTCAACCTGGCAGAATTTTCTTCGAATTTGGGACCTCTATTGCGGTCAAGAAGAGGAAGCGAAGACGACTTCAAAGACGAGCAGCTTTGAGGATGAGCAATTACGGGTCGAGCTAGCTGCAATGATCCGCGAACACTCGATAACGGTTCCCCCAAATCTCAAAGAACTTGTTAATGTTTTTGGTTCGTTTTCCCAAGAGACCATTCAACTCTTACGCGAGCTTCGTCCACGCCTCTCGCCAGAAACTGCATCAAGATGGATTGAGGGATGGCGCTTACTCGATCCGGATGGATTGCGCAATGAAGTTTTTCGGTTGTTCCTTGAAACGAACGAACTGACACCCGAGAGCTGCAGGCTCTACCAATTTAATAGCGATCAGCTCGAACCGCTTTTCTACGAGCTTCTCTTCGGCGGGAAGGAGAAGAACGATATTGACTACACCGCAAAGCTCGAAACGCTAATGGCACGCGCCGACAGAGCTGATCTTGTTCTCACCAGCATAGCGAATGTGATGACGCGCGCATGTGTGGTCCCGCTCGGTCATCACGCGGGTGGTAATACGTCGAATAATCTGGGAACTTGGTTCACAAATTCAGCGGGTCGCCTTACATTTTTTCGACGCTTCGCGTCTAAACTTGCTTTCTTGGATCGACTTTTTGATCGAATTCCAACACCGATTCAGGATGAAGTGATAAGGGTTTTTCTTGAACAAAACGAGAAGCAATTCGTCGATCAGACGTACGAAATTTTTAAGGCCGCGCAGATCTCTAACCCGAAAACTTCCTACCAGCTCGCCGTATTACGCTTTCTTCGTTCTATTGATGGCGAACCGATCAGATATGAAATTGGATCACAGGTGTATGGTTTCATGAATGCTATCGCCATCGACGAAGCTTTAACCGAAATGATCGGTAAATCTTCAGATGACGATTCAACTGAAGGCGTTGAGACTGAAGAGTCCAAGTCGGAGTCCAAACATTGGTGGGGTAGGGCAAAGAATTTTCTTAGTCGTAACCTGCCGAAAGATGTTAGCAGAAAGCGAACGCGCAATCCTTTATCAATTCTGCCGCAGGAAGCTGATACAAAAGGTAAGAACCCAAAATAGTCTTACACCGGAGATAAGCCCTCATGATGATTGCCCTCGGATTCTTAGCTCCTCTTTTTGTCTACCTGGTCCTCTATGCAGTCGTTCCAAGATCGAGACTTAGTGGGGTCTCTTTGATTGCGACTGCGTTAATTGCATTAATCTCAACCACCACACTTATTTGCTCCGTGTTCCTGTCCTCGCATTGGTCGAAGGGAACTCAAATCGCCTGGACAGGTATTCAAGCGAAAGAAAATCGGCTGACTATTGGAGGTCCTCAAGAGCAAGCAACCGTAGCTTGGCCAAATGGATCATTTGCGCCTCGGTTTGATGTCAAAACCGAAAAGGCAATTGCGTCAATCGACCTTATTCAAGGCCGCGCATTTTTGCTTGACGAAAACAACACGGCTCTCAACGGTGAACCTGTCAACTTGGGAGAATCAAAATCTTTCAATTCCGGTAAATACACGATCAGTTTGCAGAGATACTATCTCTTTTGGCGTCGTATAGAGATAAGTAATTCCACCAACGTAGTTCTTGCGGAGTTCAGCCCACCGAATGAAGAGGACAGAGCTTATTCCTTAAGCGCGTTCATAGCCAAGAGTCGGAGAGAGGCAACGCCGGATTTGAGCAAGCTCGCGGAGCTTGACGGTCTAGAGGACTGGGCGACAAGTGTGCGAATACTTCTCTCGTCAAAGGGCCAAGTCCGAATCCTGGAAACCACAAATGATTTGCACACAACCTGTCATCTTCCGTGTCGCATGTCACTGTTGTGGTCTAACAATCAAAGACTGCCTATTAAGATTGAAGATGTTGCAGGTGGGGTCGCGCTCAAGTTCTTACCGCTTTGGCGATATTCCAGTCCGATACCTCCTGTAGATTCAAAGCAACAAGCCAAATTTGTGGTTACGAGTTATGCGCGACCTGATGATGTCGCGTTTTTGTTGCCCTTAGGACATGGAATTCGAGATCCTCGCGAATTGATCAATCTTTCAAGCGATCAAACCCCGGTCTTTGCTTCTCCGAATGCTATCGTCTCGGGGCGTGACACCGATGGCGGCCTGCCCTCGGCTGCCCGGCCTGAAACGAAGATAGAGGCAGACGATGATGGCGTCACCTCTCGGATCGCCGTTACAACAGATGACGTTTCGTTTTTTCTCGCAACTGTAACAAATGGACTTCCCCGAGCGAGTGTCTTTCTTTCCCTTATTCTCATAGCGCTGGTCTGTCTTCTGGCTGGCCTTTGGTTAATTCGGCCGCGCGTCCCTCCGGTAAATCTATGGGTGCTCTGTGGAGTCGTCGCAGTTCTTTGGAATTTGCTTACTTTTCGACTGCTCTTGTCGGTACGGTATTCACTCGATCCCGCGTCCTTGGATCGACTCACCATTCAAGGTGTTGTTACCGCCTTCATTGGACTCGCTGTCTTACCCGGGGTCGTCATTATCGCGGCTAGACTCAGATGTGATTGGTTCATGCCGCGTCCAGCAGACAAGGAGCAGCGAACAGCATTTCGTTATGCGGCAGCCTATCTGTTAGTGCTCTCAGTTGCATTTTGGATCGAGTACTTCGGTTCCATGCATCTTTGGGCTGGTCTGCCCCTGAGATTTCTTCCCGATTTAGGTTTGCTACGCGGCGCCTTATTTGTTTTCATTTTCTTGGTGCTCTCTCTTTATTTGTTCGGATCAATTCTATTTCTGTATTCCGCAGACCCTTCTGGTAAGAACATTGCCTCATTAACGGCTCGGATTTTCATTAGACCATGGGCGTGGGTTGAAAACTTCACGAAGAACGCAAGCGGTATATGGACTGAAATAGTTGATCCACCTTCGCAGACACAAAGGCTTAAACCCTTCATCTATCTTGCTCTCTTTTGGGGCATCTTTACGCCGCTCTTCCTATTTGTAGTCTTTAGGTTGTTCCCTCACTTAAAGGTCGTCGAAGAATTTAGTATCCCGATCATATTCTGTTTGCCATTCGCAATCTTTTGGCTTTCATCCCGACGACGGTTTTTTGGCGGTAAGACAGTGCCATGGAAGAATCTTAAGTCATCTCGCACCCTTGCAGTGCTTATTTGCGCGGCCGTCACAATTCTCCCTCCGGTTCTTCTACCATTTTTTGCTGTTGATTCTGGCAGCGTGCTGGCGGTGCTAGCTATTTTCGCCCCGATGTTGGCGATACTCCTTGTGGCGGCCACGAAGTACGGCTGGACATTGGCTGTTGTATTTTTTGTTGTGCTGTTCGGTGTGGTTAGTCTGATTTACCCTAACGTTGAGTATTTGTCCTTTACTCTTGGTGGAAAATCCCAAACCAGAGTCCTGACGTTCAGGGAAGGTGACGCCATTCAAAAGTACATGTTGTTTGCGAGCGTCGCGAAGGGAACAGGTTTGCCTCTTCAAGATTTACAAAATACCTATCAACACACATGGGAGAACAAAGCGATTGCACATGAGGGAACATGGGGCGGAATGGGCTTCGACGAAGCGCCGACACGACGCTCAAGCGTCCGTCAAGATACTATCCAGTTCGATAGCGTGTTCAGCTTTTTTATTGAAAGTGAATACGGATTCATAGGGGGTGGCGCGCTGCTGTTGCTGTACGCAATTCCGCTGATATTGGTTCTCGTAGGCGCGCGCAGGCGTTTCGATCTCGGATACGCGGTCGCATGTGTCGTAGCGGCTTCTTTCTTGATTGAAGCTCTTTTTCACGCAGGGATGAATCTTGAAGCCTTCCCGTTCACGGGACGCAATCTTCCGCTTCTTAGCGTTAATTCAGTTTCCGATTTGCTTCGGTGGTCGATTCTTTTCTGTTTGGCAGGCCAATCGATATTCTGGCGCTACATAGGCAAGGGGGATTTGGATGATGACGCGATATCAGTAATCCATTGTGAACAATCCCCGATTGGACGTTATCTGGGTAGTCGATTATCTTCTCTCAGCCGTTACCTGGGTACGCGACTATCTCCATTCCTGAAACGCTTCTCTTTTTTGAATCGAAGCTCGCGCGCGTCGGGAACGATGCAGCTTGAGGATCCGCGATCCTATTGGAAAGCAGTGGTAATTATCCTCTTGCTTCCGTCGCTTCTTTTTCTGATCGTCGGCTGGCGGGCTTTTCATGTTGCTAAGGATCCGGCCTTGGGAAATCCGTTTGGGTATGAAGAGTTACTAAGTTACCTTCAGACAGAGCTCATCGACAAAAACCGCATAGTACTCAATCCGCAAACCCTGAAGATTGAACCAGTTTCATCTGAAATCACAATATCTGATGAGCAACTCATTTCGCAGGAGATCGCTCGCTTTAATGCCTTACCCGATGACGAGAAGATAGAAGGACTCAAACGCGACGATTACAAAGCAATTGTGGACGATCTGACTTTAGTTAGAAGTCTTGCCGATTACGATGCAGTAATGAATCGCATTAGGCAGAGGAGTCTCGTTCATCAGGATCGACATCGAGTAAGTCTATTCAAGATAAAAAAGGATGCTAGCGGAAATTATCGTCTAATTGCTAATCCGGATTTCAATGTCAGGTTAAGCTTCAAAGTAAATGCCGCTCAAACCTCGTTTCGTGATGGTAAAACCAAACTCATTGGCCCAGCGTGGATAATGGGTCACTCGATAGCAACTTTCGACCCCGATTCATCACTCCCTTGGATCTCGGAGCTTGCCCAAGTTTTAAATGCGCAATGGTCACCTGATCGGTTTGGACCCGTAGAGGGCCAGCGGCACTTTGGCACCCTTACCTTGGATCAAAAGCTACAGGATGCAGCTATGCAATTCATGGCGGAAAAAGGACGTCAGTTGCATGCACAAATCCTTGATTCACAAACGGGGAAAGACGTATTCGATAAGTTGCCGCCGCGCGTCGGCCTTTCAATCGTAAGCTTGCCTGAAGGTGAAGTGATTGCCCTAGGCGGTTGGCCTCGGGCGATCGCCGGTTCGTTTTGGCGAAGGGCGGAAAATCGCGACTGGGTTCCACCACTTGAGTGGATTCGGCGAGATGCACCGCAAGCGTTTCGCACGAGGTACGACGGCGACCGCAACTTTGATATCGGCCTTGTAATGGGATCATCCACCAAGCCTCTATGGGCAAGCGCTGCGTTAGCTGTTCATCCAGACCTCGATCGACAGTTTCGTGTGAGGGGCACCGACACAGACGAGTCCGACGTCTTCGGAATCAACATTGGCGGAAGCTGGGGAGTTAAGCCGTCACCAGGTTGGGTGGACTTTAGGACTTATTTACGAAGGTCGGATAATCGATATCAAGTTCGTTTGGGGTTTCTAGGACTCACCGAACAAACCGGTTCGACAGTGCAAACTGATTCCGGCATCTCAAACTCTCAAAAGGAATCCATGGATGGTGTCCATCCTTGGAGGCGTTATCCTCAGTTTTTTTCTTCAATTCGATTCTCTAAAGATCATCCGACTGCAATGATGAATCTTTATAGTAGTCCGCTCGCGTCCTACTTGCACAACATGTTTTCGATCGGTATGAGCAATAGCGATCCAGACTATCGCTTCTCTTTCTGGACAAAGAACGAAAACGATGACTTCGCCAAGACTAGAACTGAGTTTCGCTCTGTTTCTCCCCAAGCTACCAATTTTCAGTTTGACGCACTTCCGACAAATCCCGACAGAATCCAAAGCCCACGCGATTATGTTACTCGGCTGCTAGGAGGGGGAACCAATCTGTGGGCGAATATAGATATAGCGGGCGCTTTTGCGACTTGCGTCACAGGGCACCCGATTCTCGTACATATAGTAAGAAACACAGATCCCATTGTCCTTCCGCAGTCCCGTCAGAGCATGGGAGTGGATTTTCCAGCAATAGCCGCGAGACTCCGACCGGGGCTTGAAGATGTGGTACTGGCATCGGACGGCACGGCTCACTCGCATCTTTCACCTCAGGCTCTGGCCATCATCGAAGAATGGCGACGGCGTGGCGTTAGGGTATACGCCAAAACGGGAACACTCGAAGCTCAGAAGAACGCCCGCGAAACATCTAGAATCCTATTGGTTCTCGCCAACTGGAATGATCCGCAGAGAGGTTTAGTTCGTTCGGGTCTGGTATTCTCGATGGTCGCCGAAGACGCTGAAGTTGGAAAAGCGACGGAATGGTTGGGGGAGTTCCTGGTAAAAAATAGATCTGATATCGAACGATTTCTGTCGCAAAACCAGTGACTCGAGTCGGGCAGGCCGAAGAAACAACTTGGGGGTTAGAGAACTCCGGTTTGGGTCATTCCACACCATTCGCTCTTGGTCGATCACAAGCAAATGCTCACCCCAGGAACAATACTACAGAACCGCTACCGTATCGTACGCGAACTTGGTCATGGAGGACTAGGTAGAGTTTACGAGGCGTTTGACGAAAAGCTTCATCGCGTCGTTGCGCTGAAAGAAGTCATCGTCGCCGATACCGAAGAAGCTCGGCTTGCATTTGAGCGAGAAGCTTCCATATTGGGAGGATTGCGTGATCGCGCCCTGCCAAAGGTTTTTGAATATTTCACCGAAGACGGCCGATATGTTTTTGTTATGGAGTTTATCTCAGGCCATGACCTTGCAGAGCTACTACAATCGCAGGGCAATCCATTTTCGCAATCGCAAGTCATGAACTGGGCCTTCGAGGTGCTGAGAGTTTTAGAGATACTTTTGCACTCGCAGCAACCGGCTATACTTCATGGCGACATAAAACCTGCCAACCTGATGCTAACCAGACAAGGCGAGCTCGTTCTGCTTGACTTCGGTTCTGCGAAAGATGTTGCCGCGTCGATGTCTGGTCAGTCAGACGACGAAGGCCAGTATGGATACTCGCTGTTCTACGCGCCTATCGAGCAAATTAATGGAGAGGCCACAGATCCGCGAAGCGATCTATACAGCTTAGGCGCAACGCTCTATCGTCTACTGACCGGCGAGCCCCCGAAGAACGCCTTAATACGCTCTGGTGCGATCAACGAGCGGCGCTCTGATCCTCTCCGTCCGGCAGATCAACTTAATTCCAAGGTTTCGTCCGAAGTCGCAGCAGTGATTCATAGGGCGCTGGCGATCGATCCAAACGATCGTTACGCCAGTGCCGCCGAGATGCGTATGGATTTGAAGCGGGCTATCGATCACAAAGAACCGACTGAACGCGCGAACGAAGAGGAGACGACACAGGCTGCGAAACCATTGCATCACCGTTTCGAAGTTCAAATAGAACCGGACCCTGTTGCGAAATCAACCACACCCGAGGCCGAAAAGGATACCAAAAAGAAAGGACTACCGTTTCCTAAATTAGTACCAAAATGGAGAGGCTCGCATCGATCATTGCTTATCGTCTGCTTATCTTTCCTTTGCTTGGTTTTGTTAATTCTTGGCTTCTTCTTTGGCTTCAGAGGCAAGTCGGTTGAACGCAAACTCGAAGAGGCAATAACTAGAGGCAATCTCTTCTCTCCTCCAAATCAGAATGCCTACGATCTTTACCGGCAGTTGAAGGAGAGCGGCGCCAGCCAAGAGAAACTTAGCTACTATGGTGACAGGATCTTGCCACAACTTACCAAACCACCATTGGAACTAATCACTCAGTTTACCATTGCCGGCAGCGATGATCCGTCAGTTAACGATTGGGAAAATGCCGCTCAGGCTCTCAACTGGGCTCGGGATCTAAAACCGAGTGACAATTCTTTGGCGGCGAGAGCCTATTATTGTCAGGGTCGTGTTGCATACTTAGGAAAACAAGAAGATCAGGCACTTCAGTTTTGGATAAGAGCTTCCGACTCTGACAAGAAATGGCCTCTTCCGCCTAACGCAATTGGCCTGATATATGCCGTTCGAAAAGATTACCAAACGGCGAGACGTTATTATTATGAAGCCGTACGCCGCGATCCAAATTGGGCAGTGCCGTACAACAACATTGGCACGTCATATTATTACGAAGCTAATTACGATTCCGCTAAGCAGAACTATCTCACGGCAGTGAGACTATCTCCTCACTGGGCGCGTCCGCACGCCTGGTTAGGCGATATCGCCGCAAAACAGGGAAACAACAACGAAGCGCAAGCACAGTATGGGGCAGTACTTGCAACCGACGCAGTAGGTACGAGTTCTTTAGATTTGGGACGGATTCATTCAGAGTTTGAGAAGGCTCGCAATGCCTCCGCCGCACCGCGAGCATCGCCGTAGTAGTCTTTAAAGAATCAATGAGTCGGTGATAGTGAAGGAGGTCCTATGTCCTTTTTCAATAGGCGAAAACCTAGAGAAACTGAAAACCGAGAGACACTTGGTCTCGGTACGCGGCTCAGTCGTTTCTTAGCGGGCCTGCCTCTCTCTCATATCCTGGTGATAGTGATGATGGGCATCGTAGTGCCCATTTTGATCGCATTAAGTTTCGCGGATTGGAGAGCTACGTCTCCTGACGTTGCCGGCCGGGTACCCGAACGGTCGATCGATACAGGCACATCTCCTGCCAAAGAATCGGAAGCAGACGCTATAAAGAAAGCTATCGACAGTAAGCCCATCGAACTCCGCCAGACTCTCTCCGATTACGCCCAAAGGTCGGAAGACATAAAGCGAATTCTGAGTCAGGGTCTGGAGTCTAGGAACATCGGCGGGGCAGTGGCCGTTGCTATCACCAACTTGGAAAAGAACGCCGACAGGGAGATCGACTCCGTTGAGCAACTCGGTTTTTATAGAATTGACGATGACAATGCTCTAGTCAATCAAGTTCTGAAGGGCGCTGCCGATATCACGACGGTGATCGTCAGCAGTAACGGTAATCACCTATTCAAAGTTACTATCGAGATGAAGAACAACACTGCGTATCCGCTTACCTGCATTGTTCCGAAGGGTCAGCTCGTCGAAATTAAGAACGGTCGGAACGAGTCCGTGGATCGGATTGTGAATGCCAGCTACCAAACCGCAGGTCTTCCTCAGGTGCCTGCCAAGGCTGACGACAAGGACAAGGGTGGTGTGACAGTTGTCCCGCCGTGGGAGCCGGCAAAGATCGAGTTCATCGCTTATTGTGCCAATCCTAATCTGCCAACACCGCGGGGCCGAGCCAATCTCGCCATTTATGCGCTGGGGGACACGTCATACAAGACGTGGAGGGAATTGCGCGATATTAGAACGAAAAAACTGAACCTTTAGCCAGGAGAGAGAATGGCGCGGCGCGAACCATCAACCACAACAGATTTGCTTGGGTTGAAAAGCGCTGCTTCGCCCTCCCGCTTACTGATACGCATTCGTTAGGCGATGAAAACTTCTAAGTTAGGTCTCAAACTTCTCACGATCGCCGCCTTAGCATCTGCCGCGGTGGTCGCATATTTTGTCTGGCAATGGCAAAAGCGAGTTTCAATTGAAACCCGTTACGCAAACACGCTTGCGCAATTGCTGCGGCCGAGGAAGGATGGCGATCCCAACTCTGCCGATCACGTGTCTCTATTAAGGGAACTGAACGAACTCATCGGCCTCAAATCGGACGGTAATTCGGCCTTACGTCAAAAGCTCAGGGTAGAGGTAAGTCAGAACTTCACCGAACTATTCAGAAGCCACTCTTTTGACTTTAATCAGGGTTCCAACGTGGAACTTGAGACCACGGTCTTGGTTAACTTTCCCGAATACGCGGAACACCTTTCGGCCAGCCCTCAGGACAACGTCTGGATCATGTACCAATATTCTCTCGCCCTCCGGAATTTAGACAAAAAGGAACCCACAATTGTTCACAGCGCCATTCCACAAGATGACGGGAGTCTGAAATACAAAGGCAACCCCAATGATGAGAAGTCCCCAGCCCTGATGCAGAAACTCAACAAAGGTTACGGCCTTCACGTAGAGTTCTTGAGAAAATTCCCAGGAGAGTTGAACAAGAAATATCTCCTGACGTCTTTCTGTTGGTATCGCGATGCGATTGACAATCCTTTATTGGCCGGACATGTTTTTAACTACGACGAGACTCAAGTCAGGGCTGAGGAACTACGGTGCAAGGATGCGGGCCAGTCGGTGCAAGGGTCTAATTGAGAATCGTCGGAGGCCATTTTAGGCCTTTTCAAACCGGCCCAGCAGCGGATTCAAAGAATCCGAGGAGCCAATCTGCTGGGAAACCATACGCGTCCCGCGCTCGAAAGAAAATCATGAAGCACATCCTTTAGTTGCGTTTATTGCTACCATCGTTTCAATTCCTGCCACTAATCAGCCTCCTCCAAAAACAATACTGCGAAAAAATGGATATTCATGCCATTAAGCAGCAATGGTGTTGTTTTTGCATTACATCCCACCTCGTAAAGCTAAAAGTTCACGAAGAGGAGAGGCCCGTGAAACGAAAAGTTAGTGTCGTTCTACTACTCACTCTCGTTGGCTCGCTGACATTTTGCTGGTCCTTGAGCTACTGGACTGTGGATCCATTCACAACATTTAACGATGATCTGACCTCATTAACCGACCAAATCGTTACCGCGATCAATGAGAATCCAACACCCGCCGGAGTAGATGAGGCGCGAAAACTTCTGAGCGCGAAGAAACCCGGATTGCAAGAGGAACTGGCCCATTTGAAGAAGGTATCTGCCGCCAGGTCCGGCGGCAAGGCGCTCAAGGAATTTGGACAAGGCATCATTGCGAACCGCGCAAAGCTTGAGGCCCTATTGACGAGACTGCTGCAGGACCATCACAGAACTTTGAAACATGACGATCCATTCCTACAGAGTCTGAGCAATCTGGGCGTCGAGTATTCCGCGCTGTTCGATTGATCCTCGATTATCACGTGTCGTTCATTTTGATGAAGCTGCCCCGTCAATCTGTTGAAAACAAGGAGGAGTCATGAATAGACAGAACTTTGCGTTAGCGTCAGCTCTTGCCTCAATCATTGTTATTAGCTCGAATGGAAAACTTGCAGCAGCGGAACCATTAGAGCATGGCCTAAGTGAAAATTGCGCGAAGGCCGCTGAGTCCGAGGACAGTCTGGTGACATCCGTCCCGCGCATTTTGTGCGAGCAAGGACGGGCCACTAAGGAAGTCTTTGATCATATTCTCGGAACGGCCGATATCTTCACTGAGAGTCGTGGAGGTCACCGGCCCAATAGACAACCGCCATCCCATTCGCAGCCGGAGCAGAACCAAAGCACCGAGCCCAAGCGGAGAGTCAAAACAAAGAGTCGCAAAATGCACCACTACGCGGGAGATCATTTCGTTGGAGCGCAAAAGGCTAACTCCCATGTCAGGCATCACAGAATTTCCCATGAACGAAACTCACCATTGACCAAGAGACTGACATTTGACGATTTCTTCGGGAGTCGGCCAGCCGCGAAGCTCACGCCGTCAGAAAGGATGCTTCTCATACAGAGATACGAGGAGCTACTCGCAAAGAGTGAGACCTGGTGCGTCTTGAACACAATCCAACACGGCGAAGGTGGTGGACTTCTAACGGTGGTCGGTGGTTTGCGAGGCAAGTCGGCAGACTGTCGGGCTCGCATCCACCGTCTAAACAGCAGCGCACATCCGAAAGAACAGGGCCTGCCGGACCGCTGCTTCCTTTCGACGCGCAAGTATGGTTTAAGCACTGCTGCAGGTCTCTTTCAGATCGTATATTACCGAAATTGGAGACACTTGCGGTCTGCGCTTAACTTGAAAGATTTTTCGCGGAAATCGCAGGCAAAAGCCGCGCTGGAATTGATTCGTACGAGTGCGGTTCCCGGGGGCAAGGTAGGTGAGGGTTTTCGTGCCCTCCTCAACCACGATCTCTCGATGGCGGTTCGAAAAGGGACGGATCCGTGGGCCAGTTCACCCTACTCACGTTGGCATGGAGCACATCCAGCTCCTTATCTTCAGTATCTTAGCCATGAGCGCGCAGAACTCGCGAAACACCAGAACTTTCGACGTCAACCGTCGCAGTTTCGCCACGAATCGGAAGCCGGAACGTATTTGACTGAGTAACAGCCCGCGAAGGATTCCAAAAACCCAACGGGGGATTGGTGCAATTGCTCAAGAATTTAATTAACTACTTGCTAACTCCGAACCCGGTCCAATTGTTCAGGCTCTTTAACCTGATAGTTGCCGGGTTCGGAGCTCTTATGATGCTGCGCATGCAGACGCTGACGGCCCGTAAAGAGGAGCCTTGGACCACGCACCTCGGAATCGCGCTTGCAATCTTTGCACTCCAGTATCTGGTGCTGTTCACTCACATTGTCCAGTTAACGGAACGTTTTCTCCGCGGTAGTAATGGATATCTCTGGTCAGAGCTATTTGGTATTCCGATAAACCTATTTCTTTTTTCCTCTGCGAGGATGTTGCTTAACCGCCGCAACTGGTGGCCTCAGTGGTTCCTGGTGCTGCTCGGGCTCGATTTTGCGGCGATCGTTTTGGCAATATTCGGCCTCGCCAACTACGAATCGCCTGATTTGATTTCAACCTTGGCCCGCGCGATAGGTGATGTGATCAGTTTCATCACGCTCATGCACTTTGGTTATGCTTCTTTCATCAACACCAAAGTCAACCAGCTTCGTTCAGGCATCGTCCTTGGCCTTCTAATTGGAATTGTGTACGGTGGTCTTCATCTGATTTCACCATTCATACCTAACCTCGCCGGGCGCTTTGGATCTCAAATGGGTGATCGGATCGTTACAGCTTTCACCTTTTTCGCTGCATTGTTCAAGTTCGCTCTCCTCTATTCCGCTCTCCTCATCACAAGCCTCGAGAGTCGGACGGTGATCATACTGCGAACCGTGCTGGGGAGGTGCGTAGAGAATCGTGAGGTGTTCTTTTCACGTCAAGGAATTCTTAAAGCGATCACAGACGCTTTCCAAGCTGATTGCGTTAAGTTGTACGTGAAAGTCCCTTCAAAAGAAAATGCATGGCCGAAGTTGCCAGTGCACGTGTATTCGGCACCATCGGAAAATGAGAGTGAGTACGAACTACAAGCCGAGGCGGACACACCTCTGCCTCAGTTACTATTTGAACTCGTGAGGCAACAGCGCTATCCGGATCGAGGAACAAACGACTCTAGGGAACAGGGACTCTTCGAACGAATCCGATCACTCGGGACGCGGAGCACTTTTAATGGCACGGAGCCTATCCGGCATCACGGCGCTCTAATTGGTTGCCTCAAAATCGAGAAAGTCGGAGGATTCAGATTTACTCATTCTGCCGAGCGATTATGCAGAACCGTAGCTGAAGACATTTCTGCGATGGTCCAGGCTTATCGTGTTCAGGAGTCGTTGCGGGTCTTAATACAGGAACTAAAGATTATCACGACGAGAGACATCGCTTCGCCCGATCTGCCCGCGCCCCAGCTAACCGAAAGGCTCGAAGGCGCGGTTCAGCAAGTACTATCCCCACTACGAACGCAGTTAGTCCTTGACACCGGCTTCGATTACTCATCACGTTACGCCGAGGGAGTCGGGGCTGCGGCATCTGATGATTCTGAAAAACGAGTTATCTACCCGTGTGTTACAGACAACATACGCGGAGGAATTTCGATTGGTTGTTTGTACCTCGATTACCAACGGAAACGTGATCCGCTCGACCGTCCTTCATTAGGATATTTCCGTTCATATGGCAAAGCCGTTGGGTCTATGGTAGCTGAAGTGTTTTTGTCAATTGTGGAACAAAGACTGAACTTGCTTGTGAGGGACCTAAGCTTGGAGCTGGCAAAGAGATTGGATTTTGAACTCTGGTACGCGCAGATTCGCAAGACGGCAAAGCAAGCAGGGTTGCGAGGCTGCGTGGTTTACGATTCAGAGATACGCGAGTTTAACCAACTCGTTGGATCACGCGACGATGGGGATGATCGGGCTATTGGTCAGGCGCTTGCAGACGCATACGACAATCCTGACAAACTCTTGCAGGACTTGAATCGCTTACCGAAGGTTGTCCTTTCAAACGAACGGGGGGTGGTAGTAGGAATTGCGCTCATGGTAAATGCTGGCGCGACAGTTCGCCAACAAGGAGGTCTATTCCTAGGAATAAGACGGCGGGAGTTCGCTGGAGAACTGGCCTTGGCAACGCCGTGGCGAGATTTTCTAACCAACTTCGCCACTGTGGCAGGAAATGCCAGGCAGCGGATTATTCAAGCGAAGTTGATTCAACGCAATCAGATCCAACAGACCGAGGATTACATGATCTTATCGGCTGCAGAGAAGGTCGGATTGCTCACTCACGAGTTGCTAAATAAGATCGAGAATTTAGCCGCGAACTCAGCCCTGTTAAAGCTGGACCTGCCCGATAGCATGGACGAGGCATCAAAAGCTCCTATTGTTAGTCGCATTGAAGAAATCAGGCAAGAATTTGAGGGCCTACGAACCTTGACGGCTGGTTTAGGCACCTCTGCGATGGTCCCGCAACAATCACCCCCTTGTTGTTTAGGGAAGACTTTGAAAAAGTTAGCGGCGCTGTCTGAGTCCATGAGCAACATCGAAATACGTCTCGATGGCGCACCAAACTCAGGGACCCATCTTGGCCTGTTAAGCCTAGATGACGTCATGGTCGTGCTGCCGGCTGATATTGTGGAACTTACCTTTGGCAATTTGATTCGAAATTCTATCGCCGCGATCAAAGGTGGCACAGATGACGGACTGAAAAGCGTTGGAACGAATCGCCCGGAGGGTCTAATCAGAATTTGGGCTGAGCGTGCAGAGAATGGCTGCTACGACTGCTTTGTTAATGACAATGGTCCGGGCGTGCCTCCGGGAATCAGGGATTCCATTTTTGAAGTTAATGTTTCAGGCACACCCGGCCACGCTGGTTGGGGGTTGTTTTATCTAAAACGAAAACTGTCCAGACACTCAGGCTCGATTCAACTGCAGCATTCTGAGCCAGGTAACACGACGTTTCGCGTTGGCCTTCCAGGTTTTTTTAATGAGCTTAAAAAGACGGATGTGGAAAATGAAGCCGATAGTAATTGTTGAAGACGAAGAACGGCAGCGACAGGTTCTTGCCAAAACTCTTTCGCATTACAAATTTAAACCGATCAGCGGGGAAACTATTGCCGAAACACTGGAACTTCTACGAGAGTATGAAGGCCAGGCTTCCGTTGTTGTGTTGGACATGAACTTGCAGCACTTTTCTGATTACAAAGAACAAGCGAGAAACGTGGTTGGTGAGCTCACGGGCGCCGGCCTGACCAAGAAGATTCTCGCCGCAAGTACCATCCGCAGGCCTGAGGTGATTATTAATTCGGCTTACCACCGGAGCGACTACTATAAAGAAGCTATTGAAGCAGGAGCGTCTAAGTATCTAAACAAGGGCACCGAGCCTGATAAAGCGCAGTTGCTTCCGTTGATTCAAGCACTCGCGCTTAAACATGCCTTTCAGGCCGTTGTCCAGCAAGAACGGGAGATTGCACAACTCGCCGAGGGTCCAGCCAACTCTTTTGATCTAATTGAGCATTTTTGCAAGCACAAATTGGCTCTCGAATTAGATCAATGCCTGGCTGGTGCTCCCTTTCTGTTGCTCTGGCACGACAAGGCGAGCGAGAGTAGGGAATCGACAACCGAGCGCAAATTAGTCGGCGTCTCTTCTAACATCGGAGACCCTTTGCCTCAAGACTCTGATCTCCAGGAACTGTATCAAAATATTTTTAGCCAGGTCTCCCGATTTGCAATCTATTCTGCCGGAGTTAACCTACAAGCCCTCGGGGAGAAAACATTTGTCTTCATCCAATTGGCAAGAGTACCTGAGGCCGAAATAGCATTAGGAATTATGACGCCTTTTCCGTTTCCGGATCCCATAGGTGTTTATCCGTTTTCGATCGAGACGTTAGCAAGCTGTATTATCGAACATGCCGCGACCGCTATTGAGATGTACGTTCAAAGGCTGGTATTTAGATGGCTTGAGAAACAGAGTGTCAGCGTCGAATGCGTGCGAACGGCGGTCGGCTTGAGTGGGAATATTCAACGAGAGCTGAGTTCGATCTTGGGTAATAGACCAGTCGAGACATCCGAGGAAGCCGAAGGGATTCTTGCACGTCTCAGTGAACTGTCAGAGGAGCTTGCGAACTACAACCGGACGCTAGCTGAACTTCTAGATCGAGCTAACTCGCTGGCTCGTCATAAGAACGACCCCATACGCCTGACAGACGTGATTGCACAGATCGAAGCAGACTATGATCGGATGGGCCGGTTCGATAAGATTTCTTTCACCATTCCCGTAGATTGTGTGGTTTCGGGAGATCGCTACTACCTTTCTCTGGCATTTCGGGCTTTAGTCAACTGGGCTTTTAGCCGTAGTGACGAGGTAGCACCGGGAGGAAAGCAATCGGTTCAGATTAAGACTACCGTCAGAGGAAATTGGCAGGAGTTCGATTTTCAGGATAATAGCCGTCGCCTTTCAGAACGCGCGCGCGAAGCTTACATGTCCGAGCCAATGTCCGCTCTGAATGTGGCCCAGTTAATCGTCGAGGTCGGCTGCCATGGAAAACTTATCGATGTCACAGATGAGCTTCAAGGTGAGACCGGCAATCAATTTAGGATTAGACTCTTACAGAGCTGAATGACTCATTTGCGATTTGCTAATGTCCCCGTAGCATTTCAATGAAACCGCTTGTCCTCACATGCCTGGACACCGATGACTTTAATCATTCGGTATTCCTCCACGGTTTAGATCGGGAAGGATTCTCCTATGAGCTTCTGATGAATGAAGAAAGACCGCGGACTGCCTTCACTCGTGTCCCATATGCCGCTCTCATCATTTTCAAGCGCTTCAACTATGAACGACTCGATCGTGCCTTAAAGCAGGCCGCGGAATCTCTAAGGACAACTGGCGGAAAGCCTGACCGCATAATAGCTTGTGGTCCGAGTATTCCCGCGAAAGAGGAAAGAGACTTACGACGATGGGGAGCCAGTAAGGTTATTCAGCCATCGGCATGGCAAGCAAAAGAAATACTCGATCGAGTCCTTGCAGCGCTGTTCGGCGGCTTTGCCGATGTTGCGGCTACCCCTCAAAGCGGCTCAGGCAGTCAGCAGGAAGGCCCGCCGACTTACATTGAATGCAAAGTCCCCTATAAAGGGAAAACTCAGACGCGAAAAATAATTGGCGCGACGAACTTGATGCAAGAGGTGTTCGCCGAAATCAAATTCTACAGCAATTCGCCTGAGACGATATTAATAACCGGCGAGTCGGGTACGGGCAAAGAGCTGGTAGCAGCTGCTATTCACTCAGTTAAGTCCGCTAACGAAAATCGTAGGTATGTCACAATAAACATTGCAGAAATAAGCGAGGAGTTACTCCCCAATGAATTGTTCGGCCACAGTCGAGGGGCATTCACGGGCGCGGGCGAAGAGAGGAAGGGGCTCTTGGCGGAAGCCGGCAACGGCACAGTTTTCATAGATGAAATAGGTGATCTGGATCTCGAGAACCAGGCACGACTGCTTCGCGTGTTGACTAATCGCGAGATTCGGCCTGTCGGAGCGGAGCACGAAAGACGAGTGCCTTTTGATGCGCGGCTAATTTTTGCGACACATCAATCGCTGGAGGCAAGGTGTGCTCGACGCAAATTTCGTATGGACTTGTACTGGAGAATCACCGAGGGACACACGATCCGGCTAAGGCCCTTGAGAGAAAGAAAAGGTGATCTAGAGCTGCTGGCGAAGGAATTCTTTAACGAATGGTTTGAGGAACGAAGAGATCAACCAAACATCTTCCGCCTAGGACAAGGCGATTATGACAAAATCATCGACCTCTGCGTCACACAAAATTTCCCAGGCAATCTTCGATCACTCCGTGGCGTATTGAATGGTTGCTTCAATCGTAGCTTAAAAGAGGACAGGCAGTTCAATATTCAGCAACTAATCACCGAGATGGAAATAGAACGGGTACTCTCACAGCAATCGATTCAGACGGGTGATTCGTCGGAGGCGATGTGCGCCGTCGCATTTGATTCGTCTAAGGAGTCGCTGGAGACCTTCAGAGAACGAGCTCTCCGCGAGTATTGCTCGGCGGTTTTCAAAACCTCGAACAAGGACATTGCGTTGGCTCTGGAAGTAGCAAAGACCTCAAAGAAAACCTTCTATAAGTACTTGCCTAAGTCAGATCTTCGACGCAAGCGAACTATTAAGAACGATCCGCAGGATGAAGTATGAAATAATTCTGTCTGACAAAGCATTCGGCCTCCTTAAGCCTTTTCCGAAATCTGCAAACGCAAGGATGTTTTGCGTAGGAGCAATGTTGTAGCGCGCTTCGAACGGCAGATCTATGACATTCAAACCTTTCAGCTGGATTCTGTTTCTCGAATGCAGAGTAAAGCGACCGCACATGCCGTCACATTACTTCACATGATTCGCAAGGACAACCTCATGATTGAAATGAAGAGCGAGGCTCGGTCGGGGAAATGCCTGATGGCAAGTCTCCATGGATTTTTGCCTCGCTCCATCCAAGCCTCGACTAAAGTCGAGTTGGATATTCGATCTGCTAGCGGAAGGTTAAGACGAGTCCGAACAGGATCGGTTTCAATAAAAACGGGCCGCCACGTCCCACCCCGCTTCGCGACGGCCCGGCGGCACTGGTCAACTCCCTGCGTCCGGGCGGGAGGCCGTGCCTAAACGATTGACGTGATCCTCTCACTCTCGGGGAAAGCGCGCTTGGCATCCGACTAACAGATCACTCGGTGGCATCAAATCGGATGGGTCAAAACAAAAAATAAAGCGCAACCAACTCGAACGCATAAACGCCACGCGCTATTTCTTCTTCGCTTCCAAAACAGAACGCGCGATAGCCATCACTGCGTTGGCGCGCGGCGCTTCATATTTCAATCCACGCGCTAAATCCAATGCTCTTTCGTAGTCTTCTGTAGCTAACGCTTCAAAGATTCCCGCCACGTCAAAGTCGGCTATCGGGTTTGAAGAAACTGCATTCATTCCCTTCGTAATCATGCGAAGAGTCAGGTGGCCGTCCTCGCCGGTAAATTTCTCAGCCGAATTAGACGCTTTGATAGCGTCACTCATTGCATCCCAAGCGCCAGCCCGATTGAGCGATAGTAACGCGTTTGTCACTCCGAAGAAGGCGCGCGGAGAATCGGGATCGGAGGCGTCAATTCGTCGCGCCTCAGACATCGCTTCATCGATCAAACTTAACGCCCTATCACGATCAGTTTTCACCAGCAGCTTTGCGGCCTGTGCCAGCAACCAACTCTTCTGTAGTTTTGTTAAGTCGCCGGTGCGAACAAACTCAAGACCGCGATCAGTATCCTTCTTAGTGATCGCCTGTGAAGCCATTGAGCCATCAACATAGGCTCGCGCACTGTTGCGCGTCTCCGTATCATCGATCTTGTCAACATAATCGCGCGCGCGCATTTCGCCCTTGCCAGCCAAGAAAAAGGCGAGTTGCACGTTAAGCTGGTCACGTTCAGCCGAAGTCTTCGCCCGATCAATTCGATCCAGAAGCAACTGTTCACGATCCGAGGCGGGCTTTTCCGGGGCAAGTCCTCTGTTCAGCGACTCATCATCGCGCTGTCGTGCATTATTACTCGCAACCGAATTCAGCGCTTCCAATTGAGCACGCAATACCGTGGTGGTTTCCAGTGGAGCATACTTTTCAAACAAAGGCATCAGGCGCTTGGTCACCAGATATTGACCATCGGGACCGGCCGTCGTCTGGTCCTGGCCGGGTGAGGCCAATGGGCGCATGAGAATGTTTGCAGCCGCGCGAAAGAACTCATCACGCAATCCCCCTGCGATGTCGGGAGGAGCAAGTGCCCGTGCCATTTGCGAAGTTGAGAATCCAGCGCCTTGAAACGCAAGATACAGATGCGGCGTAAAAATATACGACGAAAGCATGGACACCGTGTTAGCGTCTGACTGTGAACTGGCTACCGCGTTTGCCAACATCGCCGCGTACCGCTGGTCCGCAACCGCTGAGTCTTTCTCTCTCAACGTCGAGAGAAAGTCGATGGACTGAATGTTGATTTCGCCCAACACGGGGTCGGCAAACTGCATCGCCCGTTCAGTGTCCCCCGCATCGAGTAACTGGCCCGCAAGAATCAGTCTTTGACTAATCCTTTCATCAACGTTCAGGGCATTGCGTGAAGCGTTCTTCACGTCGCCAGCTTCTCGTTCTGTCTGCTCCTTGTACTTCCCTAGTAACTCTTCTCCCAACGCGCGATCGCGTTGAGCAGCGAGACGTAACACTTCTCGACGGATGTTGGGAGGGGACGCGACCGCGTAGCCTTGACCGCCTGTCTTATTCCGCTGCTGACGAATGTCTTCCTGGACGCGCTCCCGCCCTCCTTTATCCGCAATCTCGGCGGCGTCCCAAGCCGCGCGAAACATTGTGCGCGCTCGTTCGTGATCAGCTTCCCAAAGAACCCCGGCAATGCGTGCCATTGTGCGCGCTCGTAACGTCTGGTCGTTGAAGTTACGCGCATCGGCAGCCAAATTGATCAGAAGTGATTGAGCGTTGGCCCGACGTTCTTTCAGGATTCGTTCGGCTTCCGGATCTCTGGCGGGTTTGCCGCTGCCAACTTTTGTTTTCGCTGCCGCTTGCGCATTGTTTGGTTGCGCAATGGCCGACGCAGAGGAAATCAGCAGGCAAGCGAGAATAAGTAGAGAACGAAACCTCATATCAACCTCCGCCGTAATCTAAGCCTTGTTCCGCCTTGTGCAGCCGTGCCCAAAACAAATCATCACTTTCTCAGTGGCACGGCCTCGCTCAGTCTTAACCTTCAACGTGATTTGCGCTTTCGCCTCGTTACTAATCTCTCAACGGTCGCTGCAACGCGCTCTATATCTTGCGGCTTTCGCAGAAATTCATCGACACGCGCGCGCCATGCTTCTGTTTCGATCTCATCGCCGGAAAGCATAATGATCGGCGTCTTTCGACGATGCGTCATTTTGCGTACTCGCCGGATCAATTCAAGTCCGCCAAGGCCCGGCAAATCGTTGTCAACGATTACCACGTCATACCGAGCATCACCCGTGAGAATTCTCAATGCAGTCATTCCGTTTAGACACGAGTCGACTTCCATTCCTTCCGAATTGAGAAAATCCTTAATTACCTGCGCGACCTGTTTGTTGTCTTCAACGTGGAACACTGAGATTTGTCTGGCATTCGGTTTTGCCTGAGATGTACCTGTCTTCTTGATGCCTTTTGGCTTTGAGACTATAGGTCGTCTTCGTTTCCGAACTACTGATCGGACTGTGAGCAAGTCTTGATGTCGTCTGTTAATTAACGAGATCAGACTTTGATGATGCTTGAATCCGAGCCGGCGGCTGGCCGTGCTTACTGACCCGCCAGCTTCTCGGAGTGCCCGTTCGATCATTGTCTTCTCGATCGCGCGCAGTTCTTCCTTCAAGGAAAGCGCTTCCCCGCTCGGCGGTTTCAAAGCTGTGTCCTGAATCTGCGCAGCCTCGAATGTATTGATGAGTGTCGCGGAACACGCAAAGAGCCGCCGTATTGACGAAGGGTTTTGTGACCTTTCTAGCGTTTCCATCGCAAACTTATAAATCGAACCCATTTCACTGACGGAAGTCTGACTCGAAAGCTCCTCAATGATGCTTAGTCTTGCGCGGCCTGCGCCTTCGAGATCGCCGCAGTTCTCACCCGCTTCGATTGCCCGGTCCAGCTGAGAGCGTGCGTTGGAATATCGGCCAAGACGCGCTAGCGTAACTCCGTGCGTGGTGAGCGCTTCGACTAACAAAGAACACTCGTCACCCCTATCGAGTGTCTTTACCGCCATGCGTGCGTAACGCTCCGCCTCCACAAGTCGGCCTTCGGCAAGAAGGGCACGCGCGCGGGTCTCATCGACTTGCGCAACGTGGCCTTCATCGCCTAGCGACAGAAAGATGCTGCGAGCCCGACTGATGTGTTCGTGAGCCTCAGGAAACCGGGCCATGCTTTGATACAGGAAGCCGAGATTGTTCTCGACACGGCCACACTGTCGCATGTGTCCTGCCTGCTCAAGATGAATGCTTGCAGCCGCGAATTGGATTAAAGCAAGATCGCGATAGTCCTCTCGTCCTTCCGATTCCTCCAATCGGGTGTAGGCGCAGCCGAGATTGAGATACAGGCTCCCCTTCAAAGCATCTTCAGAACTTGCTTCGACAAGCGGCTCTGATTCTTTATACAGCCGAAGAGCATCGGTGAATCGTCCTGCTTTTGCCTCCACGATACCGGCGCGAATCAGAATGACGCCCTTCAGATCGCTGACTTCATCTTTCAAATTACTTAAGGCTTCTTTGAAATTGATTCTGGCTTCATCAAATGCGCCTTCTCGCATGTAACACAGAGCCAGATCGGAACGAGCCTCCGCAACCCGCTCGGAAAGCCCAAGGTTTTCGTAACTCTCTATGCTTCTCGTAATGAGGTCTTTGGCGATTTCTTGGCCTTTAGCTTGATGAGCACTGCCGAGCCATCCACATAAAGCACCAGCCCTGAGCAGCACTTCGGCTGCGGCATGCGGGTCAAGTCCTTCAACTGTTGGTGGGATCGTCCGCTCCGGCCAGAATTCAGCAAGCGCTTCGCAAGCTGCTTCGTATTCACCCGCCTTTTCAAGTTCCTTCGCCAAATGGCAAGAATTAACAGCCCGATCAGTCTTTGTAATTCCAATAACTGATCTGGTCGCGGCGAGTTGGGCTACTGATTTCATGTGAGGGGTCGCTTTCGACATTGAGATAAACTAATTGGATCGAGAAGTGTGGCTCAGTTGGCTGCATCCTCAGCCACGACTGTGGTCTTGAAGACTGCTGCTCTTTAAGACTCTCGTAACAACACAAACCACTCGACTAAGGAGAACAACATGACGAACCTAAAAAGACTAGGTGCTGCCATGGTCTTGACGCTTGGACTAACGATCGCTGCACACGCCGATTGTCCAGTGCCGGGAGTAATGGAGGGACCACCGTGCGCTGCTGCGGCTCCAACGGTCCCCGATGACTCGACTGCACCTGGGCAAACCGACGGTCCACCCGCTGCTTCAGCGTCAGCAGAAGTAGTAGATACGGTCTCAGTCGCTGAAATCGTGTTGAACGCTCTAATGCTGTTCTAACGACTTCAGGCTGGCGCGAAAACCTCCGAAAAAATCGTCTGCCAATGATTTCTCTCACTGGCAACATAGTATTAGTGTGACCGGATTTCGAAGGTTCCGGCGACCTGAGCTTGCAAGGAAACCTTCTAGGTTGCGGAGCATAGGCTTAACGCCAATTTCGCCGCAAGCTATACTTTGTTTCCAAACTCAACTGCTTGTATTCAGGTGGATAACTGACCTTGCAAATTAATCAGCATGGTATCGCTCATTTTAGCATCAGCGAAGCGCTGCGAAAATCAGAAACCAAAAGAAAGACCACGCTCGATCCCCAATCCGACCCAATTACTCGCTCAGCCTCAATTAGGCTTCGTCGCAATTGTCATTGTCGTATAAACGTTGGGTGTCTGTTATTCTGTGCGGCGTTCTGGTCTTTCAAAAATCAGGGCAACGGCCAAATGCGTAGCTCACCATCCCGTCCATTCGAGTGATGAGCATCGCCGTTGAGCATGGAAGGTTCCTACTCACGGCGAATCAGTTACGCGAAATCATTCTATGTATAAATATACATAGCCGCAAGGCCGCGAATAGCCATCGGGAGGGGGAATCCTGATGGGTAAGGGTTCGCGGCCAAGGCCCGTCCGACTCCCCGATAAGCTTCGCGACATCCGGCTTGCTCTGGGGCTGTCTCAAGCCGAGATGCACAGACGGTTAGAACTTGAGGACGAGGTCGAGTACACGAACATTTCGAAATACGAACTCGGAAGAAATGAACCGCCACTTGTGACGTTGCTGCGCTATGCGCGTCTGGCGGGCGTTCATCTTGAAGATATCGTTGACGACGATTTGGACCTTCCAGCGAAGCTCCCCGGCAACGTGAAATACAAAGGCATTAGAAGCAAATCCTTGTTTCCCAGACGGCGATGACGCGACTTAGGGTTAAGAATCCGCTAGGCACACATAAAGCCAAACTGCTGGGCTTCACCCATCCATCTTTTACTTTTGTAAAAGAGCCACATCCTGCCCGCCTTCCGTTCTCTCTTGGTTATTTACGTAAGAGGAAAGCTCACGCCGGACGAGGCTTAGTAACAGGTAGCAGAAAAATCACTTGAGTTTACACGGAAGCCTAAACGCTTGCGCTTTAGTACAAACATTTTCGAACACGCAAGTTCGGCAGCACAGATGTTTTTCAAACGCCCAGATTTCGCAGAATGAGTCGCGTAAGCGACCGCTACGAGGTCCACATCTAACTTGGTTCTCAGGCGTGATCTCATTTGACTTAGCTGCGGAGACTTCACTATGTGCACAGTGATGTTCTTCTCCGGAATAGAAGAATGAGCGCGGCTTCGTACTTCTCTTGATGATAGGAACCAGCCTCGGCTCAGCGCAGTTGTCGGCATTGCTATTCTTCCAATCATGATGAGGGCAATTCATGACCGAAGGCTCGAGATGGAAATAGTGTGAGTATTGACCAGTTACAATCGTGCGTTTATCGGAGGTTGGTGAACGTTTGGGGTCTTCAGCGACACCCCGCAAGATTTCAAAGTCTGCTGCGTTAGCGAAGTGATCCTCGATTGGGTTGGCTCGCAGAGCCGTGTGCAACCTTACGTTTATTTCTCTCAAAAGCGTTTCTGCGCTCTCCTTAACAAGTTCAAGATGGTCAGGCAAATCTTCAGCTTGCTCAGGGATCGCAATCTCTCTGCCAGACTCCACAACTAGCCACGAACCGTTTCGTAATCGTAGGAACACGATCGGCATAACCTTAATGACGGGCGACGCACCCAGAAAGCCAGGTTGCTCAATATACAAAAGTCGCAAACCGTGCATCGCGTTGTCCGCTTGCTCTGTCGAAAGGTGAAACCCGACTTCACCAAGCGAGAGTGGCGGCGTCTCGCCGAGTACGTGTTGATGTTCAAGGAGCTCAAAGACTTTTCCGTAGTTGTCGGCGATGAACTGTCCCTGTTCAAATCCTTCGTCATCAAGGGCGAAAACATGGATTCTGTTCACGTCTTGACTACCATTGGCCAGGAAGCTATCAGAGGGATCAGCAAATACAACTAACCACCGTCCGCTCGTAATGGCCACGCGCCTCGGTGCACGTCCCTGTTTGGCCACTACTGATTCCACATAGTCTCGCAAGGTAGTAAGCCAAACATTCCATTCGCCGGTAAGCACTTCACCTTGGAGACCTGCACTTATGATTGATGGGTACGCTTCCCGTGCGCTTGCGTTGAGATTCATCTCGCTCTTTGAGTTTTTTCTCCGAGGCAGCTTGCTGCGAGGGTGTTTGGTTTCAACGACTAGTAGTGGGTGAGCAGTTCCAGTTTCCGTTCCTAAGTAGTCGAGAAATCGAATGGTGCCGCGCGCATATGACTCGACCGGAGCTTCGGGAAGAAGACTCTCACCCATTCTCCAGTTCAGAGTGTTCAATATGCAATTAACAAAGTACTCGCGCAGGTGCGCTTCAAGAATATCGTCGATTAGGTTTGCTGCAGGATCGACACCAGAATCTGTGTATGACGCTCGGATGGCTGAAATTTGATGCTGACAAGCATCATCATATCGATATCGAATTTTGACGTACTCGTCGAAAAAGTCCCTAGCGTTGCGGACTCGGCTCACCGGAAAATCTCCTCCATCCGATATGTGAGCTTTCGTGCGCTTGCCCAGCCCGCATCGACAAAGATATCGAGAATCTCAACGAGCGTTCGTCGGCATTCTTCATCCTCGCGCAGAATATGTCGAAACTCGGCAATGAAGCGCTCCACAAGCCGTACCACCAAGTCAACAGCCATGGATTCGTACTGATACCCGCCTCCTTTGCCAGTGCGCACTACTCTTCCCACCAACAAGAAGACTCTCCTCGGCTCATAAGGAATGAAGAACTCAAGCATCTCCAATAGATGGTGTGTGAGACTGGGTAAGCTGAAGTCGGAGAGCAGTTCGAGGACGGTGCGTGCGTCGTCCAAGAAGCGCTTCCGTTCGGCGAACCCCATCGGAATCTTTTCTGATTGGTCTCCGGGAACATCTTTATAAGCACCCGACACGAAGTACACATGTATGCAAACCGACTCTGCGAGTCGCCCTAGAATGCGGGCCTCTTCTTGATCTTGAGCGCTCAGCGGTGTTGAGCCGGCATTGCGAAACTTTTCCTCGAGTGGCCGCCAACGAGAAAGGATTGATCTAAGAATCTGCTCGAATAACCCAAACGAGCCGACCCTTATCGCGTCCTGCTCGCTGTTGCTAGGTTCAACCGGGCCTAGATTGAGCCAGTTCCTCACATCAAAGATGATTTGACCAGCTTCGCTGTCGTAGTGGGATGGGTCTTCTACGATCCGGCGAACAATCTCTGCACAGCGTCCCTCATGTCGCCAAAGATCGAGCCCTGTAAATATGGATGTACAACGCCGACGCACCTCGCTCGCACCGTCACCATCACGAATCCGATCGAAGATCGAGATCACGCAGTTAGTAACCCGCTCAGGATCATGCGCAGCCAAGCGGTGCAGGGCGCCGACCAACATTCCTTGTAATACTCCGCGACTCGCATCGTCCCTGCTCCGACTCTCAAGCAACTTCCACATCAGATCGTTTGCCGTGTGATACAAGGCGCTTAAATTAATCGCGACTTGGTATCGCACGGCCGGGACTTCGTCCCGAACAAGCCTCTCGATTGCTTCAAGGATCTCGTGGTCGGCAAAGGCTTCTTGTCTGGCGAGGCGAATAAGTCCGTGCGCAGCATCAATACGCGGCGCGGGGCTACCCCAACTCGGGTGTCTGTCGAATTGCGCGTCGTACTCCGGCTGAGCAGGCGGAGCAGGATGAACACCAGCTTCAAGCAGCAGCTGCCGGGCAAGTAGGCCCACATTGGAATCGCGCGATAGATCAGCTACTTCAGCGAGAGCGCGCGCCCCCTCAGCCAAGTATCCCCACGCCAGCGTGCGTTCACTCTCGGGTATTTTGTTTGACTCGGCGCTCCGCAACGCGTCATGCAACCGTTGTAGGTCCGGGAGGACTTGCTCAGCCTGTTCCAGCGGCGGTGCACTGTTGCGATACATTTCGCCGAACACTTTTGCCGATTCAGCCAACTGCAAGAGACGTCGGTTCTGTTCAGCATCTAGCGGAACACCCTGATCTCTCAAATAGTCTTCATCTGAGTAAACCCCGGTGACGATACTGGTCTTGAAGACGGGTTCGTTGGGTGGCGCAGGCTTCTCCTGCCGAATTCTTCTCGCTTCTTCCGTTACCAGGAAATTTGCATCTAAACAACCAAGCAGACGATTACGCGTATATTCAGGGTCGCTCCAATATGTATCATTAGCCTTGTTCGGGACGGACAGAATTGCTTCTTCAACTCGTTGTCGTTCGCCGCTACTCAAGCTCGCGAACATAACTGAAAGGTAGTCCCCGACGGCGCGAGACGTGTCGTAGTTCATCAGGATCGGCAGTGCCCAGCTTAGCGGCCGTAAGTCAAGAGCGAGCTTGGGCTTCTTAGTTGCACTAATCAACAGTCTTCTCCAAATAGCGGCGCTACGGTTTTCGGAGATCAGTAAGTCGAGAAGCCGGCTCTGCAATGCTATCTGGCCCTCGTTCCCCCACAGTTCTTCGACATAGTTTTGAAAGGCCTGCAACATGCGCACCGACTGGTCGTCGGCATGTGCAGTACCCTCATCCCAGATCTCACTGTAATCCGTGGCGACATAGGCGGGTTTGCCGTTGAAGTCGAAGGTCTCTTCCGGTCGATCTCCAAACCTTGACTCATAGTGGTCTGCTACATAGGTCTTCAGCGCGGTGAGCAACGTACGAGTTGCGTGAAGAGGCGCTCCCTGAAGAAATTCTTTGTACTTAGTGGAGAGCAACCAACGCGCCATATCGAACTCTTGGCGAGGCGTCGTCGTCAATCGAAGTATGCCGCTACCGAGGAGCGGCGTTGGCTGTTCTCGGTCGTCGTAGTTCGTAAAGGTGGCTGTGAAAATTTCTTCGACTAGCTCCGGTTCCAACGGGATGAGCCGGTCCACCTCATGGCCGAGGCGGAACAATTCCTCATAACCATACTTTGCTACGTGATCCGAATCGAGACAACGACGTAAGCCGACGCCTGAAGCTTCGGGATCGCTCTCGAACGTGCGACAGACAGCTTCGATTCCCCCACTGATAAGCATTGAATCATGGGCCTCTTGATCCAGAGCGAAGTGAAGAAGGCGCCGGGCGACAATTCCCGCACAGCGGCGCTGTTGATTGGTCATTCGGTCCGGGTGGCCGCAGATGCTTAGAAGTATCGGACGTGCCGAGTAAGCGATGTTTGTCCGCATCTCAGCGGTGGACGCTTCTAAGAGTTCAGCCCAGACAAGCTGCCCTTCTCCCGCCAACCCAGTCGGTGACTTGATTGCATGAACTAAGAGCGCGCCTGTAATGTGACGCATACACTTGTCCGCCGTTTCGCGCGTCGGCGGTTCTGCACTGAAGAGGGCTCGCGTGAAAGGTACAAAGTCATCAGCGCTTTTCGCTGATTCCACCGCTACAGTCGGCCCAATCAGTTTTCCGATTTCCGGTATCTGCTCTGAGTTGATGGTGCGGAAGACGGCGTCCCAAAAAATTTCCCTATCGCGTTGCCATTCGTATTGAAAATGCATGACTACGCTGGGGCGGATTGCAATGACTATATCGGTTTCGCGACCCAGAAGTTCAATGAGCGACTCGGTCGTTCCTCGGAGCAGCAGACGAGCGACGGCATAGTCAAAAAGAACGTGGTGAGCAAACGTCAATACGCTTCGATCGGGCGGAGCGTCCGCTGTCGGAGTCCACTCGGAGAGTATGTGGGCACTCAAGACGTCATCGAGCGCCCGACTTAGAGCTGCATCGGTTGCAATCTCTCTGCGATTCGCTCGTAGCGAACGTGAGGCAACCATCTTCTCTACGGCGCGAGCGAGAATTGCTTCGCGAGCGTTTCCCTGATGATCAGTCCGGATAACTCGCTCTCGCCAATATAGATCGAGCAAGCCTATTTGAGTCTCAATAGGTGTTAACATGCCAACGTCGAGGCCATTACCAAGAAGTTCACCAGCCAGTCGAACATTGAACGGAACGTACAGCAGTCTTCTTAAACTCTCAGTGCCATCAACAAAGAGCCTGCCAAGTTCAGGTGCCTGCAGCGCAATTTGCTTCCACTCCTCGATATCGTGATCTAAAAGCGGTACGCTCAAGTGACATAGTTGTGAGAATTCGGCTGAACGAAACTCGGTGGGAGGCCGTCCGGCGAACAGCTCTTGCAGGTTGGCGTTGTAGCGCAAATCGAATTGCCAAATCGACGCCACAATACGCCATTGGCCACATTCGCGCATTGTCGTCGCCAGAAGTTCGTATAGAGTTTGCGCTGAGCCCGCCGAGCGCGCAGCGTCTAGGGCGTCAACGATCAAAATTGGCCTTCGATCCGCTGGCCAGTTACAAAGGACGTCAGTAATCTCATGATCGAGGCCAAGTTCTTGACGAAGTTGACCTAGGCTGCCGGCCTCGATTCGGTCAACCGTAAGGAATACCACATCCCGATTTTCGGATATGAGATCGTGCGCGATATCGTGAAGCGCCCCAGACTTGCCCGCGCCGGGTTCACCTACTACGACGATTGAGTGTTGCTCGGCAGCGTTCCGAAGGGCGAAGCTCGAAGGTCTTTCGATCTTTACTAATCGATCTCCTATTGGAATCTCAGAGACTCGCTGCGCTCTTAGAGACTGAAGAATTGAAGCCGAGTTCGCCTGAAGGCGAGCAATGTCTGCACGATAGCTTCGCGGAGCTTTTAGCTTGATTCCTTTGCTTGTTAGCAATTTTTGCAGGGCAACTCGATCGGCCCCGCTGCGGCGAGAAGCATAGTCTGCGCACGCGAGCACTAAAGTGCTCCACGCTGAGTCCGCATCCACAGGATTTTCAAGCACGCTAGCCCGGAGGAGATTTTTCGCATCTCGCTCATCGCGTCCGTCTTCATCAACATCCAGAACTTGAACCCATAGAAATCTTAGGACCTGAAGCATTTGACCTTGTGAAGGCTCGGTCCCGACTATCTCCAACCAAGCTCGTCGCAATTGGCCTGTGAATGTGGTGAGAATCCCACGTTCGCCACCGTTGAACGCGATGTCGGCGATCCTTACTGAGGTCCGAGCATTGCGCAACCGAGTGAGAATCGTTGGCAGATGTTTGGTTGTTGAATCTGGACTGGCGGAACGTGTAACCAGCACGAATCGATCCGATTCCAAGGCGAGGGGGCGCTCCCACCGTTGTTCGCCGGGAATATCTTCCGAATAGGATAAGAACTGTCGAACAATTTGATTTGCCAGCGCGGCCAAAGGTGAGTCAGCTTTGGTACTAGGCTTGATTGTAGTCTTCACTTGCACGAAAGCATGACCGTCCCGCGAGGTTCCGATCAATAAATCATCAAGCGGTTGCTCTGTCTCGCAGCGCAGGAAGTCCAGAGTTGTGTCCGGATCCAAGCCCCAAGGCGGGGTCGCTTCTTGTTCAGCCAGGATGGACACGGCCATCCATGCCGCGACCCGGTTTTGGTAGTTCAGGCCAGCTTGAGCCGCAGCGCCTCCGGAGGCATTTGTTTTAGCTCTTGCCATCTCTATGTCGAGGTACGGATTTGATCGAGATCCGCGCTCGGAGTCGGCTCCTAGGTTCGAGAGAGAGCTTCTTTACAGCATGACTTCGCTGTCATTCTACAAAGATGAACATTGAAAGTGAATGAATGGGCTTCCGTTTCACGTGCCTTAATGTTCGCTGGCCGCACATTCGACGCTAAGTCTCTGATAGATATGGATCTCAAGAAACCAGAGCCGCGCGACTTCATCGAGGCGCGTCGCGACAAATGAATTCATTAGTTCAGCCATGTTCGAGTTCGTTGGTACGATATACTCTTGACCACGATTAAATCCACAGTGCTTGATCGATCAAAGTCCGTAGTTTGATTCACATCGATTCGATAAACTTGGAAAACCTTCCCCTAATCGATCTTAAGAAGCTGCGGGGCGCACGCAAGTCAAAGCTTCCTTCCTTTATCCCGCCCCAACTCGCTACCCTTGTAAAAGAACCTCCATCAGGCGATGAATGGCTCCATGAACTAAAGTTCGATGGCTACCGAACGCTCAGCCGCGTCGATCGCGGTCGCGTGACCGTCTGGAGCCGAAATGGAAAAGACCGGACAGAGAAGTTTCAGAATGTCGTCGAAGCGGTTAAGTCCCTAAAGGCAACAAGCGCAATGCTCGATGGCGAAATCGTGATCGTTGACGCGCAAGGACGCTCGAGTTTTCAGAAGCTACAACGCGCAATGGGCAAAGCCACGGTAAGTGGCTTTGCTTACGAGGTGTTCGATCTCATTTATCTCGACGGCTTCAGCCTCACTCAGACTCCACTCAAGCACCGAAAAGAACTCCAAAAGGATCTGGTGGGATCGAATTCGCACGGAGTCATCCGCTATAGCGAACACATCAACGGAAGCGGAGACGAGTTTTTCAAACACGCCTGTGAGTACGGAATTGAAGGAATCGTTTCGAAGCTCGCTAACTCACATTACGAATCAACGCGCAATCGAAAACGGCTGCAGGTCAAGTGTGCGAAGCAACAGGAGTTTGTCATTGCGGGCTACACGCCATTTGTCAAAAGGCCTGCCCGGATTCGGTTCGCTGGTCTTAGGTTTTTACGAGAAACGGAAGCTCGCCTACGAGGGAGGAGTTGGGACCGGCTTCACATTCAAACAGCGCAGTGCTTTGAAGAAGCAGCTCGATAGGCTTTCGCGTCAGACATCGCCGCTCGCAGTCGTACCGAAAGACCCAGGCCTGCGTGAAACGCATTGGACCGAGCCAAGGATGATTTCGCAGGTTGCATTTACCGAATGGACATCTGATGGATCGATCAGACATCCGTCATTCCAAGGATTGCGCGAGGATAAGATTCCGAAAGAGGTCGTGCGCGAAGAGCCGACATCCGGTTCTGGAAAATCGAAAACGAAACCGAAGCGATCATGCTGACAGCAGAGTTCTCAGTCGCTCTTTCAGGACGGCCTCCTTAGGTGTCCTCACGCCACGCTGCAACCACTCCCGAACCTTCGTAACCGTCAATGTGTGCTTTACCGAGCTGCGCACCTCAACTTCCAATTGCGTCATTCCGCCCGGCTCAAGCTCGTGCTTACGAAAGGCACAGAGGCCTAACACGGAGGCCTCATACAAACCTTCTGCCTCGACTTCGACTGAATGACGGATGCCGTCCAAATCTATGAATGGCACGATACAGGCCTCCATGAGGGCGGAGAATCGCATTTTCGGACATTTTCGCCAATCGGCGAGTTTATAGGGCGAAGAAACCCCGGCTCTTTCCTTCCATGTGGTTTGGCTCAAAGGTCTTGACTGGTAATTGGCGGACACATATAGTCGCGCTGTTTTGTAGGGCTAAACCGGCTAGCTCAAGGGTGGTGACATCACATGGCTTCTGCTCACTCTACTGTTCTACTTGTTTAGCGAAATTATTTCACAAATAAGGCTGCCGTCGGCCTAAGAGGTGTGATGAAGGCGAGAACCCTCTTGTTAGCTGCTTGCGCCGTCCCACTGACGGTTTGGTTTGCCAATGCGCAGGGTGTCGGCAAGAAGTCGGAAGGCTGTTATGTCAATGGCAATCCTGTTCCTTGTGAAGCCGGTAGCACCAGTTCCTCCTCTACTTCTGGACGCACCTCGAACTCAGGAAGCGGTCAGCCGACTGAAGCCGACGTCAATCAACACGCTTCTTACGTTCTGATTCAACAGGCGCTCAAAGCAATGCGCCGGAAAAACTACCTCTCGGCTATCAATCTCTTGTTGCAGGCTCCGATGGGAACGCCAAACGACTCGGCGGTCCGGTGGAATCTAGCAGCTGCTTGGGTGGAGTGGGGCCGTGAGGCATATGACAATCGGGATTGGACAACTGCTTTGCAGCGTTTTACTGAGGCTGCTAAATACAACGTAACTGAACCGTGGGTCACGGAGAATTTGAAGGCCGCGCAGGAACAATATGATTACTATGAACGGCTGCGCCAGAAGCTCCAAGCACGAGCGAGAACCGTCGACGAGATTCGCTCTGGTTTGCGTCAAATGGCATCAACCCAACCCGATACTCCGCCGGGTGCTGAGCTTCAATTTATCCAAAAAAGCAATGCCACATCCGAATTGAGATTGGGTGGCAGCGACGGTGCGCTGCAGCAGGCATATAGTGCCGAAGGTAATGGCAACCTGGCGGCAAGTCTGCAGCAGCCTTCGTTTAGTAAGAGCGGCATCAAACAATGGGACACTTCCGCAGACGAGAGATCCGGTAACGGGTTCATAAACGGGCAGTTGCGAAGCCAACAAAGCAATCGACAAATTCCGTTGGCGCTCAAAGCTAATCCTCAGGCGTGGGCGAAATATCAACAAATGCAGTCGTACCAACAGCAATTGGAAAAGGAGTATCGCGAACTTGACGAAAAATTGCACGCCATTCGTCAAATGCAATCCACCGGTCAAGCTGAAGCTGGCAAACTCGCGGTACAAGGTGCACAGATTAAGGACCAACTCACTGCCAAGAGCAGTCAGATTCAAAGCGCACTGATTGATATAAGTGATTTTACTTTATCTTTCGAAGGTGTGACGTCACATGACTCAAATACACCAGCTCAAGCCAAACCCACAAGAACGGGCCCACGCGAGCTTCGCCGCAAGCGCCCGCTCTAGAGTGACTTGGGTTTGTTTTGTCCTGACAGCAAGCGCTGCGCTATCCATTGGTCAAGCTCGTCCTTCCAGTGCACAACAGATAGACACGATCAAAATAGGCGATGATGCTGCTGCACGTGGTCTGTATTCGGCAGCTATTGATACGTATGATCGTGCCCTCTCAGTTTGCTCGACATCCGAGAGGAATAATATCTGCCCCCGTGTCTGGATCGCTCGCGCCGATGCATTGAGGAGGCGTGCGCTCCAGCACAAGCATATGGCACCGGCGTCCGTGGACACTGAAACGGATACTGATGCTCAAGATGACCTTGGGAGAGCCCTTGATAGTTGCGATCGTGCGTTTGCGTGCGCGCTCGGTCTGCCTGAACAATACGATTGGTATCCGGCCGCACTGGAGGAAAAGGCCGACTGCTTTGCAATTCTTGCGCGGTTGATTTCGAATGGGAATTTCCAAGCTGCTAAAGACTTACGGTCAAAAGCCTTGGAAATCTATGAACTTGCGATTCAAACAAGAGAAAAGTGCGCCGCCAACGGTATCTGTAAGTTCGAATCCGAAGCCGACCTAGCACTCGCCGACGGTAAGGCGCTCCTTCGTGGCGCTATGGCGTTGATGGACAAAGCTAGTCCCAGTAGCCTAGTTCTATCATCGGAAGCTCAACATGAATTCAACGCTGGCCTCGATTCAGTGACAAAACATGAGTTTAATGTGGCCGTTGCGCACTTTGAGAAGGCTCGCTTGCTGGAGCCGACCGACCCCAGCGTAAGGTTCAATCTCGCCCTAGCTGAATCCAAAATTCCTGGCCATGAGATACGAGCGATTGCTTGGTTCGAAAGCTATCTCGATGCTTATCCGTACGCAACAAACTCGGCGCAAGTGGAGCGGGAAATTCAGTTTCTTCACGAAAAGGCAAAAACGACGCGCGAGAGTCTGCTGAACTGGGCGCGTCAACTTGCCACCCGCGACGATCAACTAAAGGAAATCGATAATGCTGAAACTAGGGAGTCCTTTGGCGGCTTTTGGGATCCAGATCAATCCGTGAACGATAGTGAAATGAAGCTCCCAGATCAGAAAATATCAATCCTCGATTGGCAAAAAGAAGGGAGTTCCAGGTGGGAAAGCTTCCTTGAAAGCGGACAACTAAATAAACCGGCACTTGTGAACCTTTCGAATGTCGTTCAAGAAATCAATGCTCATCCTTCCAATTCGGACATGGTTTATCGTCTAACACAAGCAGCCAATGATATAGCATGGGCTCTCTGGTCATTGGAGATTCAAATGAACACAGCGAGCTTGATCGCAGTGAAACAAGGCGCTCTCGCTCTTGAAATATTGGGCGATGTCGACGGTGCATTGCGACACTATGAGCGGGCAGCCCATCTTGATCCACGAATGAGGGCCCAAATGGGTTCAGTTCTCACAAAGGCAGCGAAGACTTCATCTCAAAAGCAGCATTATGCTTTGGCTGCCGATGAGTTAACTCTCGCAATTCACTTCGAACCCAAGGAGGTTAATAAGCTGTCTTTGTTCTTCGACCGTGCGCGCGCAGAGTCGCAAATGCGCGAATACACGTTTGCGATTGAAGACTACAGCGAAACTCTTGAGAGGCTCCGCAATACTCCGAACTGGCAGGCGAGCGAGACGTTCCGGATCGGGTCATATTATAGAGGCGAGGCCTACTTTTACGTGGGGAAATACGAAGACGCAATTGCCGACTTCAACACCGTTATTGAAAAATCGGCCGACGAAAACTTGAACGCGTTCTACTATCGCGGCTTGGCTTATTATCTAAGCGCCCGCTACGACCTGGCCATCGTGGATCTGCAGAAAACCATGCGGTGGGAAGCTAAGATCTTTCTTCTGCTCGCAAAGACCCGGATTGGCATCTCCTTAGAGGTTTCAAAACAGATCCTTAGGCAAACTAAAGCGACAGGCCTTGGTCTTGGTGAAGATGATGATGTGGGGAGTGATGTTCTCGACATGTTCGCGAAAGATGTACCGAATGCTGCGCTCTTCGCGTCTATGAAGGAAAAGGCATTTCGCACCCGCGAGTGTAGAGTCTCCTTCTACTTGGGCGAGCTTGCTTGGTTGTACGATCAAAAGTATCTGGCAGAACTATTATTCCTTAATGAATTGCGGAACAATCAGTGTAGCAGTCGAGAAGAGTATGCTGCTGCGCGCATCGATCTTAAACGATTACTAGCAGAGCGAGCTGCGACGACGCAGCCGTAAGTCGTCCCGAATAGAAAATCATTGGAGCGCTTTTCCTTATAACTTAGGTCCAACCTTTGCTGATGGATCCATTCTGCCGATTTCTGTTACCAGGAGTTGTTGCCTATTCTCCAGTTCGCTGAGTTTCTCATTTACTTCGCGCCTCACTCTTTGTCGATCGGCGAATTGGCTCCGAAGGCGCGTAAACTGTCGGTCTTCTTCGATAATCATGACGTATATGGCACCCGCCTCCGTAAGAGGCTCGAGTAGCGACGCAGCAACCGACGAGCGTTCTACGATACCGGTACCGAATGAAATAGCCATTCTCCCCATCAGCACACTGAACTCGTAAAAAACATTGACGGTCTTGGGATCAATTCCGGGTTCGTTCAAGTGTGTCATTCTTTCTTGGAGCGCCTTTGCCGCTTCGAGCATACGGTTCAGCGACTCTATGTTGTCTTCTCTCCGATGGGCGACTTCGATGCGATCAATAGCTCCTATAACTTCTCTCAGAATCGCGCGGTTTCTTTCATCGACAAGTGCCATCAACTGCTGGAGCTTTGCTCTCTCAATGGGAACCTCCGTCCAGATTGCTTTTCGCTGAATAGCCTGGGCGTTTCTGATTTCGTCCGCGCTAACTACTGTAGCGAACTGCCCTAAACCAGCCGTCGCAAACAAGAATGCTTGCCAGTCAATTTCATTTCCCTGTTGGACCGTTTCTTCGTGCAAAATTTCCCACTCCTTTGCCGCCTCTTCATCACTTTTCTTCAGAATATCAAGCACCTTACGTAGACGTGCCATTCGTGCGCGCACAGCACTCAACTCTATCAAGTAAACTGCTGCCAGCTTTGGATTGAGCGCAAGGTTTGGCACTTGACAGGCCGTCTTGGCGGTCATCACCTCAGAGTTGAATTGCTGTGCCGCACTGCAATACTGCTTGATTTCATTTTCCAGCTGACGCTGCGCATTGTCGCAATCGGCCTTGTCTCGCTGGCTCCGAACAGCAGGACCGCAGCGGCTGTTGTGCCGGGCGACCTTGTCCTTCAGCGTATCTCTTCGTTGTACCAGTATCGTCCGAGCATCATCTAATAGCATCCGCTGAGTTCCAATGACACAAGCGGGAATTTCCGCGATCTCGCATTCCGACATTAACGATGACGACGACGCCAAGGCGAAAATGAACAGAATGAGGTTCTTGTGCAATGCAAAGTGCATGAAACTTCCTTTCCCGGGACCGAGCGACTCTTCAGGTTTCACCTCGCCTCAAATTCATTCGATTCTATTCCATTCCAGGTGAGAAAGCGTATTTAGATTTCCCCCTTCTGCGCTCTCATTCTGCCACGGGAGCCCAACCGCCAACTCTCCGCAAAGCCTCCGAGTCCTCCACTCCGTTCCGGCAGTGCCTGTGTCGGTTGGGCGCCCACCCGTGTCCGAACGTCGCTACGAAGGGGAAACCTGCATTTACCAGACCAAAACCACGCGCAGCGAAAGGAGCACCGAACCAATGCAACACCATTCCAAACCAGCGCCCGACGTTCCCAAGTGGTCAGCTCTGTTAGTTGAAGCAGTCAACAAGCCAGGCATGATCATGGAAGCTTATTCGGCTTTTCACGCCTATTCGATAGGAAATCAGATTCTCGCACTCGTGCAATGCCAAATGCGCGGGCTTGAACCCGGCCCGATCAATACCTTTCCCGATGGCAAGCATTAGGGCGCAGCGTCAAACGCGGCGAGCGAGCTTTGATTCTTTGCATGCCGATCACTCGCAAGTGTCGCGATGAGGAAGCAGAGAGCAACGGCGACGATGCAAACGGCGAACGCACTTTCACCAGCTTTATGCATAAGGCGCGATGGTTCGTCATTAGTCAAACGGTCGGCGACGAATTCACGCCGCCACGCTTGCCAGAGTGGGAAGCCGAGCGAGCGTTAGCCGCCCTCGACATTGAGCGGATCGCATTTACTGATACGGACGGGAACTGTCAGGGATACGCGCGGAAACGACAGATCGCGATCAATCCCGTCGCCCAACTTCCGCACAAGACGCTCTTCCACGAAGCGGCCCACGTAATTCTAGGCCACACCAGCGAAGCAGACTTTACCGACACGGAACGCACACCGAAGAACTTGCGCGAAGTCGAAGCGGAAGCAGTCGCGTTGCTTTGCTGCGAGGCCTTGAATCTTGAAGGCGCGAACTTTTGTCGAGGCTACATACAGAACTGGTTATGTCCCGCCATCGGCTACGACGCCGACGCCATTCCTGAAAAGAGCGCACAGAAAATCTTCCGCGCGGCTGATCAAATCCTCAGAGCCGGACGATTGCAGCCGAGCGACGAAACCACAACGCAAACCGAGCCTTAGACATTAATCGGAAACGGCAGCGCGTGCGCGTCATGCGCTACCGCGTCCGATTAGGACGAGAAGGGAGACGGTCAAATGAGCGACGACACTAACAAAGCATTCGACACATACGATCGGCAGATCGGCGCGTTGAAGGGACTGCCTGACGTGATCGAGGTCAAACCAAGTACGGTTCGCGTCTCGATTCCGCTGCTAGGTTTATCTCAGACATTCATTGTTCAGACGATCCGGCAGCGTGAAGTAGGCGATCACGTTTTCCTCGAAACCGTATCGCGAGACGACGCAATGCGTCTCGTATTGCCGCCGCAAGTGGCAGACGCAATCGCCCGTCAACGCGACGCGCTCACGACAAAGAGCCGCAGCAAGGCAGCAAAGGCGCTCGCCCAAGAAAGAAAGGAGCGCGGCGAGTTGCCCGCGTTTCTTAAGCGCAAGAAGGGCAAGTGAACAAGCAGCGAGCTAGGCAAGCGCAGCAACGCCCACCTAGCCCAGGCACCAACCATTCACCCGTCAAAGGAGAAGAATCGATGCGACGAAACCATAACACGAACTACCGACCGACCGTCACGCGCTTTGCGCTAGGTCAAACCTTCATCACGCCCGGAGCCGAAGAAGCACTCATGATCGCGGGACAGACAGCGATTGAGTTCTTACGTCGTCACATGTCTTGCGATTGGGGCGAGCTTTCGGATGACGACGTTCAGGAGAACGAGCTTTCGCTAAAGAAAGGCTTCCGACTTCTGAGCAACTACCGCACAGGCAAGGGACAACAGCTTTGGATTATCACCGAGGCAGACCGTAGCGCGACCACAGTCTTGCTTCCGGCTGAGTATTGAAATGAACAGAACGAAAGGAGAAGGAGCGACGCGGGTGTTACCACCACCCGCGCCGCTTACACCGTGACCCACACCATCTTCAAGGAGCGAATCAGATGCCAGATCAGAGTACAGGTGTTTGCGCGGCCAGAACAAACGCGCTTGTCTGCAATATCCACGAACTCGTTACCGAGTTAGAAGAAAGAATCGAGGACGGAGAACCCTTCGACAATCCCAAGCTAACGAGAACCGCTGAGCGAGTGTTCGGCGGCACCAGAGCGCAAGGCAGATACACGCCGCGTGATGCTTACGACGCCGTAGAGATTGCCGTCAATAACTACCTATTAGAGAAACACGCCAAGGCGTTAATGCAAATGGACGTGCCCGAAGCCCTTGGTTCTGTTTTGCGTCCGTTGATGCGGCGACTACCGCGACAGACGGATCGCACTTTAGAACAGAACGAGCTACAGCAATTCTCGACGCCGCCAACGCTTGCTTACCTTGCGGCGCGACTACTCGATCCAAAGCCGAGCGACATAGTTCTAGAACCATCAGCCGGAACCGGAAGCCTTGCGATCTGGCCTCACGCAATCGGCGCGAAGGTTATCTGTAACGAGACAAGCTTGCGGCGGTTTTCATTGCTTCGCTGCGTTCTCAACTTTGACGCGCTACCACTGGACGCAGAGTTCATCGACGATCTCTTACCCTCTGAGATTCAACCAACCGCTGTCTTGATGAATCCGCCGTTTAGCTCCACTAACGGCAGAGTCAAAAGCACAAATCCAATTTACGGAGCGCGACACGTAGCCAGCGCTTTGCGACGATTGAAAGACGGTGGACGCCTGGTCGCGATTGTCAGCGAAGCGATGAGCTTTCACCATCCGAGCTTTAGCGAATGGTGGCAACGGATCGCTTGTCTCTGCAATATCCGCGCAAACCTCACTCTGGACGGCAAAGAGTATGCGAAGTACGGAGCCGCGCCCGACGTTCAAATCATCGTCATTGATAAGACCGGAGCAACGCCCGGAGCGACTTGGCAGGAACAACTAAACAACATCAGTTGGTGCAGTGCCGCGACCCTTGAGGAAGCCTGGGAAGCCCTTAAGCACCTAGTTGAGCCAACGCCGAGCGATGAGCCAGACGACGACCGCGAGGAACCCAGTGGCAATCTATTCGTCCCCTATGTTTCGGCGAAACTTACAGGCGGCAGACCGCATCCGGCCGTAATCGTTGAATCGGCATCGATGGCGGCAGTCACGCCACCCGATATCACTTACAGGCCGCACCTCGCGCAGGAGATTGTTAGCGAAGGCCTACTGTCTGACATTCAGCTTGAGCGCGTTATCTATGCCGGACAA
>Ga0070694_100000010_pt1 | contig 91948 bp, 82 predicted proteins | sample KBSK1251metaG_FD_65470 | JGI IMG/M metagenome (GOLD analysis project Ga0070694, IMG submission 65470) | Corn, switchgrass and miscanthus rhizosphere microbial communities from Kellogg Biological Station, Michigan, USA - KBS K1-25-1 metaG | ecosystem: Host-associated > Plants > Roots >...
GGTGCAGCAGCTGCCAAGGGTGGGGTTGTTCGCCCATTAAAGGGGATCGTGAGATGGGTTTAGACCGTCGCGAGACAGGTTTGTTGCTAACTTCTACTCCCGTTCGATACCTGAACGGATGGGGGCCTTAGTACGAGAGGAACGGGCTCTCCGAGCCACTAGTTGACGGGTTGTCTGACAAGGCAAGGCCCGGCGGCCACGCTCGAACGGATAAATGCTGAAAGCATCTAAGCATGAAACCGGCCGTAAGACGAGGTATCGTCATGTTAGGACTCCGCTAAACGAGCGGTTTGATAGGAACGGGGTGTACGCGCCAAGCTTCGGCGAGGCGTTCAGCCCGCGTTTACTAATCGTCCGAACTAATGTATGCCTACTACGCCATCCAAAAGTCTCGTTTGTGCACACAATCATGCGAAAACCGATCACGCCCTGATGCGGGCGTGGTCGGTCTCTCCTAGTCACGGTCCCGCAAGGGATCTGACAATGGTACTTGGACGGTCATAGGGGAGGGGAAACGCCCGGTCTCATTCCGAACCCGGAAGCTAAGCCCTCCCGCGTTGCCGCTGGTACTGGGGTGCGCGAGCCCCCGGGAAGACGGTATAGCTGTCCAGGTACTCTCTCTCCTTTCCCCGCCGATTCATGGCGGGGTTGACAATTCCTTAGCGGTAGCGCCGCCGAGTCAAGGTTTTCATCGCCGAGGCGATGCATCGGCATGGCCGACAGTCAGGCGCCGTCTCCCGTCGTGACCACGGCATTCGAGGTGCCCGGCCGACAAATCGATGCCGTCCTGGGCGTCGCCTTCGGAATCACGGTCCGGACGGGCGACATCGGCTCGAAGTTCGCGGCCGGACTTCGAGGGTGGACGGGCGGAGAGATTCCAGAATTCACGCAAATCGCGCGCGCCGTGCGCGTGGAAGCGCTGAGCCGACTTGTCGTCGAGGCTCGCCAGATGGGCGCAGACGCCGTCATCGGGATGCGGTTCGATTCGAGCGAGCTGGGCCCAGGAAACACCGAGGTCTTTGCCTACGGGACCGCCGTCACGTTGGCACCCATGGCGAAGCGGGGCCGTTGAGGCCTACTTCTTGCCGCCGCTCATCGTCCACGTATTGAGCGTGAGCGGCTCGTTGCACCACTTGCACTTGGCGTTCTTGGGATCCTTGGGCACGGGTTGGAAGCCGTGCTTGCGGCACATCCACTCGCTCGTCTCGACGCCAACCTTACCGTCGACCGCCGCTCCGACACCGGCCTTCTTCGCCATATGGACCCTCGACGTCGCCCATCCATGCTCGGCTTCTTAGGCCTTCGGTTCGCGACGGAGCCCGCGCTAGGCCTTCGAGGGGCGACCAGAAATTTCGGTCGCGCTTTTCTTACTTCCTGCTAGATGGGATGAGATAGAGCGCGACGTCTAGAACCGCTGCGGGCGGTGCTGCTCGTAGTGCTCGCGGCAGTACACGGGGCGGCCCTCTGTGGGCTTGAAGGGGACCTGGATCTCCTTCCCGCAGTCCGAGCACTTTGCCGGAAACATTTCGCGTGGTCCACCGAAGCCGCGGCCGCCTCCGCCGCCGCCACCTCCGGGTCCTCGCCTGGGTTCAAAACCCATAGACTTGGCTGAGCGGCTTGTAGTACATAGACCTGCCGAGGCGCCCGGGATGCCATCAGGTGACGGCGAAGCCTAGAAAACGCCGCCTTGGCTTGCGTCGAGCGTGGTCGACCACGAAGACACCGCCGTGTACATGGATGGACGATACATCCACTGGTCCGAGGCCAAGATCCACGTCTCCACCCACGCCTTCCTCTACGGCACCGCGGTCTTCGAGGGCGTGCGCGCCTACTGGAGCGAGAAGCAGAAGCGCCTCAACGTGTGGTGCCTGAGGGAGCACTGCGACCGGCTCGAGCGCAACGCGCGCATGATGGGCTTCGACGGCGCGCCCACGACGGACGAACTCCAGAAGATCATCCCTACCCTACTCGAGAAGAACGGCTTCGAGCAGGACGTCTACATCCGCCCCGTCGTCTACCTGGGCGAGGGCACCGTCCGCGTGCGCCCCACCGCGCAGAAGGTCAAGACGCTCATCTTCGCCTTCGTCCTCAAGAAGTACTTCGAGAAGGAGGGCCTGCGATGCATGGTCTCGAGTTGGACGCGGCCGCCCTCCTCGGTCCTGCCGCCCATGGGCAAGGTCAACGGCGCGTACGCCAACAGTTTCCTCGCGAGCGTCGAGGCCCAGCGCGCGGGCTACGACGAGTCCATCATGCTCAACCAGCAGGGCCTCGTGAGCGAGGGTCCGGCGGAGAACTTCATGATGGTCCGCAAGGGCACGCTCGTCACGCCTCCCTTGAGCGCGGACATCCTGGACGGCGTCACGCGCGAGTTCCTCTTCACCCTCGCGCGCGACCTCAAGATCCCCGTCTTGGAGCGCAGCATCCCGCGCGTCGAGCTCTACGCCGCGGACGAGATGTTCTTCTGCGGCACGGGCGTCGAGATCGAGCCCATCGTCGAGATCGAGGGCCGCAAGATCGGCGACGGTCGCCCGGGCCCCATCACGAAGAAGCTCCAGGACGCCTTCAACAGGGCCGTGCGCGGCGAGATCGCGTCGTACCGGGACCGCCTCACGGCCGTGGGTCCGACGAACGGTCGAAAGAAGACGAAGGCCACCGTGACGGCCTAGTCGCCGCCCGGGTGGTCGGCGTAGAGGTTCTCGCGCCACTGGCGCCACGCCGCTTCGCAATTGGTGTTGGCGCGCAGGTGGTCGTAGTAGCCCTCTCCCGGGTCGCGCACACTGCGACCGCAGAACATGCAAACTTGGCTCTTCGATTCGGCGATTAACATGTTGCCACCAGTCAACGTATTCGTGTCGGTAGCTTAAGGATTCACGGGCAAGGACTCATGAACGCTCGGTTTCCGGGTGGTGGCCGTGTGTGCCTGAGCCAAACGTTATCAGCGTCCCGGACCATGGAAGCCGCGTGGAGCGCTTCCTGAACCTCGCGAACCGCGACGAGGTGCTCGAGCGCGTCCTTGAGGAGTGGCTCCTGCGGGAGCTTCGGGACGAGATCGTGAGCCGCCTCACGTGGAAGACGCCCACGCTCACGCCCGCGGCGGCGCGCCTGCGCGTGCGCGCGGACCGCGACAAGCCCATCGAGGTCTACTTCCTGAGTCCAGTCGGCATCGGTGGCAAGTTCTTCTACGACCACCCGGTGGGCGAGACCCTCTACAGCGCGGAGTGCGACGTCGTCATCGAGTACGAGGAGAGCTCGGTCAAGTCGCGCCTCGCGGCGCAACGATTGTATTGGGTGGGCTCGGGCGATCCCAAGGGGTACCGCATCAGCGAGGGCTTCGACGAACTCTTGGCCGCGGTGCACAAGAAGTTGAAGGACCGCGCCTAGGAGACGCGGATCATGCTCTTCGTGCTGAAGCGCCGCGAGCACTCGAGGCAGACGTAGTAGCCGGGCCACCGCAACTTGTAGAACTTCTGCCGCAGGACCTCGTCGGGCGCGTCTTCGGGGCCCTTGTTGTGGCAGTGGGGGCACTCGAGCATTCGGCGGCTCGGGGCACGGGCGCTTGGGATAAAAACGTCACTCATCGCAGGCGCGTGAGGCCCTGCTGGATCTGGTCGCTGAGGAACCGGCCGGCCTCGGTGGCCGGGACATCCTGAAGGGCCTCCAAGGCGCGGGCGCTGTACATGCGCGCGAGGCGCCGCACGCGTTCGTCGCCACCGACCTGGCTCATGCGTTCGAGCACGACGTCGAGTTCGCGCGCCATGCCCGAGGGGATCCGGACCGCGGCGGGCTTGCCCCGCAGGTCCGCCTCGAGCGTCGTGAGGACGGCCGCGTTGGGCACGCCGCGAGAGAGGTCCCACTTGGTGGGCTTGCCTGTGATCTCCGTGACGCCTTCGACGTCGAGGAGGTCGTCGACGAGTTGGAACGCGATGCCGGCGTGGAAGCCGAACTCGGCGAAGGCCTCGACGCTGGCGCCGTCGGGGCGCGCCACGCGCGCGCCGCACTCCGTGGCCGCCTGCAGCAGGCTGGCGGTCTTCTTCGCGATGACGAGGAAGTACTCCTCGAGGGTCGCGACGCCCGAGCGCGTGAGCTCCATCTCGGTGGCCTCGCCCTCTGCGAGGAGGCGCGCGGCCTCGAGGAGCGACCGTTGGACCTCTTCATCCAGTTGGGGCAGCGCGCGGAAGCCGGCGGAGAGGAGGTGGTCGCCGATGAGGATGGCCCGGCTCGTCCCGTACTGCCGGTGGGCGGAGGGGATCCCGCGGCGCGCGTCCGCGTCGTCGATGATGTCGTCGTGGACGAGGGTCGCCGTGTGCAGGAGTTCGAGCATGGCCGCCACGTCGAGCACGTCCGAGTGGAAGGGGCGGCCCCCGTTGGCGAGGTAGGCCAGGAGGCAGACGGAGGGGCGGAAGCGTTTGCCCCCGGCTTGGAGGACGCGGTGGGAGCCTTCCTGGAGGAACGAGACGGGGCTGCTCGTCCATTCGAGGAGGCGGTCTTCGACGAGGGCCAGCCCCAATCGTAGGGTGGCGTCGAGGCCGGGTTCGAGTTGCGGCGTGGTCTTGGCGTCGATCATGGCAGGTGGGGGATCGCGTAGCCGACGGCGAAGAGGACGGCCGTCATGAGGTGGAGCCGCACGGCGAAGGCGTTCGTGGGCACGAGGCGGTAGGGGTAGCGGTAGTTGCGGGCCAGGAGCACGGTGGCCCTCACCGCAAGCGGGAGCGTGGCCAGGCCGAGGAGGCTCCACGCGGGGAACGCGTAGCGCGCGTACGCAGGCACGCCGGCGAGGGCGACGCCGCCGAGGATCAAGAGGTACGTGAGGCCCTGCAGGAGGACGTAGACGACGATGGCGGGCTGTTCGGGAAGTCGCACGATGAGCGTGCGCTTTCCGAGCCGCGCGTCGCCGGCGCGGTCGGGCAGTTCATGCAGGTAGAGGACGAGGGCGATGAGGAAGGCGAGCGGGACGCTGGCCAAGAGCGCTTCGAGGCTCCAGGCATGTCGTTGCACGAAGTACGTGCCGAGGACGATGAGGGGGCCGAAACCGACAGCGACGGCGAGTTCGCCCAGGCCGCGGTAGGCCAGGCGCACAGGGGGCGCCGTGTAGAGGACGCCCAGGAGCAGGCCGGCGATGCCGAGCCAGAGGACCTCGATGCCGGAGCGTGCCACGAGGACGAGACCGACGACGGATCCGAGCGCGTAGTAGGCGAGCGCCGAGGCGCGCAACCACGCGAGAGGAGCCTCACGCGCGCTCCGGGACAGGCCGTCCGCGTCGCCGGCGCGACGGTCGTAGTAGTCGTTGAGCGCGTTCGAGCCGACCTGGAAGGCGAGGACGCCCACGAGCGTGAGCAGGCCGCCGGCAAGGTCCAGCGGTGCATCCTGCGCCGCGACGGCCAATGCGACGAAGACGGGCACGATCGTCGCGACGAGGAAGGGGAACCGGACGGCCGAAGCGGCGACGTCCCACGCGCGCACACGGGTGGTGCCGGCGCCCGCCCTCCATTGCACGAGGAGGTCCCGTTCGGCCACGGGTCGCGCGGAGGCCTCGACGCCGCAGAGTTCGACCCATCCCTGCGCGAGGCCTTGGTGGAAGGCCGCGGGCAGTGCGTCGTCGAAGCGCAGAAGGACTTCGCCGTCGGTCGAGCGAAGGAGGCGTGGAGCCGGCTCGGCGACGAGGCCCGGGTAGACCTCTCGGGCGACGAGTTCGACGAGGCGCCCAGGATGATGTCGGAACTGGTCGACGACGGCCTCGTAGTAGGCGCCCCAGGCGCGGGCGACGCGGTGGCCCAGTTCGTGCAGGATCTCGTCGTCGGCGGTGGCGTGCAGGTTCGCAAGGAGCCGGTCGATGCGGGGTCTTGATTCGTTTCCGCCCGATCGTTCCAGCAAGGCCGCCCACTCGGCGGGCCCGAGGCGGGACGACAATTCGTCCTCGAGGACCCGCCACGTCCACTCCCGCATCGGCGCGGTCGAGGATGCCACAATCCGGCCTATACCGGGGGGTCCTTAAGGGTTGTCGTGCGGGAGGAAAAAGCGTGGGGGGCGAGATTCGAACTCGCGAGGTGATAACACCACGGGCTGTCTGCGCCGCGACGGCGTAGCAGGCCCGCGCCTTACCAGGCTGGGCTACCCCCACAGGGTGAGGATTCGCGCCAAAGTCGGGCACGCCCTTTAAGGATTTGGGCCTCGCGCGAAGCGTCTACGCGTTTCGCACGGCGTGGACGAGGTCGACGACGCGGCGCGTCGGCGCCACGTCATGCACGCGGACGATGGACGCCCCGTTCCACACGGCGACGGCCGCCGCGGCCAGACTTCCTTCGAGCCGTTGGTCGACCGATAGGCTGAGGGCGTTGCCGACGAAGGACTTGCGACTGGCGCCCACGAGCACGGGATACCCCGTCGTCGTCAACGCGTCCAGGCGACGCAAGAGGACGAGGTTGTCCTCGACGCCCGCTCCGGTGCGTTTGCCGAACCCGAGTCCCGGGTCCAACGCGATGGCGTCCCGCGCGATTCCCGCCTCCTCGGCGTGGCGGGCCCGTTCGACGAGGTACTCGCGGACCTGGGCCACGACGTCCTCGTAGTGCGGCCTGCGTTGCATCGTGGCGGGGTCGCCCTGCATGTGCATGAGCACGAGTCCCGCGGACGCTTCGCGCACGATGTCCGCCATGCGGGGGTCGCCTAGGGCAGAGACGTCGTTGACGATGCTCGCGCCCGCCTTGAGCGCCTCCTGCGCGACCTCGGCTTTCCGCGTGTCGACGCCGATCGGCACGCGCGATTGCTCGGCGAGTGCCCGTACGATGGGGACCACGCGTCGGGCCTCTTCGCTTGCGGGCACGGCTGCGGCGCCCGGTCGTGTCGATTCGCCACCCACGTCGATGACGTCGGCGCCCTCGCGTTCCATGTCCCGCGCACGTTCGAGCGCGACTTCGACGCCCGCGAAACGGCCGCCATCGCTGAAACTGTCGGGCGTGACGTTGAGGATGCCCATCACGAGCGGTTTCCCGTCGACGGCCAGTGAACGGTCACGCAGCCGCCACGAACGGGTCATTGCGTCACCGGAACGTCGATGTCGGGGTCCCGTTCGAGTCGCAGGATCTGGGCGCGTGCCTCGCCCACGAGGAAGAGGCTGCCCGTGACGAGGCGCAGTTTCTCGCTTCCGCCTTGGAAGAGGGCGCGCATCGCCTCGTGCGGGTTGGCGACGATGGTGTGTGGCGGCGCGTCCGAGGGCAGGAGGCTCGCCAGCTCGTTCGCCGACAGTGATCGCGACGTCGGCGCCTCCGTGAGGATCATGCGCTTCGTGTACGGGGCGAGGATCCGCAGCATCTTCTGGGCCGACTTGTCGCGCAGGATGGCCACGCACACGGCGACGTCGCCGTCGGGCGCGTGCCGGCTCAAGAAACCGGTCAAGGTCTCGAACGCGGGCGCGTTGTGCGCGCCGTCGAGGAGGGTCAAGGGTTCGCGGTCCACGATTTCGAGCCGCCCGGGCCATTGGGCCTTCGCGACACCCTGCCGTGTGGCCTCGGGCGGTACGGGAATCGTCCTCTGCGCCTCGAGGGCGGCCAGAGCCAGGCACGCGTTCTCGGCCTGGTGCTCGCCCAAGAGCCGCGTCTCGTAGTCGAGTTTCTCACCTTGGTACGTGAACCGGAATCGCGTCGCTTCGAGGGTGCTCTCGACGGGCTCGGGCGGTCGCACGACCTTGAGTGAGGTGCGGCGTTTGTTGGCCTCCTTGGCGACGACGTCCAAGGCTTCGCGCCGCGCCCCCGTGACGGCGGGCACGCCTTCGCGCAGGATGCCCGCCTTCTCGGCCGCGATGGCCTGGATGCTCGTGCCGAGGCGGTCCGTATGGTCGAGGCCCACGTTCGTGATGACGCTCACGAGGGGCTGACAAAGGTTCGTCGCGTCGAGTCGACCGCCGAGGCCGACTTCGACGACGGCGGTCTCGATCTTTGCGCGTCGGAAGTGTTCGAAGGCGAGGGCGGTCACGCATTCGAAGTACGTGGGAGTGGTGCGTCGCGCGTCCAGGTCGTCGACGATGGGGCGAAGGCGTTCGACGCCCGCGGCCACGTGCTCCGGGGCGATCATCTCTCCGCCGATGCGGATGCGTTCGCGGAACGTGACGAGGTGCGGGCTCGTATAGAGGCCCACGCGGTGGCCGGCGGCCCGCAGGGACGATTCGAGGAACGCGCAGACGGAGCCCTTGCCGTTCGTGCCTGTGACGTGGAAGGCCCGGAACGATTTCTCCGGGTGGTCGAGGCGTTCGAGCAGGAGTCCCATGGTCTCGAGGCCGAGCTTGATGCCGTAGCGTTGTCGGCGGTAGAGCCAGGCGAGGGCGTCGCGGTAGTCCATGAGGTGCCTCAGTAGCCGTCCCCGTAGAGGACTCCGGGGAGGGTGGGAAACTTCTGGGTCCAGGACGCGTCGGGGTCGAGGAGGACGCGTCGGTCTTCGACGCGGACGCGGCCCTGTTCGATGAGGTGGATTGTGCGGGGAAGGATTTGGTGCTCGGCCTGGAGGATGCGGCGCGACAATCCTTCCTCCGTCTCGCCGCGTTCGATCGTGAGGGCGGCCTGGAGGATGATGGGGCCGTGGTCGGTCTTCTCGTCCACGAAGTGCGTCGTGCAGCCGGTGATGCGGGCACCCCATTCGAGGGCCTGTCGTTGGGCGTGCAACCCGGGGAAGGCGGGAAGGAGCGCGGGGTGGATGTTCACGATGCGATTGGGGTATTGGGCGACGAACGGGCCGCTCACGAGGCGCATGTAACCGGCGAGGACGACGAGGTCGACGCGGTAGTGCCGCAGGACCTTCGCGACCTGTTCCTCGTGCTTGCGTCGGCGCTCCGCGGGTTTCAAGCCTGCATCGGGGACGAGGGCTTCGGCCGGAATGTTCGCCTTGCGCGCCCGCTCGACGGCCTTCGCGTCCGCGTTGTCGGACACGACGACGGCCACGCGGCTCTGGATGCGCCCTTCGTTGGAGGCGTCGAGGATGGATTGCAGGTCGCTTCCTCGACCCGAGGCGAGCACGGCCAAGCGCAGGGACGCCATCGTGTTGCTCCTAGTGGCGGAAGCTCCGGTGGCCGCTGAAGACCATCGCGATGCCCTTCTCGTCCGCGGCCGCGATCACGTCCTCGTCGCGGATGCTTCCTCCCGGTTGGACGATGGCGACGACGCCGTTCTCGGCCGCCACGTCAATCGCGTCCCGGAAGGGGAAGAACGCCTCGCTGGCCATGACGCTGCCGCGGATGTTCTCCTTGCCCTTGTGGCATGCGATCCAACTCGCGTCGACGCGCGCCGTCTGGCCGCCGCCGATGCCCACCGTGCGCGTCCCCTTGGCGAAGACGACGGCGTTGGACTTCACGTGCTTGACGCAGCGCGCGGCGAACCACATCGTGTGGAGTTGGTCCTTCGTGGGCTTCTTCTTCGTGACGGTCTTCCACGATTTGGGGTCGAACGGCTTGACGTCCCGGTCCTGCAGCAGCATGCCGCCCGTGATGCTCGTGAGCGTCCACCCCTCCGCCGCCTTCGCGCGGTCGAGTCCGGGGACCTCGAGCAGGCGCAGGTTCTTCTTGGCCTTGAGTACGTCAAGGGCCTTGGGTTCGAAGGCGGGCGCGATGACAAGCTCAAGGAACACCTTCGTGAGTTCCTCAGCGAGCTTGGGCCCGACCGCGCGGTTGGCAGCGACGACGCCCCCGAAAGGCGAGTACGTGTCCGTCGCGTACGCCTCCGCCCACGCCTGCTCGAGCGTCTTCGCGGAGGCGATGCCGGAGGGCGTCACGTGCTTGACGATGACGACGGTGGGCTCGTCGAATTCCTTGAGGGCCTCGGTCACGGCATCCATGTCGAGGATGTTGTTGTAACTGAGCGGTTTGCCGTGCAGTTGCTTGAACGTGGCCGCGCCGGGCTCGCGGCCGAAGATGCCGAGGGGGTCGTTGTAGAACGCGGCCTGCTGGTGGTGGTTCTCGCCGTAGCGCAGGACCTCGCGCCGGTGGAAGGGGATGACGAGGTCCCATGGGAACTTCTCCTTGAGGAGCTCCGCCTGGAAGTAGTGGGCGACGAACGCGTCGTAGCGCGCGGTGTGGGAGAACGCCTTCGAGGCGAGCGTGACGCGCGTGGAGGGAGCGACCTTCCCTTTGGCCAGCTCTGCCAGGACGATGGGGTAGTCGTCGGGGTCCACGATGACGACGACGTCGGCGTGGTTCTTCGCGGCCGCGCGCACCAGCGTCGGGCCCCCGATGTCGACGAGGTCCATGGCCTCCTCGACCTTGAGGCTCTTCTTGCCGGATTCTTCGGCGAAGGGATACAGGTTGACGGCGACGACATCGATCGGTTGGATATCGTGTTCGCCGAGCGTCGACATGTGCGCCTTCTTCGAGCGCATGGCGAGGATTCCGCCGTGGATCTTGGGATGCAGCGTCTTGACGCGGCCGTCGAGGATTTCGGGAAAACCGGTGACGCTCGAGACGTCGGTGACGCCGAGGCCCGCCGCCCGGAGTTCCTTGGCGGTTCCACCGGTGGAAACGAGCTCAAAACCCAGCTTCAATAGGCCTCGCGCGAAGTCGACGAGGCCCCGTTTGTCGCTGACCGACAGGAGGGCTCGGCGCTTTGGCACTATGATTACCCAGGCTCCATGCCCGGGTTCTAGATAATCGTTGCCGGGCAACGAATCGCAGCGCGCAAGTCTGACATGGAATCCTTCAACGCGACATGGCTTCGGCGAGCACTTTATAGCCGGCCGGGTCTACATCAAGCCGTTCGATGGTTCTCGACAACCTCGGCGAATCCCTGCGCGGCGCCCTCAAGAAGATCGCCAACGCGGGCTTCGTGGACCCGGCGCTCATCAAGGACGTCACGCGCGATATCCAGCGCGCGCTCATCCAATCGGACGTCAACGTCAAACTCGTCCTCGAACTGAGCAAGCGCATCGAGAAGCGCGCCCTCGAGGAGAAGCCGGCCGCCGGCGCCTCGAACCGCGAGCACGTCATCCGCATCGTCCACGACGAGCTCGTGCGGCTCCTGGGTCCCCAACGCGAGGTCCAACTCAAGAAACAGACCATCATGATGGTCGGCCTCTACGGTCAAGGCAAGACGACCACGACGGGCAAGCTGGCGAAGTACTTCACGACGAAGGGCCTCAAGGTGGCCCTCATCGCGGCCGACGTCCACCGCCCCGCGGCGATGGACCAACTCGAGCAACTCGCCAAGCAGGTGAACGTACCGGTCCACATCGAGCGCGGCGAGAAGGACGCGGTCAAAATCGTCCGCAACGGCCTGGCCGAGTTCCGGCCCCGCTACGACATCATCATCGTCGACACGGCCGGGCGGCACAAGCTGGACGACGACCTCATCGAGGAGATGAAGGAGATCTTCAAGGCCGCCCAACCCGACGAGAAGTTCCTCGTCATCGACGCCGCCGTCGGCCAACAGGGCGGGCCCCAGGCGAAGGCGTTCCACGACGCCGTCCAGGTGACGGGCGTCATCGTCACCAAGCTGGACGGCACGGCCAAGGGCGGCGGCGCCATGTCCGCCGTCGCCGCCACGCAGGCGCCCATCGTCTTCATCGGCACGGGTGAGCACCTCGACGAGATGGAGAAGTTCGACGCGACTCGCTTCATCAGCCGCCTCCTCGGCATGGGCGACCTCCAGAGCCTCCTCGAGAAGGCGCAGGAGGCGGTCGAGGGCGAGGAAGGCGACGCGGAGGCGATGGCCCGCAAGATCATGACGGGCAAGTTCACGCTCAACGACATGTACGCCCAGATGGAGATGCTGGGCAAGATGGGCCCGCTCAAGAAGGTCCTCGGGATGCTGCCGGGCGGCATGGGCGCGAAGATGAAGGACGCGGACATCGAGAAGCAGCAGGTGCAGCTCAAGCGGTTCCGCGTCATGATGGACTCGATGACGGAGGAGGAGCTCGAGAACCCGGGCCTCATCAAGTCGAGCCGCATCAACCGCATCGCCCGCGGCGCCGGCGTCGAACCGAAGGACGTCAAGGAACTCATCAACTACTACAACAAGTCCAAGGCGATGATGAAGCAGTTCGCCGGCAACCGCCGCATGCAGAAGAAGCTCATGCAGCAGTTGGACTTCGGCGGCGGCGGGTTCCCCGGCGGGTAGGCTTCTTCCCACGGACCGGCTTCGACTTCGTCGCCTCCCATTTCTTGAACTTGGTGATGTCGGTCTGGGCCGAGTTGATGACGAAGGCGATGACGCTCGCGTCGTCGAGGAGCCCGAGGACGCCGAGCCAGTCGGGGATGAGGTCGAACGGGTTCACGAAGTAGAGGAGGGCGGCGATGGCGAAGAGCACGGTCTTCACCGGAAAGTCCCGGTACTCGCCCTTGACGTAGGCGGCGACCATACGGCGCAGCAGCGACACCTGGTCCCAGAACTGCTTGGGCGCCTTCTTGGCCGCCTCCTTCGCCTTGACCTTGACGCGTTCCAAGAGGCGCCGCGCGGCCTCCGGGTCGGTCAGGACGTGGCGGGCCCGATCGACCGGCAAGGGCGGGGGCGCCGCTTCGCGCTTCCTTCGTGGCACGGGTCAAAATGTGGTGGCCCCGAGTATTAACCCGTCGAGATGGGGCGCAAACCTCAATGCGCGGCGGCGGGTGCACCTCTCGATGCGCAGGTTCGTCATCCTCGGCCACACGCAGCCGCCGCGGGGTCCAATCCCTCTCCAGGACGCACCGGGCGCCGGCGGTCGATGGGATCTGTTGGCGCGTTGCGTCACGTCGGGACTCCTCCTGAGCCATGGCATCCGCGAAGACACGGAAGTCTGGCTGGTCCTGCTGCAAGGGCCCCGCGTGGTGCGCGCCTCCGGCCGGACGATCAAACGGTTGAACCCGGACGAGCGGAGCACCCTGGCCCTCCTCTCGAAGGCATTGGAGGCCCAGGACGTGGGCTCGCACGAGTCGGAACCCTTGCCCGGCCTGGCGACGAGCCAGCGGAGTCTGGAATCCGTCCTGGACGTCGTCGCGCGCGACGGGCTCCTCGTCTGGCTGCGGGAGGACGCGCCCCGAGGGCTCGAAAGCTGGACGCCGACGTCCGGCACGCACACGTTCGTCCTCAGCGACCACCGCGACCCCACCGCGCTGGAGCAGGAGGCCATCGCCCGGCACGCCGGCGAACGACTGAACCTGGGGCCCCTGGCGTTGCAGGCCGACCAATGCATCACGATCGTCCACAACCGCCTCGACCGCCTCGGCGCCACGCTCTGAGGCGGGGCAATCCTTTTCCGACGGCCGCGACTGGAGCGGGCCATCGTGCCGGCCCTCTCCGCCCAAACCGGGTCCCTCGTCGGGCTCCTGCCACCCGAGTTGTGCGCCTCGTGCGTGGGTCGCGCCTTCGCCCGCACGGAGGCGGCCGCTTCGAACGAGGACCGCGGGCGCGGCTTGCGGCCCGATGCCCCGCCGGTCGGCCCCGAGTGCCCGCTCTGCGAGGGCCTCCCCGGTCGTGTCGAGGCGTACGCGCGGTTGTGCATCGAGGCCGCCGCCGTCTACGAGTGGGACACGTTCCTCGTCGGAAGCGTCCTCTACCGCGAGATCCGCAAGCGCGAGGACGAACTCTACGGGCAGTTGAGCGCGCAAGCCCCGGACCACGTGCGCGTCGCGAAGGAGGGCGAGGCCGCCGCGCCCTCGTTCGACCTGGCCGAGTACCTCAAGGCGGAGATCAACCGCGAGGTCGGCAAGCGCGTCGAGGCCTCGACGGGCCGCCGCGTCGACTTCCAACGCCCGCACATCACGTTCCAGGTCGACACGCGGTTGGACGCGGTCCGGTTGCAGGTCGCGAGCGCCTACGTCGAGGGCCGTTACCGCAAGCACGACCGGTCGATGCCGCAGACCCGATGGCCGTGCCGTTCCTGCCAAGGCCTCGGCTGCCGACGGTGCGACTTCAAGGGGAAGACGTACGAGGAAAGCGTCGAGGAATGGGTCGCGCGGCCCTTCCTGCAAGCCTCCGGCGCCGCAGAGGAGGCCTTCCACGGCATGGGCCGCGAGGACATCGACGCGTGCATGCTGGGCACGGGCCGGCCCTTCGTGCTCGAACTTAAGTCGCCCAAACGACGCCGCCTCGACTGGTCCGCCCTCGCCCCGCGCGTCGCAAAGGAGTCGGGCGGGCGCGTGGAGGCCTTCGAGGTCGCGGGCTCCGACGCGGCCGCTCCGGCGCGGTTCAAGGCCGCCGATCCCGAGAAGACGTACGTCGCGCGGTGCACGGCGCAAGGCCCGGTCCCCCCGGAGGCCCTCACGGAGGCCCTCGTGGCGCTGCGGGGGGCCGAACTCGAACAACGGACGCCGGAGCGCGTCGCCCACCGACGGGCGGACCTCGTCCGAAGGCGACGCATCCTCGACCTCAAGCTCCTGGCCCACGACGGCGACCGGTTCGAGCTCGAGATCCGCGCCGAATCAGGCACGTACATCAAGGAATTCGTCTCCGGCGACGAGGGCCGGACGCGTCCGAGCCTGGCCGCCCGTCTCGCCCAACCGTGCCGGGTGACGGAGCTGGACGTCGTCGCCGTCCACTGGACGCCGCCCTCGCCGGCGGCAGGCTTATAAGTGGTCTCTCATCCTTCCGGCCTCCCCCAGGCTGGGAAATTCCATGGCCGTCCGCTCGAAGGGTCTGCGCAGCAAGAGCCGAAACAAGCTCACCAAGTCGCCCCGCGAGCGGGGACGCCCGCCCGTCACCCACTCCCTGCGCGAATTCCCCCAAGGCAGCCGCGTCGCCATCAAGATCAACCCCTCGATCCTCAAGGGCATGCCCCACATCCGGTTCCAGGGATTCACGGGCGTCGTCCTGGGCCGCCAAGGCGCCGCCTTCCGCGTCCAGATCCACGACGGCGACAAGGCCAAGGAACTCGTCGTCCGCCCCGAACACCTCAAGACGGTGCGGTGATCGCCTTGGACGAACGCGTCGTCACCCTTACCGAAGTCAAGGAGATGCTGGAGAAGGCCGAGGCCGACCGTGGCGAACTCTCGTACGAGCAGAAGCTCGCCCTCGAGCACGCGCGGCGCTTCGCGCGCTTCACGCCCGAGAACCTCGAGAAGCTCATCGCGGAACTCAAGCAGAACCCCAAGATCGACGGACTCATGGCCGTGCGCGTCGCCGACATGGCGCCCGCGCACGCCGACGACGTGCGCGCACTCTTCGCCAAGGCGCGCACGAACCTCGACGAGTCTGAAGTGCAAAAGGTAATTGAAACGGTCCGCCGATACGCGACCCCCTAGCCGGGGCATCATCGGGGACCCACAGGGAGGTAACCTTCTACGGAAGACTACGCGTTCATCCTCGATTACCTCCCCACCGGCCGGCCCGACATGGGGGGCCACCGCCGCGAACCCACGGCGTACGCCGTCGGCGACAACCAGTTCACGCTCCTCGAACTCATCCCCAAGCCGGGCGTGAGCCTCACGATCGGCGAACGCGTCTACATCGGAAAGGACGTCGAGAAGCGGGACAAGATCGCCAAGGTCAAGGGCCGCATCGACTACGCGAAGCTGAGCGCCGGCGCCCACGGTGAACTCCCCTACGTCCTGCTCGAGATGGTCAAGGCCGGCGAGGAGCGCTTCGTGCGCTTCTACAACGACGCGCCCCCCATCACGACGCGCTACCACAGCCTCGAACTCCTTCCGGGCCTGGGCAAGAAGACGATGCTCGGGATCATCGAGGAGCGCAAGAAGGCGCCCTTCGGCACGTTCGCCGACCTCAAGGCTCGCGTGCCCCAGGTCCACGCGCCCGACAAGCTCATCGCGCACCGCATCGAGCTCGAACTCTCGGACCCGCACCAGAAGTACCACATCTTCACGCGGCCCCCCGTCCAACAAGAGAACGAAGGCTTCGCCTAACCGATGCCCGCCCTCCGCACGTCGCGCCGCCGCAAGGCCCTGGGCCAGCACTTCCTCGCCGACCCTCGCGTCGCCGACCGGCAGGTCGCGCGCGCCGAACTCGGCCCGGAGGACGTCGTCCTCGAGGTCGGTCCGGGGACGGGCGTCCTCACGCGGCGCATCGCGCCCAAGGTCCGGCGGCTCCTCGCCATCGAGAAGGATCCCGCGCTCGCCCAACGGCTGCGGGCCGAATTCGACGGCGTCGCCAACGTCGAGATCGTCGAGGGCGACGCGACCGAGTTCGACTACGCGAGCCTGGGCCGGTTCAACAAGGTCGTCGCCAACCTGCCCTACAGCGTCTCGACGCCCATCACGTTCCAGGTCCTTCCTCTGGACTGGGAACTGGCGGTCCTCATGTACCAACTCGAGTTCGCCCAACGCCTCGTGGCCGAGGTCGGCCGCGACGACTACGGCCGCCTCGCGGCCGCGCGCGCGTACTTTGCCACGGCGGAACTTGTGGAGACCGTGCCCCGCACCGCCTTCCAACCCCCTCCGCAGGTCGCGTCCGGCGTCGTCCGGTTGCGCCGCCACCGCCAACCGCCCTTCCCCGTCTCGACGCCCGAAGCGTACCTCGAGCTGTTACGCGTCGTCTTCTCCACGCGGCGCAAGACGCTGCGCGCCACGCTGCGGCATCAGCATGCGGCGCTGGGCATCGCGGACCCGGACGCGGCGGACCAGGTCCTCGACGCGTGGGGCCGCGGCGGTGAACGACCCGAACGCATCCCCCCCGCCGAGTTCGGCCGACTGAGCCTCTTGCTCGCGGAGGCACGCGGGCATGACTAGCCTCGTCCACGAGGCCTTCGGCTTGCGCTACCGCGTCCGCCCTGATGTGTACGACCCGAGCGACGACACCTTCCTCCTCATCGAGGCCGTCCGGGGTCTTCCCCCCGGGCGCTTCCTGGAGGTCGGGACCGGCGCGGGCCTCGTGGCCATCGCGGCCGCCCAAGCAGGACACCGGGTGACCGCGACGGACCTCTCCGCGTCCGCCCTGCACCTCGCGGGGACGAACGCGGACCTGAACGACGTCGAGGTGGAACGCGTGCGCGCCGACCTGGCCCGCGGACTCCGGGTCGCCGCGTTTGACGTGGTCGCCTTCAACCCGCCCTACTTGCCCACGCGGCCCGGTGAGGAGGTGCCCGGCGTGCTCAACGCGGCCTTCGACGGCGGCCCCGACGGTCTCGCCACGACGGCGCGCTTCCTGGCCCAGCTTTCAGGGCGCGCGAAGACCGTCCTGGTCGTCGCATCCAGCCTGCAACCCGCGGACACCTGGGCTGGACTGCTTACCCAATTCGGTTGGAACACTCAAACGCTCTGCGAACGCAGGCTTCCGCACGAACGATTGAAGGTCCTGCGCTTGACGGCAACGCGGAAGGGTTAAAAGGCGCCGTTTTCGTTCCTCGCGCCGCTACTCATGGCGCGCGACCCGGACCCGCAGGGCAAGAAGTCGGCCGAGTGGGAACAAACCATCGTCGCCGCGCCGCCCGAACCCGAGCCGGAACTCGCACCGCCCCCGCTGGCCCCGCCCGAACCCGAGAAGGCGTTGGACGACCTCCTCGAGCCGGCGCCCGCCGAACCCGTCGCGGCGCCTCCTCTCGAACCCCTGGCGCCCCTGGAACCCATCGAAGAGGCGCCCTTGGCCCCGGAAGCCGAACCCACCGAGGAGAGCCCGATCCCGCCCGAGTGGAAGCCCTACGTGAAGCGCGAGGGATCCGCCTACGTCCTCAAGGAACCCTACCTCGACCGGGAGACGCGCGCCAAACTCGAACGCGTCTTCACGAAGGACCGCGGCGTCAAGCTCGTCGAACGCCGCTGGATCCCGACGAAGCGCGAACCCGTCCACGACGTCGAGCGCCACGTCGACGCCATGGAGTTCAAGCGCCGCTACGAACCCAAGAGCGTCTCCCTCCTCAACCAGGCCAGCGTCGATGCACGACGCGCGCTGCGCGGCCTCGAACGCATCCCCGCCAACATCGTCTCCAAGCGCGTCGTCTACGAGACCGAAGGCGGCTTCGTCGTCGAGGTGACCTACCGCGAACTCGGCCAGGTCCGCAAGAAGTACTTCACCGTCCCCGCGGCCGGAACGCGCGCCGCCCTCTCCGCCGTCCGCAGCGGCAAGTACGCTCAGGCCACCGCCGTGAGCGACGACCTCATCGACGCGGTGCCCACGCCCAGCGCGCGGGGACGCCCGAAGGTCGGGCCAGGCAAGGTCCAGACGTGGCCCATCCGCAACCGCCACCGCACGGAAGGCCTCGGCCTCAACCGCAAAGAGGCGCGCTCGCTGGCCCTGCTCGGCATCCACTCGACGGACCAGTTGCGGCTGCGCTCGCCCATGATCATCGCGCGCCACCTCGGCATCAGCGTCGACGAGGCCCGCAAGCTGCGCCACGCCTCTGAATTGATGCTCGTCAAGGGCATGCAGGAACGCTACGCGCGGATCCTTCCCGAGGCGGGCGTCCGCGGCATCGATGGGATGCGTCGCATGAGCGCGACGAGCCTGGCCGGGCGCGTGAACGCGCACCTCCAGACCCGCAAGGGCAAGAAACCGCCCGCCGTCAGCCGCACGCGCGCCGCCCAATGGGTGCGCGGCGCGAAGACCCTGCGCAAGACGAAGCAACCCTTCCCGAACTAGCTCCACCCCGCTTCGCGCACCTGGCGCCCGCCTTCAGCGTTAAATACAAGGGGGAACTAGGGCGCGGTTTGCATGCTCGACGTCTACGCACGCGACGGAGCGGGGCGCAACGCCCGGCTTCGCGTAGGCGAGCGGGACACGCCACTTCCTGGCATGCTCTGGCATGCGGGCCGCCTCCCCCCGGGCGCCCAAGGCTGGGCCCCGCTCCTGGACACGAACCCGAACCCGGAGGCCCTCGTCCTTGCGACGACGCGCTTCACCGAACCGGCGCCCGTCGGCAGCTCCGACCAGCTCGTGCTGCGGCGGCGCCTCGCGCCGACCGCAAGCATGCTTGAGTCCGGCGTCCGCCTCGACCTCCTCGGGTCCCACGTCGCCGTCTGGGACACCGCGTATGACCTGTCCAAGGACGCCAAGCCGTTCGCCGCTGCCCTCGCCCGCGCGCGCCGCGAAGCCGGCTTCGCACGCGTCCTCTACGCGCAGGGACTCGGCGAACCCCACACCCTGGCCGCGCTCGTCTACGCCGGCGTCGACCTCTTCGACGCGACGCCGCTGCTCCTTGCGGCCGCCCACGGAACGTACCTCACGACCGACGGCCGTTTCGACGCCGCGACCCTGACGGAGTCCGTCTGCGCGTGCCCCGCCTGCCAGGACGAGGCGCCCTCCACCTTCACGACGGAGGAGGTCGCCGCGCACAACCAGTACGCCGCGCGCACCGAGCTCGGCGTCGTCCGCAACGCCATCGCCGCGGGACGCCTTCGGGAACTCGTGGAGGCCCGCGTGCGCGCGCACCCCGAACAGACGGCGCTCCTGCGACGCCTCGACGCCGAGTACGCGGCAATCGAGGCCCGCGCGCCGATCCAACGCGCATCCACACTGCACGCGAACACGAAGGAATCGCTCCAACGGGTGGAGTGCCGCCGTTTCCGTGAACGCGTGCGCGACCGCTACCGGCCCCCGACATCGCCACCCGTCCTCGTCCTCTTCCCCTGCAGCCACCGCAAACCCTACTCGACGAGCCGGACCCACCGGGCCTTCGGCGACGTCATCTGGAGCGTGGGGGCCGCGGGCCTCGTCCACGAGGTCATCCTCACGAGCCCCCTCGGTCTCGTCCCGCGGGAGCTGGAACTCACGTATCCTGCGGCCCACTACGACGTGCCCGTGACGGGCGAGTGGGACGAGGAAGAAGGCACGATGATCCGCGGCTTGCTCGCGAACCTCCTGTCCAAGCGGTCGTACGCGCGCGTCGTGAGCCACCTGCCCCGCCACACGTACGACCTCGTCCGGGGCCTCCTGCCCGACGACACGATCGTGACGTGCGAGGGCGAGAACGCCACGGCGCCCGAGGCGCTCAAGCGGCTCGAACTCGTGCTCAAACAACTGGGCACCGAGCACCGGCGCGTGAACCTCGCCCAACTCCAACTCGAGCGTCTGCGCGCCATCGCCGACTACCAGTTCGGGCCCTCCGTCGCCGACGCGCTCTTCGAGGGCGCACACGTCGAGGGCAAATGGCCCACGGGCAAGGTCTTCGCCGGCGGCGAGCAACTGGCCATGTTGCCCACGACCCGCGGCCTCCTGAGCCTCACCCTCGCGGGGGCCCGTCGCGTCCTCGACGCGGGCGCCTACCGCGTCGAGATTGACGACTTCCGCGTCAAGGGCGGCGTCTTCGCCGTGGGCGTCAAGGGCGCGGATCCCGCCATCCGGCCCGGCGACGAGGTCGTCGTCCACCACGCGGGCGACCTGCGCGCCGTCGGCACCGCGCTCATGTCCGGGCCCGAGATGGTCGAGCTCAAACGGGGGGAAGCCGTGAATGCGCGCCACCACACCTGAGACGACGCTCACCCCCAAGGAGGCCCCGCTGCTCGACCGCGGCAACCTCACGAAGGCCATCTTCGCCGCCCGCAAGCGCTTCGAGCACGACCGCGCCGTCGACCCCACGCAGTACGTGAAGCTCTGGAAGGAGGACGACGTCTCGGAGGCGGGCCCCGCCCGCGCCCTGACGCTCATCCTGCGCACGCGAGGCTGCACGTGGGACTACCAAGCCAGCTGCACCATGTGCGGCTACTTCGTCGACGTCCTGCCCAAGAAACTCACGCCGGACGACCTCATCGCCCAATGGCGCCGCGCGCAGCGCGAGATCCACGACGAGGCGCTGCTCAAGATCTACACCGGCGGCAACTTCCTCGACGCCAACGAGGTCTACCCCGCGGCCCTCCACGAGATCCTGCGCAGCGCCGCCCCACGGTTCCGCAAGATCACGGTGGAGACCCGACCCGAGTACATCCGCGCGGACGTCGTGAAGCCGCTCATCGATATCCTCGCGCCCCACGATTGCAAGCTCGAACTCGCGATCGGCCTCGAATCCTCAAGCGACGAGGTCTGCGACCAGGCCATCAACAAAGGCTACGGGTTCGCTGAGTTCGTCAAGGGCGCCAAGACCGCCCACGAATCGGGCGCACGCGTCAAGGCCTACCTTCTCCTCAAGCCGCCCTTCCTCACGGAGGACGAGGCCGTCGAGGACATGGTCACCTCCGTCCGCGACGCGGCGCCCCACGCGGATGTCCTCAGCGTGAACCCCACGAACGTGCAGAACTTCACGCTCGTCGACCGCATGTACCGCCGCCGCGAATACCGGCCCCCCTGGCTCTGGTCCATCCTCGAGGTCCTTCAACGCTCCAAGCCCTCCGCGCAGGGGCGCATCCTCAAATCCGACCCCGTAGGCGGCGGCAAGAACCGCGGAGCCCACAATTGCGGCCGCTGCGACGAGAAGGTCCTGCCGTTGCTAGAGCGGTACAACGCGACGCAGGACGTCGCCTTCGTCGAGGCGGCGCAGGCCGTCGATTGCCGATGCAAGCGCGAATACCGGGCCGTGCGCGACCTCGAAGGCTTCCTCGGCGCCAGCCACTTCACCGGGTAACTGCAACTCTGTTAATGGGCCCGCAGATTCACCCACATGCAACCCCCCGCCCTCGCGACCGCCCTCCTAGGTCTCGTCCTCCTATCCGGTTGCGCGAGCCTGGCGGACTATCACAACGCGCGGGCCCGCGACGCAGCGGGTGACCCGGCCGTGGGGACGGCGTCGCCCCTCTTGTCGTTCCGGGCCGACGAAGACCTCAACCGACTCACGATCACGACCGCCGATCCGGACGCCGATTGGCACAACTACGCTGCGCGCGTCAACGGGTGCTCCGCCGACGTGCCCGGCCTCGAACCCGTCGTGGGCGCCGGCGACGCGCCGTGGATGAACGAGGTCTCGATGGCCGGCTCACACGGGCGCTTGGCCGCCGCCTCGACGGCGACCGCCTGCGGTTCGCCATTGTCGGCCGAACTCGCCTCCACCGCCACGCCGGCCGTGGCCGGCGACTACGTGGACCTCTGCGTCCAGACGACGGCCGGCGCCCGACCGGACCCGGCCTCGACGATGACAAGCGTCGACGTCGAGATCCGGGATGTCGCTCTTGACCAGGCCGTCTACTCCTACCTCTTTGCCGACCTCGACCGGTGCTAGGCCACGGGCCCCCCGCGGGCCAAAGGTCCTCGGCGCGCCCGAGGTGAAGGCCGCACCTGGGGACACTGGGGCGGAGAGGCGCGCCCACGGCCCTATTTGAAGGCCGGGCGGCCAAGCCAGGTGCATGCCCGGTCCGGTCACCCGCAACTTCAGCTACGAAGCTGAGGCCTTCCGCAGCTACTGCCAGCGCCAATTCGAGGCGCCGCTTCAGTACAACTTCGACTCCGTCGCCATCGTGGACGGGATCCTTGGCGAGGCGTACGAGAGCCTCAAGGGCATGAACGAGGCGGAGGCCTGGACCTACCTCAACAACATGACCCTCGCCGCCGGCGCCTTCCTGGGCGAGGTCCTCGTGCGCAACAACGTCGGCGCCTGGTGGTGCTCGGGCGACGCGAGCCGACTCCAGGACTGGGGCGTCAAGTCCGAACCCAACGCGCCCGGCCCCCGCACCGTCTCCGTCTTCCAGGCCGTCTACAGCTTCCTCCAGAAGGGACCCGCCGAGACACTGCTCGCGCTCGTCGCTCCGTACCTCAAGACGGACGGCAAGTGGGCCGAGGTCGAGACCCCGCGGACGCCCACGAAGCGCAACGCGAAGGCGCGCGCCCGCTAGTCGACCGAGTCGTACGTCGTCAACTTCGGCGCCGGCGTGGAATCCGCCGACATGGGGATCGCGACGGCCAAGGTGGGCGGCGTGACGTTGCCCAGCTCGTTGTAACGGACCTCGAGGACGACGAGTTCGTCCTCGACGGTCGTGAAACTCGGCGTCTCGCCCTCTTCGAGCGTGACGAACTTGCCCGCGACGACCTTCTCGTAGTATTCACCGTTCGAGACCGTACCCGAACCCCGAAGCGCGAAGAGGATCCGGCGGCCCTTGGCGAACGGGACGCCCGGCTTGGGGACCTTGCTGTTGGGAGGAACGACCCGGAGGCCGACGCCCAGGGCTTCCTCGCCCACGACGTCCAAGACCGTCATCTTGCCCTTGATGCCCTCAACGACGCGTTGCTCGAGGTCGGTGTAGTCCAGTATGCGCATGGCCCATCCCGATACGGTTCACGCTGCCGGGAGTTCATAACGGTTCTCAAACGCGTCTGGCGGGGCGTGTGCTTAGAACCTTCGACGCGCGAACGCGACGACCGCCAGCGCGCCGAGGGCCCATTCGAGTCCGGGAGCGGGAAGGCCGTGGCGCTTGCCGGTCGTGGCCTGGGGGCGTGCGTTTTCTCCCAGAGGCGAATCCTTGCCCAGGCGTCGCGCCTCCTGGTCGAGGACGCCGAGGACCTTCGCGGGGTCTTCCCCGATGGACCAGAGTAGACCGTCGGCGGTCATGACGATGGCCTCGGCGGGCGGTGCCCGGTCGAGGTCCAACACGGTGCCACCGACGACGAAAGGCCCGTTGATGGTGAACTGGCCGAGGTACGTCGCGTTCGTCCACGAGCGTGCGAACACGTGGTCCTCTCGTCCGAAGTAGAAGCGGGGGTTGGTGCCCGAACTCTCGATTCCGAGCAGTCGCAAGGCGCTGTACCCCTCCAGCGGCATGGCCTGGATGTCTTGCCAAACCCACGCGGCGCCGTCGTAACGGCCGAAACCGTTCATGTACGTGTATTCGCCCTCCATGTAGCGGGTGTAGGCGAACGAGGCCAGGAGGTCTTCCTGGGCGCCGCCGGTTCGCGAAACGCCGCGCAAGGTGCACGAGCCGCCGATTGCATTGGACTCGAGCACGGGCACATCGGCCACGGACCCCTTGCTGTCGAATGTGCGAAGCTTGAACCCCTTGTCGAAGGCGATGCCGTAGAGGACGTCGATACCGTCGCCGTCGTGGTCCACGCCGCCCAGGCAGTTGTACGGCATGTACGTTTGCGCGTTGTACTTCCACAGGGCCCGACCGCTCGAGCCATCGACGGCGCTGAGGTAGTAGCCGAAATCGGCGATGACGAGGTCGTCGTGCTTGGCGCTCGTCAGGCGGGCGGGCGAGAACCGCGTAGGGAAAAACGCGTCCTCCTCGAGCTTGCTCGTCCACAACGCCTTGCCGGTGGCGCCGTTCGTGGCCGTGATCGTCCGGTCCAGGTAGGCCATGGTGGAGACGAAGTCGGGGACGTCGTCGCCGTTGCCGTCGAACCACGAGCCGGAGATGGCGCGGCTCTGCCAGAGGCGCCGGTGACCGGCGCCGTCCCACGCCTCGGCCGTGCCGTTGAACCGCATGAAGATGTAGTCGGCCACCTCGTCGCCTGGCAGGCGGGTGACGCGCAAATCCCGGACGCCCGCGGACAGTTCCGTCGAGTCCGTCCAGTCCAACGTGGTCTGGATCCGTCCGGTGATGCCATCGATGACGTGCACGTTTCCGTCGGTGGAGAGGACGAAGATGTCAGGGTACGTGTCGCGGTCGTGGTCGGCCGTGAGGAGGTTCATCGGCGCCCCGCCGTGTTCGAACCGGACGTGCGTCCGGCCCAGGTCCTGCAGGGGGCGCAGTTCAATCGCGATTGACGTGCCGAGCACGGCCTGGCCGCCCGAGGCGGTAAAGGCCTGGGGCGCTTCGCCCGGCAGGTCCGTCGTCACGGGGGCGGCGCCCGGAGGGAAACGGACGATGCGGCCCTGGATCGCCGCGCGCGCAAGCACAATCGGCTGGTCCCTGCCATCGCGATCGGGGTCAATGGCGGCGAGGCGCGCCGACTTGGCGTCGGTCAGGCCGACGTCGATGTCGCTGAGGAGGAGCATCGCGGGGTGGGTCGCGGCGCCGGGAGGCAGCGCGTAGCGGGCGAGCCGGAATTGTGGACCGCCAAGGAGCTGATCGAGGATACGCGTCGAGAGCACGTAGACCTCGTCGCGGTGGTCTCCGTCGAGGTCCGAGCGCTCGATTTCGAGGTAGCGTTCGAGGCTGGTGAGCGGGCCTGCGCTCGTGAGGGTCCCGATGGGCAGGGCGACCACAGAGCTCGAACCGTCGACGACCCGTACAAAGGATTCTACGAGGGGGACCCCGGGGGTGAGAAAGCTGCCGTAGTAGCGGTAGGCCCATCCGGCCAACCCCACGTCGGCGCTGGAGTCCCCGCGCGCATCGAGGAGTTCCAGGTCAAAGATCATGTGGTAGCCGAACGTGGCGGGATCAGCGCCCTCTTGGTGCGTCCACATCCGCTCGCCAGTGGCCCCGTTGATCGCGTTCACGAGGGAGAAGACGTTCGAGAGCACTAAGGGGACGGATAGGTAGTGGAGGCTGGCCGTGACGAGGTCCGCGACTCCGTCGCCGTTCAGGTCGCCGGCGACCAGGAGATAATGGCCGGCGTTGTAATAGACGAGGGCCAGGGAGGGGACGACGTCGGCGCCCCGGCTCCAGACGACGCGACCATCTTGGGCGGCCAAGCGATAGAAGGTTCCGTTTGTCGCCGCGGTGAGGAGGTCGGAGCCCGGGCGGGGAGAAACGACGTCGAGTCCTAGGAAGCTGGACGTGGCGCCGACGTGCTCCCAGGCGATCTCGCCAGTCGTCCCCCGCAGAACCCCGACGCGCGGCAGCTGGCCGCCCCAGGCGGTCGAAAAGGCCACGTCGAGGGCCGAATCCGAGTCGTAGTCCGTCAGGACGAGCCCCGTGACCCTCGACCCGATATGGTGGGCCCAAAGGAGCCTTCCGTCCACCCCGGAGATGACTGCGATGGAGATTTCGCTGCCCGCCACGGCGTCCTCCGCACCGTCGCCGTTGATGTCTCCCATCACGACGCGCGTGGGCACCCCGTGGAACGCAGCGACCCAGATTGAACCTAGGCCCTCGTCCGAGACGTGGGCGTGGTGGTGGGAGTGCGTGCCCGTCTCGTTGCTGGGCGCGCCGGTTTCGTTCGGAGGCGGCTCCTGTTGGCGGCCATCGGAGACGAGTAGTTGTAGCCCATGCACGCCGGGAGGAGCGTCCGCGCCCTCCGTGGAGACGTTCTCCCGGGCCAAGACGGCGAGCGTCTCGTCGACGGCGCCCATGGCCGAGGGTGGGTCGGCCGATAACGTCGCGGCGCCATCTAGAGCCGGCTCGCCAAGGGAAAGGCTGAGCGCCGACGTAAGGCCCGCCGCCAAGACGACACCGACGAACGCGACTGTGAGACTGCGCCCCACCATGAATCCCCGGGCAGCACTTGAGCATAAAAAGTCGTTGGACGGCTCGGTTGCGTATCGGGGCGGCGGATTCGGCAAACGTTAAATATGGTCCGGGTCTGGATAAAAAATCGGGTTGCGAGCTGTGTCCGTTTCGGTGCGATCACTCGCCTTCGCCGCCGCCTTTGTCCTCTTGGCGGGCCTTGTCGTGAGCGGCAGCGCTGCCGCCCACTGCGCCGGACCCCCCTGCGGCCCCATCCCCGTCGTCATCGACTTCAAGACGGGCGACAAGAAGAAGTTCTCCTTCGAGGGTCAGGACGCCTTCACGCTCGACGGCACCATCTCCGTCTACATCGACATCGACCAGAACGGGTTCTGGTACGACCCCGAGAAGCCGCCCCAACTCACCTTCCAGACCAACAAGCAACCCCCCTGGCTCAAGGCGCGCGTCGAACCCGACCACTTCGAGGTCCCGATCGCGGATCCCCAGTACGTCGGCCCGGAGGGTTCGCCCGACCAGATGCAGAGCCAATTCTACTGGGAAGCGCCCATCAAGATCACCGTCAAGAAACTCCGGGACCCGACCCAGCAGGAGATCGCGAAGGGCAGTCCGTGGGTCCGCTCCGACGGCACCCTGCGCGTCATCCTGAGCGCCTCCTCCACATCGAGCGTCCTCGCGCCCGAGGTCTTCGGCCCCAACATGGGCCTGCAGGAAGGCTACGGCATCAAGGACCTCCACGTCATCCCCACGATCGGCGGCGTCGACTGGCTCCCCAACGGGAACGGCGAACTGGCGCCCCTCTCGGGCAGCCTGACCGACGCCAAGGGCGCCGCGCCCGGGCCCTGGCTCGGCGCGTTCCTCGTGGCCGTCGTCGCCCTCGCGTATTGGCGCCGACGCTAACCCAAGCGCTTGCGGACTTCATCCGCCGCAAGGCGCAACGCCTCGCCGATCTCTGACACGCGAGGGCCGCCGCCTTGCGCCATCTCGGGTTTGCCGCCGCCGCTGCCGCCCAGCTTCTGGCAGGCGAGCTTGACGATCTCGCCCGCGTGGACCTTGGCCGCCTTGGGCCCGCGCACGACGACGACGCGCGCCGTCTTGTCGTCCGCGCCGCCCAGGACCGCGACCACGTCAGGCTCCTTCGCGATGCGGCTGGCCAAGGCGTTGAGGTCGTCGGGCCGACCTTGGTGGACGACGAGGCGGACGCCGTCGACGCGTTGGGCGTCCTGGACGAGCCGCGAGAACTGGAGTTCGCTCAACTCGGCCTTGAGGGTCTCGATCTCCTTGCCGCGATGCTTCCACTCCTCGAAGAAGCGTTCGACCGTCTGCGGCAGTTGTTCGACCGGGATGCTCAACTTCTCCGCGGCGCCGCGCAGGATCTCCTCCAGGTGCTGCGTGTACTCGATGGCCTTGGGGCCCGCGACGTACTCGAGGCGCTCGACGCCGTCCTGGATGCGTTCGCTGCGGATGATCTTGATTGGACCCACGTCGCTCGTCTTCGGCGCGTGCGTGCCGCCGCAGGCCTCGACGTCGTGGTGGCCGATCTTGATGACGCGGATGCGACCGCCGGGCGCGACGCCGCCTTGGTAGAGGCGCACGCCGTACTTCTGTTCGGCCTTCTCGCGCTCGAGCCAGCCGCGGTCGAGGGGGATGTTCTCGCTCACGACCTCGTTCGCGAGGGATTCGATCTTGCGGACCTCCTCGGGCGTGATGCGCTTGAAATGCGTGAGGTCGATGCGCGCGGAGTCGACGGATTTCTGGGCGCCCGTCTGCCAGACGTGGTCGCCGAGGACGGCACGCGCGGACCCGTTGACGATGTGGGTGGCCGTGTGGTGGCGCATGTGGCCGATGCGGCGCTCGCGGTCGATGCGGCCGTGGACGAGTTCGCCCACGCGCAGTTTCTGGTTGACCTTGTGGTAGACGATGCCGTCGTGGCGTTGGACGTCCGTGACCTTGACGGTCGATTCGCCGATGGACAGGAGGCCGAGGTCGCACGGTTGGCCGCCGCCCTCGGGGTAGAAGAGCGTCTGGTCCAGGACGACGTATTCGTCGTTCGACCAGAGGACGCTCGCGTCGAACTCGAAGGTGTCGGGTTCCTCGTAGTAAAGTTGGCGCGTCGGGGGGACGTCGACCTTGGGCCAGACGTGCACGACGGGCGCCTTCTCCTTGCTGTGGCGTTCCGCGACCATCGCGTCGAAGGCGTCCGGGATCTCGACCCGCGCGCCCAAGTTCTCGGCGACCTGCCGGACGACCTGCGGCGGCATGCCTTGGCTGTCGTAGAGTTCGATGAGCTGGTCCGTGGTGATCGTCTGTCCGCGCTTGATGCGGCCCTGGATGAGGCGCGTCCCTTTGTCGATGGTCTCGCGGTAGCGTTCGGTCTCGAGGTCCAGGATCTCCGCGATGGTCGTCTCCTCGTGGCGCAGTTCGGGGAACTCCGGCGAGAGGAACTCCATCTCCTTGAGCACGAGGTCCCGCAGCTTGAGGCGGAACTGGAGCGAGTCCATGAGGCGCAGCGAGCGGCGGATGATGAGGCGCGCGAGGTAGCCCGCCTTCGCGTTCGAGGGCACGATGCCGTCGCCGAGCATGAACGACAGGCACTTGGCGTGGTCGGAGAGGGCGTACGCGTTCTCGATGGGCGCCATGAGGCGTTCGAGCTCGTCGGCGGTGATGGAGATGCGCAGTTTCTGCTGCAGGCGTTGGGCGACGCCCGAGCGCAGCTCATGGAGGTTGCTGGCCGCGTCCAGGCTCATGACGCCGGCGAGGCGGGCGTGTTCGGCGACGATCTGGCGCGTGCGCGGGTTCTCGAGTTCGAGGGAGGCTTCGCAGTTCTGGCGCACGAACTCGACGAGGTCGGGGAAGACGGCATCGTAGGCGGTGGGACTGCCCTGGGTGGCCCAGGTGAGGCGCTCGAGGCCCCAACCCGTGTCGACGATCTTGAGGTCCAGCGGCGAGTACTTCTCGCCCTTGACGTCGACCGTGCCTTGAGGGTCGGCCCGCAGGTTCATGAAGACGAGCGTCGCCACCTCGAGGCCGCCCGCGAGGACCTCGACGGCGGGCCCCGCGTTGCCGCCGCCGGCCCACGGGTTCTCCTTGTACGTGATGGCCTCGCGGGGGAAACGGAGCGTCTTCGTGAGGAATTCGTCGCAGAAGGCCACCGTCTCGTCGGCCCAGTAGATGTCGCGGCCGGGGTAGTTGAAGCAGTGGTGGGCCATCATCTCGAACGTCGTGAAGTGGCGGCCCGACTTGCCCACGTTCGCGAGGTCGTTGAGGCGGATGCACGGTTGGCTGATGACGAGGGGGTTGGCGGGCGGTTGGGCCTGCCCGCTCGTGACCCAGGGCTGGAAGTCGGCGATGGAGGCGATCGTGAGGTAGATGTCCTCGCGCCACCGGGCCACGACGGGGTAGCGGGGCACGCGCGTGTGGTTGCGCTTCTCGAAGAAGGACTGGAACGTCTCGCGCATCTCGGCGAGCTTGTAGGGCTTGGGCGCCAAGGGGCGTTCGATGAACGTGTACTCGACGCAGGGCGCGTCACCGCAGACGGTGCGGGAGGCCTCCAGCGTCCAGAACCAGGACTGGCAACTGCGGCATTGTTTGCGCTGGAATCCGTTGTCGAGGAAATAGCGCAACTGGAGCTGTTGTTCAAGCGCAGAAAGCATGAGGGGTCCCTGGCGGGAACGAAGCAGGCCGGGGCAGACCCCCCGTTCTTATAAAGGTTTCAAGCACGTTTTGGCGTGTTTTTGTGGCGCGGATTGACTCACTTTTACAGGAGGGGACGAAACCTTTTTCCTCCTAGGCGACGCCTGCAGCCGCGAAAATAAATGGTTAAATACGCTCGCTCCCCATCCTTCGAGCGGGAAACGGGATGCACCAGAGGGCCACGATGGGCGGCCCTCGCTAGTCGCAAACTTGTTTTCCGGGCTTGACGGCGAGGGTCTAGGATGCACCTGAAAGAAGTCCGGATGTTCAACTTCAAGAGCTTCGGCGAGAAGCTCGTCGTCCCGTTCAAGCCCGGCTTCACCGCCATCACGGGGCCCAACGGGTCCGGAAAATCGAATATCGGCGACGCGATCCTCTTCGTCCTCGGACCCCGCTCGACGCGCAAGATCCGCGCGAAGACCCTCACCGAGCTCATCTACAACGGCGGCAAGTCCGGCAAGGGCGCCAAGGAATGCGAGGTCACGCTCGTCTTCGACAACCGCGACCGGCTCCTGCCCGTCGACGCGGACGACGTCGCCCTCACGCGGCGCATCCGCAAGGCGCCCAAGCGCGGCGACCCCACCAACTACCATTCCTACTGTTACATCAACGAGCGCGCCGCCTCCATCGGCGAGTTCGTGGATCTGCTCAAGCACGCCCGCATCAGCGCCGAGGGCTACAACATCGTCACGCAGGGCAGCGTGAACGACCTCGTCCTCATGACGGACGTCGAACGCCGCGGCGTCCTCGAGGAGATCGCCGGCATCACCGACTTCGACAAGGACATCGAGGCCGCGGACAAGAAGCGCTCCGAGGTCGAACAGAACCTGGACCGCGTCGAGATCGTCCTCGGCGAGATCCGGCGCAGCCTCGGCGACCTCAAGAAGGAGCGAGACAACGCCCAGAAGTACGCCGACCTCGTCCAGGAACAGAACCAGTACAAGGCGCTCTTCGCCTTCCGCAAGAAGGACGAACTCGAGCGCCAGATCTCCGAGACGAACAAGCAGATCGCGGAATGGGAGGCGCAGCAGAAGACGCTGCACGCCCAACTCGAGGACGTCCGCAAGAAGCACCACGAGGCGCTCTCGCAACAGCACGAACTCGAGGCCCAGATCGCCAGCTTCGCAGGCCCGGAGGGGGAGCGGACGAAGACGCAACTGCGCGAACTGCAGGCCGAGAGCGTGCGCCTGGAGGAACGCGGCAACTACGCGCAGGACCAGATCCAGGAACTCAACGGCACCCGCAACGAACTGGGCGCCGAACTCAAGAAGGTCCAGAAGGAACTCAAGGACCTCGAAGCCACGCGTGCGCGCCTCGCCGAGGAAGCCCAGGAGAAGTCGGCGGCGCTCAAGCAGGCTGAGAAGGAACTCAAGGACCTGCGCGACCTCATCGCCGAGTCGAGCGAGGGCGCCATGCGCATCAACGCCGACCTGGCCAAGCTCAAGGTCGATTTCGAGGCCACGACGGGCGACGTGCACAAGGCGACGCTCGAGCGCGACCGCCTCCAACAACGCCTCACGGCCGCCCGCGAACTCTCCACGCAGCTCGAGGAGAACCTCAAGACGTATGAACTCGAGGTCCAGGACGCGGCCTTCCAACTCAAGGAACTCCAGAAGGAGTCGAAGGGGCAGACGGCGAACCTCAAGGAACTCGAGTCCAAACACTTCGCACTCCTCAAGCGGCAAGCCGAGTCCACGAAGCAACTGAGCGAACTCGAGGAGGTCCTGCGCCGCCTCCAACGCGAACACGCGGAACTCAAGGCCCTTGAGGAGGCCAGCGCCAACGTCGGCCAAGGCCTCAACCGCGCCGTCGACGCCGTCCTCGAAGGCCGCAAGCGCGGCGCCCTCAAGGGCATCCACGGCACGATCGCCGAGCTCGGCAAGGTGGACGAGAAGTACGAGACGGCCCTCCAGGTCGCGGCCGGCCCACGCCTCATGAGCATCGTCGTCGAGGACGATGCGAGCGCCGCGGCCGCCATCGAGTTCCTGCGCAAGAACAACCTCGGACGCGCCGCCTTCCTCCCGCTCAACAAGATGATCCCGACGAACCCGCGCGGCAAGGCGCTGCTCGTCGTCAAGGACCCCGCCTCAAGCGGGTTCGCCATCGACCTCGTCAAGTTCAACAAGAAGTACGAGAACGCCTTCAGCTACGTCTTCGGCGACACCGTCGTCATGAACGAGCTCGAAGGCGCCCGCAAGCACATGGGCGGCGTCCGCCTCGTCACGCTCAAGGGCGACCTCCTCGAGGCCGCCGGCGCGATGATCGGCGGCAGCCTGGGCAAGCAGGACCGCGTCAAGTTCGCGGGCAAGGACGTCTCCAAGCTGGCCGAACTCGAGGCCAAGATCGCCCAGACGACCGCGCACGTGAACGAACTCGGCGAGGGCCTCGTCGCGCTGCGCCAGGAGATCACGGCGGCCGAGTCGGGGCTGAGCGAGGCCCGCGCCAACGAGTCGGGCGAGCGCAAGGCGCACGACCTCGAGACGCGCCGCAAAGACTTCGAGGGCAAGATCGAGAAGGCCCAGAAGGACATCGAGGAACGGGCGGCTGAGGTTCAGGGCCTCGTCGACTCGCTGCAGAAACTCGAGGGCAAGATCCTCAAGGGCAACGAGCACGCCGCCGACCTGGAACGCAAGCGCGTCGACACCGGCAAGCTCCTGCTCAAGGGCACGAAGAAGGAGATCGCGGAACGCGCGCAGAAGCTCGAGACGGAGGTCGCGGCGCTCAAGACCGGCGCCCTCGAAGCCGTATCCGGTTCGCAGACCGCGGCCAAGCAGCACGCGCTCGTCTTGGAGAAGGCCAACGAGGTCGAGGCGCGGTTCAAGGCCGTCGACCAACAGGTCGCGACGCTCGAGGCCGAGGTCAAGGCGAACAAGGCGTCCTTCGCGAAGCTCGAGGAACGCGTTTCCGTCATGACGAAGGCCGAGGCGCAGCTCTCGGGCAAGGCGAAGCAGCTCTACGAGAAGAAGGAGAAGCTCGCCGTGAGCCTCAAGGCCCTCGAAGGCAGGGCCGAGAACATCGAGACGAAGCTCCAGACCCAGGACAGCCTCATCTTCAGCCTCAAGAACAAGCTCCCCTCGATCGAGGAGGAACTCGGCAACCAGATCGTCGAGATCAAGACCCTCAACCTGGTCGAACCCAAGGTCGAGGAGGCCGTGAGCTTCGACGAGGCGCGAAAGGAACTCGCGCGCATCGACCGCGACATCGCCACCCTCGGGCCCGTCAACCAACGCGCCCTCGAGATGTTCTCCGAGCAGACGAAGCGCGAGACGGACCTCCTCGACGAGGTCAAGCGCCTCCAAGAGCAACGCGAGAACCTCATCAAGGTCGTCGAGGAGGTCACGCTCAAGAAGAAGGACGGCCTCATGGTCGTCTTCACGGCCGTCAACGACAACTTCCGCCGCATCTACAACGGGTTGACCGGCGGCGACGCCTACCTCGAGCTCGAGAACCCGGAGAAGCCGTTCGAGGCCGGCCTCATCATGAAGGCCCAGCCCATCGGAAAGAAGGTCGCGCGGTTGCAGGCCCTTTCGGGCGGCGAGAAGTCGATGACGGCCCTCGCCCTCATCTTCGCCATCCAGGAGTACGAGCCGAGCCCCTTCTACCTCCTCGACGAGGTCGACCAGAACCTGGACGCCGTCAACGCGGAGAAGGCCGCGACGATGATGCACGAGAACAGCCAGTCGGCGCAGTTCGTCGTCATCAGCCTGCGCAAGGTCACCCTCAAGGAATCCGACCACATCTACGGGGTCACGATGGCCGGCAACGGCTTGAGCCAGGTCATCGGCAACTTCGACTTCAACCAGATCACGGAGACCGGCGAATACATCAACCGTGGCGAGGGAGGCACGCAGACGTCGCTCCTCCCCCCGGCGACGGCGTCGGGGAGCGACGCCTCCGCCAACGGCGGGAAGAAGAAGTCGAGCAAGAAGGGCATCCGTGAGACCGTCGAAGAGATGGTGAAGGTCGAGGTGGACAAGTGAGCCCCGCGGCCACGAAGACCCAACCCGCGACCCTCGGCACGACGCTCGAGAACGTCGAGGTCATCAACCACGTCCTCTTCCACAAGGCGATCGCCGACCACGGCGAGGACACGGGCCGCTTCAACGACTACCTCGCGATGGTCCACGACGGCGAGCACGTGTCCATGAAGGACCCGTTCGACCGCTCGATCGCGCTCGCCTTCGACCTCGTGGTCCAGGCGAAGATGAACCCGTGGGACATCGACCTCGTCCGGTTCAGCACGCTCTACCTGGAGAACGCCCGCGAGCGCAAGATCGACCTCATCACGGCGGGCCGCATCATCCTTCTCGCGTGGACCGTCCTCAAGCTCCAGAGCGACGACCTCCTGCGACGCACGCAAGAGCACAAGGAGGAGGCCGAGAACCTCTCCTGGGAGGACATCCCCGATTGGGGCCTCTCGGGTCCCGAACTGGACTTCACCCAACGCGTGCGCCTTGCGCCCCGCGCGCCGCTCGACGAACGCGTGTGGCACGAGGGCGACCGCCGGGTGACCCTCATGGAACTCGTGGACGCCTTCGAGGCCGCGCGCAACGAGGCCGAGTCCCGCGCCCTCTTCGTGGCCGAACGCGAGGCGTTCAAGGCCAAGCTCAAGGAGGAAGGCCAGGCCCGGTTCAAGAACCGCGTCCACCGTGAGGACCTCGAGGCCGACCTCAAGGTCGTCTGGGAACGCATCCTGGGCCGCAACGGGGCCCCCATCCCGCTCAAGGACCTCTACGAGTCCCGCGACATCTGGGACTTCGTCACGACGTTCAACAGCGTCCTCTTCCTGCGCCGCGACCTCAAGATCGAACTCTGGCAGGACAACTTCCCCTACGGCCCCATCTATCTCAAGAACCGTGAACTGGCGACCGAGGCCGATGTGGCGGTCCCCGGAGGCAAACCCCAATGACGACCAACGCGACCCGCATTGTCGAAGCCGCGCTCTTCAGCGCCGGAAAACCCATCAGCGTCGACGAGCTCGTGCAGGCGACGAAGCTCAAGGCCGAGGACGTCAAGGCGGCCCTCGCCGAACTCCACCAAGAGTACTCCAACCGGGAGACCGCGCTCGAGGTCGTCAAGTCCGGCACGAAGTGGGCGATGGCCGTCCGCACGGACTTCAGCGAGTCCACGAAGATGCTCGCGCCGCCCGAGATCCCGCGCAAGGTCCTCAAGACGCTCGCCCTCATCGCCTTCCACCAACCTGTCAAGCAGTCCGACCTCAAGGACATGGTCGGCAGCGTGGTGTACGACCACGTGCACGAGCTTCATGAGCGCGGCCTCGTGACGGGTCGCCAGGAGGGGATCACGAAGATCCTCCAGACGACGGAGCGCTTCGCCGAGTACTTCGGCATCGACGCCGAGAACCGGGACGAGATCCGCACGGCGCTGGCCAAGGCCGTCGGCCTCGACCTGTCCAAGCTGCCGCCGCCTGCGGCCGACGCCACGCCCATCGAGGCGACGCCGGAAAACCCCGCGACGACGGACGAGGCGTCCGCGGATGCGCCTGTGGCCCCCGCCGCCTTGTAATTGTTATAAACGCGGCCCGTCTTGGCGCCTGTAGCGATGGCCGGTGGAGTCTTCGTCGGGCGTCCCCGGCCCTTGTGGAAGGTCGCCCTCTACGGCCTCATCACGTTCGGCGTGTACGGCCGCGTCCACCTCTACAAGAGCGCCAAAGAGATCGACGGCCACGAGGTCCTGTTCCTCGACCTGCGATTGTGGTTGCTCGGGGCCATCCTCCCCATCGGCGGCCCGCTCGTCCTCAAGTGGCGCCTCCTCCACCACGTTGCGCCGATGGTGAAACACGACGCCACGGCGCCCCGCGTGCACGTCGGTTGGCTGCGCGCGGCCGCCTTCCTGCCCTGGATCCCGCTCTACCACGTCCTGCTCCAGCGGCACCTCTCGCATCACTGGATCCTTCACCGCAAGCTCGCCGACCTCGAGGCCCGCGGCGACGTCCTCGAACAGCGACGGGCCCACGCCCGCACGGACGCGGACCGCGAAGCGGTCCGACGCCTCGAGGCCGACCTGCGATTGCGCGGGGACGTGCTCAAGCAAGCTCAGGAGGCCGCCCTGGAAATCCGGGAGGCCAAACGCGCCCGAGAACGCGCCGAAGCCGAGATCCGCGCGGCCGGCGGACAGCCGTCCGCCCTCGAACGGATCAAGAAGGCCAGCTCGCGGATCCGCCTGAAGCGCCGCGGCCCGGCCGGCGACGAGTCGCCTGAGCCGGAGGCGACGGCGCCCGTCGAGGCGCCGCCCACGCCGAAGGCCACGTCGCGCAGGCCCCCGCCCGAACCGGAGCCCGTCGTGGCACCCCCGCCCGTGACCTCTGCCTCCCCCGATCCTCCGGACGCATCCGACCCGAACCTTTCCAAGGCGGAACGCAAGGCCCTCGAACGCATGGCCGCCGAGCAGGAGAAGCGGCAGGCGGCCGACGCGAAGTCATACGAAAAGCGGCTCGAGAAGGCCCGACGCAGGGCCGAAAAGACCGGCGAAGGCGAACCCGCGGCGGAACCCATGACGCCATCCGAGCCGTCCCGCAAGGAGCGCAAACTCCTCTCCCGCTACGAGAAGGCCCGCGCCAAGCGCGAGCGCCGCGACGCCAAGCTCGCGCAACGCGAGGCGTCCAAGGCGCAGGCCGCCGAAGCGCCCGCGGCCGACGGAGCACCGGCCAAGGCCCCCCGCAAGTGGTCGAACCTGCTGCGCCGCGGCAAGGGGGAGGAACCGCCCACGGGTGAGGCCCAAGAGGCGCCCCCGATCGCGCCCGAGACGAGGCCGGAACCACCGTCTGCAGGACCCGTCGAGGCGGCGCGCCCCCGTACGCGTGCGAAACGCCCCAAGAAGTAGGAACACAGCCTTTATTCTCGGCCGGCCTCATCGGTTCGCGGGAGCGGAGCCCAACGCTCGTCAAATGCCCCAAGTGCTATTCGCTCGTCGAAGGCACACCGGGCAAGAAGATCCGGTGCAAGGAGTGCGGCTACGAAGCGAGCGTGCCGCAGGCCGAGGCCGGCTCGCAGCCCAAGGGACCCGAATCCGTGCACCCCGTCACCCACGTTCCTCCCGCCGCGCTCGTCGGACCGTTCGGCCTCATCGTCGGCGTCTCGGGCGTGGCCACGTTCTACCTGGCGCCCTACGTGTTCCCGTTCCTCCTGTCCGCGGCGGCCGCAGGCCTCGGTTTCGTCGGATTGAGGCAGAACGCGGACCGACAGGCCGTGGCCGCCCTCAGCCTGGGCGCCGCCGGCCTCCTGCTCGAAGTGATCGCGCTCGCCTTGGCACGTTGAAAGGCAGCCTTAAATAGAAACTTCAAGTTTGGCCGAGCCTGGATCCCGTGCCGAACGAAGTCTACGTGGGTCGGATCCGCAGCAGCGTCACCCACGGCCTCCTCACCGTGCTCACGCTCGGCATCTACTACCTCTTCTGGCAGGTCCTGCTCAACTCGGACCTTCGGCGGCATCGCGGCCGCGGCACGCAGCCGGTCCTTCTCCTCATCCTGTTCCTCATCCCCGTCGTCGGCTCCTTCACGTCGACGTGGCTCACGGCGGGCGCCATCCGCAAGATCCAACGCGGCGCGGACGCGGACAAGCGGACGAGCCGCCTCATCGCCTCCCTGTGGAGCGTCGTCCCGGTCCTGGGTTGGGCCTTGGCCGGCGTCGTCCTGCAGAGCGGCGCCAACCGGGCGTGGGACCGCCTGCACCGTGAACTCGACCACGCGACCTCGGGCCCGACGACGATCGAATGCCCGCAGTGCTCGCGACGCCAGGACGTCCTCTTGAACCCGTTCTCGCCGAACTCCGTCCTGTGCCCCCAATGTGGGCGCACGGGCGAGATCTAGCGGCGGAACTCCTTCTTGCTGCGCATCACCAGCACGATGAGGATGACGCTCACGATGATCGTGATGCCCGCCGACGGGATCGCGTCCAAGAGCGACAACCACGCGCCCGCCAGTGCCAGGCCGTAGAATCGACGTTGCAGGCATGCGACGGTGGCGCCCACGAGCAGGAGCGTGAGGCCGGCGAAGAGGGCGCTGTAGAAGTAGAACGTGGCGCGGCCGATCCGGTACGAGTCGTCCTCACGCTGGACGACCGGCGAACCCGGCGACAGTTGACCGTCGACCGTCTCGGGGCGCCCGATGAAGACGCGATACTCGGAGACGGTCTCGTTGGGTTCGCCGAATCGGAGCGTGTGGTAGCCGATGGGCACGCGCGAGAGTTGGTAGGAGCCGTTCTCGTCCGTCCGGGTCTGCGTCGTGTTCCCGTCGTCCAGGACGACGGAGACGTTGCGCGCGAGGGACCCATTCTCGTACCGCACGGTTCCCGACACGGGGAACGTCCAGGCCCCGAGCGCCGACTCACTGCCCGGATTGAGTTCGGGTTCGAGCAGGAGGAACGCGACGGAGGCCGTGTTGAGGAGCGCGATGCCCACGAACAGGACGGCGGCCACGGTGAGCTTGCCCGAGCGCGTGGCGCCCCCGCGGCCGCGCAACGGGGCGCCGCACGACGGGCACTTGACCTCGGTCCCAGCGAGCATCTGCCCGCAGGCGAAGCACATGGGCGGCATGGGTTTCGAGGCCGGCACCGGCTTCTCGGGGACCGCGTCCACGACCGGCGGCAGTCGGGCGACTCATTAAGGTTTTGCGGCCTCGGCGAGGGCGGAAACCGACGCAGCCGAGGCACCAGAACCTCCCGAACCGTCCATCTTAAGTCGGTGGGGCCGTTTGCCACGACGTGGTCACCCGGGCGCTCACGAAGAGCAAACGGTTCAACGAAATCTTCCACATCATGCTCGAGCACCGGCTCCCGAGCGTGCTGCGCGAGATCGCCATCTACGCGCGTTCGGTCCCGGACGCCGCGGCGCCCGCCCAGGCCATCGCCGAGAACGGCGCCACGTCGGTCCCGGCGCGCATCCGGCGCATGATGGAGGACCTGGGCCCGACCTTCATCAAGATCGGGCAACTCTTGGGGACTCGCCCGGACCTCATTCCGAAGGCCTTCATCGAAGAATTCAAGAAAATGTACGACCAGACGTCGCCGACGGCGTTCCCCGAGATCAAGGACGTCGTCCAACGCGAGCTCGGCAAGCCCCTCACCGGCGTCTTCCGCTCCTTCGACGAACGCCCCATCGCCTCCGCCTCCATCGCCCAAGTCCACAAGGCGGTCCTGCGCAACGGGACCGTCGTCGCCGTCAAGGTCCAACACCCCGGCATCGAGGAACGGATGCGCACGGACTTCGAGATCCTGCGCGGCATCCTCCAGTTCACCGAGAAGGTGTTCGCCGCCACCCAGGTCTGGCAGCCCGTCCGGCACATGGAGGAGATCGAGCACATGCTCAACAAGGAGCTCGATTTCCGGAACGAACTGCGCACGCAGGCGCTCGTCGAGCAGAACTTCGACGAGTTCCCCGAGGTCAAGATCCCCCACCCATTCCCCGAATACTCGACGGCGCGCGTCCTCGTCATGGAGTTCGTCGACGGGACCAAGTTTCACGCCCGCGAACGCCTCAAGCTCGCCCCCAAGGACAGCGCGAACCTCGCGCGGATCATCACGCACGCCATGGGCAAGCAGATCTTCATCGACCGCTTGTTCCACGCGGACCCCAGCCCGGGCAACCTTCTCCTCATCGGCAAGTCGGGCGTGTGCTTCCTCGACTTCGGGGCCGTCGGCCAGGTCACGAAGCGGCGCGCGCGCCTCATCCTCGATTTCATCAACTCCCTCACGTCCGGCAACCTGGACGAGACCGCGCGCACCATCGTCGAGATGTGCGACGTGCGACGCGAGTACGACCCCAAGCGCTTCCTCTACGACCTCGAACGCATCCTCGAATACTACGAGACGGAGCATGCGAGCCCCGCGGACCCCGTGCTGCTCGAGAAGATCATCGACCTCGCGAACACGCACGGGATGCTGCTGCCGGCCGACTTCATGCTCATCACGCGGGCCCTCTACCAGTTCGACGGCATGTGCAAGGAGCTCGACCCCGAATACGAACTCGTCCGCGTCCTCACGCCCTTCCTGCACAAGACGATGCGTGAGAGGTTCCTCGCACCCGAACTGCAGAAGGACGCCATGCAGTTCGCCATGCAGGACCTCGCCAAGTTCGCGACGAGGCTCCCCAGCCGCGCTGAGGCGCTGCTGCTCAAACTCGAAAAAGGCCAGTTCACCTCCCGCGTCGAACTCCAAGGCCTCGAGGACTTCAAACGCCATTCCCTGGCGACACGGGCCCTGACGGGCTTCACGACGCTCCTGGGTGCGGGCCTCCTCGGCACGCTCCTGGCCTACACGTTCCAGGGCGCGGAGGGATTCCGCGTCGCCGCCTTCGCCACGCTCGTCGTCTTACTCACCTGGACGCTCCTCTGGGTCATCGTCCGCCAGAGCCTGCGGCGACGGCGCTAGGCCGGAGCAAATCGACAGCCTCTTAACGCCGACCCACCGTGTGACGGGAAGGGATGCACTTATGGCGACCCTTGTCGAGGTCCTGGCCGAGCTCTTTCGCGCCTTCGGATACACGCCCACGCTGAGCGCCGAACTCGAAGGCACGACGGGCCGCCGCCACAGCGTGCCATTGCTTCTCGAGAAGGACAACCGCCGCGTCGCCCTCACCGTCTGGCTCCACCGCCAATCGCTGGGCCCCTCCTTCGTCCGTGAATTCATCGACGCCGCCAAGGACACGGGATGCGACGGCGGCCTCATCGTCAGCCTCGGATCCACGCCCGAGACCCTCATCGTCGAAGCGGGCCAGAGCAGCGTGGCGGTCTGGGACAGCCGTCGGATCGCGCAAGAACTCGGCAACGCCGTCTTGCGGGAGACGTGCCCCGAAGCCTGGGAACAAGGCGACCCCTGGACGCCGCCGCGGCCCAGCCGCATCCTCGACCAGGTCCACCAGACGGTCCTTCAGGCCGAGCCACCGACGGCGACGATGCCGTCCCCCGTCGTCGAGACGACGCCCGCGGCCCCGCCGGAGCCCCCCGTCCCGGTCGCGGCTGCGCCCGTTCACGAGGCCCCCGAGACGCTCCAGGTCCCGCTCGCCTTCGGCATCCTCGACGAGGCCACCACGCCCACGCCCCAACCGCCCGCGCCCCCGCCTGCGCCCCCGGCCGAACCCCCTCGCACGGGCCGAAACGCCCTCCGCATGCACGTGACGCGCGCCCTCGCCGCGAGCATCGCCAAAGCCAAGACCCGCACCGTCGACCGCCTCGTCCTGCGGCTCACTCCGTTCTACGTCTACGATTACGAAGCCTCGCTCCTCGTCGAAGGCAGCCTCCAATCCGAGAAGCGCCAGGGCCGCATGGCCGTCGACGCCGCGACGAAGCGCGTCCACGCTTGGACCATGCCCCTCGACGTGGCGGAGCCCGCCATCGAGGGCGTCGACCTCGACGAAAGGCCCGCGCGCGTCGCCGAAGCCGACGCCCGGAAGATCCTCACCTCCGAACTGCGGACGCTCGTCACGCGTGACATCGTCCTCGAAGAAGACGACTCCGAGTGGAGCGTCGTCGTCAAGAAGAAGGTCGAGCTCGACGAGGAAGCGCTCCACCTGACCCCGCACGGCACCTTCCTGCTGCCCGTCTGGCGCGCAAGCGGCCGCGACGGCAGCATCGAGATCGACGCGACCACAGGCCAGGTCGTCCACGAAGAGCTCACGGTGGCCAAGAGCGACGCCCTGCTCATCTAGGGCCGGCGCCAGGCGAGCAATGCGCCATCCCCAAGTCGGCGCACCTCGGCCAAGCGCAGCTGGGCGCCGAGGTCGAATGGATCGTCGAAGAGGCGCGGCGCCGAGGGTTCGCCCAGGACGCGGGACGCGACGAACAACGTCCATTCGTCGACGAAGCCGCCTTGAATGAACGAGCGGATCGTGAGCGGGCCGCCCTCCAAGAGGAGGCGTCGCACGCCGCGCGCCCCCAGCCGTTCGAGGGCTGCCCCCACATCCAAGCCGCGGGACCCGATGGGGATGCGCTCCACGTCCCATCCCCCACGCGCCGGCGCATCGGGGCGGGCCAGGAACACCGTGGGCGCGCGTCCGTCGCGTACGAGGGCCGTCTCGGGCGTGCGAAGTTGGGGGTCCAGGACGACCCGCAGCGGTTGCTTGCCGGTGCGGCCTAGGAGTTCCCACTTGACGGTCAGCTTGGGGTCGTCGGCCACGACGGTGCCCACCCCGACCAGGATCGCGTCGGAGGCGGCCCGTAGCTCGTGGACGCGCCGCATGTCCTCCGGGTTGCTGATCTTGAGGGGCGTGCGTCCGGGTCCGCCCACGCACCCGTCGAGCGTCATCGCACAATTGACCTGTACGTGCGGGCGCACGTCCGCGTGAGTCGGGGCTCGCGTTAAAAGGGCGTGCCTAGGCGAATTCGAGCCGGCGGTGGACGGCGTCGCGGCGCCGAAGCATCTCGTCCACGAGGTCGGACAGGGCCAGCTCCTCCTCGGGCGTGGGTCGAGTCGCGTGCATCCGCTCGAATCACGGTCGGCGGCCTATTTACGCCTTGCGAACCGTGTTCTCTAGGATCCATCCGCGCAGGTCCCGGTGGTACGCGTCGTCCGCCCACGGGATGTACGCGGGTTCGAGCGTGAAGGTGCGCCCGTCCCATCGTTCCGTCGGGACGCCGCGTTGGACCCGCAGCAGAAACTTGGCGTAGTCTTCGTCCGTGCACGTGAGTTCGTGCCCGTTGGCCTCGAGGAAGACCTCGAGGAGGACGCTCGCCGTGCGCTTGTTCGCGTCCGGGAACCGTTGGAGGTTCACGAGGTTCTTGACGAGGTAGGCGGCCTGGGTGAACACATCGGCCTCGTGCGGGAAGTGCTCGTACATGGCGCGTTGCTTGCGGATGTACGGCCGAGGGCGGGGCGCGTCCAGGTAGAGCTGGCCGCTTTGGCGGAAGTGGTCGTTCACCTGTTTCCAGAGCTGGGGCGGGACGAGGTGGACCACGCTCCGTGAATGGTCGAGGGCGGAGTATAACGTGCGCGGTTCACGGCGAGAGGGCCCGCCACGCGAGCGAGGCGGCCACGACGACCAGGATGGCGGCGAAGGCACGTTGGAGGAGCCGTTGGGAGCTGCGCAGGCCCAGGTGGGACCCCGCGTAGATGCCCAGGACAGACCCGGCGGCCACGGGGACCGCCCACTCGTTCCAGCGACCCGGTCCGAGGTGCGCGAGGTTGATCCCCGTCGACACCGCCGCGTTCGTGAAGACGCTTACCAGGCTCGTGGCCACCGCCGTGTGGATCTCGAGGCCCACGAAGACGAGTCCGGGGACGATGAGGATGCCGCCGCCGATGCCGAGCAGTTTCGCGACGAGGCCGGCGACGATTCCCGTGAGCGCAATGGTGAGGGCGCCCGGCAGCTTGACGCCCGTGGGGGTGGCGCCGAAGGCCAGGCGCTTGGCGGCGTAGAGGAGGAAGGCGGCGAAGAGGAGTTCGAGGGCGACGTCGCTCAGGTAGGGGTCGATGAGGAACCCCGCGCCGACGCCCAGGAGGCCCCAGGCGCCCAGGGCGGCGCCCGTGCGCCACGCGACCTTACGGCCCCGGTGGTGCTGCCACAGGCCCACGGGCGTGGTGATCGTGATGACCAGGAGGCTGGCGGCGACGGCTTCCCGGAACGACGCCGGGGTCAAGAAACGTAGAAAGGGCACTGTGACGATACCGCCGCCGACGCCGAAGAGGCCAGCGGTCAGGCCTGACAAGATCCCCACCAAAACGAGTGTTATAAACAGTTGGATGGAGACCATTTGTGTCGAACGAAAGGGCTTTATGAGTTAAAAATGAGAGTCAAAGTCGGTCAAATGGTAGGCCGCGACGGCCCGTCCCACCGCGGCGTGGGACGCGAGGAATAATGCCCATGCGGATGGTCACGACCGGCATCCAGGGTTTGGACGCCCACTTCAGCGGCGGCATTCCCACAGGCAGCACCGTGCTCTGCATCTCGGAGCCCAGCAACGCGCCCTACCTCTTCTGCGAGCAGTTCGCCTCGGGCGGCCTGAGCGCCCTCGAGACGGTGTACTATTACAACCTCGAGCGGCCCAAGGTGGAGGTCGTCGAACGCCTGCGCGGCCTCCTGCCGAAGCAGGAGGTCCTCAAGAACCTCCAATACTTCGACTGTTACAGCGTCAAACTACGGGACCTCAACCCGGCCACGATGAAGAAGCTCGGGATCGAGAACCACGCCGTGAAGGTGAACGAGGACGTCGTGGCGCGCCTCCTTCACCAACCCAAGGACACGCCGTTCCGCGTCGTCGTCGAATCCGTGACGGAGGCGATCCAGGCCTACGGCCTCGAACCGACGATGCAGATGCTGCAGACGCTCACAGGCATGGTCCGCATGATGAACGGCGTCGCCCTCATCATGCTCGTCAAGGGGCTGCAGGACCCGGCCATCGACATGCGGATCCGCCACATGGTCGACGGCGTCATCGAGTTCGGGGTCGAACGCCAAGGGTTCGGTCTATACTCGTACCTCACCGTCAGCAAGATGCGGGGCGTCCAGGACGCGACGCGCCTGCTCCTCTACAAGGAGACGGACAAAGGCCTCTGGCTCGAATCGACTCGACGCGTATTCTAAGGATGAATGAATCCGGGGGTTGACTGACGAAGGCCAACCAGCGCGCGGCCTCGCACTCCTGCCACTTCGCAGGCGACGAGCGTGCAGTCTCGCCAATCATCGGCACCATCCTGGTCCTCTTCATCGTCCTCTTGGCAATGGCGGGCATCCTGCTCTGGGGCGTCCCCGCCATCCAGGGGTTGCAGGACCACGCCGAGTTCCAATCGATGATCACCCAGGCCCACCAGCTCAACGGCGAACTCCTCACGTTGCGCGACGCGGGCACCACCCGCCCCGTCACGATCTCCATGAACCAAGGCACGCTCGACGTCGAACAAGGTTCTCGGTGGGTCGTAACCGCCGCAGCGGACGAGGCGTACAGCCCCGTCTATTTCACGAAGTGGGAGGACGACAGCGGCCTCGCGGCCAAGTCGTTGCCCGTCGTGGCGACGACCGTCACCGTCGACAAGGCCGTCGGGGGCACGTTCACGCGCCTGGCGACCGTCACGTGCAACGCGGGCGGCGATTGCGAGACGGGCCTCGCGGCCTCGCAGCTCGAGGGGAACACGATCCGCGTCCAGTTCAAGTCCGCCACGCTGCTCAAGCTCGAAGCGTGGATTTACGATGCGGGACGCATCACGTACACGATGAACTCGGACGCGAAGATCCACCTCGAAATGGGCACCGTCTTCACCGAGCAGAGCGGCCGCCTCTTCCTGGAATCGAAGCCCACGGTCAAGGAGCCCGTCTTCGACGTGTCCCCCATGGACGCGTCCTACCTCGTCCGGGCTTTCCAGATGGAGGGCGACAGCGTCGTCGTCGGCAAAGGCCGCCACAGCGTCTACGCGTACCTCGACAACAACTACGGCACGACGCGCGGCCGACCCTACATCTCGCCCGCCTACACCGTGCGCGTCCAGGTCGACGACTCCGGCGCCCAAGCGACCCTGGGCACCCTCGAAGAAGGCATCTGCAACTACCTCATCACGCTCGATTACTATACGGCGGCCGCCGACTGCGACGCGGGCGGCGTGAGCGTCCTTTACGATCCGCCGAACGCCGCGGACACGAACAGCGGCAAGTTCACGTACGAACTCAACCAAGCGGTGGTGAGGGCCACTGTCCAGTCCTTCTAGGTGTTTCCGGCGCGACGAGGCGGGCGTCTCCGAGGTCGTGGGCTACCTCTTCAGCTTCCTCATGGCGACCCTCATCCTCGTGACGAGCCTGTACGCCTTCTCCCAGCTGACGGTCGCCGGGCGCGAGAACGTCGCGAACGCCCAGGTGAGGGAGGTGGCCAACCGTGTCGCCTTGGGTGTCCAAGAGACGCTCCAAGTCGCCGCCGGCCGCACGGAGACCATCGGGACCGGCAACTCGACGAAGCTGCGCTTCAGCCACCCCATCAACGTGCCCGAGACGATCCAGGACTGGCAGTACGACGTCTCCCTCGACGAGAACTACATCAACGGCTCCATCGCGTCGGCCGACATCGACGTGAGCGTCGCCACCTTCAACGCGGCGGTCACGCTGCCTCCCGTGGGCGTCTGCACGGCCGCGTACATCGTGTGCACCCTCTCCGGCACGAACACGGGGGACATGTCCCAAATCGTAATGACTTATGAGTTCGACTCGACTGGTGCCCAGCTCGTGAACAAGATCGAGATCTCCTGATGCCTATGTCCAAGGACGAGAAGAAGGACGAGAAAAAGCGACCGGCGGCCGAAGCGGAGGCCACGTCCCCGCCCGAGCGCGGCGTGCGCACCGTGAAGACGGGAGAGGCGCCCACGGGCACGAAAGCCAGCCACGGCGTCACGAAGACGATGGAGGAGAGCGAAGCTCGCCAACGCCTCAAGTCGGACGTGGAACAGGAGGTCGCCCGGCCCGGCGTCATCAAGATGCCGTCGTTCGAGCCGGCCCAGAAGGGCCCGCCGCCCCCGCCGCCAAGCGTCAAGTGGACGCCGACCGCACCCAGCCCGACCGTCACCGTCCCGTCGCCGGTGGGCCCCGCTCCCGTTGCCCCTTCCGCTCCCGCCCCTGCGCCGCCCGTCGTGAAGCCAAGCGGCGACGGCAAGCTTCAACTGCCCGAATGGTACGTGCCCGACCCGAAGGACCCCTTCCCCATCTCCCCGGACGACGTCCAGATCGACTTCTACACCATCCAGGAGCCCTATGCGTACGTGCTCATCACGTACAACAACCGCGACAAGGAGACGACGTACCGCGTCATCGAACCCTCCCTCACGGAGGAAGAGCGCAAGATCCTCAAGTTCGTCGAACACACGATGGTCGACCTGCTCGACGCCGACCCCATCGAACTCGAGAAGCAGAGCCAGAAGGACTTCCTCTCGGCCAAGTTCGACGAGATCCTCTACGATTACGCCATCGTCCTGGGCGACGACGAACAGAAGGAGGCCGCGAGCAAGAAACGTCTCCTCTACTACGTCTTCCGCGACTTCATCGGCGAAGGCCGCATCGACGTCGTCACCCGCGACGACCTCATCGAGGACATCTCATGCGACGGCGCCCACCAGCCCGTCTTCCTCTACCACCGCAAGTACGAATCCATCAAGAGCACCCTCAAGTTCGCCGACGACGCCGAGCTCGATTCCTTCGTCATCCGGATGGCCCAACGCGCCGGCAAGCACATCTCCATCGCCGAGCCCATCCTGGACGCGACGCTTCGCGACGGCAGCCGCATCCAGGCGACGCTCTCGCGCGAGGTGAGCGCGCACGGTTCCACGTTCACCATCCGCAAGTTCCGCAGCGAACCCTTCACGCCGCCGGACCTCGTCCGCTTCGGAACGATGAGCGCCGAGATCCTCGCGTACTGGTGGATCGCCATCCAGCACGGCGCGAGCGCCATCTACGCCGGCGGCACGGCCTCCGGAAAGACGACGGGCCTCAACGCCATTCTCCTCTTCATCCCGCCGCAGATGAAGATCGTCAGCATCGAGGACACGCGCGAACTCTCCCTGCCGCACCCGAACTGGATCGCCGGCATCACGCGAAGCGGGTTCGGCCCGCGCGACAAGGACGGGCGCCAGATGGGCGAGATCGACATGTTCCAACTCTTGCGCAACGCCCTGCGTCAACGCCCCGAGTACATCATCGTCGGTGAGGTGCGCGGCAAGGAAGCCTACAACCTCTTCCAAGCGATGGCCACCGGCCACGCGGCCTACGGCACGATGCACGCGGACTCGGTCGACGCCGTCATCCACCGCCTCGAGAGCGACCCCATCAACATCCCGCGGAGCCTCCTCGAGGCCCTTGACGTCGTCTCCATCCAGATCCAGACCCGCGTGGGCGGAAAGCGCGTTCGTCGGACCAAACAATTGAGCGAGATCGTCGGTCTCGACCCCCACACGCGTGAGATCCTCACGAACGAGGTGTTCCGGTGGCAACCGAAGGACGACTCGTTCCGATTCAGCGGCGTGAGCTACGTCCTCGAACGCATCCAGGTCGAGAAGGGCATGACGCCCCAACAGATGAAGCAGGAAGTGGAGAACCGTGTGGAGATCATCAAGTACATGATCAAGCACCAGGTCCGCAACTACAAGGACGTCGCCCGCCTCGTCACGAGCTACTACAAGGACCCGGCGACCACGATGGAACGCGTCCAGAAGGACCAACCGTGGACGTAGGAGGCGACGGGTGGCGCTGAAGGGACTCCAACGGACGTGGTACCGGCTCCTCGGGCCGCTCGTCGTCCGCCGCATGAAGACGGACCACCTGACCGAGTCGCTGCAACGCGCCCGCGTCCCGATGCGGCCGGAGGCGTTCATGGCGAACGCCATCGCCACGGGCCTCCTCACCTTCATCGTCAGTCTCTTCTTCTGCGTCACCTTCGTCGTCGTGCTCGTCCCGCGGCTCGCACCGAAGATCCCGGTCCTCGCTCGCGCCCAACTCCTCTTCTGGGTGCTGCCCTTCGTGCTGGGCTTCATCATCTACACGCTCGCCGTGAGCGACCTCGGATCCCGGGCGAAGAAACGCTCCAAGGACATCAACCTCAAGCTTCCGTACGCGCTCAACTACGTCGCCGCGATGGCCTCGGCGGGCGTCATCCCGACGGAGATCTTCCGAAGCCTGGGCCGGCAAAAGATCTACGGCGAGGTGGCCCGGGAGTCGGCGTGGATCTACAAGGACATCAGCCTCCACGGCATCGACATCGTCACCGCGCTCAAGCGCGCCCAGGACCGCAGTCCCAGCATCAAGTTCCAGGAGTTCCTGCAGGGCGCCATCACGACGATCACGTCAGGCGGCGACCTCAAGAACTACTTCCTCGAGAAGGCCGCCCGGTACCAGTTCGAGAACCGGCAGGACCAGAAGGCGTTCATCGACACGATGGGCCTCATGGCCGAGACCTACGTCACCGTCGCCGTGGCGGGCCCCCTCTTCATGATCGTCATGATGGCCATCATCGCCATCATCTCGGGCGCGGGGCCGACGAACCTCAGCATGCTCGTCTACATCCTCATGCCCGTGATCAACTTCGGCTACGTCTTCCTCCTCAAGGCGCTCATCCCGGAGGTCTGAGCGTGGCCGACAAGACGACGGCGCCGCCTGCGCCCCCGCCGATCGCGGTCCCCGACGTCCAGCGCCCCCCGGCGACCGTCCCGGCACCCGTCACGAAGGTCGCGCCTGTGCCGCCGCCCAAGACGGAGGTCGTGACGCTCGCGCCCAAGGCGGAGCCCGAGAAGCCCCCGGCGCCCCGGACGAAACCCAACCGGTCGCTCCAGGCCACGACGGAGGTCGTGGCGGTCGTGCTCTTCCTGGCGCTCACCATCATCCCCCTGGCGCGCTTCGGCATCCTGCCCATCGACGAGGGCCTGCAAGCGACGATCCTCATCGTCTCGAGCGCGGCCATCGCTGGCAACGTCCTCCTCTTCCGCCAGGCCGGATACCGCATCCAGGCCGAGACGGGTGACCTCGCCGCCGCGCGCCGCCGCGACGACGCCATCCTCAACGCCCTCTCCATCGCGCTCAGCGTCGTCCTCGCCCTCATCGCCGTCATCGAACTCGTCGCCGCGCTCGTCTTCCTCGGTCTCGTCCGCAGCACCACCGCCGCCGTCGTCGCCTTCGCCGGCCAGTTCGTCCTCTTCACGACGGTCACCCTCCTTTTCCTGGATCTCCTCCTCATCGCGCGCACGTCGTTCGACTCGCGCATCCGGGAGAAGAGCTGGCACCAGGCGGCGGGCTACATCCTGCTCGGCGTGAGCTTCCCGTTCCTCGTCATCGCCCTGCTCAAGAACCTGAACATCCTCAACGCAGGCGCCTTCGCCGCCGTCCGCCCCGAACAGAGCCCCTACATCCTCAGCATCGCGACCTTCCTCCAACTCATCGCGTTCCGCATCCTCCTGCGCTACCCGTCCCTGGGCAACGTCTTCAACAACGAGCTCGAGTTGGCCCGGCGGGCCACGCGCGAACAACGCCTCCAACTCGAAAAACGCGCCCTGCGGGCGTACTTCGCGGGCCTCGCGTTCGTCCTCCTGTCGTTCCTCCTCATCGGCGGCGTGGCCACCGGGCGCATCGCGCAAGGCGACTCGCGCACGAGCAACGTCATCCTCGTCTTCTACATCGTCGCCGCCGTCGCCATGCTCGTCCTCATCGTCGCCCGCTTCCTCCAGCACCGGTTCATCGCCGAACGCGCCCGCCGCCAGGAGCAGGGCGAGGTCATCGCGCGCCGCCGCATGACGAAGGAGCAACTTGCGAACCTCTTCATCTACTCCCTCAGCGGCCTCTTCGCGTTCCTGTGCGTCATCATCGGCGTCCTCACGTTCCTCCAACGCACCGTCTTCCGGCCCTACCTCGGCACGGACTTCCTCATCCTCGCGTTCCTCATCGGCGTCGGCCCCTTCGGGTTCCGGCGGGCCGTCGCCATGAACCGCATCCGCGCCATGGACGACAAGTTCCCCGACTTCCTTCGCGACCTTGCCGAGGGCCTGCGCGCCGGCATGACGCTGCCGCGGGCCCTGCACGCCTCGTCCAAAGGCGTCTATGGAGCCCTGACGCCCGAGATCAGGCAGATGTCCGCCCAGGTCGAATGGGGCGTGAGCTTCCCCGAGGCCCTCAGCCGGTTCAGCCTGCGCGTCAAGACGCCGCTCATCCAACGCACCGTGAGCCTCGTGAACGAGGCCTCCAAGGCGGGCGGCAACGTCATCGACATCCTCACCGCGGCATCGAACGACGCCCGTGAGATCAAGCAGATCATCGAGGACCGGCGCCGCCAGATGGGCATCTACAGCGTCATCATCTACGTCGCCTTCCTCGTCTTCCTCGTCGTCATCTTCATCCTCGCCGCCCAGTTCCTGCCCTCCTTCCAGACGGCGGTCAAGGGCGCGAGCGGCGCCCAAGTGGGCGGGCTCCGGTTCGCACCGTTCGATTCGACGACGTACGTGAGCATCTTCTTCCACGCGGCCCTCATCCAAGGCATCGGCGGAGGCCTCGTCGCGGGCGTCATGACGGAAGGCCACCCTCTCGGCGGGCTCAAGCACAGCTTCATCATGACGATCATGTCCTGGGTGTTCTTCCGGGTGCTCCTCTGATGCGGCGGCACCGGGACGACGGCGGCCAACTCATGCTGCTCGAGGCCGTCATGGTCGCCCTCTTCATCTTCATCGCCATCGCCGTCGTCGCGATCTACCGCCTGCCGACGTCGCCCCAGACGTTCCAGGCCTCCGGCCTGCAGAAGATCGCCAACGACGCGCTCAAGGTGCGCCAGGCGAAGACCCCCATCTCGACCGACGACTGCAACGATACGCCGTGCCCCTTCTCGAACGACCTCGACCGGCTCCTGAGCCTCACGCTCGGCTACGTGGGCACGCATTCGGATGCCGGGGAGAGCGCCGACAGTACGGAATTCAAGAGCTACCTCGACCAGGCGCTGCCCGCCGGCACCCGATACCAGCTCACGTTCGGCAGCGGCCACAACCAGACGGTCCTTTTTCCCCTCGGCGTCGTCCCACCCGTCACGTCCGTCGTGGTCGGTCGGACGCTCATCGAACCCAACTGGACCGTCCTCGCGAGCGGCATCCGCAACACGACGATCCTACGCGTGGGCGAACTCACCGAGATCACGGGCGCCACGAGCGTCCAGGACGCCTTGGGCCGCACGAGCACGGAATGGGGCAAGGCCTGGACGGACTACTTTTCGGGCTCCGGGGCCCGCGTCCCGCTCAACGCGACGTACGGCACGCACAAGGTCTGCTACGGCGTCACGGCGCCCACCGGGTGCTACAACGTGACGGTCGTGCCCGCCAACATCAGCGCCGTCATCGACGCCGGCGCCCAGATTCTTCCCGGCGACCGCGACGCCGACGCCACCATCCGGGACTACAACCCCGGCACGAACACGCTCGACCTCCTCCTCTACTGGAACGACCAACTCCCGGCGGGCGCGAGCGCCAAGGACGTGACCTACCTGCACAAGCCCACGGGCGGCGCACAGGTCGTCACCGCCGGCGACGTTCGCCTCACGTACATCGACGGCGCATGCCGCAACGGGCTCGCGTGCGAACCGGGCACGGTCGTGAGGGCCACCGACGCGGACGCGGGCCGCGCGCTCACGGCGTTCTCAGCCTCGACGACGAAGCTGCGCGCCTCCAGCGCGACGATCGGCGAAGGCACGCGCCTCTACCTCCTGGCCAGCGACGCCGCGACGACGCCCGCCGCGGGCGACACACGGCTGAGCCACGCCGGCGTGCACCCCATGGGCAGCCGCGTGCGCAGCTTCGACGAGGACGTGGGCGGCGCGGCCCTGACGGCCCTCAGCCTCAACCTCGTGACCGCCCAGTACGCGGACCGGGACGCCGACAGCGCCCTCGACGCGGACGAACCCGTCTACCTCAACCTCCAAGGCCTGGGCCAAAGCACGGCCCTCGACACGTACGACTACCACGCGAGCAAGGTCGCCGATGCGCCCCAACGCTTCCTGTACAACATCAAGCTCGAGGTGTGGTATGGAGTCTAGGGACGAGGGCGGCCAGGTCATCCTCCTGGCGGGCATCCTGTTGGTCATCGCGTTCATCGCCTTCAACATCCAGCTCTCGATCCTGCCGAGCCTGGGCCAACAGGTCGGACGCGAGACCGAGAATCCCCTCCTGGAGGACTACCTCCTCGTCCGGCGCACCCTCGAGACGCTCTTCCCGGACGAGATGCGCAGCACGACGAGTTCGACGACGCTCGTCTGCCCGGACGGGTTCGAGTACATGCAGAAGGTCCGCGGCCAGTTGTCCCTCTTGACCGCCCTCGAGGGCACGCGGGGTCAGTCCTTCGGCTGGGAGAAACTGGAGGTGGAGCTCATGGCGGGCACGACGAAGAACTTCGAGGTGCGCGTCACGATGCGTCTCTCGGACGTCCAGACCACGGTGAGCGACGTCGTCACGTACCCTGTCCAATGCACGTCCGGCACGGGCGTCGCCTGCAATCCGGCGTGCGTCGCCTACCCTTAGGCCCTATTTGACCCCTTTAAAAGGTGGCGGCCCGATTGGCCGACTCATATCGCTGTCGGTCCAAATTCAAATAGCCGGAGCGGCCGAGCGAGGTCCCGATAGGACTCAGCATGCGCCGGGTGGATGGCACGCGACAGGACCGCGAGGACGCCGCAGCATCCCTTTTCGGGTTCCTCACGGCCACGCTCATCTTCGCCGTGTCGTTCGCAGCGGTCGTGCAGGTCTCCGTCAAGAGCGACGGCGACGCCTCGAACACGACCTACCATGATCGGGCGGCGGAGGCCTCCAGCCTCGCCGACCTCCTCTTGACGGAGGCGGGGCGCGGCTGGTACGGGGCGTCGGAGGTCTGTTCGGGTGATGCGCCGAACGATGACGCTTTCGAGCCGGACGCCGTCACGCGCTTCGGCCTGGGGGAGGAACGCTGCTCGCTCACGTCGTCCGCCCGCGAGCGCGTGGCCAACCTCAGCTTCGACAAACTGCGCAACCTCCGCCGGGCCTCGTACGACTCGGACGCGGACAACGGCGCCATCGACTACCAGGAGGCTCGCGAGAGCCTCAAGCTCGTGGAGGCCGGCCTCGACTTCCACCTGCGCTCGTGGCCCATCCTGCCGGACGTGGTGGCGATGCTCCGCGACGGCTACAAGGACCCGAACCTTCGCCCCCTCTACATTGGGGACTTCGAGAAGCTGCAGGGGGGCCAGCCCACGAATCCGAGCGTCCAGCACGTCGCGGGCGCCGCCTACTCGAGCGATGCGGCGACCCTCTACGTCAACATCACGAACAACGGGACGCTCACGACGGGCTTCAGCGTGAGCTTCACCGTGAACACGCAGAAGCCCATCACGGTCGAGAAACATACGGGACCCGTGGCCGCCGGAGCCTACTACAACGCCACGTGGACCGTCAACAAGACGAGCGACTGGGCGTGGAAACAGAGCACACAGAAGTTCGACTACACCATCAAGGACCCGTCCCAGACGGTCGGTTCCGGCACGGTGACGATGTCCGGCATGACCCACGCCCAGCAGCGGACCATCTACACGGGGGAGGCGACGAAACTCTCGTGGCTCCTCTCGGGCGCCACGGCCTCGACGTCCGTGGCGTACAACGCCTACGACGGCAAGGGCGGCTCGGTCGACGTCAACGGGTGGACGATCACGATCCGCAACTCGGCCGACACCGTCGTCGCGACCGCCGGCTCGCTCAACAAGAAGGGCGGCACGGCCTCGTTCACGCTCACGGGCGCCGATACGTACAAGTCCGAACTGCTGACGCCCGCGGGGTGGGTGGCCCAGCGCGACGTCGTGAACGTGCTCGCCGCGGACTTCGATCCCTTCACGCCTGCCTCCGGCGCGGGCGAATGGGACGCGGAGGCCCCCGTGCCCGTCGAGGCCGCCTACGTCGACGCCGTGGTCGACCACTTCGAACTCGGCGTCCCCGACGCGGAGTACGCGGACGAGGACGTGTCGGCGGTGGCCGGCGGCGACGTGTTCCCCGACGACAACAAGTTCCTCGCAGACGAATTGCCCGTCGCCCTCCTAGACGACGACGGCGTTCCCCGTTTCGACGAATACAACGTCCTCTTCATGGGCACGAACGTGGATCACCGCACCCTGACCTCGGCGGGCATCAAGTACACGATTCGGGACTGGGTGTTGGCGGGCGGCACGCTCATCGTCTTCGGCTCCGAGAACCAGGCCGTGCAGTGGTTGGAGCCGATCTTCCATGTCGCACTCGACGCCGCCGGCTCAGGCGTGTCGACGCCGGACCAGAGCCACCCGATCCTCCACACGCCGAACGAGCTCGACTACGCGTCGTACGACAACCACGAGACGGCCTGGCACTTCAACCACGAGGACGAGAAGGACTACTTCTCCCACGTCGTCGTCGCGGGCGAGGACGATGTCCTGGCCGCGAGCAACCCGGGCGCGTTCGGCGACGGGCGGGTGATCCTCTCGTCGTGGCAGCCCTACGATCTGACGGTCGGCGAGGCCGGCGACGACTGCGACCCCGACGCGCTCGAGGCCACGTGCCCGGGCCTGCAACTGCTCAACAACTTCGTGACGTTGGGCTACTCGGACCTCTACATCGACTACGGCCCCACCATCTCCCCCTCGACGCCGCAGGGCGTGCAGAGCCGGATCGCGTTCGTCTACCACCCGGAGATGCACCAGAGCGTGGAGCTCTACGTGATGGTCTACGCGTTCGGCTGAGCCCGCACGTCGATGCGGAACTCGCAATACCGATCGCCTAGGCCCCAGCAGCGCGTCTCCTTGGCGAGGGCCGGCTTGCCCGTCATGATCTCGTAGACGCCCGCGAAGAGTCCGGCCTGGTAGTGGCAGAGCGGGCGCGACATGGGGCGGCTTCCCGCGGCGGGCGCACTCTCGTGGACCACGATGTCGATGCGGTCCGGCATCGTCTGGCGGACCTCGGGCACGCCGATGCCGTTCTCGCGTATCTCGTTGAAGATCTGGTTGAGGGCGGCCTCCTTGTTGGGGGCCTCCTGGAGGATGGCCGCGGCCGCGTGCTTGCCCGCGATGCGCCCGACCGCGTAGAGGATGGCGTCGCCCATGTGGCCCCAGCGTTGCTCCATGTAGCCGATGAAGCCCGTCGTGAGGGCGCGGTAGTGGCTCAACGAGATGTGCGGGCCGAGTTGCCGGCGCTCGGTGACGACGTCGCCGACGCGGGCGTAGTCCGCCTCGAGCCGCACGTCGGTGTCGTCCGCCATGAGGCTCTTGCGCATGTCGTCGAGGATGAGGTCGTGCACGTCCTCGTTCGAGGCCGGGAGTTTCCGGACGTACTTCATGAACACGGTGAAAACGCGCGCGAAGGCGAGGATGATGAGGGTGCCGAAGGCCAGCGTGAAGATCGTCGCGGCGTTCTTGGCGCCCACGGGATTGACGGCGACGCCCAACTGTCCAAAGAGGACGGTGAGGTGGATGAGGAAGAAGAACGTCGTCGCGCTGATGACGAGGTACCAGGCCTGGCGGAACCGGTCGCCGTTGATGAAATAGATCTCGCGCAGGTAGTGTACGATGGGGCGTTGCGTGAGGAAGTAGGCGTTGAAGGCCAAGAGGCCGAGGATGAGGACGCCTTCGGCCGCCAGGATGAGTGCGAGGAGGTCTTCGGCGGCCAACATCGCCAAACAGGTTGCGACCGCTTTAAGCGAATCGCTTTTACCACTCGGCCGCTTGGACGGTCCCGCATGGCGCACCGGGAACGCGTGGAGGTCACGTTCGGCGACGTGGATATGATGGGCCACGTCAACCACGCGGCCTACTTCACCTACTTCGAGGCCGCGCGCACCAATTACTACCTCGCCCTCAAGGGGCTCAAGGCGCCCTGGGACCGCAACGAACTCGACCTCATCGTGGCGCGCGCCTCCTGCGACTACCGCCGGGGCCTCGTCTGGGGCGAGCATGTGGAGGTCGTCGTGTGGCCCTCACGCGTGGGCCAGACGAGTTTCACCTTCGGCTACGCAATCGTGGATGCGAAAGGCGAGGTCGTGGCCGTCGGCGAGACGGTCCAGGTCAGCTTCGACTACGGGAAGCAGGCGAAGAAGCCGATCCCGCCCGCGGTCCGGCGCGCCCTCGAAGTGGAGGCGGCCCGGGGTCCCGGTCTCCAGCTGCCCGCCTAGGCCCGCTCACCCTCGGCGGGCGCCGGGTCGGCCTCGGGCGCCGCGTAGATGGTCTGCACGTGCTGGCGGCGCTGGGCCAACGCCTCGCGTTCGGCCTGGATGCGCCGGAACTCGCGCCGGTCGCGCGAGAAGCCGAGGAACATCCAGAACAGGAACAAGGCGATGACGAGCGCGAAGCCCACGTGCACCCATTGCCCGTAGGGACCGTCGACGATCCCCGCGACGAAGTCGTGGGCGTAGTACCAGAGCGCGACCCAGTAGGCCGTCGTGAGGGCGGTCGCCCCCACGAGGGCGGGCAGGATGTTGCGCGTGCGGATACCCGCGAGCTTGCCCAGGACGGCGCCGATGAGGGGTCCGTTGACGGCGAACGGGATGAGCATGAAGGCGAAGAGGCCCCACGCGCCCCACTTCTTGATGAAGTCCTCGTGGCGCTTGGCGTCGCGTTCGATCTTCGTGAAGAGGTAGCCGAAGAAGTTGTCCTTGCCCGTTTGGCGCTTGCGGAGGACGTAGAAGAGCGGGTAGACCCAGCTCGTGGCGATGAGGTCCTGCAGGAAGACGATGCCGAAGACGATGAGGGGGTGCAACCCGTAGCCGAGTCCGACGGCGGTCGCGAGTTCCTTTCCCGGGAAGATCTCGACGCCGAGGGTCGCCGCCATCTGGCCCGCGCGGGGCGGGTCGAGGAGGACGATGGCGAGCCAGCCAAGGACCATGCCGACGAAGAGGAAGCTGCCGGCCACGAAGGTGAAACCGGCAGGGTTGAAGACGAAGCGCGTGACCTTCGGGTGGTACTTGAGGTACCGGTTGAGGTCCTCGAACATCTCCGAGTCGCCGTCATGCTCGAGCTGGACGTCGAACTTCATCGCGGACGCTCTTGGCAGACCCGGACGAAATTGCGGAAGATGGTGCCGCCGTACTCGGTGTGTTCGACCTCGGGGTGGAACTGGACGCCGAAGAGGGGGCGCGAGCGGTGCCGCATCGCCTGGACCTTGCATCTTTCACTGGAGGCCAGGACTTCAAAATCCTTTGGGACCTGGGAGACCTCGTCGTGGTGGCTCTCCCACACCGTGGACTCGTGCGGCACGCCCTCGAAAAGGGAGGTCTTGTCGGCGCCGTTTTGGAGTTCGAGCTTCGTCGCGCCGAATTCGCTGCCGCCCGGGGCCGCCTGGCCGCCGAAGTGGCGCGCCATGAACTGGTGGCCGGCGCAGATGCCCATGATCGGCACGTCGAGGGCGTCGATGTATTGTCCGCAATTGCCCAGACTGTCGGCCAAGCCGACCCGCGGCGCGCCGCCGGAGAGGACCAGACCTTGGACGTTGGCTTCCTTGAGTTTGGTGACGGGCGTGTCGAACGGGACGATCTGCGTGTCGGCGCCGAGGTACTTGAGGACGCGCCACTCGCGGTGCGTCCATTGGCCTCCGTTGTCGACGACGTAGATGCGGACCATGCCTACCCGGCGCAGCCGAGGCCGGGGATTTAAGGTTGGGGCCGTCGCCGAGTGGAGAGGCGTGGGGGGCGGGATTCGAATCCGCGAGGATTCCTACTTCCACTAGGTCCTCAGCCTAGCGCGGTGACCGGTCTGGGCCACCCCCGCGACGAAGCCATCATACCGCGCGAGAGGCCTACGTGGTCCCACCTACTTCGACTAGGTCCTCGACCTGGTGCGCGCCGGGGTTCTCAGACCCCGGCGCTTCCCTCTTCCGTCGATAAACGTATCTGAGAAGGCCCGCGTCGCCTTCGGAGGACGCGATGGCCAGTTCGCGAATCTGCCCGGGGCTGAGTCGGTCGCGGGGGCCCACGTCGAACACGAGTTCTTGGATCGTCCGACCGTTGTCCCGAAAACTCTGGACGATGGAAAGGTAGGCTCTGCCTCCCGAGTGGCTGATGCGCAGGAACACTAGCTGAAGACCATGGTCGCGAGCCTTCAGATTTATGGAGGGGAGGGTGAAAGTGGAAGCCTAGTCTACTCCCACTCGACCGTTCCGGGGGGCTTGTCGGTGACGTCGTAGACGACGCGGTTGATTTTGTCCTTGTACGTGTTCGTGATGCGGCGGCTGATCGTCGACAGTACGTCGTGGGGCACGTGGAAGTGCGTCGCCGTCATGGCGTCGATGGAGGCGACGGCCCGCACGACGACGGTCTCGCCGTAGGCGCGGATGTCACCTTGGACGCCCACGGACCTGACGGGCAGGAGGGCCGCGAAGTATTGCCACGGGAGGACGCCGATCTTGCCCTCCTTGTGGGCCTTCTCGATTTCCTCCTCGACGATGGCGCAGCAGCCGCGCACGATCTCGACGCGTTCGGGCGTGAGTTCGCCCAGGACGCGGATGGCGAGGCCCGGGCCGGGGAAGGGTTGGCGTTCGCTGACCTTGAGGCCGAGCGCGCGGGCGACCTTGCGGACCTCGTCCTTGTAAAGGTCTCGCAGGGGCTCGACGAGCTTCATCTTCATGTCCGACGGGAGCCCGCCCACGTTGTGGTGGCTCTTGATGACGTCGCGGGCTCCGCCGCCCGACTCGATCCAGTCGGGGGCGATGGTGCCCTGGACGAGGTATTCGGCGTGGACGTCCTTGGCGACGCGTTCGAAGATGCGGATGAACTTCTCGCCGATGATCTTGCGCTTGGCCTCCGGCTCCGTGACGCCCTTGAGGGCCGCGAAGAACTCGTCGCCGGCCTTGAGGATGCGCACGTCGATCCCGAGGGCGGAGAGGAGGTCGCGCACGGATTCCGTCTCGCCCTTGCGCATGAAGCCCGTGTCGACGTAGACGGCCGTGAGGTTCTTGCCGAGCGCCTTGCCGACGATGGCGGCCGCGGCCGTCGAGTCGACGCCTCCGGACGTGGCGATGACGGCGTGGCCTTTCACCGTCTCTTGGATGAGTTTGACCTGTTCGTCGATGAAGGCGCGTGGGTCGAACAGGGAGGCCGTCGACGTCATCATGCGGACACTTCCACTTTCTTCGAGTCCTCGATGACCTTCTGCTCCTGTTTCTGCCGCCAGGCCTCGAGGCGCTTGGCCAGCGCGGCGTCCTTGAGGGCGAGGATGCGCGCGGCGAGGAGCGCTGCGTTGTCGCCGCGGTCCAGGCCCACGGCGGCGATCGGCATCCCGGGGGGGAGTTGGGTCACGCTGAGGAGGCTGTCGAGGTTGAGCTTGCCCGAGACGGGCACGCCGACGACGGGCTTGAGGGTGCGCGCGCCGACGACGCCCGCGAGGGCGTTCGTGAGGCCTGCGATGGCGATGAAGACGTCCGCCTTGCTCTTGCGCACGAGTTCGTCCACGCGGTCCGGGCTGCGGTGGGCGCTGGCGACGAACGTCTGGAAGGGGATCTGCAGGTCGCGCAGGACCGCCTCGGCCTTCTGGGCGACCTCGGCGTCGCTGGCGGAACCGAGCAGGATTGTGACGGTCATGGACGTTGCCCAAAACCGGGTTCCTTAAATGGGTTTGCCCGGCGCGCGTCTCGATTCGCAGCCGACCCCCAATGCCTATCTAGCCAGGCGCGAATCGACCATCGGAGGGGCCCAGACGCCGTTCGACGCCGAGGACAACACGTTCCTTCTTCCCGGCCCCGTCAAAATCCACCCGCGGATTCTTCGGGCGATGATGCGGCCCGCCATCGGCCACCGCTCGCCCGAGTTCAAAGAGGTCCTGCGACGCCTCACGCGCGGGCTCCAGTACTTGTTCCAGACGAAGGGCGACGTGCTGCTGCTCACGGGGAGCGCCAGTCTCGGGATGGAGGCGGCGGTCTCCAACGTCGTCGGCCCCGGCGACCGCATCCTCGTCCTCGAGAACGGGAAGTTCGGCGAACGGTTCTCGCAGATCGCGCGCGCCTACGCCGGCGACGGCGCGACGATCGTCCGGTCCAACATGGGCGAACCGCTCGACCTCGAACGCGCCGAAGCGGTCCTTCGCGAGCGCGAGGTCAAGGCGGTCGCCGCCGTGCTCAACGAGTCCTCGGCGGGCGTCCGCAACCCGGGCGCCGTCCTCGCGGATCTGTGTCGGAAATACGACACGCTCTTCCTGGCCGACGCCGTCACGGCCGCCGGCGGGTCGACCGTCCCCGTCGACGACTGGGGCGTCGATGCGTGTATCGTCGGCAGCCAGAAGGCCCTCGGGGCGCCGCCCGGGGTGACGCTGCTGAGCCTCAGCAAGGACTACCTCGCGGCCGCGCGACCACGCGGCCTCTACATGGATCTCAAGAAGGCCGCCGAGCAATGGGGCGAGGAAGAGACCCCCTTCACGCCCGCCACGCACCTCTACCTGGCCGTCGCCGAGGCCTTGGACATGCTGGCGGAGGAAACCATCGAAACGCGCATCGAACGGACGCAACGCCTGCAACGGGCGACGCGCAGCGCGCTCTCCGCCCTCGACATCCCCTTGCTCGTCCCCGATTCGCTGGCCAGCGAGACGATTACGGCCGCGCGGTACCCCGCGGGCGTCTCCGAGAAGGACGTGCGGGAGGTCCTCAAGCACGAATTCGGCATCGTCATCGCCGGCGGACAGGGCGACCTGAAGGGCAAGATCTTCCGCATCGGCCACATGGGCTACGCGCAGATGCGCGAGATCCTCGCGACGATCGGTTGCCTCGAACTGGCCCTCGCGCGCACGACGCACGTCTTCCCCAAGGGCGCGGGCGTCACGGCGTTCTTGGACGCGTGGGGCCCGAAGCCTTCACCTTGAGCGACTTCGCCAACCGTTCGACGCGTGCCGGCGCCGAGCCGACGTAGGATTCGGGGTCGAGGGCGGCCTCGATCTCCTTCTTGGAGACGAGCTTTCCGAGGACGCCGTCGCTCAGGGCCGCCTCGCGCAGGGACCGCTTCTCGTCGCGTGCCTTCATGCTGAGGCGCCGCACGTGCTCGTGGGCCTCCTGGCGGCTCACGCCCTTCTTCGCGAACGTGAGCAGGAGGCTCTCCGCCATCGTGAGGCCGCCCGTGGCCTCCAGGTTGGCGCGCATGCGACCGGCGTCGACGCGCAGCCCTTCGAAGACGTCGGCCATCTTCGCCACGCACCAGTCGGTGAGGATGAGCGTGTGGGGAATGAGGAACCGTTCGCCGCTGCTGTTGGCAAGGTCGCGCTCGTGCCATTGGATCGCGTTGTCCATGGCGGGGTGGATGCCCGAGCGCACGAGGCGCGCGAGGCCCGAGACCTGCTCGGAAAGGACGGGGTTCTGCTTCTGGGCCATCGTGCTCGAGCCCACCTGCTTCGTGGCGTCGAAGGCCTCCGCGGCCTCGGCGATCTCGGTGCGCTGGAGGTTGCGGATCTCCGTCGCGAACTTCTCCATCGAGGTCGCGATGTTGGCGCACAGGGCAACGAGTTCGACGTAGCGGTCGCGCTGCACGATCTGCGTCGCGGCCTCCTCGGCCTCGAGGCCCAGGTCCTGCATCACGAGGGCCTGGACCTTCTCGTGGTCGTCTCCGAAGCCAGCGCCGGTGCCCACGGCGCCGGACATCTTGCCGGCGCAGATGCGGGGGCGTTGCTCCGCGAGGCGGTCGAGGTGCCTGCGCACTTCGGCGGCGAAGACGATCATCTTGTAGCCGAACGTGGTCGGCACGGCGGCCTGGCCGTGCGTGCGGCCCAACATCACCGTGGACTTGTGCTTGAGGCCCAACCGCACGAGGGCCTCGAGGAGGCGGCCCAGCGACGATGCCACCTCGTCGAGCGCCGCGCGCAGCTGGAGGGCGACGGCCGTGTCGATGGCGTCATAGCTCGTTGCACCCAAGTGCACGTACCCGCCCGCGTCGCCGATGCAGGCCTCTTCGAGGGCCTTCACGATGGCCATGAGGTCGTGCCGGATCTCCGCCTCGATGGCCTTGACACGCGCGACCCGGACGTGCTTCGACGTCGCCTTCTTCGTGATCTCGTCCGCGGCGGCCTTCGGGATGTGGCCCAGTTTGGCGTGGGCGCGAGCCAAGGCGGCCTCCACCCTGAGGACATAATCGAGGCGGGCCTCCTCGTCGAAGAGGGCCTTGACCTGGGGTCGTCCGTACCGGAAATCGAGAGGACAGACGAGGCCCACGTCCAACACCACGTGCGCGAGAGTCGCGGTGTGGAAAAACCCTTCTCAACGCAGTACGCGGAACCCGGTTTCGCCCTGGGGGAGTTCGTTGTGCATCTCCATGCCCACCACCGTGGCGCCCTCGGGGCCGCGGCGGCACCAATCGACGAGTTCCACCACCGCAGGAAGGTCGCCCTCGATCACGGCCTCGACGCGCCCGTCGGCGAGGTTGCGCACCCAGCCGTGCAGGCCCAGCCGTTGGGCCTCGCGTCGCATGGATTCACGGTAGAAGACGCCCTGGACGCGTCCCTTGACCCACACGTGCGTGCGCGTGCGGGCCTCGGGTCCCATGGCCTGGGCTATGCGGCCTTGGGAAAAAACTGCCGCGGGTCGGGTCGCCAAAAAAGGCGGGTCCCCCGCGTGTTGCGCCCAGCATCAGACCCGTGAACCGATTGGTACGACGCAAGGAGGAATGGGCGCAAGCGCACGGGGGACAGGAAGGGTGTGGGGGACGGCCGGAGGAAACGGATGCGGCCGTCCCGTGGAGCCCTCGCCAGCCCGTTGGACCACCCAGGGGGGCACGCGAGAGACCTCACGACTTCAAACACAACTCTCGCGAAAAGGGTTGGGACCAGTCCCGGGCACCGAGGGGGCGTAGGTGTCCGCTTTCGGACACGTCGTTCCTTCCGCTGCTTCGACTGCGACCACTGACGCAAATCAACACCGCTTTATAGCGCGCCGGGGGATGAGCGGTGGGATGCACTCGCGGAGTCACCGCTAAGGAGAGGGTTCGTTTTGAAGGACATCATCCGGGACGCGATCTCGCGCGCCGCCGCCGAGAACCAGATGAAGAGGAAACAGGTCGCGGTCGCGGCCCCCGCACCGCAGGCGGCCAAGACGGCCGCCGCCACCGCCCGCCCCGTGCAACGCGTGGCGGACGCGGACGACGCCGAACTCGAGGCCGTGCTCGGCAGCATGTCGACCAAGATCAAGATCGTCGGTTGCGGAGGCGGCGGCACCAACACGATCGCCCGCTGCGTGGAGGCCTCGCTCGACGGCGTCGAGTTCATCGCGGCCAACACGGACGCGCAGCACCTGCTCATGATCCGCGCGCCCAAGAAGATCCTCCTGGGCAAGCGCACCACGCGCGGCCTCGGCGCCGGAAGCCTCCCACAGGTCGGGGAGGAGGCGGCCCAAGAGGCCGAACCCGAACTCAAGGCGGCCCTCCAGGGCGCGGACATGGTCTTCGTGACCTGCGGCTTGGGCGGCGGCACGGGCACCGGGAGCGCGCCCGTCGTCGCGCGCGTGGCCAAGGACATCGGAGCACTCACCATCGCCATCTGCACGCTGCCGTTCAGCGTCGAAGGCGCCGTCCGGATGGAGAACGCCGAGCGCGGCCTGCAGAAGCTGCGCGAGACGTGCGACACGATCATCGTCATCCCCAACGACAAGCTGTTGGAGATCGCGCCGAGGCTGCCCTTGCAGGCGGCCTTCAAGGTCGCCGACGAGATCCTCTTCCGTTCCATCCGGGGCATCACGGAGCTCATCACGAAGCCCGGGATTGTCAACCTCGACTTCGCCGACCTGCGGACGATCCTGGGCCGCGGCGGCGTCGCCATGATCGGCCTGGGCGAGTCGGACACGCAAGACCGCGCCGTCGAGGCGACGCTCGAGGCCCTCAACTCGCCGCTGCTCGACGTCGACATCTCGACGGCGACGGGCGCCCTCGTCAACGTCATCGGCGGCCCCGACATGACCATCGCAGAGAGCGAGCGCGTCGTGGAGGAGATCTACCACCGCGTCCACCCGGACGCGCGAATCATCTGGGGCACGAGCATCGACCCCGCGCTCAACCACGCGATCCGAGCCATGATCGTCCTCACGGGCGTCAAGTCCAAGCAGATCCTAGGCCCCACGCGGCCAAGCGCCAAGCAGAAGATGCAGAACCAGACGGGCATCGACTTCGTGCTGTAGGGAAGACCCCAGACCCGGGGCGGGATTGCGCCGGGCCATGGCCAAATGGCAATGCCCGAGCTGCCAACGTGTGCATCCAAGTCGCTATTACGGGACGCCAAAGGCTGCATCGAGTGCGCACCTGCGCAAGTCGACGGTTCGCAGCTGGAGGAACCTGCGACCATGGTGAACCTGGGGTTCCTGCGGGGCACCGCCACTCTGCTTGGATTCGTGGCCTTCGCCATAGGCCTCATCGTCTTCCTGTGGGCCCTCGTCCTCAGTCGTCGAGGTCGTGCTCCTTGTCTCGTCGGCCAACGTAATGCGGCGCTTGTCGCTGCTCGAAAAACGCATGCGCCTCATCGGCCAAGGCCACCTGACAACGCTTAAGAATCGGGAGCCTCTCGCCCCCAAACCGGAGTCCTCCCATGGCCGACCCGAAACACCCCGAACCGGCCCCATCCGCCGTCGAACCCGACGAGGAGGAGGACGAGCCCCGGTCGACGCTTCCGCCCGACGTCGCCGAACGCGAGGCGCAGAAGGCCATCCAAGAGATCGAGGCCGAGATCGAGGAGGAGCGGCCCGCGAAGCGGCCCGAGGCCGCCGAGCACCTCCCGCCGCCCGGCTCGCAGAAGTCGTTCATCGACAAGGCGTGGGAGCGCCAGTACGCCGTCGAGGCGCGGCTCCAACGCATCGGCCACGGCCGTTACAGCCGCGTCATCAAGATGGCCCGCAAGCCCGAGCCGGAGGAGTTCCGCAAGGCGGCGCTCATCACGGGCCTCGGCATCGTGGCGATCGGCTTCGTCGGCTTCGCCATCTACCTCTTCATGCAGTGGCTCGACGGCCTCTTGGGCGTCGGCTAGCGCTGCGGCAGGGTTAATATAGCGGCGCCTTTTCCCGAAATTCGCCTTTTTTCTTGGTGTTCTTCACCGGGGAAGGGGGCCCCATCTCGCGCCGCGGGAGGCAACGGGCATGATCCAAGAAGAGCACGAAGAAGGCTTGGGCATCTACGAGGAAGCCAAGGACAAGCCGCTCACGATCCCCAAGAAGGAAGAGAAGAAGGGCCCGGTCGAGGAGGCCGGCCATGAGCCTCTCGTCTTCGCCGTCAAGACGCAGGTCGGCCAGGAGCGCACCGTCGCCGACTTCCTAGCCGCGAAAGTGAAGAAGTCCAAGCTCCCCATCTTCGGCGTGCTCGCACCGCAGGAACTGCGCGGCTACGTCTTCGTCGAGGCCGACGACCAACAGATGCTCGAGCGCGCGCTCAAGACAATCAGCTACGCGCGCACGATGCTCCCTGAACCCGTCCCTTTCAGCCAGATCGAGCACTTCCTCACGCCCGTCTCCGCCGTCGCGAAGATCAGCGAAGGCGACATCGTCGAACTCGTCTCAGGCCCCTTCCGCGGCGAGAAGGCGAAGGTCACCCGCATCGACGAGGGCAAGGAAGAGATCACGGTCGAACTCTTCGAGGCGATGGTGCCCATCCCCATCACCGTGAAGGGCGAGAACGTGCGCGTCCTCAAGCGCCACGACGAGACCTAGACCCGCCGAGATCCGGATCGTGGATGCGTCGAAATACGTAGTGCCCAATCGTTAGGCACTACGCGGCTCACCAGGGTCGGCCGGTCGCCGCGGCGATGAACTCGTTGAACGGCGCCATCTCCCTGCACGCGCGCATGAAGCGTCCGCGGAAGTCGGGCGCGCTCACCTGGGCGTCCGTGAACGAACGCCCGATGAGGTAGTCCTTCCACTTGAGTTCCTCGGCCGCGGGGTGGTCCTTGTCGAAGCCGGAGGGCACGCGTTGAAGCCGGTCGCCGTGGCGTTCGAACCCCTTCGTGAGCTTCGCCCACTTCTTCGGGTCGTCGGCGATGGCTTCGCGGATCGCATGGAGGTCCGGCGTCGGAGGCTGCCAGACCCCGCCCCACGCGCCGGAGTCGCCGGGCTCCAGGTGGAGGTAGAAGCCCGGCGCGTGGACCTTCTCGTCGTTGACGCGGTGCGTGAAATGGAGCCCCGCGTGCGTCTTGTAGGGCGACTTGTCCTTGCTGAAGCGCACGTCGCGGTAGATCCGGAAGAACGACCCTCCGACGGGTCGCGGGTCCACGACGAGCTCCTTCGAGATCTTGTGGAGGTCCGCCTGGACGCTCTCGATGAAGGCGAGGGAGGGGCCCTTGATGACGGCCTCGTACCGCTCCTTGTTCTTCGCGAACCATTCCTTGTTGTTGTGCGCCTTGATCTCCTTGAAGAACCGAAGGTAGTCGGACGAGAAGGTTCCGGGGTGGGTCGTGAGGGCGGGCATGGGGTTCGACCGGGACGTCGAATTGCGTCGCCCTACTTGCGCGTTGCCACCGGTTGGCCGGCGCGCGCCTCGTGGAAACAATGCACAAGTGGGTTGCATGGCATGGCCACAACACCATGCGAACGCTAATATACATTGTATGCCCAATGCATTGGCGTGCGCGAAACCGTCATCACGGCGGCCAACCAGACGCAGGTCCCCGCTGACCTGCGGGCAAAGTATCGCCTTGGCCCCGGGGATGTCGTGGTCTGGGAGGAAGAGGCGGGGGGTGTCGTGGTCCGCTTCCGGCCGCGTCACCGGCCGGAGGACCTCGTGGGCGCCTTCGGCGGGGGTCGAGGCGGAAACGCGGTGGCCGACAAGAAGCGGGCGCAGCGCGCCGGGCGATGAATGCCGCTTCTAGACGCGTCGTATCTCGTCGGATTGCTGGACGCGAGCGATCAATGGCATGAACGGGCTCGTCGCTCGTTTCCGTCGCTCAGCAAGCGACGCCCCTGGCGCATCCACACGCTGGCGCTCGGCGAAACCCTCACGATCATCGGGGCCCGCTACGGCGGCAAGGCCATCCGTGACGCTTTCGAGAGGATCGCCGACACCACGCAGCGCCTGTCGCCGGACGACGCCGCGATCGAGGGCGGGCTTCAGGCACAGGTTCGTTTCGATGGCGTCCTGAGCTTCTCGGACGCCCTGACGGTCCACTATGCGGAGCAGCTGGACGACCGTGAGATCCTGAGCTTTGACGCGGACTTCGACCGCAAGGGCCTCACGCGGCTGCCGAAGGACGTCTAGGCGCCGCCGAAGCGCGCCGTGGGCCGCCCGCCGATGCGACCCGCCGCGACCGCCCAGCGCCAGGCCCAACCGCCCACGAGCATCACGAGTACGGCGTAGGTGAGGTACTCGCCGGCCCGCCCCAGGTGGGACACGCCCGAGAAGAGGTGGTAGAAGCCCAGGAGCCAGAGGGCCGTGTCGAAGGCGACGTAGACCAGGAGGAGAAAGGCGGCGATGGGTCGGGGCCAGGGCTTGATGGCGGTGACGGCCTCGGGCACGGGCGGCCGCAAGTGGCCCCCTGTAGAAAAGCCTGCGGAACCCACGGGACAGACCGGTCCCTCAGGCTCCCTGTTTTAAAGGCGCCCGAGCCCCGCCAGCCAACCGGGAGCCCCGTGCGCCGTCGCTTCTACGGCTATACCACACGGCTCATATACACATCAAGTCGAAGCCCTGCATCATGGACGCCCGGAGAATCGTGGTCGACTACGACCCCGATGCGGAACGGATGATGCACCGCGTGCAACTCCTCCGGTTCGGCGTACCGCAGCGCGTGCTCGATCGCGTGCTGCCCGTCGACTCCGACTAGGCGCCCATCACGCTGGTTTCCTCCTTGTCTGCGGGTTCTGCCCGCGGACTTTGACCCCCCAGCCTGGGCTCGAAACCCTTTTATCGCGACTGGCGTGCTCGCCGTCCGGCCTCATCCCTGACCCTTCGGGTCTACCAGGCGCGAACTTGGCGCAGGGTCGAGGCGGAAGTGACAACGCATGGTTGAGAAAGTCGAAGCCCTCGTGGACGGCGGAAAAGCGACCCCTGGACCCCCCCTTGGACCCGCGCTCGGTCCCATGGGCGTGAACATCGTCCAAGTCATCAACGCGATCAACGACAAGACGCGCGTCTTCGAAGGCATGAAGGTGCCCGTCAAGGTCCTCATCGACCCCGGCACGAAATCGTTCACGATCGAGGTCGGCACGCCGCCCGCCAGCGCCCTCATCCTCAAGCAGGTCGGGGCCGAGAAGGGCTCCGGCAACCCGCGCACGTCCAAGATCGGCGACCTCACGATCGACCAGGCCGTCCTCGTGGCCAAGCAGAAGGGCGACGCGCTCCTGGGCAAGAGCCTCAAGATGAAGGTCAAGGAGATCCTCGGCACGTGCGTCTCGATGGGCGTCACCGTCGAAGGCATGGACCCGCGCGAGGCCCAGAAGGCCATCGACGCCGGCAAGTTCGACGCGAAACTCAAGTAGGACGCGAAGCCGCCCCTGGCGGCTTTTTCCTCCCCACGAAGCTAGCGTGAGCGATGCCGCGGCGCAAGTACGGACGCATGGTGCACGACGTGGGCACGAACGCCGGCAAGAACAACCACCGCGCGCCGGCCCCGGGAAAGAGATCCGTCTAGTTCCATCGCGAAATCATTATACGCGGGGGCGGGGATTTGAACCCCGGAGCGACGAGAGCATCGCCGCGCCGGACTCTCGATCCGGCGCCCTACCAAGCTAGGCTACCCCCGCGGGGCTGGGCTTGTCCGCCCAGCCCCAACGGCGGCCCACGTGGCCATCTCGTTTTTGGAAACCGGCCTTGCCCGCTCGAAACCCTTAACGCAAACCCGTCAATGGGGCGCCGGTCAACATCGTGGTGGGCGGCGCCGAGCGATTACTCCTCGACCTCGCGCTCATCCTGTTGGGCGCGAAGGCCGGCGGGTGGGTCGCCGCGCGGTTCAAGCAGTCGCCGGTCATCGGCGAGATCCTCGTGGGCATCCTTCTCGGGCCCTCCGTTTTCAAGCTAATCCCACCCTTCGAACTCCTCGAAGCGGCCACGGCGGGCGGCGCCGTCTCGAACGCGGCGTTCGAACTGTCGGTCCTCGCGGCCCTCGCCGAACTCGGCGTCCTCATCCTCCTCTTCGAGGTCGGACTCGAATCGAGCCTCGCCGAATTCCGCCGAGTCGGCGCGAGCGCCATGCTGGTAGGCACCTACGGAGTGGTCTTCAGCCTTATCGCGGGCGCCGCCGGAAGCTATCTCTTGGCGCGCGAGTTCGACTGGGTCCTCACCCCGACGGCGCAGGCATCGCCGCACCTCCTTCACGTGTTCATCGGCGCCGCCCTCACCGCCACGAGCGTCGGCATCACCGCGCGCGTCCTCACGGACATGAAGCGCGTGCGCACCCGGGAGGCGCAGATCATCCTCGGCGCGGCGGTGTTCGACGATGTCCTCGGGCTCATCGTCCTCGCCATCGTCGGCGGCCTCGTCGTCAACCCCTCGGGCCTGAGCGGCCTCGGCGTCGCGCGCGTCTTCGCCACGGCGCTCGGCTTCTTCTTCGCCGCGATCATCCTCGGCGTGCTCCTCGCGCCGCGCCTCCTCGACGTCGTCCACAAGAAAGTGGACTTGCCCTACGCCCACCTGGGCGCGGCCGTCATCTTCATGCTCGTCGTCTCGTACCTCGCCACGTGGGTCGGCCTGGCTGCCATCGTCGGCGCCTTCGCGGCCGGTCTCGCCCTCTCGACGAGCCAACACCGTCACGTCATCTTCGATCACATCAGGCCCGTCGGCAGCCTCTTCGTGAGCTTCTTCTTCGTCGTCTTGGGCATCCGCGTGGACCTCAGCCAGGTCACCCGCGACACGCTGCCGCTCGTCCTCGGCGTCGGCGTCGCCCTCACGGTGCTCGGCATCCTGGCCAAGCTCCTGTGCGGCCTCGGCGTCGTCGGAACGAAGGCGCACCGCTACACGGTCGGCGTCGGCATGGTGCCCCGGGGCGAGGTCGGCCTCATCTTCGCCCTCTTCGGCCTCGAGCACGGCCTCCTGACGAACTGGCAGTACACGACAATCATCATCGTCGTCCTCCTCACGACGTTCGTCACGCCGTTCTGGCTCAAGGCCCTCGACCACCGATTCACTCCACTCGCGGAACCCGCGCCGGGCGCGGCCCGCATCGCCGAGGCGGAAACCCCATGAAGACGGCCACAAACCTTGAAATGCAAAGCCCCCCTCACCGCGCGACCGGCATGGATTGGCGCGGGCGTGACGTCGTGAGCATCCGCGACTTCTCACGCAAGGACATCGACGCCTTCCTCGAACTCGCCGAACGCTTCGTCCCCGCCTCGCTGGGCCAGAAGCGCAACACGAGCCTCGAAGGCAGGATCCTCGCGACGCTCTTCTACGAGCCCTCGACGCGCACGCGCTTGAGCTTCGAGGCCGCCATGCAACGCCTGGGCGGCGGCGTCATCGGCTTCAGCGACCCGAGCGTCACGAGCAACAAGAAGGGCGAGACGCTCGCCGACACGGTCCGCATCGTCGACAAGCTCGCGGACGCCCTCGTCCTGCGCCACCCCAAGGAAGGGTCGGCCCGGCTGGCGGCCGAGTACGCCGAACACCCCGTCGTCAACGCCGGCGACGGCGCCGGCGAACACCCCACGCAGACTCTCCTGGACCTCTTCACGATCCAGCACGAGTTCCGCAAGATCGACGGACTCACCATCGTCCTCCTAGGCGACCTCAAGTTCGGCCGCACGGTCCACAGCCTCGTGACGGCGCTCGCCCACTACTCCGTCAAGATGATCCTCGTGAGCCCCTCGACGCTGCAGTTGCCCGAGGAGGTCGTGCACGAGGCGCGCGAGCGCGGCGCGACCCTGCAGGCCACGAGCGACCTCGAGGGCGCCCTTGCGGAGGCGGACGTGCTCTACGTCACGCGCATCCAGCAGGAGCGGTTCATCGACCCCGAGGAGTACCGCAAGGTCGCGGGCACGTACCGCATCACGAACGCGCTGCTCAAGAAGGGCAAGCGGAACCTCATCGTGCTCCACCCGCTGCCGCGCGTGGACGAGATCCACCCCGAAGTGGACGCCTCGCCGCACGCGCGCTACTTCCAGCAGGCCGCCAACGGCTTGCCCGTGCGGATGGCGATTCTCGCCTCGATGCTGGGCGGCAAGGCCTAGGTGCGCGTGCGAGGCCGCTTGGCGGCGGCCAAGCGGCGCTGCAACCCCATCTGCTCGTAGGCCTCCTTGACGAGCCGAAGGAGCGACGCATCCAATTGGTCCTCGTTCTCCAACCGGAACCGGTAGCCCCACCAGCCTGTTCCCGGCCATTCGGTCCGTTGGAACCGCGCGTCCTCGATGCGACGCGGCAGGCCGAAGGCGGCCACGATCGAATCCGGGCCTACGCGTGCAACGCCCGCGAACCGCGTGCGGGCGACGAAGACGATGCGCGTCTTCTGAGGCACGACGTCGAAAGCGCCGGCGCGGCGCACGAAGCGTTCCCAGGCAGCGAAGAGTTCGCGGGCGCGTGGGCGACCCTCAAAGAAGGCGTCCAGCGAGTACCGGCCGCACGCGTGCCACATGTTGCGCGTGACGAAGCGCGCCCCGCACTTGGGGCACGTCCACAGCGGGCGCAGGGCCGGCGGCGTCGCGCCCCGTCCCGGCTTCGGGCCGCCCGCGGGGCGTGTCCCGGACCGGGCCTTCGGGGGATTCATGGGTCGCCGGCCCCAATGCGGTGGGGCGCCATAGAACCGACGCCGGCCGCGCCGGTCCCCGAGGCAAGGCTCTAAATCCAGGCCCCGATGGGCGGAGCGATGCCCGAAGCGGCGATGGTCGAACTCAAGGTCCAGCCCATCAAGAACGGCACCGTCATCGACCACATCTCCGCCGGCCAGGCGCTGCAGGTCATGCGCATCCTCGGGCTTCCCGCGCCGGGTTCGACGAGCATCGTCTCCATCGGCATGAACCTCCCGAGCCAGAAGATGGGACAGAAGGACGTCGTCAAGATCGAGGACCGGGAGCTCGACCCGAACGAGGTCAACAAGATCAGCCTCATCGCGCCGAAGGCGACGATCAGCATCATCCGCAACTACCAGATCGCGAAGAAGGCCGTCGTCCAACTCCCCAAGGAGATCGTCGGCCTGGCCCGCTGCGAGAACCTCTCGTGCATCACGAACACGAAGCAGGAACCCGTGCGCAGCCGCCACCTCATCGCCCAGCGGGACCCGCCCAAGCTCCTCTGCGCCTATTGCGGCCGCGAGGTCAAGCAAGTGGCTGCCAGCCTGGTGCCCGAATAGGCAACGTTAAAGTGCCCCCAAGGGACCTCTCGGACGTACCCGAGATGGCCGCTGCCTTCCTGCCCACCGTCCTTCCGCTGCTCGTGGGCGGTTGCCTCATCGCCTTGGCCGTCTTCGTCTTCCGTTCGGGCCGCCACCTCACGCACAACCTGGCCTTCAGCGGACTCTACCTGCTGTCAGGCCTCAAGAGCCTCTTCGAGGCCCTCGTCCCGCTCTCGCCCGACCTTCACGCGCGCGCCGAGGCCTTCCCACCGGCCACCTTCTGGGTCGGCTGCTCGCTCGTGGCGGCCACGTTCATGCTCCCCCTCCTCGTGCTCTTCCTCTTGCTCTTCCCCCGCCCCGTGCGCGCCCTCGCGAAGCACGCGTCGTACGGCTTGTTCCTCTTCATCCCGTCCGTCGTCTTCTCCTACTGGTTCCTCAATCCGCCCGGCGGCCTCGACCTGGAACAACTCGCGCTCGCGCTCAACCTCGTCGCCGTGCTGGCCACGGCGGCCGCGCTCGGCATCCTCGTGCGCACATACCAGACGTCGCCCGATGCCATCGAGCGGACCCGCGCCAAGTACGTGCTCCTGGGCTTCGGCCCCGCCTTCGTGGGCACGTGGGTCCTGGCCGCCCTCGAGTACCTTCGTTACTTCCGCGACTACACGAGTCCGCTCCAACCCCTCATCGTCGGCTACGTGACGCCCTTCCTCGAACTCGGCGCGGCGGGCCTCACGGCGTACGCCATCGTCAAGTACCAACTCTTGGGCGTCGAACTCAAGTTCCGCATCGGAGCCAAGTACGCCGTCACGACGTTCGGCGTCGTGGCCGTCCTCTTCACGGTGAACGAGTATGTCGGCGAGTTCGTGCTGGAACCCATCTTCGGCTTCACGCAGTATTATTGGCTCGTCGCGGGCGTCGTCGGCGGCCTCCTCTTCAAACCGCTGGAACTGGGCGCGGGTTGGCTGACCGACCACGTGTTCGGAAAGGCCAAACCCGAGACCGGCAAGCGCAAGGATGCGCGCGCCGCCGAGATCTACCACGCGCAAGCGACGTACATCCTGCGCGACGCCAAGGTCACGGACCGCGAGATGGCGTTCCTGCGCAACCTAAGGTCCCAACTGGGGCTCTCGTCTGCGGAAGCGAAGAAGATCGAGCAACGCGTCGAGCGGATCCTCCAGGTCGATTCGCCGCGCACGGGCCTCGCCAAGCGCAAGCGCGCGAGCGCTTGAGGGTCGTCCGCCCACCGAGGACTACGAATGAGACAGCGAAGCGTGTCTAGCGCTACACACAACCCACCACAACTTCTCGTGGACCTGGTGTCGCTGTGTCATGGCTCGGGAAGAAACAAGTCGACAAAAGCGTTTAATAAACCCTAGCCGTCCTCGCGAATTCCCGGCATGCACCCGTGATTCCACGGTGCGCGTCGCGGCTTCGATGGTGGTTGGGCGTGCAACACAGGCTTCAGCAGTTCTACAGCGGGCTGCTTACACTCGCGTTGCTCTCCCTCCTGTTCGCTTTCGCGCCCGCCGCAAGCGGCGCCCAGGTCACCATCGTCGACCTTCCGGACGGTGCCAACCTCGACCGCTTGCAAGACCGACCCTTTACGGTCGTCATCGAACTCGATGGCGGCGAAGGCGCCCAGTTGACGGGCGTCGACGTCATCGTCTCGAACACGGATGCGCCGCTCTTCGACGCGTCCACGGACGGCATCGTCGTTTCGACCGCCACGGTCCACCGCAACGGGACGGTCGACGTGGGCCAACCACCGATCATTCGCGACAACGCGTTCTGCGACTTTTCACAACTCCCGGCGAACGACGACGGTTACGGCTATGGGTATGGCTACGGGTACGGGTACCGTTACGGCTACGGGTATGGCTACAGCTACGGCGGGCAAGGTCCCTCGACGGTCGTCTGCCACTTCCGTCTGGCGCTGCCCCTCTTCGACCTTGGCGCGCTGAGCGGCCACTTCACGGTCAAGGCGCAGGTCGCCCTTGGCGACGTCTTCTCGTCCGCGCCTTACCAGATCACCGTCCACGACCTCGAACCCACGGCGACGCTCACGCTCACGGGCCAAGGCGTCGGAAGCCTCTTCAACGCCACGTTCGACCTCGCGGCCGACGACGAAGACCGACCCCTCGACCAGTCGACGTGGACGCTCGATTTCGGCGACGGATCCGACCCCCGGCAAGGAGCCGCCGACGAGCTCGCGACGCCCCTCGAGGTCCGCCACGCCTACGCGGGCCTCGGCCCCTTCGCGCCGCGCCTGACCGTCACGGACATCGATGGCGGCGTTGGCACGTCCGACCTCTCCCTCGCCGCGTTCGTCGCCCCCGACCTCCAACTCCAACCCGCGCTCAATTCGGGAACCGCGCCCTTCGCCGCCCACTTCAACCTCACGATTGACGACGTGAACGAGGACCTGGAGTCCTTCACCGTCGCGTACGGCGACGGCGACGTCTTCGACGGCCTGCCCCAGAACCTCGACCAGGGAACGATCCACCTCGTCCACGTCTACACGAACGCCGGGACCTTCGTGCCCCGCGCGACCGCCCTCGACTCGGTCGGCCTCCAAGGGGAAGCCACGGCCCTCGTCCAGGTCGCGGTCCCACCCGACTGTCTGCCGACCGTGGCCTTCACCCAACTCGACGGCGGCTCGCCGGACCGGTACGCGCCGCCGGACCGCTTCACGTCGGACCCCGTGGCGGACGCGAGCGTCGCCGTCTCCCACGTGGGCGGCGATTGCATCGTCGCCCTCAACCAGGCCCCGGTCCTCACGGGCGCTTGGGTCGACCCGGCGCGAGGCGACCCCGCGGACTCGTACACGTTCCACGTCACCTACCACGACTTCGACGACCAGGCCCCCGCCGACATCCACCTCACGCTCGACGGCGGCGACGACGTGCCGCTCGACCCCGACGGGCCCACCACGGACTTCGCCGCCGGCGTCGGATACTCCGTCACGCTCACCGGCCTCTCCGAGGGCGCGCACGCCTTCCAGTTCGAGGCCACCGACGGCATCGACGACGCCGACCTCGTCACCGGCGCCGGCCCCTTGGTCGCCTTCCGCCCCACCGTCAACGGATCCGTCCACGCACCCAACCCGAGCAACCGCGAAGCCCTCGGGACCGCGGGCACGGACGGCGAGGTCCTCCCGCCGCTCTACGGCGCCGCGCAGGAGACCACGGACGGCTACGACTCGGACGCCTTCCAACTGCCCGCCGATAGCCGCGAGGGCGCCCGGTTCCACTTGGGCGCGCGCGGACCGGCCGGCGCCGGCGTCCCGCTGTCGTTGGGCGAAGGCCTCGTCAACGGTGCCCTGACGGGCCCGGCCGAGGCCCGCAACGGCTTCTCAATCTCCCTCTTGGGCTCGGAACTCACGACGAGTTCCCGCAGCGGGCCCCAGGCTGTGAACCTGGCCAAGGCTGGCGCCGTGCGCACGCCCGGCCCGGACGCCTTGGGACGCGTCACGGTCTACTCCCGCGCCGGCGTGAGCTTCCGCGACGTCTCCGAGATCTCGTACTTCGTCAACGTCCCCGCGCCGCTCACGCTCTACTCGACGCTCGGCCACTACCTCACGCTCGACACGGACGGCGACCGTCAGATGGACGCCTGCGTCGTCTACCTCACGAACGCCCCACCCGTCGCGCAGACGACGGGCTGGGTCGAGGAGACGTTCGACCGCACCGACCTCTACTACCTCACGGATGACCACTGCGCCGGCGTCCTCGTGCCCCAACGCCTGCCCCTGGGCGCCATCCAGCAGGACCCACGCGTGGTCGACGCGACGGTGCTGAGCCTCACCGCCCAACTCCTCGTCCCGCCCGACGCCTGGCCCGCCGACCAACCCATCCAGATCGACGACCTCTCACTGCGGACGGACGTGCCCGAGATCGGCGACGACTGGGACGTCTGCTTCTACGCCGAGATCCCCGCCGTCACGGGCGAACCCCTCAAGCCCTGCTATTCGAACGAGGGCGACGAGGACGCGACCATCCCGACGGGCGCCCGCTGGGCCAACGTGTGGGCGCACACGATGCGGCCTCGTCTCGACCCGACGGGCGCGATCCTCGTGCCCGCCGAGTTCACGTTCGCGTACACCGTGCGGGGAGCGGCCCCCGCGGTCGTGACGCCGGAACCCGCCGCGGCCGGCGTCCTGACGGTTTGGGACGACGTCAACGGGGACGGCGTCAAGCAAGCCGCCGAGGCCGAACTCGCCGCCATCACCAGCGTCCTGGCGGCGACGACAGCGCAGACGTTCACCGGCATCCAGCTGCCGCTCGGAGCGCAGGATGCCGTCCACGAGTTCGGGGTCGCCTACCACGACGGCCTGGCCGCCAACCGCCCCGGCCTCCTCACCCCGTACACGCGCGCCTCCGTGTCGATCCAACACTTCGTCAACGACGTGCCCGCGGCCACCGTCGGGGCGGATCTGGACGCCGTGCGCCAGGACGACGACGTCACCATCGTGTCCGACTCCTCCGACCCCGACGAACAGCAAGGGGACGTCGCGGCCCACCTGGGTTCGCGCGCCTCCTGGGAGCTCGAACTGGGCGACGGGACCCGGTACGAGGGCGCCTCCTTCCCCATCCCGAACCGGACGCACGCCTACGACCTGGCCGGCACGTACATCGTTCGCCTGACGGTCCGCGACCGCCAAGGCGCGACGTCGATCGCGACGACGCAGGTCGTCGTGAAGCCCCCGCTCGTCTCCGTCTCGACCTTGGACGCCACCGCAACGGAAGACGGCGACAACGTGGGCGCCTTCGAACTCGAACGCACGCCCGGCGGACTCGACCAGGCCCTCACGGTCCTGTACGCGACGGGCGGCACGGCGACGATGGGCAGCGACTACGAGCCGCTGTCGGGTTCGGCCACGTTCGCGCCTGGACAACTCGCACTCAACCTCGTCGTCCGCGCCATCGATGACCGGTTCGAGGAAGGCAGCCAGAGCGTCACGTTGCAACTCGTGCCCAGCCCCGCCTACGAGACGGGAGCCGACCCGGGCGCGGTCACGATCCTGGACGACGACCACGCCGGCATCCTGGTCGAACCCGCCCTGGGCCTCGCGACGAGCGAAAGCGGATCATCGGACACGTTCGACGTGGTGCTGGCCACCGTGCCCACGGGCCCCGTCACGATCGCCCTCGCCGTGGACCCCAGCGACGAAGCCACCGTCGACCCCGTCCAACTCGTCTTCACGCCCCAGAGCGCCCTATCGCCCGTCACGGTGGAGGTCCGCGGCGCGGACGATGACCTTGTGGATGGCGCCCAGTCGTTCAGCGTGCGGCTCCTGGCGGCCGAGAGCGACGACGCCGACTACGATGGCCTCGACGCGGCCGACGTCATCGGCGTCAACGCCGACGACGACGTGGCTGCCCTCGTGGTCGAACCCGGCGGCCCTCTCGCCTTGCACGAAAGCGCCGAGTCGAGCCTCCTGACGCTCGCCCTCGCCGCGCAACCCGCAGCGGACGTCGTCGTGGACGTCTCCACGTCCGACGCCGGCGAAGTCGTCCCCTCGCCCGACCGGATCACGTTCACGCCCGACGATTGGAACGTGGCGCGCCTCGTGACGATCGAGGCCGTCGACGACCTCGCCGCGGACGGCTCGCAGGACTCGACGATCCGGTTCGCCGTCGACGACGCGGCGTCGTCCGACGAATTCGACGCCGCGCCCGACGTCTCCGTCGGCGTCACGACCATCGACGACGATGCCGCCGGCATCACGGTCGTCGCCGCGCCGGACCTCACGACCGGCGAGGACGGCACCGAGGCGACCTTCCAGGTCGTCCTCAACACCGTCCCCACGAGCGCCGTCACGCTCCAACTCGAATCCAGCGACGACTCGGAAGGCGTCCCCACGCCGACGACGCTCACGATCACGCCCGCGGACGCCCTCGAGCCGCGGCTCGTGACCATCACCGGCCTCGACGACGACTTCGTCGACGACGTCGTCCCCTACACGATCTACGTCCTGCCCGCGACGAGCGCAGACCCGGTCTACGATGGCCTCGACGCGGACGACGTCGACGTCGTGAACCTCGACGACGACGCGGCAGGCCTCGCGGTCGATGCGACGCACACGCTCCTCGTCAACGAAGCGGGCACGAACGAGACCTTCCACGTCCGACTCGCCGCCCAGCCCAGCTCCGGCGTCGTCATCGACCTCGTGCCCACGGACGCCGGAGAGGCCGTCCCCGCACCCGCCCAACTCACCTTCGGACCCTTGGACTGGAACGTGGCCCAGGTCGTGACCGTGACCGGCGTCCAGGACCAGCGCATCGACGGCGAACAGGCCTCCGACGTCCGCCTCCACGTCGCGGACAGCCTCTCCGCCGACGAGTTCGACGCGCTCGACGACATCGTCGTGGCCGTCCTCACGGCCGACGACGACGTCGCCGGCATCACCCTCACGGCCGCCAATGTCATGACGAGCGAAGCCGGCGGCAGCGCCCAGTTCTCCATCGCGCTCAACACGATCCCGTCGGACGACGTGCGCATCGACCTCTCCGTCGACGCCCCCGGAGAGGCCAGCGTCGCACCAGACTCCATCACTTTCACGCCGACCGATGCGCTCGACCCCGTACTCGTCACGGTCACCGGCGTGGACGACGCCCTCGTCGACGGCGACCAGAACTTCACTCTCTTCGTGGGACCCGCGCTGAGCTTGGATCCAGACTATGACGGCCTCCAGGCAGCGGACGTCGCCGGCCTCAACCTCGACGACGACGTGGCCGGCCTCGTCGTGGACGAAAGCGAGGATTCGACGCGCGTGAGCGAGAACGGCACGACGGATTCCGCCTTCGTACGCCTGACCGCCCGCCCCGTGGGCGACGTCGTCGTGCTCGCCGAATCCCTGGACCCGGCCGAGGCCATCCTGGCCCCGTCGCGGCTCGTGTTCGGACCCGACAACTGGACCCTCGCTCAGACGCTCACGATCCACGGCGTCGACGACGACGCGTTCGACGGGCCTCAACCGTTCACGCTGCGTCTGAGCGTCGTCGACGACGAATCCTCGGACGAGTTCGACGATGCCCTTCTCACGTTCCAAGGCGTAAACCTCGACGACGAACCCGGCGCGTTCGTGCGCCTCGTCCTCACCCCCCACGCTGCGGTCCTTTCTCCGGGGGCCCAGATCACGTTCACCGCCGAGGGACGCGACGCCCAGAACCGCCCCGTCGCCATTGCGGACCCCGCGTGGCGCCTCCTCTCCGGACCCGGCGCCATGGACGCCGACGGCACATACACGGCGCCCGCGGACGGGCGTGGCTCGGCCCAGGTCGAGGCGGAAGTCTCGGGCGTCAAAGGTCACGCCGTCGCGACCGTCACGGACCAAGGCGCCCCCCGCAGTTCCACGACGGACGTCGAGCCCATCACGCTCGAAGAGACCGTGGGCGGCGTCCGCATCACGACCCTGATCGTGCCCCTGGCCTTCGTCGAGGAGGGCGCCCACGTCCGCTTGACGCACGGCGGCGGAGAGCTGACGGGCGCCGAGTTCACCTTCGCCCGCGACGCCCCCAACGTCGCGCTCATCCTCGAGATCCGCAACGGCAACCTGAGCCTCGTCCCCGACGAGGTAGACCTTGCCGACCTGCTCGACGCCCTCGCCCGCGCGACGCCCGCAAGCCAGCCCGGACTGTTCCTGACCATCCACGCCACCGAAGGGGGCCGCACCCTCTCCTCGGCCGAGCTGGACGCGCTCCTGGCGGACGCGGCCATCGCGTTCCGGCTGGGCGCGTCCTACTTCGTCCCCGGCCTCGATTCGCGGCGCGTCGTCCTCTTCGAGCACAGCGACGGAAGCCTCATCCGCACCGACATCCCGGCCACGCGCCTGAGCCCCACGCCGTGGGGCGGCGCCTACAACTACACGGCCGGTCTCGACGGGTTCTCGACGTTCAGCGTCGTCGGCCTCGTTCCACCGCCGCAAGGCGGCGGGGGCGTCGGCTCCTCCCCGTCCGTCGACTGCGTGGACGGCCACCTGTCGCGCCCCCTCGACGACCCCGTCGTGAAGCGCGTCGACTTCGCCCTGCCCTGCGGCAGCGTCGTGACGCCGGACGCCATCCGCACCTGGAGCGCCAGCGGCCCGCCCACGGGGACCCCGCCCACGCCGGCCGGCTTCCAACCCGTCGCCTACGTCGACCTCGACCTCGCGGCCTCCGGCCTAGACCCCGAGACCGCCTGGATCCACGTGCGCCTGGCCGCGCCCGGCCTGGGCCGCAGCCCGACCGCCGTCCTCCTGCACCTCGTCGACGGCCAATGGCGCTACGAGTCGCCCATCCCGCTCACGCTCACGTCGGACGGCTGGAAGGGCGTGGCCTCGACGACGTGCTGCAGCCTCTTCACGATCGGATTCGACAACGAACCGCCCCAGTTGAGCGCGGACGACCCGCCCCGCGTGGCCGAACGGGACCTGACGCTGCGCGCCACGGCCTCGGACAACGTCCACGTGGACCGCGTCGTCTTCGAGATCGACGGCGTGCGCGTCCTCACGGACGTCGAGGCCCCCTTCGAGTACGCGTTCGACACGCGCGTCCTGACCAACCGCGTCCACGAGGTCCGCTACACGGCCGTGGACGGCGGCGAGAACGCTGCGGTCGTCGTGCAGGCCCTCGGCGTCTACAACGAGGACAGTCAAGGGACGGGCCCCCGCCCGGAGGAGGCCCCGACCGGCGATGACGCCATCCTGCTGCCCGCGTGGGTCCACGTCGTTGGCATGGGCGCCGTCGTCCTGGCCTTCGTCGGCGTGGGCGTCTACGGCCAAGTCCAGCTGCGGCGCGCGTGGGCCCAGAAGCGGCCCCAGGACCCGGACGTGGAGACGTCTGCGGAGCCCGCGCCTAGGCACCGCTCCCGCGGACGGGCGCCATAACGGCCAATCAGGCTTTTCATCGCCCTCTGCCGAGGAAACACGCAGCGTCGAGGCCTTGTGGCTCTGTGAACCGCGTCGGGCACCACGAAAACCCCGATGAGACGGGAACATTCGAGCCAAGTCTTTAATACTCACCTGGTGTCGACGTCGTTTCCCGGATGGCAGATTGCCGCCGGGCTGGTGGTTGGGCCTTGCTAGGGGAACGCAGCGTCAAGTGGGTGAGCGCAGCCCTCACGCTCGGCCTGTTGGCCCTTGTCTTCTCCATCTCTCCGGCCGGCGCGTCGGCGGCCGTCGACGTCGTCGACATCGCCGAGGACGACGCCTTCAACCGCCTCGCGGACCATCCCTTCAGCATCGTCATCGACGGCGTCTTGCTGGCCGACCTGGACCGCGTCGAGATCATCGTCTCCAACGAGGACGCGCCCCTCTTCGACGCCCTCAGCGAGGGCCCCGTCGAGTCCATCGCGACCCTGGACGTCCAGGGCGACGTCGACGTGGGCTCCCCGCCCGTCATCCGCCCGGACGCCTCCTGCGACGCGGGCGAGGGTTACGGGTACGGATACGGCTACGGGTACGCCTACGGGGACGAGCCGGAGTCCGGCTCGGTCACGTGCCACTTCAACCTCGCGCTCCCCCTCTTCGACCTCGGCATCAGTGAAGGCCACTTTGCCCTCGCGGCCCACGCCCATGCGGGCGAGACCGAGTGGACCTCCTCCGTCGTCCACTTCTCCGTCGTCGACCTCGCCCCCTTGGCCTTCGCATTCATCCTGGACGAATCCTTCGAAGCCCCCTTCCTCGCCGACCTGTTGCTCGTCGCCGTCGACACCGACCGCGACACCGAGGAATCCTCGTGGACGTTCGACTTCGGCGACGACAGCGAGCCCGCGGCGGGCACAGGCGCGGACCTCGTCGCCGGCGGTTGCCTCAACCACACGTACGCCGGCGCCGGCCCCTACCTCGCCACCCTCACGGTGACGGACGCCGACGGCCTCACCGGCGTCGCGGCCGTCTCCACGATCGACCCCGCCAACTCGACCCTCGCAGAGATCGTCGTCTCGCCCGCGGGCGCCATCCTAGGCGCGGGCGAAGAACAGGCGTTCACGGCCACGGGCTTCGACGTCCACGGCAACGAGAGGCCGCTGGAGGGCGTCGAGTGGAGCGTGGACGATGCGTCGCTCGGCGAGATCGACGGCCAGGGCGTTTTCACCGCCGGCGAGGAAGCCGGCGTCACGACCGTCTACGCGGCAGCCGACGACGTCGTCGGCGGCGCCCTCGTCATCGTCGGCGCGCCGGACCTGGAGCCCGGCAACGTCACGGACCTGCCCTTCGACGACATGGAACTGGACGACGGCGGCGTTCCGGTCCACCGTTGGGAAGCCGGCTTCCATGGCGGCGTCGCAGGCGGGGAGTTCCGCTTCGGCCCCGGCGCCGAACTGGGCTCCGCCCACGGACGGATCGCCCGCGACGCGGGCCGGATCAACCTCATCATGGACCTGCGTCCCGGCGACTACTTGACGTCGACCCCGGACGAGATCGACGCGGGCGACCTCGCGGGCCGCCTTGGCGGCAACCCGCCCGCCCTCTTCCTCACCATCCATGCGAGCGAGGACGGCACGGACCTCAATTCGAGCCAACTCAACGACCTGCTCGACTGGGTCGACGTCGAGTTCAGCGTCAACGCGTCCTTCTTCGAGGCCACCGGCCTGAGCCCGATGCGGCTCTACTTCATCGAATACTCGGACGGGACCGTCGTCAACGCCCACCTCGCCGTCACCCTCGTCGGCTTGGTCGACGGCTTCTACCACTACACGGTCCACCTCGACCGCTTCTCCACGTTCGCCGCCGCCGTCGCCACGGGAGGAGGCGGCGGCGCGCGCAGCCCAGGACCGTTCCTGGGACTCACGGGTGACCCGATCCTCCCGCAGGTGACGTTCTATTTCGGCCAGACAATCGTCGACCCCAGCATCCGCTTCACCCGCAACCCGACGGGCCTCCCGGCCCTGCCCGAGGGCCTCGAGATCGTGGACGTCTTCGACGTGGGCCTCGTGGAATCCAACGAGTACGTCACCGGCGCCCTCTTCCACCTCGTCCTGCCCGCGGGCCAGGTCCCCTCGCCCACCCAAGGCGTCCTCCTGCACCTGCTGGGCGGCCAATGGGTCGTCGAGGCGGCGCCGCTCGCGCTGCACCGCGAAGGCGACACCTACGTCGCCGACGTCACCACGCGCTGCTGCAGCGTCTTCGCCGTCGCCTTCGACACCCAGGCGCCCCGCGTCGACCTGGGCTCCATGCCGGACCCGGCGCAGGCCGCGTTCACGGTCACGGCGGCCGCCTCGGACAACCTGGGCATCGAACGCGTCGAGTTCTACGTCGACGACGTCAAGATCCAAGATGACTCCGCCGCGCCCTACGAGCTGCCGGTGGCGCCCGAGCTCTTCGAGAGCCGCGCCCACGAGGTCAAGGCCGTCGCCGTCGACGCCGTGCACAACCGCGGCGACGACCGCGGCACCTCCACGTTCGGCTCCCGCGCCGGCGGCGCCCAAGAATCCGCCGGCGACGGCGCCAAGGGCTCCGTCCAGGCCGGATGGCTCCCCTACGCCATCCTCGCGGGCCTCGCGATCGTCGTGGGCGGCGCGAGCTTCGCGGGTTGGCGCGTGAGCGCCAAGCGCAGCCCGAAGGCGGGCAAGACGGCTGGGAGGCGCAAGCCGTGATTCAGATTCCTTTGACCCTACGCATGACACGAGATGAGATGCCATGACGCCCAAATGGACCAACGAGCGCGCAACGAGCCTCCACAAGGACGAGACGAGCTCCGACATTCGAACCCAGTACCGGACCCTCGCCGTGGTTGGCTTGGGCTACGTCGGACTCCCAAGCGCCGTCTACTTTGCCGAGGCCGGGTTCCGCGTCGTCGGCGTCGACGTCAAGCCCGAGGCCATCGAGCGCATCCGCAACGGCACCACGCACCTGCCCGACCTGGGCATGGACGAGCGCGTCCGAAGCCTCGTCAAGTCCGGAAGCCTCCAAGCGACGACCGACCTCGCAGCCGCCACGAAGGAAGCGGACGCGATCTTCATCATGGTCCCGACGCCCCTGGGCGCCGACGGCGAGCCGGATCTCTCCCACATCGTCAACGCGGGACGCGAGATCGGGCGCAACCTGCGCCAAGGCCAACTCGTCATCCTCGAATCCACCGTCTACCCGGGCGTCACCGAGGAGGTCCTCCTGCCCCAACTCGAGTCCGGCGGCCTCAAGGCCGGGCGCGACTTCGGCCTCGCCTACTGCCCGGAGCGCTACAACCCCGGCGACCCCGAGCACACGATCGAGAAGACGCGCCGCATCGTCGGCGGCTTCACTGCGGAGGACGCGCAGGCCGCCACGACCCTCTATGGGTGCGTCACGAAGGCCATCGTCGTCAACGTAGGCGACATCCGCACGTGCGAGGCCGCTAAGGTCATCGAGAACACGCAGCGGGACGTCAACATCGCCCTTGCCAACGAGATGGCGCTCATGTGCGAGGTCCTCGGGCTCGACGTGAACGAGGTCCTCGATGCGGCCGCCACCAAGTGGAACTTCGTCCGGTACAAGCCGGGGCCCGGCGTCGGCGGCCACTGCCTGCCCAAGGACCCGCATTACCTCGCGAGCGTCGCCGAGCGGGCCGGGTACAAGTCGCAGATCGTGACGGCGGCCCGCCGCCTCAACGACGGCATGCCCGGCCACGTCTTCGACCTCGTCAAGCAGGGCCTCGAGCACCGCGGCCTCTCGCTGGCCGGCGCGCGCGTGGCCGTGCTGGGGCTCGCGTACAAGCCGAACCTCGGCGACACGCGGCTCACGCCCTCGCTCGACCTGACCCAGCGCCTCGCCGCAGCCGGCGCGCGCGTAATCACCGTCGACCCCCACGTCTCCGCCGCCGAGGCTACGAAGCGCTTCGGAGCGTGGACGCACACGAGCGCCCTCGATGAACTGCCAACGGACATTGACGCGGTGGTGCTCATGGTCGCCCACGACGCGTTCCAACCGCTGCCCTTCCACACCCTCATCGCCCGCACCCGACCCGGCGCGGTCTTCGTGGATGGGCCCCGCGCGGTCCCCTTCGAAGCGGCCCGCGAGGCTGGCTGGATGTACTTGGGCGTCGGCGCCGGTCGCGCCAACCGCGAAGCACGCGCCCGCGGCTCTCGCAGCCAACCGACGGCCGCCTCCATGGAGTGGCTGGAGCGAGCCGTCCGACGGCTCGACGAGCCCGCCGTGCGCGAGGACGGGGACATCCAGCGCCTGCTGCAGGCGCTGCGCCAGCGACTGGAGCACCTGAGCTAGGACCGCACCGCCCGGCTATTTATCGTGGGCGGAGGCTGCGCCACCCGTGGCGTCCCCGATGGAGGTCCTTCGACTCGTGGCGGGGTCGCTCTACGTGCTCATCGCACCCGGGCTCGCGTGGAGCTTCGTCTTCTTCCCGAAGGTGCGTCCACTCGACGCGCCCAAGGGAGAACCAGGCCTGGACTGGATCGAGCGGGTGGCCGTCGCCTTCGGGCTCTCCATCGCCCTCGTGCCCAGCGCCATGTTCCTGCTCGGCTACTTCCTCAAGCTTCCGATGACGACGCTCTCGGTCGTCCTCGTCGTCGCTGCCCTCTCCCTCGTGCCATTGGGTCTCGTGTACCGGCGCCGGCGCATGGGGGGCGCCGCGCCGCCTGAGCGGCCGGAGCCGGGCTCGGGTGTCTAGGCGGCGAACTGCCAGACCTTCGCCCGCCCCTCGTCGTAGACGAGGCGGAAATCCGGCTCCGTGAACTTCGAGGTGCCCAAGCCGGGGCCGTGGCCTTCCGCGTGGTAGACGAAGACGTCGCGCCCGTAAGGCGCCAGGAAGGCCCGCACCTCGCCGGCGTCCTGCTCCGTGAAGAAGGCCCGCCATTCTTGCCCCGTGTGCGGGTCGTCCAAGAGGCCAGGCGCGAACGTGCGGCGCCCCGACTCGGCCAAGACGTAGGGCGCATCCAGGTTGCTGGCCAGGACCGTCGCGTCGGCCGGCGCGTGCTCCTTGAGCCAACGGATGCCTTCCATCTGGCGCTCGTCGACCCACACGTGCGGCGGACCCTGCGGCGACTGGGCCTCGAGGACCGTCGGAACGGCCGCAAGGAGGACCAGCGTGAGGGCCGCGCCCGGGCGCACCCAGCGAGGGCGGCCGGGCGTCACGCATAGGAGCGACGCGCCGGCCAGCGTGAGGGCCACGAGGTCCAGCATGATGATGAAGCGGTTGTAGAACACGAACTGGGCGACGACGTTCGCGAGCGCGAGCAGGAAGCACAGGATGGTCAGTCGCGAGCGGCGCCACAGCAAGAACGCGCCCGCCGTGGCCAGGGGCAGGTAAGCGGCCGCGGCCGCCTGGTACTGCAGGAAGTTCAGGAAGGTCCCGCCGGCTTCCGGGCTCGCGCTGCCGACGCTGTCGCCGGCGGCGGCCACCGTGCGCAGCCCCAGCCCGAAGTAGTCGTCGCGTCTCAACATCCAGATCGGCAGGAAGAGGGGGAGGCTCGTGCCCGCCATGAGGGCCCAGCCCTTCCAGGCCCGCGTGCGCACGAGGTCGAGGGTGGCGTACGCGGCGACGGCGACGGCGGCCAGCAGCAGCGTCGGCCGGTGCGTCACGGCGAGCGCGCCGAGGAGGAGGCCGCTCGCGACCCAGGCGCGGCGCGGGAGCGCGACGAAGAGCGCCAGCAAGAGTGCGAGGCCGAGGACGTTCTTTTCGTAGAGGTACTGGTGCACGCTCAGCTGCGTGAGGCTCGCGGCGTAGAAGCCCGCGGAGACGAGGGCGGCCGTTGGCCCGAACGCCGAGCGGGCCGCCGCGTACACGCCGACGCAAAGGAAACTCGAAAGGAGGGGGAAGAGGAGGCGCAAATGCGTCTCGGCGTCCAGCCCGGCCACAAGGTGGAGCGCCATGTGGAGGAGGGGCAGGAGGGGCTCGAACTGCAACCGGATCCAGGGGGGGAGTTCGCCTTCCGGGATTCGGGGGGCGGAGTCTTCGTACGTCTGGAAGGCGAACTTGTAGAAGCCCCAGTCGTATCCCTCCGTCATCGGGCCGTGCGCGAGGCGCAGAAGCCGCCACAAGAGGGCGACGCCGACCGCCAACGCGAGTCCCACGAGGATGACGGTCCGATTCGCGTTCGGGAACTCCGGTGCCTCCTCTCGCGACCAGGCGCGGGCGAGGGCGATCGCGACCCACGCCGCGCCGAACCACGCGAACCGCGAGCGCACGCCGGGCACGGCATCGAATGCCGCGACCGCGATGAGGACGACGAAGACGACCGAGTAGTTGCGGAACACGCCTTCGAGAATGGGGGCCCAACGCGCACGAGCCGTGCCCATGACGCGCGCACCGCTGCGTGCGTTATCCAGGTTTCGCTATTCCCTTTGGGTTCGTACACCCGTGCGTCGCGTGGTGGCGGCGGAGCGCACTCGCCGACTATTTATCCCCCCGGCGGAGTGGGAGTCCGTCAACGGATGTTACCCCCGGTCCACGTGCCGCGCAAGATCGTCGCGATGATTCCCGCGTTCAACGAGGAACGGACCATCGCGTCGGTCGTCGAGCGCACACGGCCCTTCGTGGACGCCGTGGTCGTCGTGAACGACGGCTCGTCCGACGCGACCGTCTCGGAGGCCGAACGGGCGGGCGCGATCGTCGTAAGCCACTCGCAGAACGAGGGCCTCGGACGGGCGTTCCGCACCGGCATCGGCAAGGCGCTCGCGGTCGGCGCGAGCGTCATCGTCACGCTCGACGCAGACGGCCAGTTCACGCCCGAAGAGGTCCCGAAGCTCGTCGACCCCATCGAGGACGGATCCCACGACATGGTCACGGGGACCCGGTTCAGCCAGGAGACGTTCCGTGGGGACATGCGCCGGATCAAGAGCTTCGGCAACGCCGTCTTCACGCGATTCGTCAACCGCCTGACCGGCACGCGGCTGACCGACGCCCAGTGCGGGTTCCGCGCCTACTCTCGAGAGGCCGCCATGAACCTCACCCTCCTCGGCCGGTTCACGTACACCCAAGAGGTCATCCTGAACCTCGCGACCAAGGGGTTCCGGATCGGGGAGGTGCCCGTGCACGTGCGCGGCCAGCGAGAACACGGCCAGTCCAAGATGGTCAAGAGCCCGCTCCGGTACGGCCTGCGGGCCCTGAGCATCATCCTGCGGGCCGAACGGGACTACAAGCCCCTGCGCTTCTTCGGAAGCATCGGAAGCCTGTTCCTCGTGCTCGGCGCCCTCCAACTCGCCATCGTCGTCGCGAACTATCTCCTCACGAAGCAGACGTCGCCCTACACGTCGCTCTTCATCACGGGCGGTTCGTGCGTCCTCATCGCCGTCCAGGTGTACATCCTGGCGCTCGTCGCCGACGGCCAGGCGCGAAGCCGCCAACTCCAGGATGAGCTCCTCGTCCTCGCGCGCCGACGCGAGTTGGCCGCGCTGAACGCGTCGACGCAGGAGCCCACGAAACCGTGAGGCCGCCCGCCGCGCACGCGCCGACGAAGGCCTCCTCCTCGACACTCCGTTCCCGCCTGCTCGTCGAGGCCCTCCTCGTCCTCGCGCTCCTCGTGGCCTTGGTCGTCCCCCTGCAGGACGGATTGCCGGACAAGCAGACCTCCCCGGACGAGAACGCCTTCCGGTTCTTCGTGCAGAACTTTGCCGAAACGGGACGCTTGTCCTACCCGGAGCCGTTGTCGGAGGGGACGCACGGCCTCGTGCATCCGCGTTCGGCTGTCACGAACGACCGGGGCGACGTCGTCCCCCTCGCGTTCCCAGGTTCGCTCATCGTCGACGGGACCGTCCAGGTCCTCGTGCCCGGGGGCGCCAAGGTCGTCGGCGTCGGCTGCCTGCTGGCGTCCGCACTCCTTGTCATGGGCCTCACGCGACGCATCGCAGGCCACGCGGCCGCCACGGCGGCGGGCCTCTTCCTCGTCGCGATCCCCGCCTTCGTCTACTATGCCATCTTCAACTATTCGACGAACATCGTCGGCCTGTGCTTCTTCTCGCTCCTCGCCTTCTTCGCCTGGGCCACCGTCCAGGAAGGGCACGCCCGGCTCCTTCTGGCCGCGGGCATCGCGGGGACGATGGCGGCCGTCACCCGCTACGACCTCTTGCCCGCCGTCATGATCGTGCTCGCCGTCCCCGGACTACGCGTCCTCCTCCACGCATGGCGGGGCCGCCACTTCGTGCTCGCGCCCACCATCGCCCTCGCCGGGCTCCTGCCGGCGTTGGGGATCTTCGCCCTCAACACCCACCTCTACGGGTCCCCCCTCTCCACGGGCTACAACCACCTCGCCGTCGAGGCGGGCGAGAACACGGACCAGCTCAGTACCCTCTCGCTCCTGACCTTGCGAGGCGTCCGGTTCGACGCCTTGCTCGACATGATCCGCGCCGTCTATGGCCGGAGCCTGTTGCCCCTCGTCGCGCTCGGGATGGTCGCCCTCCCCTTCCACATCCGCGCCGGACTGCGCAGCCCCCGCCTCCAGGTCGCGATGTTGGCGGCGTTCTTCGCCTCCACCCTCTACCTGCTCCTCTTCAACAGCCAACTCGACGTCTACGAGGGCTTCACGGGCAAGGTCGAATCCTCCATCGTCCGCTACCTCATGCCCACGTTCGGACTCGCGGCCGTCTTCGGCGCCGGCTTCTTCGCGACCGGCGCCGCGGCCCCGCGGACGAAGGTCCTCGCGGTCGTCGTCGTCTTCCTCGCGATGGCCGCAAACCTGCCCGACACCCACGCCTCGATCGAGGAGAAGCGGACCACGATGGACCAATACGTGACGACGAGCCAACACTTCCAACGCCTGGGCGGCCCGGACGCGGTCTTCTTCAGCGGCTACTGGTCCAAGATCATCTTCCCCGAGCGCAAGGTCGCGACGTTCTACGGCACGACCAACGTGAGCGACATCGCGGACGCGATGGTCCACCTGAACACGACCGGCCGCGAGGTCCTCTACGTCGACGACGGCATCGTTTCCCGCACGAGGGTCGCCGGCGCCCTGGACGCGAACGGGTACACCCTCAACATGGTCGACTCCGTCACGCACACGTACCGATTGGCCCGCTCCTAGGCGTGGCGGGACCACGCCCACGTCGAGGCGGCCGCGCACGCGACGAACGCAATCGAGCCGGCCCAGGCGAGCAGGATGGGATCCTCCCGCAGCCAGACCGCGAGCGCCACGAGGGCGAGGACGGTGACCCCGAGGATTCGCAGGGCGGCCGTCGTGCGGCGTTGGGCGAAGAGGAGGTTCCCGACGAGGCCCACGACGCCCAAGGCCAGGCCGCCCAACCCCATGGCGAACGCGAGGGGACCCGCGCCGCGGAAGGACGGTCCGTACGCGGTCTGGACGACCCAAGTCGGGGCCAGGAAGACGGGGGACAGGAGAGCAAGAGACACGCCGAGGGTGAGGGCCAGCAGCAGCCGCGCGCGTCTTCGTTCCACGGCGTCCATCGTGGCCGCGGCTTGCCCCGGAAAACCCAAGAGGGCCAGGAACGAGCCCACGTAGAAGGGCAGTCGGGCCAGCGTCGTGCCTGCGACGAACTCCCCGAGCGCGTTCCCCGCGCCGCCGACGATCCGCAGCGCGAGGACGTCGGCCTGCAGGAGCACGAACATGGCGCCCGCCAAGACGCCGCCGGCGGTGATCGCGCGGATGAAACCAGGGGGAAGCCCCGCGCGGAGGCCCTCGCGGCCAAGGCGCATGCCGCGTGTCGAGAGGACCGCCGTGGTCGCGGCCCCGACCGCATAGCTGAACATGAGGACGATGGGCGAGTGCAGGAGGAAACAGGCGACGAGCACGACGGCCAGGCGCGCGATGTACCCGACGACGGACCACACGGACTGCGCCAAGAACGCCCGCGTGCCGTTGAGGACGCCGTTTCCGAGGGCCATGGCGGAATAGGCGGGGAACGCCACGCCGGACGCCAACAGGAGCGAGGCGAGGAACGGGTCGTCCGGCCAGACGACGGCGGCCAGGACCGCCGCGGCAAGGCAGGGCAGCACGTTCCATCGCATGACGAGGCCCGCGATGGCGTCGATGGATTGGCCGCCGCGCTGGGCCACCTCGCGCGAGACCGAATTGGAGATCCCGGTCACGAAGAGGAAGTTCAGGGAGGTCTGGATGGCCAGAGCGACGCCCAAGTCGCCGTATTCGCGGGGCCCGAACGTGCGGCCTGAAAGGAAATGCGTGACGTAGCCGACGACGAAGAAGACGCCGGAGGAGACGAGCGTGGCGACGACAGCCGTCCCGAAGCGCCGCGTCATCGGGTCTCCAGGCCGCGGTTGGGCGACGGGCTCAGGTCAGCCATCGGCGCGGATCCTCGTCGCAGGGCGCGGAAGTCGCAACAGATTAAGAGCCAAAGCGAAGTCCCGGCCCGAGTCGAGCGATGCTGTCGAAACCGAAAATAGCTTTCGCTGCCCGCAACTTCGGCGCGCCCGCGGGGGGGATGGAGCAGTTCTCCCGCGACGTCCTCGAGGCGCTTCGCCCGGCCTACGACGTTCGACCCGTCGTCCACCAATCGGGCAAGCTCGGCCAGTTCCCGTACATGCTCGGGCTCCGCTCGCGCCTCAAGCGCCTGCGGGCCCGTGAAGGCGTCCAGGCCGTCGACGCGAGCGATGCGTCGCTCTCGCCCTTCGTGACCCGCGCGGGCCTTCGCACGTCCATCCGCGTCCACGGTCTGGACCTCCTCTACGCCAACCCGGCCTACCAGGCGCTCGTCCGTCGGGCCCTGCCACGCGTCGATTTGGTCGTGGCCAACA
>Ga0070694_100000011_pt1 | contig 89485 bp, 102 predicted proteins | sample KBSK1251metaG_FD_65470 | JGI IMG/M metagenome (GOLD analysis project Ga0070694, IMG submission 65470) | Corn, switchgrass and miscanthus rhizosphere microbial communities from Kellogg Biological Station, Michigan, USA - KBS K1-25-1 metaG | ecosystem: Host-associated > Plants > Roots >...
GGACAAGCTGAGGGAGACAATAACTTGGCATGTACGGAGGATAGACAAGGTCCGCTCTACTCTGACAATGATTGTTATTGAAGGTCAGGGAGAGAAAAAGTAAAGCCTGACCAGATTTATCTAGAACACGGCACTTCTGTGAATCATGAATTCTATACAAGCGATGGAATCAGAGATCCGATTTCAACTTGAAGATTTACCGTTGGTGAAATCATACAAGGCAGACAAGAATTGCTTGTTCATTGGCTCGGGTGACTCCTATGCGGCTTGTCTTGTCGCACAATATGCATCAGGTAACAGAGCCTGGAGTTGCTATCCCCTAGATTTAGTAGAAAACCCGTCCATCGCAGATGGCCGAGTGGTCTATGCTGTTTCAGTATCCGGAAAGACTAGGGCAAATATTCTTGCAATAAAAGCTGCCAAGAGAAGGGGAATTCATACTGTCGCAATCACCGCAAAGCCGGACAGCCCCTTGGCCTCAGCTTGTGATGAGGTCATCGGGACGAGTTACAGGCGGGCGCCTATGATCACCGCAGGTACTATTAGCTTCGCCGCTAGTGTCATCACCTGCCTGTCAATTGCAATCAATGTCAAATTTCCGAAAAGCATCTCAAGTCTGTTGACTGTTGCAGATAAACAGGCGGATGACGTTGTCGGCGCGATTAGTTCCGCCAGACAGTCTTACTTTGTTCTTGGCAACGGAGTGCTTTTTCCGATAGCGCTGTACGGCGCGATGAAGTTGAATGAAGTTGTTGGGGCAAAGGCCCTCGCATACCCTACGGAAGAATTTTGTCATTCTCCACTCTTCAGCATCGACAAAAAAGATGCGATTCTAGTTCTTGGAGATCGAACGTCTTACAGCAGGAAGTTGGTCAAGAGGCTTGCGACGGCCGGGTTTGAGTCAACATTTATCCAAATTAGAGACGGCGAGCTCTTGGGAACCATATTACATTCCACATTCTTTCTGCAAATGCTCGCGCTAAAGGTTGCCAAAAAGATGAAACTCAAAGAATGCTACTTTGTTCGGAACAAGTTGTTGCTTGGCATCAGTTCTGATTCTATTTACGACTAGCTGGCAGGTCAGGCCTGTTGCCCCATTCTCCCCACGAGCCAAGGTACATCTTCACATTCTCGTACCCCAGCATCTTGAGCACCACAAACGTGTTAGCGGCTCGATACCCTCCCTGACAATATGTAATGATTTCAGCGTCCCGCGGTATCTTGTGGTAGAGGTTCGACAGCTCCTCAGATGACTTGAATACATCCTGCCGTAGGTTCTCGTTCCAGTTGATATTGACCGCATCCGGTATGTGGCCTGCCCTTGCGGCACGCATTATAGAACCATCAAACTCTCCAGCCGATCGAGCGTCGATCACTATCCTCTTTTCCGATTTCTTCTTGGAGCTAATGCGCCTAAAGTCTGCGAGTATTTTTGGATTCGGCTTGCCTCTAAAGGCCGTGTGCACAAAGGGATTTGTCTTGGTTTCGGTCTTGAACCTCAATGCATTCCATTCATTGAACCCTCCGTCAAGCATGGCCACCTTCTCATGGGAAAAGTAGAGGAGGAGCCACACTCCCCTTGCGGCTGATGGGCCCGATACATCATCGTAAAATACCACAAATTTGTCATGAGACACCCCCATGTTAGAGAGCAGAATTCTGATCTGCTTGTTGAACTGCTCAATGCCTACCCTTGAGGTGTCGATCCAGTGAAACTGCATCAGATCGATATTTACGGAACCAGGGATGTGAGATTCGGAGTAGCTTGCAAACGGCCGGGTATCAATGACGAGAAGTTTTCTCTCTCCAAGCATAGTTTGGAGCTGCTCAGCAGAGACAACCAGGCTCATTGCGCTGCAAGACTTTTTAACGGTGGCAATATTATCTATTTCTGTACAGGCCGGAGCTAGCTCGAGTGGCAAGAAAACCAAAGGCAACAGCAAACGAGTCAACTGAAACCGGGAATGGCAGTCGGCTAGAATCGATACGCGGAGCTCACATAACCCAAAAGATGGCGAGGACGACCCGCATGGAAGACTATCTTGAGGTTATCTATGAATTGATTGAGCACAAGGGTTATGCTACTACGGTCGACATTTCTAATTACCTCAACGTAAGCTCGCCGAGCGTCACAAAGATGTTGCAGCGACTACACGAGAGCGGCCACATCAACTATGAAAAATATAGGGGCATCAGCCTGACGGAAAGCGGGATGGCCGTAGCAGAAAACATCCACGAGCGGCATGGAGTGCTCGCGGAATTTCTGATAATGATAGGTGTCGAGGCGGAGACTGCGAATAGAGATGCGGAGGGGATCGAGCACCACCTGCACCCCGAAACCTTGAGAAAGTTGGAAGAATTCATCAAGCTTGTCAAGAGCCAGGGGATACCCGGACTAAGCTAGTGCCGGCTCAAGAATACCTTTATTTCTTCTCCACCTAGTATCGCGTTGATTATCTTTCGCCCGGCTTCCGATCGCTTGTCGATTTTCACCCTGGCCTTTTTGCCCACCTGGCTGCTAATGACATATTCTTCTTCAACGTATACGTCGACTGCACGGCCTATCACTTTTTCGTCAACCATGATGTTGACTGAAGACCCGGCTTCGCTCACATCGAATTCAATTTCCTTGCCAAGCGTTGGGATCTTTGTTTCAACGTCTATCTTTACACCTAGTGCTTCCTCCAATTCTGAGACAGTCGCCCCGCCTCTGCCTATCAGCCGCGGAGCTGCATCCTTGTTTACTCTAACTTGAACCCGATTGTCAGATAGTATGTTTACCTCGGCTCCAGGATCGAACCTTCGTACTACATCAAGTATCCTTGACTGGGCCAGTTTCTTTATGCCACTTTCTTCACGAGCTTCCTTGGCTAGCTTTGAAACAGGAACCACCACGTTTTCCTCGCCAAAGGTATAGATCTCGTATTCGATTTGGCCGGATTCAAAATCGCGCACTTCGACAAGAGGCCTGGCAAGATCCGCCTCAGTCATGCCTGTAGGGACCTTGACCGTAAGGCTCAATTCGTAAACTTTCTTGATTCCTCCGTCTCGTACAAAAATGATCGTGTCAAGTATGTGGGGGATCATGCCAAGTTCCACTCTTCCCATGAACCTTTGTATGGCATCAAGTGGGCTGCTGGCATGGACAACTCCGACCATTCCTACTCCGGCCAGCCTCATGTCCGCAAAGACTTCAAAGTCCTGGGCCCTCCGGACTTCATCGAAAATTGTGTAGTCAGGTCTCACAAGTAGCAGAATATCAACAGCTTTTTCAAAACTTCCTTCAAGCGGCCCGTATTGCGTGACCTCATCTGGAACCTGTAGGTCCCGTGGTGATTCAAAAGTCTTGACGATTTTTTTCCGCTCGGAATAGAACTGCGCCAAGCTGCTTGCAAGTGTACTCTTGCCAGATCCGGGAGGGCCAGCAATAATGACTCCCTCTGCTTTTCCAGACAGCCTCTCCATGAGCTTATCGCTTGCCTTGTAATCTGCAAGCGTGAGCTTGACTATTGGCCTGACGATCGTTACTTCTAGTCCATCAGAGAAGGGAGGCCGGGTTATTGCGATCCGGAAACTTCCGAATTGAATTACGGTGGCGCCGCTGCGGCTTATCTCTATCGAGCCTTTACCGCCGACCCGGCTAGCCTCCGACACCTCCTGGATTATCGTGGTTAGGTGAGACGGCGTCGTTTTTGCGTCGTCTAACCTGACGAGTTCAAAACTGCCCGGTTTTCCCCGCTTGGCCATGGGAAAGGTTCCTTCTTTCAGATGGACGCTCATTGTGTTTTCATCAAAATATTGTTCGAACTGAAGGTCGGTGGTCTTTGTGGGGGCTTTTATGTGGAGAGCTTTAATGCCCTGGGCTTCGGCAACAAGTGCTTGCACATAATCAGCGGTTATCAATGTCGCAGATTCTTGCATCGCAACATCTTTTATTATCGCGTCGATCCGTCCATGCTTTGCAAGGCGTATGTCGTCTAAGCCCGGTCTTTCCCCGACAAACCGAAGCTCGACGTTCCTGGAAGACGAAAGTTCGCGTATTTTCTTTATTTCTGCAAGGCCCACAAACCCGTGCTCTTTGTTGGTGGATGCCTGTGACTGAAGCTCGTCGAGAACAGCAAGCGGTATGATAATCGCGCTGCCCTCCGCAATTCTTCCTGCTTCAAGCATTTTTGTAACCTCACCATCGATAATTATGCTAGTATCGAGTACGAACTTGTCACCCATGGTAGTTGCTGAGCCAGAGCGCTTTAAAGCATTTCTTATGGCCATGTCTGCACCGATTCACTTCATCAATAACAATTTATGGCTCGCTCCTCCGAAAAGTTCGTAGATGAAGAAGCTGAAGGCGATAGTCAGGTCTGAAAGGAAAGCATTCAACATCGCTTCTCTTGATAAGGGCGAGAAAGTAGTAATTTGAACGGACTTTATCTGGCCGGCACTGCACTGGCCATAGCATGTCTTTCATCAGCGCTGTACATATCACCGGTTGTCGCCGCGCTTTACTATTCGGAGCAGACTAATTTTGACGAAAATACGGTCCCTCTTGCAAATTATAACTGGGATCAGCGAAACATCAAGGGATGCATCTACAAGGACCCTGATGTGCCCAATTCTTACTATGTTTGGACAAAACTCTCAGTCCAAAAGTGGCGTCAAGCGCTAAGGGAATACACGGATATTCAAGAGCAATGGTCTTTCACTGCACGGCACGTTGACTCGCATGCGGCACTTGAAACATGCGATGTTAAGATATACATTTTCGAAAGCTACAAGGACTTTCCGGGATATCCTTCTCAAACAGGAGCGTACACGTCTGTCAGAAACGACAACGGCAAGTTGGATGCGCGGGTCTATCTCTCTCCATTCATCCTGCATGGGGACGGAATGACAGAACTTGATCTCCCTTCACACGCTTATAGAAATTCTGCAACGCACGAAATGGGTCATGTCCTCGGCCTCGGTCACATGAAGTCAGAGAAGGGATACCTGATGTCGCCACAATTTGACTTTTTAGAGGAAAAACATGAATTTCCCATCACGACGCTGGAGATGCGCGCTCTAGTCAGAATATACGGCGATGACGGCTTTGCGAATTAGCTATTCCATTAATTTTGGGTTTTTTTCTATCCGGTAAAGTGCCATGTTGATGTAATCATTCGTAATAAATGACGGTATCTTGATCTTTTGAGACCTCGGCAGCATTGTGTTTATTTGCTGCAGGATTTGTGCCCTGCTATCAACATCAAGCTCGTTCTTGCACTCGATAATCAATTTTCCCATGACAGAATGCAGATTAGCCATGGTCTTCCTGGCATTATCCTGGCGATTTATAACGGGTTTAGGCCTCAGGTACTAGATAATGGCAAGTAATATGGACTCTTGCGTTTCGACTTGCTCATAATCTCTATATATGAATCCGGACGCAGCTGAAGACGATGAATTTTGAGAGCTATCTGAAGGCTGGTAAGATAGCATCCGAAGTCAGGGAAAATGCTCGGAAGAGGAATCACGTCGGCTCGACGCTTCTTGAAGTGTGTGAAACGGTCGAATCTCAGATCAAAGATAGAAATGGCTCCCCCGCTTTTCCGGTGAACGTAAGCCTTAACGAGATAGCAGCGCATTACACGGCGGAGCCAAATGACTCTACGACAGTAAATGAAGGCGACGTCTTAAAAATAGACATCGGGGTTCATATCGATGGCTACATTGCAGATACGGCGGTCACGGTTTGTTACAATCCGAAATATGAGGCCCTCGTGAGGGCTGCAGAAAGTGCGCTAGGGGAGGCCGTCAGAATGGCAAGGACGAACACGAAGGCAAGTGACATTGGCAAGGCAATAGAAGCGACAATTACGAAATTTGGGTTTCGGCCAATCCAGAACCTTAGTGGCCATTCGCTTCAACAGTACACTATACACGCAGGCAAATCAATACCAAATATCTGGACCAGAGGTTCTTCATTTTCACTCATCGCCAATGAAGCCTATGCCATTGAGCCCTTCGTTACGACCCGAGATGGCCAGGGGGTTGTTTATGAAGGGAATGTACGAAACATTTTCGGAATAAGTTCGCGCAAGCCTGTCAAGGACGGCGAGGCTGACGAAATGCTTGGAGTATTATGGAGCAGGTACAAGACGCTGCCCTTTGCGCTGCGCTGGCTTTTGGACAAGTATGACGAAGAGGACGCGAAAAGACTCATAGAGGTTCTCGTGAAGAAAAAGAATGTTCATGCCTACCCCATACTGGTAGAAGGGCAAGGCAAGACTGTAGTGCAGGCGGAGCATACCCTCATACCTTCAGAATCTGGGACGACAGTCATCACTATCTAGTTTTTCGTGGTTTCGTGAGGATACTCGCCGTAGATGGCGCTGATAATAGTGTTAGCCGAAGAACATTTCCCGCAGACAGCGGCGGATTTGTAAATAAAGTCTCCATCTTTGAATCTTCTTCTTGACTTTTCGCTGCAAGCCTGGCAAGTCTCTTCCGTGTAAATCTCTGGCTTGATCTCTTTCTTTTTCTTGAAAAACACTACTGTCCCACCCCGAGCGTATTTCCAACGCCTATCACCAGAACCGACTGACCCTTGGTTGTCCTTTCTTCAATTACGGATTGAACGACACTTGTAACCTTTTCAAATGAATCGGCAATTTCCTTTCGCATTATCGTAATAGCATCCTGCACTGATTGCTTTACAATCACAGCGTACACAGGAATATCGAGCTTGGTGGCGACTTCTTCTATCTGATATTTTTCCACCCCGATGCCGCCGATTGCTGCGCCGATGCCCTCGGCAACGTCACCTGTCCGCTCACCTTCGAGTTTTAGCGCTGCGTCTATCATGACTATTGCGTCCAATTTTATCCCTAAATCTCCAGAAAGCCGGTTTATGGCCTCTCCCGGCCTTCCGACTGTCCCAGTCGGCCCTTCAGCCTTTAGGAGGTAAACCTTTCTGCCATTATACTCGTCTTGACTCCAGACTGTTTCCTTTGCTACCAACGTTTTCTCCTTGCCCAGCATCATCTTGCCCACAATCATGGGGCCGATTCCATCTCCTATGGGCTGGCCGAGCTTGAAAGCTCCTATCGCCTTTTGCAATGCCTCGGCTTCCTCTAGCAAGAGCGGCATAACCATCTGCAGTTGGACCAAGACAAACATGCTAGTGGTTCGCTTGCCCATCAAGTAAAAATGTCTGACAACTTTGTATATCATGTTCAGGGCCGTTGCAGCCTCGAGAATGTTTTCCATCCTCGATATCTCGCGGTCGCCTGCACCATTGCAAAGTTTTCTGACCTCCGATCTCATTCTTTCATCTCTATTCCTCATGACATGTTCGAGTTTTCGGACAATTCCGCTAGGGTCCAAATCGACCGGCATTATTGTGAAATATTCCAGCAGCCTGTCGACTCCTGCGCTCGGATCTGAGGATGACCTGACCGAACTCTTTACGTAATCCACTGCCTCTTTACGGGCATTTTCCTTCATCGTTTTTAGCTTGACAAGCGAATGAGAGATTTCATTTAAAATGATACGCGACTGAAATTTTTGCGCATACATCATAAAGATAGGAACCATTGCAAATGATACGACATAGACCCACATCCACGGACTGCTTGGATCAAAGTCAGACCCGCCAAAAAGGCTTTCCAACTGGGAGAGAATTGAAGAGAAGCCGAGCATTTAGTTGCCTTGTTCCTAAACGCAACAGACCATTTAGCACAATTAAAGGTTACTTATGTATGCACAAGCACTACTTTTTTTCGTGACAGGTGCACTGGCAGCGCGTCAGTTTTACGTCGAACGAGCAGTCATGGTTCGGGCCGCAGACATCGTTCATTGGCCATTCCCCCGGGCAGTCCGTGTGGCGCTCGCGTTTGCAAAAGAACGTAAGCATGCATCTAATGTATACCGCCGAGTCGATTTAACGTTTTGTATTACAGCTGTAAATTGAACAGCTGGGGGGCATATATTGATCCTTCCCTGACCCGCTTTACCCTAGCTACAGAGAGGTAATGCGGCCAGACCGTTACCATTATAGCGCCTTCGGGAACTCCTTCGGGCACATCAATCACGATAATGTCGTTAATATTGACACCATGCTCTGCCAATTTTTCTTTGGCAAGGTCCACATGGTCTACTGGCATTCCGCTGTTATAGACATAGACATTGCCAGTGTACTCTATTTTCTCTGACATCGAAATGCTGAATGTAGTGGCTGGCAAAAAAATGTATCTAGCCTAGTCCGAGCCCGAATCGCCAAATATCAGCTTCATTTCATCAAACGTAAGTTTTTCACCACTGGACATCTTTTTGAGCGCGGCTTCTTTTAGGGTGTTCCAGCGGTCCTGGTACTCCTTGTCTCGTTTTACTCTCTCCTGGATTGCTTCCTGCCGAGCCGCTCGCCTGTCGTCCATCTCTCTCTGCCTCTTGTGGCGCGTTTCAGCAGCCTGCATCCTAGACTTCTTGAATGCGATCGCGTTAAGCTGGGTCTCTATCATTTCGAGCTTTGCGCCGGCTTCTCTGACTGCATGAATTACCTTGCGTCTTTCCTCATAGAGGCTCTCACGAGTGTTTATCAGATTATCAAGGCTTTCCTTTAATCGGCCAATATTGCTGCCGTATTCTTCTTTCATTTTGAATAGCCTATTAACGTGATCCTTCAACTGATCGTAATTCCCCGACATGGTACGGAACTTGTCTTCTTTCTTGTGCATCATTTTTAGCGTATGCAATTTTGTCGCAATCTCTTTGGATCTGGCTACTAGTTTGCGCTCTTCATCCTTTGAAAGTTTTTTAGTCTGGATGTCTCGCTCTATTTGCTCCAGAGTCCTCTGCAGGTTGTGCATGTCGCTACGCTCCTTCCGGGATTTAGCAGCTGCAATGCCTACCTTGTCGTCAAGTGTCTTCATCTGATTCTTTGTATCAATAAGGCTGTTTCTCAGTTCCATGAATTTCGGGTATTCAAGGTCCTTTTCTTCGTTGACCTGTTTTAGCTTTGCCCGGATCTCGTCGAGTTTGGTCCTCTCGGAGTCTATTTGGTTCTTTACTCCCTCCAAGTCGTTGTTTATTTCGTCTATTTTCTTCTCGCCGTCCTTCTGCTCTTCGAGAACAGATTTCTTGAATTCTTGAAGGGTCTTTAGGTTGGGATCGGAGTCTGAGGTCCCCGGATTGGTTGTTGTTGCTGTCAAAGATGCGCTGCCACCATTGTCACTGTCGCGTACCACGTTACTTACGGGGTGTTATAGCATCAAAAATATATTTTTTGTCATTCTATGGGCCCATGGAGCCGAAATTTCTTGCAAAATTGAGGCTGGGGCTATGGAGCAAATAATCAACAATTGCAATCCAGAAATACATCTTTATAAGACTAAACTTCGTTCTTAATGTTAGGGATGGACGATTTTGAAAAGGATTATCCAGATTTCGACTGGAAGAATACACCTGCTTACAAGCATCCCGCAGGCAAAGACTGTCCATGCCCAAAGCACGAATACATAAGAGAGCAGATCAAAGTCGCGAGGACCGTGAGTGAGAACAACAAGGAGGTCTCACCTGAATACAGGCAAAAGGCACAGGTTACGCTAAAATTCTGCCCTGACCACTATAACGTGTATTTCAACGAAGTCGTCCCTTCAATGCCTTTCAAGTATCGCTTCATGACGAAGATTGCCTTGAAAATGGGGGCGATAACTGTGCAAAGATTAACTTACATGCAGTCTGACCAGTGTTTTTACTGCAAGTTTGGCTCTGGAGGCTTTGACAAGAAGGCAGAGCTTCCGCCCATTTAGAGTTAAAGCAAAGATCTAGAATCCAGGATCATGTTTTGAAACATAGTAGTGGAATCTGACGAAAATCCCAGCGACAGCAAGTTCCTGATGACTATAGAGAGATAGGTAAATTTCAAGCCGGTTTCTGCAAAGTAGCCGCTATAGAACGCCTTTTCGATGTTCTGGTAGTTGGTCAAATCCATCACGCTCGCTAGAAATGAGCCTATGTCCATGCTTCTCGCAAATTGCGAGTTAGTCTTGTTCATGAAGCCCAGGTCAGTCCTGATTACTCCATCGCCTAACACCAAGTAGTTTTGCGCCTTATTGTCGATAAATGCCTGGCCTGCCAAATGCAGCTTTCCTGTGAGCGAACCCGCTTTACTGGCGAGCCCAATCTCACCAAACGATGCCAGGGCACCATATAGGTCGCCTCCTTCAATGTATTCTTCAACCAAGTAGCGATCCGCTATTGCTATCAGCTCTGGAGTAGGGATGCCGAGTTTGGCAAGATTATTTCTAGAGGCGTGACCCTCGTTTGCCATTATTTCCTTAGGATTTATTGGAGGCGACGGGTGGGCTAGGAGGATCGAAATAAGAGAGTAGGTGTATGTTATGAGAAGCTCGTGAAATCCTTTAGTTGGTTTGTTCCGCTTCACAACGACTTTGCGACCGTCTCTCTCTTCTATCGATATGTCACGCTGCCAGTTTACGAAATACAACCGATGTTTAGTATAAGCAATTTGACCCTAGATTTACTTGTCGTCTTCAATGCATAATAGATAGAGTGCATTAACCCTCTATGATGCTGTTACACGAGGGTCACGACACCGCGCGAGAATTCTTTACGCCAGCAAATGCAGCGAGTTACGACGCAGTCGCGCGGTATGCCACGTTTGGCAAAGACAAAGCTTGGAAGCGTCGAATAGTGGATATGGTTGGGAATAGTTATTCAATACTGGAGCTGGCCAGCGGAACAGGGATCCTATCGTCTATGCTTGTTAACTCTGGTAAGGCTGTGATAGGGCTTGACTTGACATTCGACTACCTTGTTGCCTCCAAGGGCAGAATCGATCTTAAGGCAGCGCAGGCGTCAGCAGAAGCTCTTCCGTACAAAGACGAACAGTTCGATGCTGTGGTATCGTCCTATCTGGCAAAATACGTGGATATTATGATTGTTGCACAAGAATGCATGCGCATCCTTCGCCCTGGCGGGATTGTCGTATTTCACGACTTTACCTATCCAACGAGTCCTGTCATGCGCAAACTCTGGAAGTGCTATTTTCGGATTCTCCGGTTTTGTGGCATTTTCGCACCCTCTTGGCGTCCAGTTTTTAGTCGGCTCGACAAGTTTATCGAAAATTCGAAATGGGAAAACAAGACAATCAAGGCTTTAGCGAGGTCTGGTTTCAGAGGCATCAAAGTCGAATATCTCACGTTAGCGACCGCAGCGATAATCGCTGCGGAGAAGCCATGACGATCGAAAATGGCACGAGGATAAACGAATGGTTCGTGCCAAAATTCGGTCCCACCAGATTTCGCGTTGTTGTGGGCCTGCTCTTTTTGCCCTATACTGGAATGTGTATTTCTTTTGCAGTCATTGGGTCGTTAGCGGCTGGGAATATCTCCTGGGACCGGGTTGGTGCGATCGCTTTGATTTACGCTCTTGCCCTAGGTGTTTCTGCTCACGCTGCCGATACGGTTGGCTCGAAGGCGAAAAAGCCATGGGGCAACTACTTTTCCAAGAGGCAATTGCTTGTATTGGCCGCAGTCTCCTTGGCTGGAGCATACGCGATTGGGGTTTACTATATCATTTTCTTTGTCCCACTTCTCGCGCCGATTGCTCTGCTAGAGGGATTTTTCCTATTCGCCTATAACTTCGAGATCCTTGGGGGACGTTTTCATAACGATTTTTGGTTCGCAGTATCATGGGGATCCCTGCCAGTCCTTGCGGGTTATGCGATACAGACAAACACAATCGATGTTCTTGTCGTTGGAATTTCCATTGCAACGGGACTTGTGAGCTTTCTGGAGATCCGGCTGTCTAGGCCGTATAAGGAACTTAGGCGAAGCGGCCTTGATGAAAACCGCGCAACAAAACTTGAAGGTGGCCTCAAAATCCTTAGCGTAGGGACGATCGCGGTAGCCGCTTTCCTTACCACCCTTAAGATAATCTTTTCTTGAAGTACCCCTTAGCCAATCCATGCGCGACGCATCTTTTAGAAACAAGGATTTTGGTAGTGCAATGCTGGCCAAGTTTGCCGAGCTCGAAAAAAAATCTGGGATAAGACTAGAGATACCACAAAAAATCCTCCTCGCTGAAACTGGCACTCTCGAACAGGTTCTCAGCGTCCTTGCGGGAGAAAGTGTCGAAGTCAAGGTTGTTGAACAAAAGGAGACGAGGGGGGTCATTACAAGGGCGTCCACGGTTAGCACAAATTCCGGCAGACTCCTTGTCAAGGCACAAAGCAGGATTTTCACACGCAACATTCCGAGAAAGGTTGCCCAATTGGTCAGGGCCCGGGACTATGGAATCGGTAGCATCATTCAGAGCCTCGAACTAGAAACCTTTCGAAAGATCACAGAGATAGGATATGAGCCCCACAGCGCGAATTTGTTTCGGAAATACAGAATAACGATTGGGGGGAAGGTTGGCTTTGAAATCCGGGAAGAGTTTGTGAAATGATAAAGGTGGACCGGGTGGGATTTGAACCCACGACCTCAGCAATGCCAATGCCGTATCCTACCGGACTAGACGACCGGCCCGACTCGCACATTTTGGGTTCTTGCTACGATATTAATACGTTGGTTCTAGCAGAAATTGCCTCATTCCCATTTGAATTCATCTCTAATTATTAATGATCCCGGAATTTGACGGAAAACAATATTACCTGTGCCTGTGATTTCTGGCATATCGCGACGTGGCTCTTGAACAATCAATAGGTGCGGTTATCAAATATCAGTCAGTTGGAGACTTGAACTCTTCCGAGTTCCTTTTGCTAAGGAACCGAAGGGGGTTTTGGGGATTCCCCCAGGGCCACAAGGAGAAGGGGGAAAGCGAGATTCAGACTCTAACGAGAGAGGTGCTCGAAGAGACTGGAATTCGCGAGCTTGAAATTCAATCGTACATTGGCGAGATAAGGTATTCTTACTTTAAGGGCGACGGCATGAAGTCAGAAAAGGAGGTTAGGTTCTATTTTGCCACGACTACTACAAGGCAGGTCAAGATATCGATTGAACATGCGGATTTCCGGTGGGTTACACTTGCGGATGCGCTGAACATGATAGATCACACGAAGCTAAAACAGATCCTAGGGAAAGGACATCGAAAGGGTCTTTACTAATAAACATAGTCGAAATTATGGTAATAGATTTATAGCCTGCAGCCTTTGGATAACCCGATAGTACATAGAATGGTAGCATCGGGTGGTAAACGAATAGTTCTCACCGCTGACCGCAGCTTGATGACAAACTATCGTGGAAATTTCTTGTATGGCTTTATCGCGTGTGGGCCGTATGAACTCCTGCCCGAGTTTGTTTTTGACAAGATATTTTGTCCGAGCGTTGAGACGGATGCTAACACAGGCGGAGTCAAAGTTGCTCAATGCGGCCTGCGAAGAGTGGAAGGCGCTCTCTTGAAGGAGTACAACCGTGATGAAATTTTCCTCGCCCATCCAGAAATGCTTGAAAAGTGTGTCGGACCCGACACCAAAGTCCTCGGCATTAATGTGATGGACCCTCTCGGGATGGCGCCTGTCACTACCACAATGTCTCCCGAAAAACTATCCTACGTTGCCATGAAATTCAAAAAGATGTGCGCATCCATAATCCAGCTCAAGAAAAAATACGACTTTAAAGTTGTTGTCGGTGGAAATGGGTCATGGGAACTTGCCAAGCCAGACCGAATGAAGATCCACGGAATTGATACTGTTGTTATCGGCGAAGCGGACGAGCTGGCTCTCGACCTTTTCAGAGACCTTGAGGCAGGCGAAGCTCCAGAACTCCTGCATACCTTTGTCAGGAACATTGAAAATGTTCCGATGATGCAAGGCCCAACCGTAAACTCGCTCATCGAGGCGATGCGCGGATGCGGCCGAGGGTGTGATTTTTGTGATGTCAACAAGCGGTCAAAGAAGGACTTTCCGCTTGAGCGCCTGCAGAAGGAGGCAAAATTGAACCTTGATTACGGCTTTGACTCGATTTGGCTCCAGTCAGATGAGATGCTACTGTACGGATGTGACAACAAGGACTTTGTTCCAAACGCAGACGCGATCACAGAACTGTGGCGCGGACTAAAATCTACTGGGGCTCGCTTTGTGGGCACAACACACATGACGCTATCGGCAGTTGCCTCTTCGCCGGATCTTCTCAAAGAGATTTCGCGAATAAATGAAATGGATGTGGCAAACGGGAGATGGCTCGCCACTAACCTTGGAGTCGAAACTGTGGCCCCCAGAATGGTCAAAAAGCACCTAGGTGTCAAGACAAAGCCATATCAGCCGGAAGAATGGGGCGCGGTGGTGCGAGAGGGATGCAAAGTATTGAATCAGAACCACTGGTTCCCTGCGCTAACTTTGATTATTGGGTGGCCCGATGAAACTCCGGACGAGACTCAATACACCATTGACCTGATTGAAGATTTTAGGCAAACTGGGATGAGGGGATTGGTTGCGCCGTTGCTTTATCAGGACTTTTCAGAAAAGAATTCGATGCACTTTGGCAACCTTAACGAAGCCCAGTTCACCTTATTCTGGAGATGCTGGGAGCAAAACCTGCGCGTGATAAATGACATCATCCCGATAATTATCCGCAACAAGACGTATGGGCCAGCAATGAAGGTGTTCATGGCGGCTCTCATAAAGGCTGGAACCTGGGCAATAATGCGATATCTGCATGGCCTCTCAAAGGAACTGTTTAACGGTCAAATCCCAGAAGACATAGTTGCAAGATACTCAGGCAAGAGATCGGTGACTACGACTCCGCCACCGAAGCTCTGATCTAGCTGCGCAAGTTCGCTATTGCTTCATCTGCCAGAGTAGCCACGTTTGGTGTAAGGACGATAAAGTAATTCTTGTCGGCCCTCTCCACAGCGTTCACGGTTTTGAACTTTTTCGTTGAAACATCGAATTCGACTAGCCCAGGCTCTAGCTTGCCCTTTGTGTAAATCATCATCAAGATTTCTCCCGTCAGAGGCGTTAGCGGGACTATTGAGAAAATGTAGCCCTTGTAGGAGCTGATTGGGAGGACTTGTTTCATGTACGGAGCGACCGAAACCATATAGAGAAAAACATCCTCTACTGTATCAAACTCTTCATACTCATATTTCATGAAATTCAATCCCTTGTGGGAAAATATAAGGCTTTAAGTAGATGCCTTAGCCGTAGGACTCGAACTTGACGTCGTAGCTACCATCCTTTCTCTTGTTACGCTCGGTGACGAATCCCTTTGGAACAAGGTAGTCCAGCGCGCCATCGACAGTTCCCTGCCATCCGCAGATATAGAACGACGTGTTTTCAGGAGTAACTTTTTCGCCCACAAGCTCTTCGAGTGGCGAGAGATCCTTACCGGCTTTAGGCCTGAGAAACGACTCAACTCTGCCCTTCTGACCTGCCCAGGTCCTGTTGAACCATTCTTGGGGCCTGCTGATGCTGGCTCGGTACCGGAAATTCCAACTGTCCTTTCCCTTGTCCAAACTTTCTTCCTCAAGTGAAGTAAGCAAGTCTTTGTAGCTGAGCTCGTCAACATAGCTCGCTCCGTGCAAGACGATTATCTCTCTTTTGCTTCCTGATTTCTTCAAGTGAACAGAATAAGATATGAACGGTGCAAGCCCCGTTCCACCGCCAATGAGCACCATCCTCCTGTTATCGGGGGTTCCATCATGCATCTTTTCATTTATGGTGAATATCCCAGTCGGTTTTACCCATGCGATTTCGTCTCCTTCCTTCTTGTTAAAGAGTTCCGTAGTCAGCCTGCCGGGAACAGGCTTGCGAACCCATCGGATTATGAGCTCAAAGCGTCGCTTTTGCTCAGGAGCCGAAGCGATAGAGTATGCCCTGCGAATTATCTTGCCCTCGCTTGGGACATGCAATCCTAGTGTTACAAACTGGCCTGCCTTAAAGTCAGGCACCCCTCCATTATCTGGAGTAATATGGAAAATCGCAAGATCCTCCTTTAGAACTTGAACATAGGTAATCTTGGCCTTGTTGTCTACTACCATATATGCGTGAGAAATCGCTCGCTGTTAGATAAATACATTGTTATGGCGTATTGTGGATTCTTATCGCTTCATTCAAAGTTACGACCTGTGATAGAGATTTCAAACTGAGCGACTTTGTAGATAGGATTTAATTGAATTCTCGTTGAAAGGATATCATGCCAGATTGGCTCAGGGGCAGGGGCTCTTCAGGGGACGAAATTGACCAGTTGAACAACACGATTAACGACCAAAGCGCAGAGCAAAGAAAGATAATGAATCAATTCAATACTGCGATGAATGAGTTTGCAACGGATAGATCTCTTGACACATGTCTGGACGCGCTGAACTTGGCAATGCAGCTGGCCAACATCAGAGGAAAGCTTGCCGAATCTTACGAATTCTATGCAAGATTGCTCGAAAAGGAAATAACAAAACTTAGCCGCCCGGGGCCCTAGTCCGTAACGGCGATAGGCATCGTAAGCTTGGGATACGCATCGAAAATCGCATAGCCCGATCTCCCGTTCAGGAAGAGCAAAAACATACCTTCATCCATGAGATTTTCAACTGCAATGCCTATCTCTTCAATCTTGGTTATCGGAAGATACGACATCGAGTCCGTAACCAGCATCAAATTTGTTGATTCGTAATTATCCGTTATGTCGAACAGGATTGATTCCAATGAGCCAAAAAGTGCAGTGTCATATCTGTCCAACTTTGCAGCGAAATAAGTCGCAATTGATTCCTTGCTGTCCTGCTCACCCTTTGAACCGACCAACAAAGAATTGAAAACTTGGCTTCCTTGGTCAAACATTACGTCGCGCTCCAGTTTATCGTATCCGTTTGACTGGAAGAATTCGGCGCATTGCGAGATTAGCATTCCTTCGCTCAGCCAGCTGGACCGCCCTTCGTTCATTCTGGAAAAATAGGTCCTAGGTGACATCATTCGCCTGGTGCTCAAATTGCAGATCTGGGGCGAATCGCTTGGTATAAGTTTGTTTACTGAAATACTACGCGGTTTCTTATCATTCCCAGTTTCTCTATGCTTATTTCGACGAGGTCCCCATTCTTGAGGTAGCGAGGTTCTTTCATGGACATTGCCACGCCCGCAGGAGTTCCAGTAGAGATAATGTCTCCCGGTTCCAGCGTCATGGTCACCGATAGGGCCGAAATAATCCTGCTCACAGGTATCACCATATTTGAGCTAGACGAGTCCTGTCGAACTTCCCCGTTAACCTTGGTCATGATTCTCAACTTTTGCGGGTCAGTAACTTCATCCCTGGTCGTTATCCAGGGACCACACGGGGCAAATGTGTCAATTCCCTTGCCCCTTGTAAACTGCTTGTCTTTGAACTGGATATCGCGCGCCGATACATCATGCAGGATCATGTATCCAAAAACTGAATCAAGTGCTTTGTCTTCCTGAACCTTCTTTGTGCGTTTTCCGATTACAACAGCAAGTTCCGCTTCGTAATCAAGGCGCGTTACAAAAGCAGGACAGATAATATCCCTGAATGGTTCGTTTAGGGCGGTTCTGGGCTTTAGAAAGATTACCGGCTCATCGGATGGAGTCAGCCCTGCATCGCGGGCATGATCATAATAGTTGAATGCAAGGCATATTATTTTGGGAGGGTTCGGAATCGGCACAAGAAGTTCGTTTTCAGTAATCTTGTGCAGATATCGTAGCTTCCCTTTCTGCTGCCTTACTTCGTCCAGCCACCCGGCGAACATGAAGTCCTTGATGTTTGGAGGGACGGGTATTCCCGTCTGTTGTTGGATTTCCGCCTTTGTAACTACAGACTTGCCATCGTCCGAGATAATGCCATATGTCTCTTTTACTTTGCTGTCCCTTATCCTAGCTATTCTCACTTGTTTATCACCTATGCGTCAATATTGCTGTGCCAGCGTCGTCTATTCTGCAGAATCCAAATCTCACAAACTGAACAGAAGTATCGGGCTTTAGTCTAGATGCGAACGATTCTGCAAACCCTTGAGCTACGTCGAGGCTGTTCGTGTTGTACTCATCACCTATGTATAGTTCCTTGGGAATCAGGATCTTGTACTTTACTATATCATTCTTTGCAACCCATTGGATCTTTTTCATGGACTGCTTGATCCCGTCATCTGCCAATTCAGCAGATATCTGGGCACTATCAGCGCTGAGAATTCTGATGTTGCAGTACTCCATCAGGCGGATTTCATCGCCAACCTTTAGGGAAACCGCGTCTTCACCAGAGATATACACGGAATCTCCTGCTGAAACCTGCCTAGTCCCCAGGGCGGTGTCTGTTGGATGATTTTTCAAGACCAAGCTCGTTTCTCGGGCGCCCATTATGTGGACAGAAACTGGATTCTTGGCAAAGAAAAGCCGCGGCGATACCGGGTCGATAATCTTTCTGTTAAACGCTTCAAGAGCCTCAAAGGGGGGTTTGGTTTCTGCGAGGGTAATTCCGAGCGAAAGCACGAACTTGCGAATAGCTGCAGGGACAAACCCTCTCCTCTTAAAGGATTTCAGCGTTGGCAAACGGGGATCGTCCCAGCTCTGTATCGTGCCGTTGTCGATGAGCGGCCGAATTTTTCTTTTTGAAACAGGAATCCCCTCGAATTCCAACCTAGAGAACTCTATCATGGCAGGCTTGCGGAGCCCTAGCCTTTCGAGTATTTCAAAATACAGTTCGTTGCGGAGCTCGTATTCCTTTGTCCTCATGGCATGGGTTACTCCATCCAAACTATCCTCGACGGGCGCGGCAAAGTCGTATGTAGGCCAGACCCGCACCCTATCGCCCAACCTTGGGTGACTGCCTTCGAGTATTCTGAAAAGAGTGGGGTCGCGCATTGCAGTATTTTGATCCGCCATGTCGCCTTTGAATCGGATCGTCGCCTGATTCTGTTCGTACAAGCCGTCAAAGAATTTCCCTACCCTTTCAATAGCAATTGAAAGCTCGGCACGGCATTCGCACGGTAGTCCCTTGGCCCGCAAATCGTGCATCCGTTCTTGCTTGCAGGTGCACACAAAAGCGCCATCGAGCTCGACCAGTTTTCTGCCATATGAGTGCAACACTTCAATGTCGTCTGACGTGTTCTTTTCTATGTCAGGCTTGACGCCCAGCCATTCGAGGCCTTCCCGTATGGCGTCGTAGTATTCCAGCTTTTCCTTGAGCGGATTAGTGTCGTCGAACCGAAGAATCAGTTTGCCCCCATACATGCGGGCGTATTCTTCGTCAATGATGGCCGCCTTTGCATGGCCAATGTGCGGATAGCCGTTAGGCTCGGGAGGAAATCTGGTTATGACCTTGCCCTGAATTGCATCCTTTAGTGGAGGCAGCGGGTGTACCGCTGGAAGGGAAGCCTGCTTTTTTTGAATCTGTCCGGGACTGAGCTCCTCCAGCAATGACTTTTGCTCTTCGACCGAGAGCGAATTCACGTACTGCACAAGCGACTTGATGTCAGGCATAACTTCCTTGACCGACCTTCGCAGATCAGGCCTCGAACCTAGGATCTTTGACACGACTGCATCCAACTGGGCCTTGCCGCCATGTTCGACAGAGTTTCTTAAAGCGATTATCTTGACGATTTTCTCTGTTTCTTCATCAAGCGGCACGTATACCTACAAACTCCTGCCAACCACAAAATCTGCCGAGAACTGAAGTGAGCGCTTGGCGTAGGAATCGTCATAGTCTTCGATTGCGGCCAGGGCGTCGAACATGTACTTTTTGGCCGTGTTCCTGACGTCCTGCTCTATACCAATATCGGAAATAATCCGGACAGCTTCTTTCAGGTCCGAGGAGGAGACTGTATCCCTTGCTCCGAAAACCTTGAAGAGCTTGTCCCGGTCCTTATCTTTTGCGTAATTTAGCGCCTTGAGTATCGGATACGTCTTTTTACCTTCGCGCAGATCGTTTCCCGCTGCCTTGCCAGTCAGCTTGGGGTCACCTACCACGCCTATCAGGTCATCAACAAGCTGAAACGCGATTCCTATACTTCGACCGAATCTTGAAAGGTTTTTGATGTCGTCATCGTTAACGTCAGGTGCAGAGAGCGCGCCTAGTGCGCATGAAACTTCAAAAAGCGCCGCAGTCTTTTTACCCACCATGTTGATGTAATCTGAATCGCTTGGCATTTCCCTGCTAGAAGCCACGCCGATGTCAATCGCCTGTCCCTCGCAAATTTCTGTGCACGCGACAGAGAGCTTGCCCACCATTGTGCTAATTGCCTTGTCGGATATCCCTACCTTTCTGCAATTGAATGTCAAGAGTTCAAACGATTTTGAGAACAGTATATCCCCTGCCAATATGGCCAAAGGGATGCCGTAGGAACGGTGCACAGTCGCAGTGCTGTGCCGCATTTCATCATTATCCATGATGTCGTCGTGGACCAGAGTGAAATTGTGGACGAGTTCCACAGCGCCTGCCGCCGGGAGAGCGCGCTTGAGCGTCCCTCCGAGCATCTCGCAGCTCTTGATTACCATGAAAGGTCTGAGCCTCTTGCCCCCTGATCGGATCAGGTGCGATGATGCTTGGTACAGTTCTTTTGGCTTTCCATCAAGGCAAGACATGAGGAACTTGTTTACGGTGGAGGCATGAGAATCAAGTTCTCCTTTTATGCTGCTTGCCTTCATTTGTGGCTACTAACCTCTTGTGCTAAAGGTCCTGTCAATATATATCTTGAGCTAGATAGAGAGGCGATGTTTCTTGCCCCAACCAGAAACATTGTGCTTTTGAGTTCTGTCAACAGCAAGTCGGCAAAGGCAAAAGCCGATTCGCGCGATTCTGCAGCCGCACGCAAGAACGGGTACGCCATTGCGGCCATATTCGCACCAAGCGCGATGCACTTGGCTGCTTCAAGACCATTGCGCAGACCTCCAGAAGCAATTAGCGGCAACCTGACTGACTTTCTAATGTCAAGAAGGCTTGACGCAGTTGGAATTCCCCAATCCCAGAACATTTCGCCCAGGTGGGATTTCATTACATCCTTTGATGCATCGGCTCTTAGTTTTTCAACCCCCGCCCAGCTGGTTCCGCCCGAGCCTGCCACATTTATCGCGGAAACCCCAGCCATCTCCAGTTTCACCGCGACTTCGCGGGAAATCCCTGCCCCAACCTCCTTCACAATCACTGGGATATCGATTGTCTTTGCAATATCGGCTATCCTGCCCAGTACCCCTTTGTAGCGAGGTTCCCCTTCAGGCTGAATTAGCTCCTGGAGCGGATTTAGGTGGATGACGAGCGCGTTCGCGCGTATCATCCTCACTATCTTTCTAGCCTCATCTGTGGTGAGTCCCTTTGCCAGCTGGGCCCCGCCAATGTTCGCAATGAGAAAGGCATTTGGAGCATTCCTGCGTGCCACAGAGTATGTTGCCGCGAGCTCTTCACTCTTTAGCCCCGCCCTTTGTGAACCTAGACCCATTCCGAATCCGCACTTTTCTGCGACTTCTCCGAGTCTGCCGTTTATGGCTGTCGCTTCATCAGTGCCCCCCGTCATTGAGTCTATGATTACAGGTGCGGCGAATTTGTGTCCAAGGAATTCGGTAGAGGTGTCGATTTCCTCATAGTCTAGCTCTGGAAGGGCGTTATGCACAAGTCTAACATACTCGAGGTATGTTGAAGTGGACTTTGCCTGGACATTGTTGCGAAGCGGGATCTCTATCCCGTCCCTTTTGCGTTGTTTAATCAGGGCAATGTCTGAAGGGACGTCGGAGGAGTCGGGCAATCAAGATCGACCCCGCTGCTTTTTTATTAGAGAACCGATTGTAGGTTTGCCCTGCGCCGCTTCTACGATGCGTTCGGGGTGCAAACCATTAACCATCATGACGTCAATGCCGCTGGATGCAATCTTAAATGCTTCTGTTATCTTTCTCTGCATTCCTCCCGTCACGTCTGCGATAGGGCTCATCGCTATTTTGATGGCTTTGCCGCCCTCACGGGCTCCTAATTCTGGAACGAGTTTTCTTGAGTCAAGGTCGCGGTATATGCCATCGACATTCGTTGCAAAGACCACCCTGGATGGTTTCAGAATCTTTGCAATAAGAGTCATGAGAGAATCTCCAGAGAGAATGGAATAGTTCTGGCCTTCTACATGCACGACATCGCCAAAAGTTACTGGTACGACATTCGATTTAGCCATCGAAAATAGTTTTCTGGTTTTTGCGGCAACCGGCCGATGAGCTGACGAAAACGTGGAAGGTTGCAAACCGTACGGATTGAGTCCACACCTTATCATAGAGTTTACAATTATTTGATTAAGAGCAATCATGGACTCGTGAACAACAGACACTCCATGCGGATCGTAACGTGAAGGCTTTGTGTGTATATCATATTGCACAGACCAGTAATGGCCAAAAGAGCCGCCCCCATGCACAATAATAACGGGGATTTTGACGCCTCTCAGGGCCTGCGATATCCCGTCTATAGCTTCGATATTTGCCGTAAGCGGCTTATCTTTGAATGTGACTACGGAGCCGCCGAGTTTTATCAGAGCCAGGTTCTGCATTCGCAATGAGGCATGCTATTTGGAGTGGATTTAAAGTTTAGTTTGGGAATTTGAAGTGCGCCGGCTCTGATGCTCTCAGGTATCGAACGATAGTTGGAAACTATCTGTCTTGTTCACCAAGTCTGCCTTTAGAATCGTGAAAACCAATGATAAGAAAAAATGAAAGCGTGTTCCTCCTGGAACCCGGCGGTCACTAATGCGGGAGAGTTTCTACTCTGATCGCGACAAAGAGTCTATGCTTACTCTGTCGTCAGCGCGCATATCGACTAGAAAGGGAACTCATTCCGTTTTCATAAAATATTGTTTACTTCAGGTTATGTGGCTGGGAGACGAGCGCTTGTCAGAAGGCCTTTCTTGCATATTCCCTTTTACCTGGCTCCTGGAGAGACTGAACCTCTTGTCATAAGGGATCACGTAAAGCTTTACCGAAGTGTTTACCGCGTAATGCAATGAACCATCAGGATTTCGGAAATTAGTTGCCACCCCTACTCTTTCAATGCCCACTTTGACCTTCACTATTGTTCCATCCTCCAGCTTGAATGAAACAGTGTCCGACCCCTCAACCGCGTAGTCAAGCATGTTGAAATCTATCTTGTCGGGATTGCGAGAATTACTCTCACTCATGACAACAGGTTGTAGAATTGAGAGTATAAAAGCCTCGTGACAAGAAGATTTGTACATATCATAATCTATTTATCTGCGATTTTATCAATTTAGGTTGATGGGTAGATTGTTTGGCAGGGGCGACTCTAAGGGTAACCCCCCGACCGAAGTCAGAAAAGAACCTGACTATAGCGATGCTGATTTTCAAAAGCGTGACCTGTACAGCAAGGGCCGCAACCAGATGTCAAACGAGAAATTCTTGGATGCCATCCGTAGTTTTGAGCTTGCATTAAGAATTGATCCGCAGTTTGTAGACGCCTGGGTAGAAAAAGGCTACTCGCATTTTCACCTAGGGGAATACAGCGTTGCCATTTCATCATACAACAGGGCAATAGAAATCGACATTGAACATCCGACTGCCTGGAACCTGAAAGGCTTGGCCTACTACAAAATGAAGAATTACGAAAAGGCCATCGAATGCTGCGAAAAAGCAATCGACATAGATCCTAACGACGGAATGTCATGGTACAACCTTGGGTGCTACCTAACATTGAGCGGCAAGGCTGACGATGGCCTTGAAGCCCTCAGAAGGTCAATTGAGATTGATATCCAGAATGCACGCAAGGCCGTCAGGGACAGGGATTTTGAGAGCGCGCGGGCCGAAGAGGGATTCAGAAGGATCGTCGAAGTCGTGGTGCTTGAATCTATAAGGCATGGCTATGACTATGTGGGCAAGATCGTTTGGGTAACGGGCATGGATAGGGCAGAAGTTGAAGATGCCCTAATGCGCCTTTCCATGAAGGGACTTGTGACAAAACACGAAAGAAGAAGCTATACAGGCAAAGAAGAATCTTACGAGCTTGCAAAGGAAATTGCAGACAAGGTGGGAACAGTCAAGCGATCAGGCCTCTTTGGAACAAACAAGGAAGTTACAGCGCCAGTCCAGCAGGTAAAGGATATCAGAGAAGTCCTTGGCAAGGCAAAAGAGTCCGTTGAAAAAGGAGAGCTCGCTACGACAATCGGATTGTTTGACGAGTTGGTAAATCCGCTAAAGCATGGTAGCGCCATGATCGAGCAGTTCTTTGACTATCACAGAGATTTGAGACTTTACAAGATTCGGTTGCAGGACAAAGGGCAGGAATATCTCAATTCCCATAAATCCGATTTGTCAGATTTGCTTACAAGGATTGACCACAAGATGGAAAGTGGTGTGACCCACAAGCAACCTGCAAAGGATTAACTTTTGGACGTAAGCTGCTTGGTAGATGCCCTCATGCTCCCTAACGTGCTCACTTCATTGTAACCCGCCGATATGATATCTCCTGATGTGAATCGCACAGGGCGGTTACAAGTGCTAGGGATGTCTCTGCTGTCTCGGATCACCACGGTGTGAATGAGCCTCGATCCACTGCTTTCTGATGCAGTCTATGCAACTCCATTCTCCACGCACTTCACATACAAGCACCTTCTTAGTCGTTCCTCAATATTTGCACTTGTGAGGAGTCATCATGCGTTATTTCTGCTTGGGCTAGGAGGTATAGCTTTAGATAGTTACTCCAGACTCATAGGAGTTGAGCGTATGGAACACTGTAATTGTGGACATCAAAGACGGCAACATGGATCGAACCTTGAATGTAAGAAATGTGATTGTTTGAAGTACAAGGCTGTAGGTGATAGACGTGTCGACATAGCATGAGAAATTATAAAGCAATTCAAATGACCTTCGAGCCATCGACTTCATAGCTAACTGTGCTGAGCATTGGACATGCAATTAATGGCACACGCAAGGATTAAATCTACACATTTTCCTGCATAGCAGTGGTATGGCAGATGTCAGGGTCGCGCTCATCGGAGTGGGAAACGTTGGGTCCACTTTTGCTCAAGGGCTAGATTACTATGGCAACGGTACTAAAATGATTGGGCTTTGGCACCAAAAGGTTGCTGGTCTCAAACCCTCGAATATTAAGATTGTCTCTGCGTATGACATCAATTCGGACAAGGTAGGAAAAGACATTTCGGATGTTGTCTGGCAGGGATCTGCCAACAAGTCTGGCCATGTCAATTCAAAGGTCATTGTAGAGCCAGGGATTCTTACAGATGAGACCGGAAAATACCAAAAACCAGCCACAGTCTCTACAAAGGAATTTGCCAAAGAGCTCGAAAATTCTCGGGCCCAGATTGCGCTCAATCTCATATCATCAGGCCTTGACAAGACGTCAACTGATTATGCGAAAGTGGCACTGACCGCGGGTGTTTCATTCATAAACGCTACGCCTGCAAAAGTTGCAATCAATTCGGGGCTTGCTAGCCAATTTGCACGGAAGAAGCTCATACTTGCCGGCGATGACTTGCTGAGCCAGTTCGGAGGAACCGCGTTTCATAAAGCAATGATCGACTTCATGGTTGAGCGTGGTATCCATGTTGACAAGAGCTACCAACTTGATGTTGGTGGTAGCGCAGAGACAAAGAATACGATGGACGAGCGGGTCAAGATGCTAAAACGCGACATGAAGACGGGATCGATAGGGATGGAAGCCCCCTACAAGTTTGAATCGGTTGCCGGAACGACAGAATATACTGACTTTCTTGGCGATTCCCGGAACAGCTATTATTGGATGTCGAGCCAAGGATTTCTCGGGAGCAAAGTTGTGATGGACCTGACGCTCAGGACAAGCGACGGAGCGAACGCGGGTAACGTCCTTTTCGATGTAGTCAGGGCTATTGCTGGATCCAAGAGTGCAAAGGCAGCCGAAGTCATCAGTGCCTACGGCTTCAAGAACCCACCAAAGAAGTACAAGATCAGGGAAGCATATTCTGCTTTTGCAAAAATCTTTGTCTAGAAGACAAGAATTCATAGTCGATCATGATAAATGGATCACCTAGAGTATCATGTCTAGGTTGAAGGGCAGCTCAGATGTCAGGTATGGACGATCTAGAAACAGAAAACATAGAGGATAGGTTTGCATATTACGGGCATCTAGAGCAGTTGGTTCACTTGACGCGTGACTATACGAAAGTTGCCCATCATCAAAAAATGCAACAGATTTTGCGAGCTCTGAAAAAGCATAAGGAAGGAAATCGTACGGGAGCTCCAGTCTAACGCAAGATCCGGACACCTTTTATTTGGGGTTGCAGATCGGACGAACCAGTCTCCGCTTCTCAAGTGTACGTTCTCAAAATTCGGCATGGTTCACTAACTTTAAACTATTAATACCCATTCGCGGGGATACTTGAGCAATGGCAAAGATATTCGCGGATGTTAGCGAGAAGGAAATCACGCGTACGATAACAGATATGTTCAATGAAACTATGCGGGAGTATACGGATTCTGATGTCATAATTATTGGAGCTGGTCCAGCCGGGCTTTCAGCTGGAAGAGAACTGGCGAGATCTGGTGTAAGGACCCTTATTGTAGAGCAGAACAACTACATCGGCGGTGGTTACTGGGTCGGTGGCTACATGATGAACCCCGTAACAGTTAGAGCACCAGCGCAAAAGGTATGGGATGAGCTAGGTGTACAGTATAGAAAGATTAGCGAAGGACTCTATGCCACCTGGGGTCCAGAGGCATGTTCAAAACTCATCGCTGCTGCATGCGACGCCGGCGTTCGGTTCCTGCAGTTGACAAAGTTTGACGACCTAGTGCTAAAGAACAAGCGGGTCTCAGGCGTTGTCGTAAACTGGATGCCAGTATCAGCCCTTCCGAGAAACATCACCTGCGTGGACCCGGTAGCACTTGAGAGCAAGATTGTGATCGATGCTTCGGGGCATGACTCTGTGGCGGTAAAGCGGCTGATGGACCGAGGCTACGTCAAGTGGAAGGGAATGGATCCTATGTGGGTCGAGGGCAGTGAAGACGCCGTAGTAAACTTTACTGGCGAAGTATTTCCAGGCTTGATAGCTGCAGGGATGTCAGTGACTGAGACCCATGGATTGCCAAGGATGGGCCCGACTTTTGGCTCGATGCTCCTATCAGGCAGGAAGGCTGCAGAGGTCGCGTTAGGCAAGCTCAAGGAGATGCCAAATCCGCCAAAACTCAAGGTCAAGTAAGCTTTTATCTTCTTCCGCCTTTTTTCTTTTTGTTTGGATTCTCATAATGTCCATATTTATCGAAATGATTCTGTCCCCAATCTCAATACGAATTTCATAGCCGCTGAAGGCTCAAAGATTTTTCAGAGCTGCTCCTTCGATATCAGAAACCCTTTTGATGCATACTGGAAAGTCGACGATTTCCATGAGCTGTGTCAAAGTGCAAGCATATTTGATACAAAGCAACCATTTGAAAGGCAGTCGAAGGTCGCGGAAGACGACTCTGAGCTCTATGATGGATTCGTGTTGCAGCGATTGTTATGTTCTATGATTTCGGATGAGGAACTGAATTCGCAGCATATTCACATCATACTCACTGAAAAGTTGACTTGTACCTTTGACGAGGATGATTGGAGATATCATGCGCGTTCGGTAATCTGCGGCGTGCCTTCCATGATTTCCGCTTCAGGCATAGTGGAAGCACCCGCACGACCAAAGGAGTATTATTACTTGGCCCGACCCGGGCCTGTCGACCCTCAGGTGTCAAAGGAGTTTGAGGGAAGGTTCATTGAACATGGTGACAATAGGCTTACTTCTGCAGTCCTTGTGTACCTTGCTCAGACAATTTTCTTCTTTATTACAGATGGAGATCCATTTTGCAAGGACCATAAGTGCATTCTGTTCAACGCGCACTGGCAAGAAGAGCTGCTTCGGAATCTTCAAAATCCTGGATTCTGTGATATGCACGAAGAACTGCTAAAGAAATTCAACTCAAACAGATGACAGCGATGAAGCTTGGTATCTTGGCTTGAAATTAGCCGATAATTTTCTTGTAGCAATGAAGTTTCCTGCGAATTGCGCAGGTGCGACTCATTATTTGAGCCCATTCCGAACGGATTATTAATAGGTCTTTGACTTTCAGTTGTACTTTGTCCGACGGCGAATCAGGCTCTGCAAGTCAGAAGCATTACGACGTCATAATAATCGGTTCAGGCCCAGCGGGCTATACAGCCGGCGTTTACACGTCACGTGCAAGACTTGGAACGCTAATTATTTCAGGAACGCTGCCGGGCGGACAACTCATGACTACCAGTGAAGTCGAGAATTATCCTGGTTTTCCAAGCGGAATCTTTGGACCCGAATTAATGATGAACATGCGCCAGCAGGCATCAAGATTTGGTGCAGTAGTAGTCGATGATGAAGTAGTTCAAGTGGATTTCAAGAAAAAGCCGTTCTCGGTATCTACGCATTCAGAGACTTACAGCGCGGAGGCAGTGATTGCCTGCACTGGTGCGTCCCCTCGCAAGCTGGGAATCCCTGCGGAACAGGAATTCAGTGGTAGAGGAGTTTCATATTGCGCCACGTGCGACGGGCCATTCTTCAAGGGAGAGGACATTGTGGTCGTCGGCGGAGGAGACACGGCCATAGAAGAAGCCACGTTCCTTACAAAGTTCGGCAAGTCCGTCAAGATAGTCCACAGAAGAGACTCGTTACGGGCTAGCAAGATACTGCAGGACAAGGCGCTAGAAAATCCCAAGATCGAATTCATGTGGAACAGCGTCATATCTGACATCAAGGGAAACAAGAAGGTAGGAACTGTCCTGGTGAAAAACTTGGAAAACGGCAAGGAGCAATCCGTCGATGCCGGCGGGCTCTTTGTTGCTATAGGACACGAGCCCAATACCTCGATATTCAAAGGCCAGCTGGACTTGGATGACAAGGGCTACATCGCGCTCAAGAATCATACAAGGACAAGCGTCGAAGGTGTTTTTGCCGCAGGAGATGTTCACGACCATAGGTACAGGCAGGCCGTTACGGCAGCAGGCTTTGGATGCATGGCTGCAATCGATGTCGAACGGTGGCTATCTGAAAGGCACATCAAGAAAGTCTAGTTCAGTTTGTATGCCAGCTGCGACATGTGCTTTGCGCCGGCAAGTGCCCTGTCGTACTCCTGCTCGGTTAAGATGCCTTCCTTGACATATAGGCTCTTGAACTTCCTTCCGTCGTCTGCAAAGATTCCCACAAGTATTCCGTGGTCAATCTTCTCTGCTAGTTGTGTCATTGATGCCATTACAGAGCCTGACGACGGTCCTACAAGCATGCTTTCCTTCTCAACCAATTTTCGTACTGCGTCAAATGAATCCTTGTTTGTGGCAGTAAACCATTCGTCAACTACACTTTCCCTCCGCTTGAAAAGATCCGGCATCGAGGACTCTTCAAAATTGCGCAAGCCCTGAAGCAGGTGATTCTTTTGAGCCTGTACCGCGACGACTCTTATGTCCTTGTTTTTTTCTTTCAGGTAGGTGGCAGTTCCAGTGATAGTACCTCCTGTTCCGCAGCCAGTCAGAAAGTGGGTAACTGCTCCGTTGGTCTGCTTCCATATCTCCGGTCCCGTACTTTCGTAGTGAGCCAGAAAGTTAGCGTCATTCTCATACTGGTTTGGCATGTAATAGATATCCGGCCGTGGCTTTGAAATCGCCTTGGCAAGAGCGATACTCTGATCAGTTCCCGCCCCAACGCGTGGGCACAAGTCGTCTGAAGTCTCGTGCAAAGTTGCTCCAAGGTGGCGTAAGATGTCTTTTGTTTCATCGCTCACCTTTTCCGGAATGACGATTTCGACCTTGTAACCCAGAACAGAAGCGATGCCTGTCAGCGCGATACCAGTGTTGCCAGACGTCGGCTCGATTAGGATGCTCCTGTCCTTTTTTAGAATCCCCTTCTTTTCCGCGTCCTTTATCATCCAATACGCAGCCCTGTCCTTTACTGAGCCAAACGGATTATGCCACTCAAGTTTGGCATAGAGTTTGACATTCCTTGAAGAAAATGACTTCAGCTCGACCAGCGGTGTCTGACCGATTTTTTCTACAACATCGCGTTTTGCAACTGCCGTGGTCAAATCTTATTTCGCCTTCTTTATCACAAATTCGAGATCTTTCGTATCCTTGTTCAACGATACCATCACATGGCCGCTGCGGTTGACCCATTTGGAAATATCCTCCTCGGACTCGGGATCGTCAGCAATAACCTTGAGCGTATCGCCTATCTTGAGCCTTTCAATCTCCATTTTGGTTCTGAAAACAGGCTCGGGACAGTACAGGCCCCTGACGTCAATTAATTTTGTAGGAGAGGCGCTCATATCGAAGTGAACGTTAGTAAAAATGTGCCGACGTTATATTAAATGTATTCGTTATGTCGGGTAAGTGGGTGTATTGCTCGAGTGTTGGATCTTGGGAGGTTAACGCTCATCGTAAATGCTTGAATGATGCTAACAACATAGCACTGACAACTCCGAAATTAACGGTACTAATAACACGAGCTAGTTAGACGGGACAAGCGTCCCAAAGTTAACCCATTCCGGCTGCAAGTATAGGTCCATACATACAGTCGGTGATATACCAAATTTTATCATTTGTTGCTATGCAGCGGGACGTTTTCTTGGAATGTGCATTTGATTCTCTGTCCATGTTTGGGCAGAATACCAGGAATGCATTATTGAGTCTTTTTCAAGAAAACGATCTTGAATTTACTGCAGATCGATTTGATGCTAGCAAGTTTTGTATCGTGACCAGCGACTTGCTGGGCAGGTCAGCAGATTTTATTTTTATCAAGATAATCGACGACTTTTGCCGTCGGGCAGCAGTCTCCCTGGAGGAGAGTGGATTATCTAGTAAAGCACGATACGCCAACAATTCCGACGTTCTGATATCACTGTTTTCAAAGGTAAAAGATGGGGTATTTGAAAGAAGACAATAGGACAAGTCAGATCCAACAGGACCTCCGAAAGCTGCTTGCCGCATCCAGGAAAAAGTTGCTAACTTCTGTGGTGTGCGCGACGATTGTATGCACTACGTTTACAGTCTTGGCGCAGAATACAGGCGATAGCCTAACGACTTCTGGAATACTGGCTCTCACTACTTCCGGTTCGGCTTTGTTCTTATCGCTGACAGTCATCGCCAGGCAAAAAGTAAAAGGCCTATTTCCACGTTTGTATGCGTCGTTAGGTGTAACGCTTGCGCTTTGGTTCGCAGCCGAAGCTATTTGGGTGTATTACGAGTTAGGACTCGGAATTGAAACTCCGTTTCCATCCATAGCAGACGCACTCTGGCTCGGTGGGTATATCCCATTTTTTTACTTCCTTTATGGCATTCTCAAGAATTTCCTAGGGATATCGAGGTCATTGATCTTTCCATTACTGCCGATAGGACCGGTCGGCTTTGTCCTGCTCGGCAACATCTTGATGTCCATCTACCAGGATGCCGAGCTGACGAGCCAGAGTGGAGTTGTTTCTTACATCATTGGATCCGCATATCCTGTAGCAGACATGTTCATGATCATACCCGCAGTAGCGGTATTCGCCCAGCTCAGAAAGGGTCTTCTTACATTTACTCCTTGGTTTCTGATCGTAATTGCAATGTTCGCTTTCATTGTGGGAGATATTGGTTTTGCATATTCGGCGCTTATCGAGGGTATGGAAGATCTTTTCTGGCTATGGAATCCACTCTATAATCTAGCATATATCGCAATTGCAAGCTCACTTTTCTGGCACAAATCGTTTTTCACAGTGGATGAAAAGAAGGAGTTGCGCATTTGGCAGGAGAAGAACAAATAGAAATGCTGTCTGACTTGCCCGATTACTCAAGTTAGATTGCGCGAGCTAGTTTACTAATTTTCCAGGCAGCAAAGGTCTGACCATTCTTTAAAAGAGACTCTCTGCTTTAGCGAAATAGATCCTTTTCTTTGGTCCTCAAGAGAACATTAATGCTTGATTTTTGCACCGGCTTGAACTGATATCCTCGCACTATGGCTACCGGGACTCGTTCTGCTTTACCCATCACCAGCTCTGCTGCAGAAGCAATTTCGTCTACTATTGCGATTTCAGTAACCCTCAACTTTCTGCCGTACATATCCGACGAGCCAACATAACTTCTTGTGGCATCAATCCCCGCCACCCCAATCGCCACATTTGTTTGGCCGATTCGGAAGGGCCTGCCGAACGTATCGGTTATGACGACCGCGACCTCTTTATCGCAGATCTTTCGGATGCCGCTTCTTATCCTTGAAGCTGACTTGTCAGGATCTATAGGCAAGATTATCGCATGCGATGCTCCTTGCACGTTGCTCTGATCCACTCCAGAGTTGGCACATACAAAGCCGTGCCGCGTTTCTGTGATTAGTATGCCATTTCGCGCCCGTACCAGTCTCCGCGATTCCCGCAGGATGATTTCAACTAGCCTGAGATCCTTGTGCTGAGATCGTGCAAGAGTTCTTGCCTTCTTCGAAGGTGTGATAGTCCGGAGATCCACAACCCTGCCCTCTGCTTTCGAGACAATCTTATGAGCCACTACAACGATGTCGCCACTGAGAATTTCAGTGCCTGAATTGAGGGCACCTGATACTATCGTGGCCGCCAAGTTGTCTCCCTTCTTGACATCGGCTGAAACCTTGACAGGCAGTATTTGGATCAATACAAACGCTATTGACGCAGGATATTAAAAAACAGGGTGGTAAGCTATCTTGTCTTTGCGTTAATCAAAACGGCTTCGCCGAAATTTTTTTTTAGCAGGTTTAGAAGCAGGCTGAGGTCGCGCTTGTCAATTGATTCGTCCGCCTTTTCCCTGACTACATCAACGGGGCAAAAGCCGACGGTAAACCCAGCCAGCGCGAACAACTTTAGGTCATTGGCGCCGTCCACGACCACCACGATGTCTTCCTTACGGATGCCCCACTCGGCCACGGTCGACCTCACCGCTGCTGCCTTGTCAGACGTTACGTTCAGAGTTACGTCCTCGAGTTTTCCGTCTTTGAAAACAAGCTCGTTTGAAAATATCCTGTCTATTCCGAGGTCCTGGCTCAGTCTTTCCGTGATTAATGTAAACCCGCCCGATACGGCAATCATCTTCCACCCCGCTCTCTTTAGCGCGCTACAGAGCTCTTTGGCTCCTGGCATCAATGGAAGGCTTTCCCCAATTCGCTTTGCGTCCTCGTAGGTAATCCCCCGCAGAGCGTGGACTCGCCTGCGAAGTCCTTCTTCCCAGTTGATTTCTCCTCTGATTCCTGCGTTGGTAATATCCCAAATTTCCTTCTCTGTTGCTGGCCCCTTTACTTGCGCAAGAACGGGAAGGTATTCAGCATTTAGTAGTACGCCTTCGACATCAAAGATAACAAGCATTTTTAGTTGCTTAGTCAAAGGCAAATCACGTCTGTATATTAAGCTTGTCCATTTTTGTTCTACCACTGAGAACCTGCGCTGATCGTCTTTTGTTTCTTGTTCGCCAGGTAATCTGTAAGCAGTACCTTGTCAATGTCACCGGGGTTGATGTAGTACGACCTGCCCTTGACGTACTTTTCCATTTCATTGACATAGCTAAGTAGCGAATCTTCCTCGCTTATCATTATCGTGTCAACATCGATGTTCATGGAATGGCACTTCTTTGCTTCGACTATGGTGCGCTCGCCGATGTATTGATCCACCTGCCTGTACCGATAGCACAGATACACGAGCTCGCCTGAGGCGATGTCAAGATCCATGCTGTTATTCTGCTTGATAGTGTCTAACGTTTCCTGGTCGGGAGTGTAAAAGTGAGAATAAGGCCTCTGTGAGAGTATCTTGTCCTGCTCACTTTTGTCGTCGATGAAACATGCGCTAGGGTGGCCGTCAGTGACTAGCACAATGCGCCTGTTTATCGCACTGTCTTTTTGCAGGATCTTGCTTGCAAGCCGGAACGCGGCCTGGTAGTTGGTGTAGTGCAGAAAATCCGAACCAGGTTCAAAAGTCTTCAAATATGGAATGTCTTGGGGCGCCACTTTGGACGCGAGAGCGCCAAAGCCCACTACGTAAACAGCGTCCGATGGGAAGAATTTGCGATTGAGCAAATAAAGGCTCCATAGCGCCCTTTTAGCTGCTTCAATCCTGCTCATGTCGCTATACATCGACGAATACCTCATAGTGGAACTGAGGTCAATGCAATAGACGACTGCGACTCTGACATCTTGCATGGTTTCATATTCTTCAAAATCTTCGACGCTAAGGTTCAGCGGGAGTCCCGCTTTCCCGCCTTTCTTGAGTGACCGCTGAATCGTGTTTAGCAGAGATTTTGGGACGTTCAATAGGCGGATGTCGTCGCCCGGCTCGTATCTCCTGGTCGTGTCCATCACAAGCGAGCCACTGCCAAGGTTCTGCGTTTCATGCAGCCCTGACTCCCCGGTTTTGAGCGCCTTCATTACATCAGACAATATCCGGCCGCCGATCGACGTGAACCCTTTTGCGCTAAGCCATTTCGGCGAATCCTTTAGGTACCCTTTTTGGATCAACTTGCGGACAATTGGCATTCCCATATCTTGGCCTTGATCGTTTTCCGAATCCGAAGCGTTCACTTTTCCCGACTTTTGCTTCTCTCCTTCCAAGCCAGACGACATCACTCCTTGAAGGCTTTGTTCGAGTTCCTGGAGGGTCGGGGTTTTCTCCTTCAGTGCTTCCCTGCCGATACCCTTGAGCAATTTGTCAAGGACGTCTTTGGGTAACTCCTGCTGTCGAGCTTGCTGTTGTTCTTCGGAATTGGCTTGACTGTCAAGCGGAATGTACAGATATTTCCTGCTGCCCTTCACTTCATTGGGCGAGGCCATAGCTGTTATCCTTTCTTTCAAGCAGAGGGGGCTGAATGTGGCGCAGTCCCTCCAACACCACTTCGGCGACCGATGCCGTAAATTCGCCATTGAGTTCGGGAGTTATTGCGATTGCGTCATTTCTTATCCCAAGGCGCTTGGCCTGTTCGAGCAGCTGCTTCTGCTCTTCCTTTACAGTGGCGGCTGTTTCATTAACCGCCTGTCGGAGCCCTGGGAATTTTGCCAGCTGGGATTCGTAGTCTCCGTCTGATCTCTTGCTGGCAGAGCCTGCGAGCGTTTGCGATACCTGGAAGGCTTTGTTTTTTACAAACTCGTTCTTTACCTTGGCAATGTTATCCGGTGATAGTTTTTGAACATAGTCGAGCGAGATTTCCTTTAGAGCGGCGTCAATGATTGAATTGAGGAGGCTTCTTCTGTTCTCGCGCGTGTCTTCCATTTCTGACAGCTCGAACTTGGATGACTGGTGGATGCATGAAATATCGCAAAAGCGCGGAATGGCTTTTACCCCTAATGTAATGGATCGTGTACGTTCTGCCTCGCCTATCATCAGCTCTATTGAATGAACGGACATCCTCACGCTGACTCCCTTGTCTTGATTTATGTCTTGGTGGACCCTAGCCATCTGAATTATCTTTGCAATTGTTCTTATGATGAATACTGGCAACATCGCGTTGGCAGGCTCTGCTACCTTTGCTTCCTGGATCATAATCATCATTTCGTCCGGCACCGTCCGTGGATAATGAGTGGCTACGTGGCTTCGCAGCCTGTCAAATAAGGGCTCGATAATCTTGCCAGAGTGCGTGTAATCTATTGGGTTGGCTGTCGCAACTATCTTGACATCCGGCCTGAATACCACAGGATATGCGCCAGTCGTAAACTTGCCTTCTTGAAGCACACTGAGAAGCGACACCTGCTTTCGTGGATCCAGTACCGGCAATTCGTCAATGCACAGAATCCCGTGACGGGCTTGCAGCAGTTGTCCCGCAGAGTATGATTCGATGCTATACAGCTCGACCCCTTTTTTTGCAATCTTGATCGCGTCTATCTGGCCGACCAAGTCCTTCACAGCGATGTCGGGAGTAGAGAGAATGTACTTGAACCTGTCTTCCCCGCTAATCCAGTCTATCTTTGTCTCAAGTTTATCTCTTCGGATGATGTCTTCGCATTCTGGGGAAACAGAAAACTCGGGATGCATACGGAAAACTTCAGAATCGGACAACAACATCACTAACTGGTCTTCAGGTATAGTGGTCGGTATGTCGCTTGTCACTGTTCCACGGACTATGGGTATTGGAGAAAGCAGGTTTCGTGCCATCGCCTCTGCCAGCTTGGTCTTTGCTTGCCCTATCTGACCGACCAGCAGTACGTCGTGGCCGGAAAGAATGGCCCTGTTGATTGCAGGAATTACATCGTCGTCATAGCCTATGATTCCAGGATAGGGATGCTCTCCATTTTTCAACTTCGCAACCAAGTTTCCCCGGAGTTGCGCCTCTACCGTTGCGTACTTGTAGTTAATCTTTAACAGGTCGCCAAGGGTCGTTAACTGCTTGTAATCTTCGGGAACCCCTGGCGCCAATTCGTCATATTTTGGCTTTGAGCCGTATGAGCGCCGGACTGCTTCTTCCATCTTTGAAATCATGGTAAGATGGAACCTCGCGGCGTTCTCGGAAATTTAAAGATTGTCAGAATCCTAGTGGTTCTCGATTGCCAGTTCCACTTGTCGGGCATATTCTTCACATGCGATTTCCTGTGGCGTCTTTGCGCTTGGCTTTGTCGTTACGAGTTTGGCTCGCGCTGTGTCCCTCTTTTCGGCCAACTTTACGTTCCCATTCGCAGGATGAACTTATAATGCTTTACGTGAATCAAACCGCACCATACAACAGAATATCTTGACAAAATGTAGGGTGACCTTGAATATTCGTATTCAGACGGTGCACACGGTGATGCGTTTGTTGCAAGTATTATAGCTGTCCTGAGCGTAGATCCAGCATGGTTTTTATTGCCGAGAATTGTTTCGTGATAACTGAATTTGTCCGCAGCCGAGTACAAACACATACTTAGAATCGCCGGCAAGGACGTTGAAGGCAGCAAAAAGTTGATCGTTGCCATCAGCGAAGTCAAAGGCGTAGGTTACAATTTTGCTCAGGTTCTTACCCAGTCACTCAACATTAATCCAAATATCAGAGTTGGATTCTTGACTGACGCTGAGATAAGAGAAATAGAACGCGCTATCTCAGATCCAAAAGTAGCTGCCCTTCCTGACTGGTATCTTAACAGGAGAAAGGACATGGACAGCGGCTCTAGCAACCACATTATCACGTCAGACCTTGATTTTGCTACTTCAAACGATATCGAAAGGGAAAAGTTGGTTATGAGCTGGCGGGGCTACAGGCACATGTTTGGCCTGAGAGTCAGGGGCCAGCGCACTAGGACCACAGGAAGGAAAGGTGGCGCAGTTGGCGTAAAGAAGTCCACTCTAAAGGCCGCCGCAGCCCCAGGCGCGCCAGGAGCAGCGCCCGCTGCACCAGGTGCTCCTGCAGCAGCACCTGCGACGGCTGGCGCAGCAAAACCCGGTGCCGCTCCCGCTACTGGTGCTAAACCTGCAGCTGGGGCCGCGCCTGCAGCTGGTGGAAAACCTGCAGCCCCCGCGAAGGAGCCCGCGAAAAAGTAGAGTGTTGCTAGATGGGAGATCCTCGTAAGAACAAGAAACTTTACCGCAGGCCAAGGATGATTTGGACCACTGACCAGCTTAACGCAGAGCTTTATGTTATGGGGTCGTATGGCCTCCGGAACAAGCGCGAGTTGTGGAGAACCCAAACGGAGGTCGCCAGGATTAGAAACCAAGCCCGAGCCCTGTTGGCGCTTTCGACAGAAGTCCGAAGTGAGAAGGAAAAGCGGCTCTTGAACTTTTTGAGTAGGCTTGGCCTCGTCAAGGAAGGTGCCACACTAGATGACGTTTTGAATCTGAAGGTCGAAGATCTGCTCGAACGCAGGCTGCAGACCATAGTCATGAAGAAGTCAAGCTCAAAATCTCCATACCAGGCAAGACAGATAGTCAGCCACGGTCACGTCTCGATCGGCAATCGTAAAGTCAACATCCCCGGCTACCTTGTAAGGAGTGCGGAGGAGCAGCAAATCCTCTTGCACATAGAGCTTCCAGCACCTCCGGCTGCCGAAGCTCCGGCATCATAGGCTCACCACATCAACGTGGTCTATCTTACCGTCGGAATTCATGTCAAAGCCCTGCACCACCATTGCCCATTCGTCCTCGCCATCGTATCTTTTTAGGACCTGCTCGCTATAATTCGTCAAGGCAATGACCGCGGATTTGGTCCCTGCGGACCTTACGCCTGCGACTATTATGACGCTTGACTTGGACTCGTACGGATTTCTGATCTTTGCAATCAGCCCGTGGTTATCAAGCCCGTAGCGCTTTCCGGTTTTCTCCTCGACTAGGCCCGACCAGAAGTTCTTTTCGTCGAAACGTATCGGCAGGTATCTGTTGAATTCAGCTGAAACTATGTTTGTGCCTGGACCGCCAATTGAGATCAAGTTACCCGTAAGCACTTTCTCGGCTTTGGCATCAGCATCGAGCTTTACGACAAATTCTTCGGGCGCTGCAGTTGTGATATGTCCCAAAAAGAAAGCAAGATGAACCGCATAGTGTCCATCCCTTGCGGATGACTTGTAGGGTCCGTGTGGGTCTGGCGCGCCCACTACCAAGAGTCCGTTAAATGAATTGTCTTTGGACACGTATGCCTCAAAAAACTTCCTGGCATTAGCATGTTGGAATTCAGTGCCCTTACCGGCCGCGACCTTTGTTTCTCCCCAGTCCATTTCAATCCCAAACGAGGGACTTGTAACCTTGTAGAGCCTGGCAGTGCCCCCTCTTACAAAATTTTGGCCTGCCTCTTCGACTGCGCCGATTGAGACCAGCCTGCGTATGTAGTAATATGCGCTTTGCTCATGAATCTTGAGTTCCTTTGAAACCTGCGCAGGATACATTGGTCCTTTTGCCAATAACACCATGATCCGCCAAGCGACAGGGTTTGACAGGACGCGCACGCGCTCGACATCTTGGAAAACGATTATCTTCTTGAAAGATGCCTCACCATCTTGCTCTGATACGAGCTTTTTTTCCAATAATGTCAAGTCATTCAACCGCTATATAAGAATATGTAGCGGTATAGATTTTGTCCTATCCGAGCGTGCGCAACCATTATATGGTATTGTATAACGGTCATTTTCCCTATTCAATAATCATTTTAAAGTCGTTAGCCCAGTTCGATATCGTTTAGGTAATGTGCTCAATCATAGGTTACAAAGGCAAGAATTCTGCAGCACCGATAATTGTTGACAGCCTCAAGAAAATGGAGTATAGAGGCTATGACAGCGTGGGCGTAGCGACTATTGACAACGGGAATATTTTGGTCCGCAAAGGGATAGGCAGGGTCGTAGAGGTCAACAAAAACCTCAACATAGCCGAGATGTCCGGTAGAATCGGAATCGGACATACTCGCTGGGCAACTCATGGTGGTGTAACCGACAGTAACGCGCACCCTCATTCTGCATGTAACAATAATATCGCAGTCGTCCATAATGGGATAATTGAGAATTACAAGGAACTAAAGAAAGAGCTGACAGAGAAAGGGCATGTGTTTTCCAGTGAGACGGATACCGAGGTAATAGCCCATCTGCTTGAGGTCAACCTTTCTGATGGCATCAGAGCGGCCATGATAAATACTTGCAAGAGACTGAAGGGAAACTTTGCCTTTGTGGCAGTATTTCAGGATGGAACCATTGCAGGCGCAAGGTATGAAGAGCCGCTTATCGTCGGCGTAGCAAATGACGGCTATTTTATTTCAAGCGACGTCCTTGGATTTCTGCAGTACACAGACAAGGCGATCTTTCTTGAAAACGGTGACATTTGCATCGTGGATAGCATGAATCTGGAGATATTCGACTTTGAGAATTTGCCCGTTGCGCATCCCATCACCCAGGTCGCGTGGGAGCTCGGAGACATTGACAAGGGCAAGTATGCCCACTACACTCTCAAAGAAATCAATGACCAGAGATTGACCGTGGTTCATGCAGGGAGGCAAGACGAAGCAATGATCCAAAAGTTTTGCGACATAATTGGCGCTGCGAAAAATATCTACATTACGGGAAGTGGAACCAGCTATCATTCAGCACTTATCTTCAAACACATGCTTGCCCGGTTCGGCAAGATAAGGGCGGAAACTGTCATGTCAAGCGAGGCGCAATACGCGCTTGCCTCGATGGACAGCGACTCTGTCCTAATAGCGATATCCCAGAGTGGAGAAACGGCAGACGTATTGGATTCGGTCAGACTTGCGAAAAGCCAGGGAGCAAGAATATTGTCATTCGTCAACGTGACTACTTCATCTCTTGCACGTGGTAGCGATGCATTTCTCTCCACTAATTGTGGACCAGAGATAGGAGTTGCCGCCACAAAGAGTTTCACAGGCCAGCTAGCGCTTGTCTATAATGTCACAGACAGGTTGTGCAACGGATGCCTTGGTACTTCCAAAGCAGAATTTGCTATTGCTGTCGAGAATGTTCTAGCAAACCAGGCGAGCATCATGAAGGCGGCAGAGCAGATGAAAAACGCAACTGACATTTACTTGTTGGGCAGGTCGCTCCACTACCCTGTGGCACTTGAAGGTGCTCTCAAACTGAAAGAGCTCGCATATGTCCATGCGGAGGGAATCGCAGCAGGCGAACTAAAGCACGGTCCGCTTGCTCTGATGGAAAAGAACATCTTTGTGATAATGATTAATCCACACGACGAGACCTACGCTGATACTATTTCTAACGCTCACGAAATAAAGGCAAGGGGAGCGACTGTCGTTGGTATATCTGACGTCAAGAATGAGGTCTATGACCACTGGATAGAGATGCCGCACCTGGCTCAGAGCGCATATTACCCGATGGTCGAAGTCATACCATTGCAGATCCTTGCATACCAGATGGCTCTTGCAAACAATGCAGATCCAGACTATCCGAGAAACCTAGCAAAATCTGTGACTGTAAGATAAAAAGAAAGGAGAGGGAGCGAGCCCTTATTGTGAGTTCTCGCTTGCAGACGTCCTGATACTGCTGCCTGATGACCCAATCGGTACGTCAGGGAAGCTATCTGTCATCCTTTGTTCTGCTACTGCGCCTGCTTCCGCAAGGATCCTGTCTACCTCTTCGCCGCTTGCGTCAAAGGCAAACGAGGTGTTGCCCATGCTACCTGCGCTCATCATGATGTCGCTAAAGACTCCGTTTATCTCGCCTAGTTCCCTGTCTACTTCTGGCATCACACCCGAAAGTCCTGATCTTACCCTCGTTAGTGCGCCCATTGCTGGTCCGATAGCTACCATTACGTCTCCAAGGTCAATCGTGGATTCCAGCCTGAGTTGAATCTGCTCTAGTGCCATCTTTAGCTGCGAGATCATCTTTGTCGTCTTGCGTATCTGAGCGATCTCATTTGAAAGCATCTTGCCGTGCTGTGCGTCATGCTTTTGAAGAGCGGAAACTACTTGGTTGAATAGAGTCTTCTCTTTTCCCCTTAATTTTTCGAGAATTGTATCTAATTTTTGGTTCTGCGCTTGAATCTTATTCTTGGCGAACTCGATTCTCGGTTTAAGTGGTTGTTGAGGGCCGATGCTTTGCTTTAGCCTCTCAGACATGTTCTGCGAATTGTCATTTACCCAGTTGCTGCTGAAGCTCGTCATGCCAACTAGCGTGTAAGAACGGCGTTAAACAGAAGTGTCATAATTGAATAACCAAGTAGTAATATTTTCTAGACATGCGTTTTAACTCAAAGTTGAAAAACATTATATCGGGTGTGTGCACACGGCTCCCTTGTAGCGGGAATGGTAAGGACAAAGGCTGCAAAAGAATCGCAGGAGGGTACCCAGCAGGATCAAACTCTACCAAAGTGGGCAGAGGACGAGATCAAGTCTGTACAATTTGAAAAGCCAGAAGAGATTCCAAGAACAGGTTACATCTTGGATATCTATGAGAAGGATTACAAAGTTGATATCCAAGTCTACGAGCCGATGCCTGATGGGCGCACAATCGTTGAGGGCCTCGATGTGCCAAAGTCGCTAAAGATTTCAGACTTTATGAAAGGCTTTGTTTACGAATTCAAGATAAACTTTTACACAGGTCCGCTTGGCGCGAAGGTTGTGGAGCTTCTCAAGGCAAAATTTGGACTTGATATGAAGGCCATCTACAAGTTTGAGTTGAAGGAGCTCCAGCTAATGGATGTGGAATCTGACTTACCTACCGCTTCCTCAGCCGAAGATGAAGTGGAGGACTAGGCTAGTCGTCAAACTCATTCCTGGCCGCTTGAGGGATCCTTCTTGTCTGGCGCAGAATGAGAGCCGCTTTGACTGCCCGCGGTCATGTCGGCAGCGGATACCTTACCTACTGCAAGCTTCATCAATGCGATCCACATGATCACGAGTGGAACATGGTACGTGGCAATCCTCCATGCAATGATTACGTTGAGCTGGGAATCTGATGCCAGAGTTTCAAGGGTGGGAACCCCGCTAAGGTTTGAGATGTAGGCCCAAATTCCAAGTTCTGCCAGTCCAGAGCCTCCGATGGTGATAGGTAGGTTCGCCAGCGCAGTAGAAGCCGAGGTCGCCATGAGCGAGTCAAAGAGACCAATTCTTGACTGAACAGCATTAGCAAGAACCATGAAGGATATACCCTGAAAAACAAAGGCAACAAACGTTATTGCCATTCCGATGGCAAAAGTGCGGAGAGCTCGCGGCGAATTGAAGTTCTCCCGGCTCATCTTGCAGAGGTCAGCAATGGCAGAGTTTGCAGAAGTGACGAACCGTTCCGCTTTTTCCTTAGCCATGAACCGTTCGATTAATCTCTGGGCAAATGATGGCAGGCGCAGGTTACGCTTTGCTGAAAACAGGAGCAGGGCTAGCCATACTCCAAAGGTGGGGATTGTGATCAGGATAACCGCAATGCCTACGACTGTCCCGCCGCGGGAGATAGCGAGTGCACCGGCAATAAAAGCAAGCATTGACGCAACAAAGACGTCCGCGATAATTTCCATCGTTGTAACCCATGCCGCCTTGCCCGGCGCGACTCCGTTCCTAGAGAGCCAGGCAATTCTCACAAATTCTCCTCCGACATACGAAGGAGTCGTTTGAGTTACAAACTCTCCAGCAAGCCGCGCAGATATCGTTTTTCCGGTAGAACTTACGTCGTAGCCGATAAAGCTCTTTATGAAATACTTGAAACGATATGCCTGAAGCAAGATTTTTGTTAGCCCCGCAGCAGCCGAGCCGATAAACGGAAAGAGGCCGACTGCAAACACGTCCTGTGGTGAAACTTTAGTGGTGAGGAAGAGAATGAGAAAGGGCACCACGCTCGCAGGAATGGCAACGAGTCGCCAGTTCAAGTACTGCAGCTGTAAACCGCGGTACTATAATAACGAATGTGGACTCTGGCGAATATTCATGTGAAACCGACTGCAAGTTCATTTCGGATGTTGAAACGAAGGGTTGCATGACCGACTTCATCGCACGAGATACCAACTCTTTGGTTAGGCAGGAATTGACGCCGAGGCTACTGATCCTTCAAGGTACTCAGCATGGAGGAGGACCACCTCTCAAGATAACAGCGGCTGGATGTGTAAGACAGATATACGACCTTACAGACGTTTTGAATGTCAAGTTTGAAGGCGATCTTTGTTACAGGTACCGCAGGATCAGGCAAGTCGTTGCTCACATCGAAGCTCCTGCAATGGTACAAGGACCGCGGCGCGTTTTCAGCCAGCCTGAATCTTGACCCCGGATCGCTAAAGCTCCCGTATGAACCCGACATAGACGTCAGAAATTACGTTGACATCAACACGTTGATGGATACTTATGAACTTGGGCCCAACGGCTCGCTAGTTATGGCAAGCGACATGATCGCGACAAGGCTAGACGAAATTCAGTCCGAAGTGGACGAACTAAATCCCGACTATATTATAGTAGACACGCCGGGCCAGATTGAATTGTTCGCGTTCAGGGCTAGCGGACCTTATTTCGTTTCAAATTTCAGTGCGGAAGAGAAAGCCACGATTTTTGCCTTTGATGGCATGCTCGTGTCTTCCCCAATTAACTTTGTTTCAGTGTCACTTCTGGCCTCGGCAGTCAAACTGCGCTTGCAAACTGCGCAGATAAACGCGCTAACGAAAAGAGACCTTATCACTGACAAGCTGGTCAAGATTCTAGAGTGGTCCAATTCAGCATACGCGCTAGACGACGCATTGGCTGGCGAGAAGGATGTCGAATACTCTCTTTTGAGTAGAGAGCTTGCCAAGAGTTTGAGCAAGGCTGGATTTGGGCAGAGCATAATAGCAGTCTCTAGCCTGACTATGAGTGGGATGGTAAACTTGGTCGGCGCATTATCTCGAACTGTTAATCAAGGAGAGGACTGATAGCTTGGCGAGAATGAAGAGATCCGTAACGGCTGTCGCGCCGTGTTCGACTGCTAACCTCGGACCTGGCTATGATGTTTTCGGGCTTGCCCTTGATGCGCTGGAAGACAGAGTCACGATAGCTAAATCGGAAAAGGCCGCAGCAGGGATTACGATTAGCATGGGCAATGATGGAGATCGAATTCCGCTAGAGCCGGGCTCCAATTCTGCTGGCCTGGTTGTTAGGAAAATGACCCGGGACCATGACATTACGGATCCGCTGGTTATCAGAATAAAGAAAGGCGTGCCTGCAGGCTATGGTGTCGGGAGTAGCGCGGCCTCGGCCGCCGCAGCAGCTCTTGCGTTGAAGGCGCTCTATAATCTCAAGATAGATAGCGACTCGTTAGTCGAATACGCCGCCGAAGGCGAGATCGCTAGCGCAGGCGTCAAGCACTACGACAATGTTTCAGCTTCTTTGATAGGAGGATTTGTAATTTCAAGCATTGCTAGTGGCAAGAGGAAGTTCATCAGAATTGATGCTCCGAGCGACCTTTCTCTCGTAGTAGCGATACCCCTGTCAATCAAAGTGCCAGAGAAAAAGACTGAACTGGCTAGGAGCGTGCTTCCGAAGGAAGTGCCGCTCAGAGATGTCGTTCACAACGTTTCGTCCGCGAGTACTATTGTGGCAGGTTTTGCATTAAGTAATGTCGACATGATAGCCAGAGGTGTCGACGACGTGATAGTAGAGCCTGCCAGGAAAAGCCTCATCCCAGGGTACGATGATGTAAAACGAAATGCTCTCGAGGCTGGTGCACTTGCAGTAACAATAAGCGGGGCAGGACCATCCATGATTGCCTTTTTGAAATCAGCCAAGAAATCAAGAATAGTTGCAGATGCGATGAAGGCAGGCTTTGCGAAAGCGGGAATAGAAAGCAAGGCGCTCGCGTGTCGTCCGAGCAGCGGCGCTCACCTTGTCTAGGCCTACTTTTTGCCTTTGTTCAGAAATGCCGACATCATTTTTTGACGGTCTTCATGTGCAAAACACAAAGCCCAGCCGTAGATCTCGAGACGAAGTCCAGTTTCAAGGTCAGAATCCATTCCACGGTTGATAAGCATCTTGCTTACTTTGACGGCGGTAAAGCTATTCTTTGTAATTTCCCGGGCGAGTGCAAAGCACTCATCCATGAGCTTTTTGTTGAGTATTTTCGCCACTTCAATAGATCTTTCCTTTTCCTTTGCAGCGTCACCCTTGGGTGCTTCTGGTGGCAGCGAATCTTCAGTTCCTACGCTGACAACTCGGTTGACAAGGCCAATCTGAAGAGCCTCGTCAGCAGAAACCATCTTGCCTGTAAATATCATCTCTTTTGCCTTGGCAGGTCCGACGAGGCGCATCAGTCTCTGCGTGCCTCCCCATCCCGGAGGGATACCGATGGATACCTCGGGCTGCCCTATCTTGGCGTTACTTGAAGCAAATCTAATGTCGCATGCCATGGCAAGCTCACAGCCTCCGCCAAGGGCAAACCCATTCACAGCCCCAATCACTGGCTTTTCCAAGCGCACTATCTTATTTATCACGGCCTGCGCGGAGGAGGCGTATTTCTCAGCCTGCATGGGGTCGATATTTACCATATATAAGATGTCAGCGCCAGCGCAAAACGACCTCTCTCCAGCCCCGGTAATGATTACGGCTTTGATGCTGTCGTCAGCTGCAATAATATCGATTGTCCGTGAAAGTTCGGATATCACATCCGTGTTCATGGCGTTTAGAGCTTCTGGCCTGTTTATCTTTACTAGAGCAATGTCGCCCTGCGGTTCAAGCTGAATATACTTCATGCTAGACATGTGCGAAGATAAGGAATAGTGATTTCAATAAATTCTTATCGACTTGCTCCTGCCCAACAAAACTTGACCGTTCAGTTGAAGAAGCCTGGAAAAATTGTCCCTTATGGACACTAAAAAGCAATTTTGATGCAGACATGTCAAAATTAGTGTTTGTCAGACATCCAAGATCCATCGTAAGAAATCGCCATAACTATCCAAGCGGGCTATTTGTAACCATACCAGCGAAGAATGTCGGTCTGTGGGAGCTCAGCAAGGCAGTTGGTGGAATTGCGCTTAAGGACAGATGATGACGATACCTTTGTGAAGGTCCGAATGCTGCGGGATCAGGTACAACCATGACTTAGTTTAGACGCCATGATAGCATTTCAAATTCTTTTGAGAAAAGCAACGTAATCCTTTCAGTAAGCGGCATTTTCCAAATGGGTGGTCAGGTAATAATAACTAACTCAGTCCGATATTCCTACTATGTATTAATACTTCAAAGTTGAATAACTGTCCTGATGAGCAATCAAGCCGAACAAGATAGGTTCATAGACATATCGGACATAAATGATGTTCCTGCGGGAAAGATGAAGCATGTTGAGGTAAAAAAAGGAGGAATTACTGCTTGCTAATTCAGATGGCAAAGTTTATGCGCTTTGTGATAGGTGCAGTCACATGAACGCTCCACTTTCGATGGGCACTCTGAATGGAAAGATTGTAACATGCCCCTTGCATGGTGCTAGATTTGATGTTACAACTGGGAAGAGAGTGTGAGAACCAATGACTGCTGATACATCAAAGCTCCTTGAACAAATACCAGAGAGTTTGCAAAAGATGTTTGCACGTAGTGCTGAAATCATGTCCAAGATAAAGACGCATGATCTGCCCACATATGATACAAAGATCGAAGGAAACAGAATCAGAGTAAGAATGGGATACGATGCAAGTCGGAATTGACAGCTTTGCGGCGGCGTTCGATGACGCCGGCCTCGCAACCAGCCCATCCGAGCGCTTGTCGGATTTGGTCGAACAAATTGAGCGTGCCGATCAAGTTGGGTTGGACGTTTTTGGCATCGGCGAGCATCGCCGTCGGGAGTTCCTCGATTCGGCTCCTGCGGTCATACTAGGAGCAGCGGCTGCGCGAACACAGCGTATACGTCCCACCAGTGCCGTGACAGTGCTAAGTGCCGCCGATCCCGTACGGGTGTTTCAAGAATTCGCAACCCTTGATCTTCTTTCGCATGGTCGGGCTGAGATGGTTGTGGGCCGCGGCTCGTTCATAGAGGCATTTCCACTTTTTGGCTTGCAATTAGAGGACTACGATTCACTTTTCGCAGAGAAACTCGAACTGCTACTGAACATTCGTGACAATGAACACGTCAATTGGTCCGGAGAATATCGGCCAACCCTGACTGGTCAGGGAATCTACCCGAGGCCCATGCAGAAGCCTTTGCCAATATGGTTGGGTGTTGGTGGAACCCCGGAACCATTCGTCCGCGCTGGAGCGCTTGGACTCCCTCTGATGGTCGCAATCATAGGTGGCGAAACGCACCGCTTCAGGCCACTTATTGACCTCTACAGGGAGGCGGGCAGGCGAGCGGGTCATTCACATAACCAATTGAAGGTAGGTTTACATTCGCTGGGGTATGTAGCAGAGACCAATCAAGAGGCCGCCGATGACTTTTTTCCAGGCTATGCGTGTGCCTTCAACGATATTGGAAAGGAACGCGGATGGCAATTGGTGACGCGTGCGGACTTTGATGCTCAGCTGGGTCCACAAGGCGCACTGATAATCGGCGATCCAGAGGAGGTGGTTGAAAAGATAATTCGACACAGCAAAGCGCTAGGTGGCATCTCACGTATTACTTTTCAGATGAATGCGGCATCAATATCCCATGTGAAGATGATGCAAGCTATCGAATTGTTGGGCACGCGAGTCGCGCCTGCTCTCCGCGAACAACTCGGTAGAAATGATGGGCCGGATCTTTGAGATGCAGGAATGTTAGGTCTAGCCATCTATTCACCCCTCTTGTCGCAGACGCGGGATTATTTTTCATTCATGTCCGCGCCATTTGCCAGAAAATAGAGAACGGCAGTCCTTCCGTCAGCTGATATTCCGCGTCTACGTCTTATGATTACGCACGATCTACAGAGGGAACATTTGCAAGACCGGGCGAGGGTTAAAAGCAGGCCGCAGTTTCAGAGATTTTCGGATGGTACGACTATACAGGTCAAATGCCACAAGCGCGGAAAATGCTGACATTATCGTCCTGGGTGTCCAAGATGAGTCTGGATCGCACGCCAAGAGAAAGGGCACAAGCAGAGCACCAGATGTCCTGAGAGTAGCGTCAAATGAATCAGAATTTTTTGAGCGCGGAGGAACAAAGATCCCCACATGCACAATGAGGGGCAGCTTTGATGGCAAGAGAGTATTTGACGGGGGAAACCTGACCAGCAGAAAGGAGGTTTCAAAATTGGCTCATGACTTTGCTTCCAAGGGCAAGCTGCCGATATTCATTGGAGGTGACCATTCCCTTACGACTGAAGCCATCAAGGGAATTTCGAACGCGATCGGATCCAGGCTGGCTCTTCTGTACTTTGACGCGCATCCAGATTTTGTTTCCTCGTCCAGAAATTACTATGGTTCGGTACTTACGGATTCGGCGCAGTCGCTTGATTTCAAGTCAAGCATGTTGATTGGAACCAGGGCCGCGGAGCCGGAGGAGCTGGTGAACGCCAGCAAAGAAGGTGTGCAGATCATTAACCCTCTCGATATAGCTGAACTTGGCGTGCGAAGAGTAGCTGAAAAAATTGAAGAGAGAACCAGGAACAGTAGGATATACATATCAGTCGACCTTGACTGCCTGGACCCTTCTTTTGCACCCGGAGTTTCTGTTCCGTCGCCGGGCGGGCTGTCAAGCATAGATCTAATCTATCTCCTGAACAGGTCACTTGCGGGAAATGTCGTTGGCCTTGATATCGTTGAACTTTGTCCAGACTTTGATTTCAATGGCATGACTGCAAGTGTTGCAGCAAGAATTCTTTCAGAGTGTATCGCGTCCCTGCCGACAAAACGAATTAGCCAATAGATGAGCTAGTGGCTTATTGAAATGCGCACACATTATCGACATAATCCAAGCCCCAAGTTAGATGAAGCTTCGGAGTTTCTGTTCTTGTTTGTAATCGGCTGCATCAGCGTACTCTACACCCTTGCCCATCCCAGCACGTAGGAACGTCATATCGTGAGAGGCCGTTGTAATCGATTCTAAGCGCTTAGCGACGACGTCAGATCCATTAGCTAGGACCATGAAAAAGCCGTCAGAACTACTAAGCAATTGCAGAAGGACAGCTTCGGGACTGTAACAAGATAACAAGAAAGTGTGCTCTATAAAACTAGAGTGCTGAAATGATTTCCCGTAAATTATCTGGCATTTCGGGAAGGCCCCCCGTATGGCTGACGTTATTCTGCAGTGCATCGGGGCCAATCCTACGCACCTTCTGCGTGCCGATAAGCGTGTCTATTCCCCGTTCAATATCCTTCGTCGAAAGAAAATCCTTCAATTTCTCCTTCAACACATTTTCTGAATCGTACTTGTCGATTGCAAATTGGAGCAGGAGCAATTTATCAGAATATGAGAGCCCTGACATAGCATGAATAGACCTTTGGCTGCCAAATAAAGGTTCGATGATCTAGCTCCAATCGTCAGCAAGCCTGAAAAAACAAAATGCAAGCATTTACTAGAAAATTTGCGCGGTAGGGCTACATTTTCCCGCGCTCGCAGGATTGACTATGGCTGCTAGCTTTGGTTCTGTCACTGCCAGCTCGCTAGCGCTGAAGCGATGGGATTCGAGGAGATATCCATGCACTAACTATTACCGTAACTTTAGTGTGACTTCTTCTCCCATGCCTATCGGCACGGTAACTGTTTGTACATCGGTTCTTCGGCTCAAATACATTGCATATTTTTTCATGAGTCGCCGAAAGTGCTCAGGCAGAAGCATGTTGTCCGCAGCCACGATCCCGCCAGGCCTGACCATTGGAAGCACGAGCTCAAAATAGCTGATGATGTTCTCCTTGTCGGCATCGATGAATACAAAATCAAACCTTTTTCTTGAATTCCTTAGCTGACATATGACATTGGTGGCTTCGCCTTCAATTACATTGACGATTGATTCGACACCAGCTTTTCGAAAGTTATCTCTCGCCCACTTTACCTTGTCTGGATTTGATTCTATCGTAACAATGGATGGCAGCTTTCCTTTGGTCGCGTTGGAAAGTAGCGCGTCGGCAAACCATAGGGAGGAATATCCTGACGATGTCCCGATTTCGAGCACGCTTGTTGCGTGGATAGCGCGAAGCAGGAGGGAAAGGAAAACCCCAGTATCTTGTGTTATGGCGATCATTTCGCTTCCGGGTGGCTGTGCAGACTTGCCCTTCCTTTGTCTGTCCGATTCCCGACCTAGGCTTGAAAGGACGCGGAGAATTTTCTTATTCATGTCTCGTTGCCTATCGATTCATTCTCTTTTCAGCTTCGTCTGTGACAACAAGTTAATTCTTTCTGCTTCTTCATTGGCTTGAGAAACGCACTGTTGTTGCCTTTGGAGCTGGGCCTTGCGCAATTTCACAACCCTCATGATGGCGTCAATGGAAGAACTGCTTCCATCACCATCGGTAGCCAAGGAAAAGAAAGGACCTTGATCCGGTTTTTAACTGTTACACGATGGCCATATCGTGAACATTTTTAACAAGAGAGTTACAAAAGTTAATGATGAAAGTAGTTCAGCTCGAAAAACCTTCGCTCAACAAGCCCATAATGATAACTTCGATGCAAGACATGGGCAATGTAGGCAATATCGCAATTGATTTCATAAACAAGAGCAAGGCAACAAAATGCTTCCGCTACGTTTCCCCTCCTTTTCCAAATTACGTGGTGGATAATGGAGGATCCATCGAGTTCGAACGTTCAAGATGGGAGTATAGATTCAGTGACAGCCTCATTGTGTTCGGAGGAGGCCTGGGACAGCCTGAGACGAATCACGAGCTCTATGACCTCTGCCAGGATGTGATAGATGTGGCGAAGGAATACTCTGTCCAGCTGATTTACACGCTGGGGGCTTTCCACACGAATAGAGATTATCAAAAATCTCCAACAACTCTTGTCACGAGCACTTCGCAAGAGTTGACAAATAGGGTTTCAGCTTTAGGGCTTGATATTACTCCAGGCTCTTCGCTTATTACGGGATTCAACGGATTAATGCTAGGATTTGTAAAGGAAAACGACCTTCAAGGCATAGGTCTTTTTGCAGAAATCGATAACCCTCAGATTCCTCAATACCGGTCGGCAAAAAGCCTGCTCATGACGCTTGAGAAGCTAACTTACCAGAAATTCAGAGGCATAGAGGAACTTGACAAGATGGCCAGCACAGTTGACGACGAGCTTGATCGAATGAGAGGATCCGGCGATAAGCCCGGTCCGTCCTAAAGACGATTTATCTGTATCCCCGACTTGATCCTTTCTAGCTTGCGGCAGATGATCTTGAATGAATCGAGCACGTCCAGTTCGATGACGCCAGGTAGATGTTCAATGTTTGGGACATAGTTGTTCAAGACATAGAAGTCTTTGACACGGGTTTCCACCTTGATGCTCGCAGCTGCAAGATCGTCATTTTCGGATTTGTTTGCCACCTGGAGTAACCCTGCGAATTTTCTTTGAGCCTCGGTATCTAGCGGGTACCTCCCAGAACGAATCGAGTCTTCAATCATGGTGCACAGCTGGGATACTTTCATCTGGAATTTAATCACCTTGCAGGTTTCTTAACCTTTGCCGTAAGGTCTTTGATTTTCAGTATCCCAGAGAATCAGAATGCGATTCATGTATCTCTTGAGCTTTTGAAACCCCAGCAATTGTCGCCGAAGTGAATCAGGTGGGCATACATTCTATTTCGAGTTTTGCAAAATGATTAGGCTGGCTAATTGTTCATCCAAACTTCTTCGAGCCGCCCAAATCTGCTCCGAAATACTGGAAAAGGACCTGATCTTGCTGTGATGCGGGAGCTCTGCTCAATTTCGAACGGTATCGCAGCGATTCCCATTCCGTCTTCTCCAATATCAAGTTCATACGCGTTTATGCCTTCCCACAACAGCTCTTTTCCGCCCACGCGGATTCTGCAATTCCGTACTGGTCGCCCTATTGACCTTGCGACGAGCTTCCAGACAGGTCTTCCATTGGCGCTGTCCTGAACGAGCATACGTTGCACGTTTATGAGGCCAAGGTTTCTCTTCCAAGCTATGATAGACGCTATGATCCCAGCAGTTGCTGGGAGTAAAACTAGTCCCAGTATAGCCATTGCGATTGAAGGGTCTACACCCTCAAATAGCTTCTCGAAATCTAGCATTAACGCTATCCCACTGTGTTCGTACGTTTATTCTTGATATAATCGCGTGTATGGAAGGGGCTGGTAAATTCTTGGTCAAGAGGATAACTCCGGCTTCTTACAGGGGCCATGTATCGGAATCTAGTCACCGCCTTTTTCCACTTTTGGACCAGCTACCTTCAGTTGTTTCTTGTACATTGACAGCAACTCATCCGTCGTTGTCGCATCTTCTGGATTTTTGTCATCCCTTATTTTCCCAGTAAATTTAGGGAAGCGAAGCGCAAGACCAAAACCCTCTCTCACAGAGTCTCTGGCCGCAGGGTGCGAAGGGCTAAGTGTGATTTCTGAGGCTATGACTTCAATTACAATGGCTGGTTCGAACCAGACATCCATTTTCATCCCTGTTTGCACCCTTGCGTGCCTCTGCTTAACTACATGTTTTTTCATGTTACTGTAGAACTGCTCCAGATGTTCGTCCGTAAAGCCAGTTCCTACCTTGGTTGCACTCTGAAATAAATCCGATTTGGGGTCGTATGCCGCAAGTAAGAGCGCGCCATATCTCCCGGTTCTTCTGCCCCTTCCGTGGAGCGCCCCGACTATGACGAGGTCCAGGGTATCTGCAAGTTCGTTTGTGTACTCACGCTTGAGCTTGACCCACGCAAATTCTCTGGCTCCAGCCCTGTAGGTGCTTGACAGTTGCTTTATCATTACTCCCTCACAGCCATCCGCTATCGCAATTGACATAAACCGGTCTATCTCCTCTGGCTTTTCCGCGACAGTTTGTTTAATCAGCTTGATCTTTTCCTTGTTTTTTGCGGAATCCACAATTTTCTTGAGTAGCTTTCGTCTTTCAACGTACGATAGATTCAATTTGCTTTGGCCATCTACGTACAGAATATCAAAGAGGTTTATGACTACAGGATAGTTCTCCATTGCCTCTTCGACCCCATGCTTTCGCCGGCGGTGCATTAATTCCTGAAAGGGCAGGTATTCATCTGTCTGAAGGTTAACGGCCACTACCTCTCCTTCAACAATGACATCAGACTTGATTGGCCTGACGGCCTTTACAATATCTGGATAGTGACCCGTTATCCGTTCAAGCCGCCTCGAAAAAAGCTCGATTGTATCTTTGCCCTTGTGAATCTGGACGCGTTCGCCATCGAGTTTGTATTCCACGCCAGCTTTACCTTCCATCCGTTCAAGGGCCTCTGCTGCATTGAGAACGCGCTCGGCCAACATCGGTCTCAGAGGCTTGAATAAAGTCACCTGTATCGACTTTATTGCTTCAAGCCCTTTAGTGGCGAGCAATCTTGCTACTGTTCCAAGGTCGCTCGAAACACTATACGCATTTTCCAGAATCTTTCTGTTGGATTTGTCGCCAGTGAAAGCAACTGCAAGTGCGTCCAAGACAGTGTAGTCTGCTATCCCAAGTCGCAATTGGCCCATCACGAATTTGATGATATAGGTGCTCTGTTCAGCAGTGGCGTCGTTAAGTAAGCTGCTGATGAGGCGTAGTTTCAGCTCCTGAGAACCTGCGCCTACGGTCCTGGCCACCCTGTCAAAAGTAGAATACACTCTTTCTACCGTCATAGGTTCGCTGTAGAGAGTCGACTGGCCTTTTGATTTCATTGCTTCTCCCGCCGCGTCACCCAGGTCCCCTGTTTTTTGGTAGAGTCGTTCCACGTCTACTAGATTTTTCCCAGAAGAGATAGCGAGGGCGCGTAGCACCATTTTATCAGCAAGTCCTAATTCGATCCCTTCATAGTCCGGATAAAGTTTGCCTTGTATCAAGTATGTAACCTTGTCAAGGATGTTTGCAGGTGTCTTGACAAAAAGTGAAACGAGGTGATCAGTAAGGGCTAGCCTACTGGAAGTCTGTCCCATCTGCTGGAAGGTTTCTACTAGCAGGGCAAAGTCCAAGTCAAGACCAACCATTCCATCTTGATGCTTTAACTTTTTTCCTAATGATTATTAAAGGGATGAGGGATGACACCTTGAAGATATGGGCGGAAATAAGAAAAAGCCGACTGGCTCATCTGACAAAGGCGCGCAGATGGGTCCCGGGGGAACCGAGATAAAAACAGGAGAAGAAAAGAAAAAGTCTCCAAAGCCGCAGCAAAAACAAAGGCTTGCAGTTATGGTAGAGGAGAATTCAGGTATGAAGGCGATCCAAGGAATGAAATCAATTACATCTCAAGGTCTCGCTAGAAACGTTGGGGTAAAGATTTCAGTGGCCAATAGCTTCATCAAATCTCTGGAAGCAAAGGGCGTGATCAGGCCGGTTGGCGGTTATAGTGGCCACAGAGTTTACCAGATAATCAAGCAGTAGGTTTTCTCAACATCATGACATCTCCAGGCCGTGAAGATTCGATTGGCTGGAGATTCCCGGTGATCCTTCCCAAGGGATTCATTGGCTGGGTGGACGAGTCTTTTAGAAATATGCATATCGAGCCATTTGATACTAGCAACCCCAAGTCGCCGCGTTTGAATTGAGTCCTCTGTTTCTCTGATCCCATTACTATTCCCGTTTCAAAATAAACGAAAAGATCTCTGAATCTATGAACCCGACCCTGTATGGGCAGGCTCGTGAGAATCGATCGGGCTGTAGTGGGCGCAAGATGGCGGACGAACTCGCAGGTAATGGATTCCCTTCCAACTATTTCGATCTCTAGAGATAACCTTGATACTGAACCTGCACCGTTTGTCTCTGGTTGCATTACTATGACATTACCGTCAACAGAATGAAAAGCTTTCCAAAAACTGCAGCCAATGTGGATCAGATAATTTTGTCGCTAATTTCGGCATACTTAAATAGGAAAGCCAACATTGAAAATATGTATCGTATTACGCCCCTAGTGAAGATATTGCACGAATAGGGCAAACGTTTAATTAGATATCCAATATGCTTTCAATTATTCTTGGTAAAGCGTTCTCCAAAAAAACATATTATTCAAAAGAAACCTTCTGAAAAATCTTCCAAGAAATCCGCTTCTAAGACGAAGAAAGCGGGCAAAGTTCAAGAGCAGGTTGAAGAGACTGCCAAAAAGTCGTCGCGTCCAGCGGATGAAGTCGTCACTTATGCGGAAATTGAGTATGAGCTCAAAGAGATCCCTGCTCAAGGAAGCAAAGTGCTCATTGGGCCTCCATGGTTGACGAGATTTGAGCGCGCAAGAATTACAGGTTCAAGATCCCTTCAGTTGTCGCTCGGTGCTCCTCCAATGATAGCAGTGCCAGTGGAAGCAAATAGCTCGATCCTCCTCGCGGTCGCAGAGATAGAACATAAGGCACTGCCGATTTCCATAAGGCGAATCCTTCCAAACGGCCGATACCAGGACATACCAACGGACTGGATGCGTTAGATCTCTTTTAGATTTGATTCGTCAAAGATATCGGAACCGTACCACCTATATCTGAAGTAGTCGATGCACCATTCGTGAAATACAGTATCCGAGCTGTGGAATATCATGTTCATGTCGGTTTCTCCTTTTTGCGTTGGAAAGAGGACGGCGGCCTGCTTTTCATTTAGTATGACGGCAACTTGCACGCTATCTACCATTCGGCGCTCTATTGCGCCTTTGTTAAGCAATTCGCTGTGACCAAGCTTTTTTAGGAGGTCTTTCCTGCCTTTTGGAACAATCACATTTCTTGGAAGAACATAGCTGTATTTGATGCCCTGCTTGACCCTGTTGAACGCCGGCTCTATCAAGTCAATGGGAACTTGTGGAACCATCTCGTAGATGTACTGATCGGCCTCCCGGTAGATATCCTTCCACCTCTCAAGTATTGCAACAACACCCTTTACGTACTCACATCTATCGAGTGCACCAAGACGCATGATGAATTTGATCGGTAGTTCTCCCAGGATATGCTCTGAGAAATATTCCTTGTGTTTCGAAAGATAGTTGAACGTAGGTATTTGCTTAATTATGGTATTTCCAAAGGTTGTCAGAGAGAATACGCCTTCCGGGTCTTTCTCTATCAGCCCAGCCTGCTGGAGGCGGTTGACATTCCTGTGGGCCTCTTGCATTGTAATGTCGAGGTCCTTAGCTAGCTGAGAGATCTTTGCCTTCTTTACATTTAGTCTGAATATGATTGCCAGCCTCTGTTGACTTGCAAGTTCAAAGAACGTCTGTTCTGTATTCGAAAATGCTGCAAGGTCCTCTTCAGAGTCGTGGGGCATGTGAATGCTTCATAATGTCAATGTTTTAAACATTGCATCCAGTCAATAATGACTCGCGCGCTCTGGATGGGTGCTGCCTCGGTTTGACCTTGTGATGGTTATGACGCCAATCGCAATAAAGCCCATGCCGATGGCGAGAATGAGGTAGTCTGCTAGAAGTATTTTAGCCCACACAGGATTCATAGTTGCAGCCCAGATGAAAATAGCCGCTAGGAATACAAGCGCAATTCCGGCAATCACTTCACCGTTAATACGTTGTCCTCCACTACTCATACGATTTGCAATCCCTAAATGGAATATTAATACGTTTTATTTATTGTTCCCGAACAAGAGTACCTCTGCACTGTTCGCAGATCTGCTCGTCAATGTTTGACTCCATGCTGTGATGTACATCGCAAATAATCAAAGTGTATCGCATGTAGTTGCAAAGGCCCACAAACTTCGCAAGCGTGCTTGGAGTGTAAGCCTTGTTGGTCGACAAGTCTTCGGCGATGTCGTCGATCATGCGCATGACTTCGCGGACCGATTCTAGCTTTGTGATTAGCTCGACGTCTCCTCTTGTTCCCCTGACATAGTTGCTAACAGCAGCCTGTGTGATGCCCAGCACTTTTGCAACATCCTCCTCCTTGAGGGAGTATTCCCTGATAAGCTTCTTTGCCAAAATAGCGCGAACTGCGGGAATCAATGATTTGGCTTCAATTTCTGAGGGAAGGAGCATCGGACTTGCACAGTAAAATCTTTGTTTTTATTATATAAAGGTTCTTAGTACTGCCTATCGCAGTACCGAGGATCCTGGATGAAGTGTCTATTTCTGATGGATTTCCGAGACTAGAAAAACGTCGGCTTGAAAATAATTGAGATGTCGTTAATCGATGGGGAATTTGATCCGAACCCGGCTAACATGCAGCAACGGAGTGAGCTGAACTGGAAAACACCTATTCTTTATATCAGGCATAGCCTCATGCAGAAAAGTATGAAGGCAGTTTTCGTCAAGGGTCGCAACACGGTTTCGGTTGATGAAGTCCAGCTGCCACAGATGGTCAACACTGGTGATGTAATTGTCAAGATGAGGGCATGCGGCCTCTGCGGATCAGACCTCGAGAAGGTCTACGGCGAATATGGCATGTCATCTGGCAGGTTGGGTCACGAGCCGGCGGGAGAAGTAGTCGCAGTTGGAGAATCAGTCAAAAACTTTCGGCCGGGTGACAGGGTGTTCATCCACCACCATGTCGCTTGCTATTCCTGCCACTATTGCCTTCACGGCGACCAGACGATGTGTCCAGCTTATCAAACAAGCAACATCACACCTTGCGGACTAGCCGAGCAGTTCCTGGTTCCAGAATGGAACGTCTCTAGAGGAGGGCTTATCAAACTTCAGGACGATCTCAGCTTTGACGAGGCATCGCTTGTCGAGCCACTCGCTTGCTGCATCAGGGCGCTGAATAAATGCGATTTCCGAAAGGGAGACGACGTCACAGTGTTTGGTGCGGGTCCTGCAGGGCTTATGCATGTCTTGCTGGCAAAGACCTTTGGTGCAGGAAAAGTATTCGTAATTGACGTTAATGAGTTTCGCATAAATTTTGCAAAGCGTTACGGGGTTGAAACCTTTAACGCGGGATCTGATCGCGACATTGCGAAGAAAGTTCGCGATGGAACGGGTGGGAGGGGAGTTGATGTGTGCGTAGTAGCTACAGGAAGCGTAAACGCGCTTTTGCAATCATTTGAGCTAACCAGAAGAGGAGGCAAGGTAATGCTATTTGGAGTTCCGCCCAAAGGATCGGAGATATCATACGATATGAGCAGGCTGTATTCCAATGAACACTCGATTATTCCAAGCTATGCGGCTTCCGAAATCGAAACAAACCAGGCCTTAAAGTTGCTGGGGGAAAACAGAATCGACGTAGGCTCGATAATTACGCATAAGTTTGACATCGGAAATGCAGCAGAGGCAGTAAAGTGTGCCCATGAGGCAAAGGATGCAATGAAAGTGATAGTTACTTCGTCTGGCTGATAGAAAATATATATAGCAAAAATAGGCTGTTTGAACTGATAATTCATGGACTGGGGATTAAAGAACAGGCTTGCAAGGATAATCCGCCCCGATGATGGGCGATGTTTGATGCTCGCGGTAGACCACGGCTACTTTCTAGGACCGACTGAGCGACTTGAAGTTCCAGGCAGGACAATTGCTCCACTGTTACCCTATGCTGACTCTTTGATGCTCACAAGAGGCGTCTTAAGGACTTCTGTCCCTGCAGACAGCAATACGCCGATTGTGCTGCGAGTTTCTGGTGGAACAAGCATTATTGGAGAAGACCTTTCAAAAGAAAGCATCGTCACATCGATTGAAGACGCGATAAAACTGAATGCGGCGTGCCTTGCGCTGTCCATCTTTGTTGGCAGCAAATACGAGCACCAGACTCTCACGAACCTTGCAAAGTTGGTTGACGAAGGAGAAAAGTACGGGATCCCGGTGCTAGCGGTGACTGCCGTTGGAAAAGAGATGGCAAGGGACGCGCGATATCTAGGCCTTGCATGCAGGGTCGCGGCCGAGCTTGGCGCTCACGTTGTAAAGACGTACTATTGCGATAATTTTGAACAAGTCGTAGAAGGGTGCCCAGTACCGTTGATAATCGCGGGAGGAAAGAAACTGCAGGAAGCCGACGCATTAAAGCTATCTTGCGACGCAGTTCAGCACGGAGCAGTTGGAGTTGATATGGGACGAAATATTTGGCAGTCAGACTGGCCTGTGGCTATGGTAAAGGCAGTTAGGGCAATAGTCCACAGTAAGGCGGATGCCAAGGAAGCATACGGTATTTTTCTTAAGGAAAAGGAAAAAGATAGAACTGCCCGGCCTCAAAAAGTAATGAAGACAGTAGGACGTTCGGCTTCATTCGACTAGCCCGAGAACTTGGATAGGTGTTGATGGGCCATCATCCAACGGCCATTCTTATTTTTTCGTAGCACGATTGTCGTACGCGCTTTGTTACTGATGGTTGTTCCCCGAAAGCTATAGTCATCCACTATCATTCCCGTGCTCTCCAGTAGGAAGGTGGCAACGGCAGTGTCATCCCAGACTTCTATTTTCAGTCCTTCGATCTTGAAGTCGTAGTCAGATATGCTTGCAAATTGAAGCTGCTCCAGCATCAATGCTCTGTCAAAATCCCGCCTGTCAAATGGCGGCGAATCGCCAAATTTTGTAAACTTTGAATCGAGAAAGGAATCAATCCTCTCGATTTCCTTGGTTTTGGCTATTTGAAAGTATTCGAAAATCAAATCCTTAATCTTGGCAAGATCCGGTGCAGACATTAGTCCTCATGAATCACTCCTATTGAAAATCTTTATAAATTGTGCATTGTCGATTAGGCAAGCTTAGTTCAAGTGATCCTAATGAGTAAATTTCCTACTCAGGTAGACCATTTTCATGTAGGTAAAAAGAGCGTTCTACGGGCGGGAACGCGGGGGGAGAAACTGCCCGTAGACGCCTTTTGCTTGTCTGATTCTGTTTGCTGGAGCGATAATAAAAGCAGAATGATATGATATTCAAGAACAATTCTTAAGAAAATAATACTTTCCAGATAAAATCGAGTTGGTTGTTCGTTCGCCTAATTTGGATCCGATATACTGTGCGGTCCACAAATTTTTCAATATTCGACGCGGAATCCTCCTTGGAAGAGGGCTGGCAGGCCAATATTAGCTGATATCCAGCGTTATCTTTATAAATTATATCAGACCAACTTAGTAAAGATGCCTCGGGCTGGCGGCGAATATTCTAGGCAGAAGATTCATGTTCTGGTTCTGCTGACACTTGCCTAGGGCAAACTCCGCTCAGCAAGCAGGCGTTTGTGGTGATAAATTGGTGAACAATAAAATTGGTTGAAATGACCGGTGCAAAAGCGCTGATACATGCCCTTGAAAAAGAGGGTGTAGACGTAGTCTTCGGACTTCCAGGCGGTGCAAACCTTCCGATATATGATGCCCTAGTAGGAGCAAACTTGCGTCATATTCTGGTTAGACATGAACAGTCCGCAGCTCACATGGCAGATGGCTATGCAAGAATCAAGAGAAAATCAGGTGTTTGTTTTGCAACTTCGGGTCCAGGTGCAACGAATCTAATAACTGGAATTGCTACTGCTTACGCAGATTCGTCACCGGTAGTCGCGGTTACAGGTCAAGTACCTTTGAACATGATAGGCAAGGATGCGTTTCAAGAGACAGATATCATTGGAGTGGCCAATCCATGCACCAAATATTCTTTCCAGCCCAGAGTAGTGACGGAAATTCCGGAGACGGTCAAGAAGGCATTTTATATTGCAGAGAGCGGCAGACCAGGTCCTGTATTAATTGACATTCCAAAAGACGTTCAGCAGGCCACAGCCGATATGAAGTTTCCGGACCTTATCAAGGTCAGGGGCTACAATCCAGTAGTTGATGCGAACCTTTCGGAATTGAGTAAGGCAGTTGATCTATTACTAAAGTCAGAGCGCCCCATAATAATGGCCGGAGGGGGCGTGATACTCTCAGGAGCCTTTTCAGAGTTGCAGGCATTGGCAGAACTGCTAATGATTCCAGTGGTTACGACTTTCAAGGGCAAAGGTGCGTTCCCGGAAAATCACCCTCTTGCGATGGGGCCAATCGGCATGCACGGACATGCTGAAGCTAACAAGATAATTCTTGAGGCTGACCTCATACTTGCGATTGGAGCAAGGTTTTCGGATCGCTCGGTTGGTAGGTTTGACGAGTTCGGAAAAGGCATGAATATCATCCATATGGACATTGATCCTGCAGAGATTGGCAAGAACAAATCAGTGGATGTGGCCATAGTAGGCGACGTAAAGTCATCCCTCAGGACACTGGTCAAGTTACTGTCTAAAAAGACCGCCAAGAAGGAGGCCGACAATCCGTGGCTTAGGCGTAGAAAAGAACTAATCCAATATTTCGCTGATACAATCAAGGACTATCCCAGAGAGATTACTGCCAGGAAATCCTTGAAGATCTTACGTGAATTGCTCCCGGCTGAGGCAATAGTGACAACGGAGGTAGGACAGTGCCAGATGTGGGCGTCCCTTCACTTTGACGTAATATCGCCGGGCACCTTCTTTAGCTCAACGGGTCTAGGAACGATGGGTTTTGGATTTCCAGCTTCGATTGGCGCCAAGGCGGCTCGACCAAAAGTGCCTGTGGTCGATATCGCGGGAGATGGCTCGTTTAACATGACAGAAAATTCCCTTGCAGTTTCCGTGTTGGAAAAGCTCCCAGTAATCGTTTTCCTGATGAACAACTACATGTTGGGGATGGTCGCCCAGTGGCAGCGCACGTTTTACAACAGGCGGTACAGCGGCGTCCATCAGAAGAACTGTCCCGATTATGTAAAGATAGCCGACGCGTACGGCGCACAGGGGATAAGGGCAGAATCGGCGAAGGATTTAGAGAAGGCAATCAAGGCCGCCATAAAGAGTGATGTTGCCACGGTAATAGACATTCCAATCGACCCTGACGAAGATGTGTACCCGTTTGTGGCTCCAGGCACTGGTCTTAAGGATATGATCACGGGGGCTTGAAAATGACACTGTCTTCCGAAGCTCAAGGGTCGTGGTATATAGTGACTGCGCTTGTAGAAAACAAGCCCGGCGTTCTCTTTAGGGTCACTAACCTCTTCAGAGCCAGGAACTTTAACATTGAAAGCATTACGGTCGGCTCGACTGAGCAGCAAGACCTCTCCAGGATGACCATTACCACCAACAGCGATGAAAAAACCTTGGATCAGCTCGTCAAGCAATTGAGGAAATTGATTGATGTTGTCGAGGTAAAGGTACTCGACACTGAAAAGTCAGTTTACAGGGAGCTTGCACTAATCAAGATGAAGGCAGTTGACCCAACGACCAGAAGCGAGATAATCAACTATTCGACAATATTTCGAGGAAACATCCTGGATATCGCCAAGGATACGATCACGGTAGAGATTACCGGCACTCCCGATAAGATAGATGCGTTTAAGAGCCTCGTTGAGCCTTATGGGATTACGCAGCTGGCAAGGACTGGAGTTTCGGCGCTTCCGAGAGGAATGGAGAATTGACGGCAAGAGAGTTAGGCGCCGGTGACAAAGTTCGTATTTTTGACACCACACTTAGAGACGGCGAGCAAACGCCAGGCGTGACGGTCACTCCAGAGCAAAAGATCCAGATCGCCATCAAGTTAGACGAGCTCGGCATTGATGCCATTGAAGCAGGATTTCCCATCGTTTCGCAGGGAGAAATGCAAGCGGTAAAGGCGATAGCAAAACAAGGATTGAATGCGGAAATCTGCGGCCTTGCGCGTACTATAGAGGCCGACATCGACGCTGCGCTTAGGTGCGAGCTCAAGTACGTTCACACTTTCATTGCCACTTCAGACATCCACATGCAATACAAGCTCAAGATGACCAGAGAGCAGGTCTTGGAAAAGGCAGTCAATGCTGTGGAATACGCCAAAAAACACGGATTGCAGGTAGAGTTTTCAGCCGAAGATGCGACTCGCTCAGATAGGTCGTTCTTAATTCAGGTGTTCAAGGCGGTCAAGGATGCCGGCGCGGATAGGCTAGACATCCCCGACACGGTTGGATACGCGACCCCTGAGTACGTCGCAGAGCTTGTGAGACAGGCAAGCAGTTCTACTATGTTACCTGTTAGCGTGCACTGTCACGACGACTTTGGACTTGCAGTTGCAAACTCGATAGCAGGCATTAATGCAGGGGCCGCATGCGCTCACGTGACCATAAACGGTCTTGGCGAAAGGGCGGGCAACGCCTCCCTGGAAGAATTTGTCATGGGTCTTCAATGCCTTTACCAAAAGAAACATGGCATCAAAACTGAATTGCTCTATGAAACGTCAAAGTTTGTATCAAATACGATGGGCATCGTTGTTCAACCTAACAAAGCCATCATAGGTGAAAATGCTTTCGGTCACGAGTCAGGCATTCACACTCATGGAGTCCTTAACAATCCCCTTACATACGAGCCCATCAGCCCCGAGCTTGTTGGCAGAAAGAGGTGGCTCATGGCAGGCAAACATGCCGGTGCGCATGGCATAAGAGCAATGCTTGAAGAGTTTGGAATAAAGCCTACTGATGATCAACTCAAAGTAATTGTTGAGAAGCAAAAGAATATTGCGGACGGGGGCAAACCAATTACCACAGCGGACCTTCTCTCGATATCAGGCGAAGTGATGGGTAATCCACAGTTCGAAGAAAAGTTCAAACTCTATGACTTTCACATAGTCACCGGCATGAACCTTATCCCAACGGCCGTTGTAAGGCTCAATGCTGATGGAAAGGACTTTATCGCTTCAGAAATTGGTGTGGGTCCAGTTGACGCTGCGCTCAAGGCGATCCAAAAAATTTCCGGGGAAATGGCCAACATAAAGATCAGAGAGTACAGGCTCGATTCTATTTCAGGAGGCTCGGACGCACTGGCAGAAGTCACAGTGAAGGTTGAAGATAAGAATGGAAACGTAGTTTCTGCACGCAAGGCGGGTGAGGATATCGTAGTTGCGTCGGTGCAAGCAATGATGGACGCCATTAACAAGGTCCTCCTGAGAAAAGTGCTATACTCGAGATAGAGACCAAGATGATCTAGTTGGCTAGATACACTATTTCCATGATACGGGGAGATGGCATCGGCCCAGAGCAGACAGAATCAGCAAAGAAAATTCTTGAAACCATCAACGACAAATCATCAACCAAGCTCACAATAAACGAAGTCGAAGCCGGCGATAGAGCGTTGGCAAAACACGGCAAGGCATTGCCGGAGGAATCGTTCGAAGTCATACGCAGCTCGCAAGCTTGCCTGAAGGGTCCCGTTGGAGAAAGCGCAGCAGACGTAATAATCGTCCTTCGAAGGAAGTTTGACCTATACGCTAACGTACGGCCAGCAAAATCCTACCCCAATATTGTCGGGCTTTCGCCCAACGTTGACTTGGTCACAGTCAGAGAAAACACCGAAGATCTCTATCTGGGCTGGGAGTTCAACGCTGATGATAATACAGTGGTTGCTCTGAGGATTACATCGGAGAAAGCAAGCCGCAGGATTGCAGAATATGCATTTCACACTGCCAAGTCTCGAAATGGCAAGAAAAGAGTCGTCGCCGTTCACAAAGCCAACGTCATGAGAAAAGGCGATGGTTTGTTTGCCGCCACTTGCAGGGATGTTGCTAGAAAATTCCCGAACATACAATATAGCGAATTATACGTCGATGCTTGCTCCATGAATCTAATTAGAAACCCAGAGGAATTTGACGTCATAGTCACAACCAACCTTTTTGGCGACATCCTTTCCGATGAGGCAGCACAGGTAGTGGGGGGGCTGGGGATGGGGCCGGCGGCTAACATAGGTGAAAAATTCGCGTTATTTGAGCCAGTCCACGGCGCTGCGTTTGACATAGCAGGCAAGAATGTTGCAAACCCTTCTTCGATATTATTGTCCGCAAAAATGATGCTCGAGTGGCTGGCAGAGAAACATGACGATAGGAATGCGGCCGCAGAAGGTCAGAGGATTGAAGATGCGGTATCGAGCGTACTGAAAGAAAACAATAAGACCAAAGACATCGGCGGAAACTTGACCACTTCAGAGTTTACAACCTTAGTTGCCGAAAGGATGTACTGAACTTTCTCCCATTCTGCCAGCCAGTTGGTGACTCATCCTGAGCCTCGAGGAGCGCGTCTCTGCCAAGCAATAAACATGAAGACAAATGGAATAATCATCAGCGCAGTTGCTATGAGCACTGGCTGAAAAACTGTAGCGTCCACCTCGACCCCCGCGAGCTGGAGAAAAGGGATTGGAAAAATCGTGAATATCCAGAATCCAAACAGGACACCGATTATGAAGGCATTTCTTTTCAGCAACGAAAGAATTCCGAGCTTGTTGATGTTTTTCCGGTCGCACGTGAGACACTTTGTCGTGGAATCACCGGATACCTCTGATGGCACAACGCAAGAGTTGCATACTTTGCGCTCGCAAAAGTAGCATTTCCTCTCGGCGAAGCGAGAGCCACATATTGAACAGCGCTGCTGCCTCAGCTGTTCTCCTTTCATTTTACGTGACAATCATGCTGCATGGTCAAAGAATATTACTCTTGCCGCCTAGCTGAAGCAAAATTTAAATTTGCTAGCTTTATCAGTTCGTGAGGGTTCAAAAAATTCCGACACTCCAGCAAACCTATTCGGGCTTTGCGGCCAAATTGATGTTAGAAGACGGCACGATTTTTGATGGCATCGGGTTTGGTTACCCATCGGAGATTGCGGGTGAGGTCGTATTCAACACAGGGATGGTAGGCTATACCGAGACCTTGACTGACCCTTCTTATCGCGGGCAGATACTCTGTCTGACTTATCCACTGGTCGGAAACTATGGTGTGCCAAGTCCAGACATTAGAGACGATTATGGTCTTCCCAAGTTCTTCGAGTCCGACAAGATCCAGGCTAAGGCCTTGCTTATCCACGAACTGTCCGATGTCGCAAGCCACTGGAGTTGCTCAAAAACCCTCGACCAGTGGCTCTACGAAGAAAAGATACCAGGAATATGTGGAATCGATACGAGAGAACTAACAAAGAAACTGCGCGTACGAGGAGTCATGATGGGGGCGCTGGTAGTTTCAAAGAACCCGATTGAAGATACACGAGTAAAAGCAGTGCTCAGAGGGGCGAAATATGAAGGTATTAATTTCATGCAGGAGGTGTCGACCAGTCAAGCACAGGAATATGGCGACAAGAGCCTCGACGTAATAGTTGTGATAGACACTGGTGTCAAGTATAGCATCATCAGAAACATCCTGCGGACTGGATACAGAGTGGTCCGGCTTCCCTGGAATGCAACGCACGAACAGGTACGATCGTACAACCCCAAGGGTGTTGTTATAAGCAATGGGCCTGGAGACCCCAAGGTCTGCACGAGCACCATAAAAACAGCATCGCACCTTATCAAGGAGGATATCCCCACGCTAGGAATCTGCCTTGGGAATCAGATCCTCGCTCTTGCGGGCGGCGCCGACACCTACAAGTTGAAGTTCGGCCACAGAGGACAAAACAAGCCGTGCGTTGACAAACGGAGCAACCAAGTCTATGTCACCAGCCAGAACCATGGATATGGTATTGATCCAAAGACTCTTTCAAAGGCAGGCTTCAAGGTGTGGTTTTCTAATGCAGATGACGATACCGTCGAAGGCATAGAGCACAAAAGCAAACCAGTGATCGCTGTCCAATTTCATCCGGAAGCGTCGCCAGGACCCTATGACTGCATGTTTGTATTCGACAGATTCAAAGAGATTATTTCCAGTGGAAAACAGCGGCCAGAAATCCCAAGCAAGCCACGCGTGTCCAAAGATGGATCCAAGAGATCAATGAAGAAAGGAGGGAGGAAAAGCGCCAAGGGATAAAACAATTAAGAAGGTCCTTGTTCTCGGAAGCGGGGCAATAAAAATCGGAGAAGCAGGCGAAAGCCAGCAATAGAAAACTGGCCGCCATTTCGACTACTCCGGTTCCCAATGCCTGAAGGCTCTGGCAGAAGAAGGTGTCAAGAGCGTCTTGATAAACCCAAACATCGCAACTATTCAGACTGATACGCGCTTTGCAGACAAGGTTTACCCAGTCCCCATCAATACCTATTACGTAGAGAAGGTAATCGAGGCCGAGCGGCCTGATTCGATAATGCTGGGATTTGGTGGCCAGACTGCGCTCAATTGTGGTGTTTCATTGCATGAAAATGGTATTCTTGACAAGAATGGAATCAGGGTGCTTGGAACGCAAGTAAAAGGAATAGAGATCACAGAGGACAGGCAGCAGTTCAAGCACGCGATGGAAAAAAGCGATGTCCCCATCCTTTCCAGTTATGCGGTAAATAGCCTCCAAGAAGCGTTCAAGGCTGCAAAGGACATAGGCTACCCGGTGATAGTCAGGGTAGCGTACACCCTTGGTGGCAGGGGTGGAGGGGTGGCCTACAACGAGTATGAGCTGCAAGAAATTGCTCAGCGAGGGCTCAACCTCAGCATGGTTCACCAGATACTTATTGAGCGTTACGTCGGAAGCTGGAAGCAGATAGAGTACGAGGTCATGCGCGACTACAAAGGTAACAGTGTAATCGTCTGCAATATGGAAAATGTCCTTTCAATGAGAGTGCATACGGGGGACAACATTGTCATTGCGCCGTCGCAGACGCTCAACAATTATGAATACCATATGCTGCGCTCGGCAGCCATAAGGGCCACAAATTACTGCGGCATCGTGGGAGAATGTAACATCCAGTTCGCCCTTGACCCCAAGTCCGAACAGTACACCGCAATCGAAATAAACGCTAGGCTTTCCAGATCATCGGCCCTTGCCAGCAAAGCAACAGGCTATCCGCTTGCGTACATGGCTGCAAAGATTGGACTTGGATATTCGCTACCCGAACTTTTGAACAGAATTACAAAGATAACTACCGCATGCTTTGAGCCGTCGCTAGACTACGTTGTGCTAAAGATGCCAAGGTGGGACTTTTCAAAGTTCGAGCTCGTAAAGCGCAAGCTCGGTAGCGCGATGAAGTCTGTGGGCGAGGTAATGGCAATAGGCAGGAGCTTCGAGGAGGTCGTGCAAAAGGCCGTTCGAATGTGCGACATAGGCAAGGATGGCCTTGTGGCCAACTCAAACTCCGGACATACACCTTCTCAAGACGACATGGAGAGGATAGAACAGGCCCTTATCCATCCTAATGACGAGATCATATTCGCAGTCGTAGAAGCAATGAAGGCCGGCATGAGCATCGATCGCATCAATCAGCTTTCTGCAATCGACCAGTGGTTCCTGGTCAAAATAAAGAATATCGTGGATGTCGAAGCAAAGCTTCGCAAATCGAGCTTTGACGAAGATCTGATTCGGACCGCAAAAAAGATGGGCTTTTCTGACAAACAAATAGCCCGCTGCCAGAACTTGGACGAAATGCAAGTCCGGACGTTCAGAGAAAAATTTGGAATAACTCCGGTAGTAAAACAAATCGATACCTTAGCCGCTGAATGGCCTGCAAAGACTAACTACTTGTATCTTACCTACGGCGGAAGGGAAGACGATGTAATAGTCGCCGACAATTCGGCCAGCAGAATGATCGTACTAGGAGCGGGACCTTACAGAATCGGCAGCAGCGTAGAATTTGACTGGGGCACTGTCAACATGGTATGGGGCCTCAAGGAGAATGGCGTCAAAGAGATTTCTGTCATTAATTGTAACCCTGAGACAGTTTCGACGGACTATGACATCTGCGACAGGCTTTACTTTGAAGAACTGACCCTAGAGCGCGTCCTAGACATATGTGGCAAGGAACACCCGACAGGAATCGTCACATGTGTGGGTGGCCAGACTGCCAACAATCTGACTCCAAAGCTGGCAAAGAACGGCATCCGGATAATCGGGACGAGCAGTGATGACGTGGACAAGGCGGAGGACCGGGCCAAATTCGGCCAGTTGCTTGATTCGCTTGGGATAAAGCAGCCTGCGTGGAGAAAGTTCACTTCAATTGGAGAGGCCGAAGAGTTTGCGGACGTTGTAGGCTATCCGATGCTTGTTAGGCCATCGTACGTCCTCTCTGGTGCGGCCATGAAAGTCGTCTGGGGAGAGCAACAATTGGAACAGTTCTTGACTGACGCTACCAATGTCAGTCCGGATCATCCAGTCGTGATCAGCAAGTTCCTACAGGATGCCGCGGAAGTAGAGGTAGATGCTGTTTCAGACGGAAGTCAGGTTGTAATCGGATCAGTCATTGAGCATATCGACAATGCGGGTGTCCATTCAGGCGACGCCATGATGAGCATCCCGCCTTGGAGGCTGGACCGAAAGACGCTAGATACTGTCACCGACTACAGTGCGAGAATCGGCAAGGCCCTCAATGTAAAGGGTCCGCTCAATATCCAGTTTCTAGTGAAGGACGAGGAAGTCTTGGTGATAGAGGCCAACGTAAGAGCGTCGCGTTCTATGCCGTTTGTTTCAAAATTTGCAGGCTTTAACTTGATTAGCCTCGCCGCGAAGGCCATGACTGGCAAACCACTTCCAAAGTCTGCCAAGGATTTGTGGCTCAAGGCCACCGGCTTTGGAATAAAAGTCCCCCAGTTTTCCTTTATGCAGCTGGAAGGCTCGGATATCGTCCTGGGCGTAGAAATGCAGTCAACCGGTGAGGTCGCCTGCTTTGGCACCAGTTTCTATGATGCACTGTCAAAAGCGTACACGGCAGCAGGCTATGCTCTTCCCCTGTCCGGCTCAGCCCTGATAACTGTCGGAGGCCAAAAGAATAAGGAGAAGCTCCTGCCGATACTTTCGCTAGTTTCTTCAATGAACTTTAGCATAATGGCTACAGAGCATACCGCAGAATTTCTCGAGAATAACAGCCTCAAGAACGTGCAGCTGGTCTACAAGATTAGCGAGCCCGACAGAAAACCCAACATATCAGATCTGCTCTACGATCGAAAAATTGATTTCATCATAAACATACCCGCGACTTCTACCATTGAAAAATACGTCGGCATGCTTTATGACGAGTATCAGATCAGAAGAAAAGCCGTAGAAATGGGCATTCCAGTGCTCACCACCATAGAAAGTGCTAGCTCGTTTATCAAGACGCTCGATTGGATGAAAAACAACACTCCCACCCTTGCGCCACTCAGAGATTACGTAAAGTTAGAATGACCGTCAGCATCAGAGAATATTCTGAAGCGCTGAGGCGTCTCCTACAATCGATCCGTCCAGCCTTGCTACTATGCAATTTTCAAGCGCGCTAGGGTCTTTCATGATCCTAGTTATTATGGGGGATGTTGACTTGCGATATGACTTTGGACCATACGCATAGAGATATCGATTGAAGCTTGGAACTACGACTAGATCTAACAATCCGTCGTCCGCGAATAGTGATTGTTTCCTTGCTTGAAGATGTATCCAAACTCGCTCTCCGTTTATCACGCTACCTTCTTTTAGGAATATGGGATGCAGATGTCCCATGACTATTCTACGGATGCCTGCCCTGATGTCTGAAGGCATGCTATGTCCATGGACAAGAAGCGTATCTTCTAGAACCATCCCTTTGCTGCTGATTACGTTGACGTCGCCTGGCACGAGATGGCGGATATTTCCATCGTGGTTTCCTGGGACCACATAAACTTGAGATATTGCGGAAAGCTTCTTGAGAAAGGATGGTATGTCGTCCCATTCTTGCTTGGTTATCGTGCCAACCTTGTGTTTTATGTCGCCAAGAAGGATAAACCCATTTGCACCCTCTGACTTTGAGAGCTGCTCCAGTTCCTCAGTCATTTCATCGACGGAGTTATGTCGAACAGTTACTCCCTTTGCATCGAGTTCTGCCTCAAACCCGATATGCAGGTCAGTCACAGAGATGTACTTGTTGCCAGTCGAATCCTGCAGGAGGAGTGCTGCGTGTGGATGAAGCGGTCGAACCTTCACAGTGTTTTTTAAATAAGCCTTGCGAACAAATAAACCCGCCGGGAATATGTCGGAATCCAAAATAGACAACGCCATATCACTTGGCAGTGTCAAGCGCCTGCTCTTCAGACCTAGCGAACGGATATTGTGGATCGTAGTGGGCAAGGATAACGAGCACTGGGCTGATCCTGAGCTTGGATTTTGCACCTGCAAGGACTTTTATTTCAAAGCGCTTTCGGGCGGGTCTGAATGCTATCATTTAAAGAGCGTAAGAAAGGCGGTTGAAGAATCTAGGTTTAGCACGGTTCAATTTGATGATAATGAGTACGTCCAGCTATTGCAGGCTATCGCTGAAGACCAGTCGAATCTACTACGCCGTAGTTGAAACCTTTGTGCTGGATGCACTGTCCTGTTCTTCTGCGGCGACTTCCTGAACAGTGGTAGCTATATCCGCGGATTCGGCAGCTTTTGCCTCGCCACCTTTTCTTCCTATGGCGCTATAGTATTCCATTCCGCGTTCCTGCTTGACCATATCTCCCCCTCGCTTCCCAATTTCACTGTAGAATTCCGCACCATAGCGTTCTTTTACAGCACCTCCACCTTTCTCGCCAATTTCGCGATAAAACTCTGTACCATAACGTTCCTTTACCACCTCGCCGCCCTTTCGGCCCGCTTGGCTCAGACCCTCTCTGTCCTGAGCTCGTGCTTCGCCACCGGCCTTGGCCACTCGCAGCCTCGTTTCAGGATTAGCGGCTGCGAGACCTCGCTTTTGATGTGGGGCAATGCCCCCCTTTCTTGCTACCCTTTGTCTTGTTTCTTCGCTCGCAGAGGCCAGGCCTCTGCGATTGTGGCCGGGTTCGGCAGCCTGTTCCTCGTCCATGCCAAAGTAGACACGCATATAGCTTAAAAGGAGAAACGAGGAAAGTAACTGAACCTTGATTAAACAATTTATTATACGCAGACCTTACGCCCCATTGTGCCCGAAGTTACAAAGCAAGATGTTCTAGTCGTCGGATCTGGAGGCAGAGAACATGCGCTTGGATGGAAAATTTCTCAGAGCCCTCACGTAGACAAAGTGTACTTTGCTCCCGGAAATGGAGGAACATTAGACAACCTAGACATCAAGCAAAACGATATCACCGGACTCATATCCTTCGCGCGGGCTAAAGGAAACGTGTTGACAATTGTGGGTCCGGAGGAGCCCCTTTCGCTTGGAATCGTGGACGCATTTGCAAGGGAAGGATTGCGGATATTTGGTCCAACATTATCTGCTGCCAAGATCGAGGCCAGTAAGGCCTTCGCCAAGGAATTCATGACTGAGGCAGGAATACCCACAGCTAAATATGGAATTTTCACCAGTGCCGATAAGGCCAAAGACTACATTGCGAATCAGACCACACCCCTTGTTATCAAAGCTGATGGCCTTGCCGCCGGGAAAGGCGTAATCGTGTGCGACAGCGCGACGCAGGCGATTGCGGCCGTGGATTCAATGATGATCAAAAAGGAGTTCGGGTCAGCAGGAGACAGGGTAGTAATAGAGGAGAGAATAGCAGGGGAAGAGGCTTCATTCATTGCTATCTGCGATGGAAATACGATCCTACCGTTTGCATCGAGCCAGGACCATAAGAGGATTTTCGATGGAGACAGAGGTCCTAACACTGGTGGCATGGGAGCGTACTCTCCTGCACCTGTGATTGATGACGAACTCCATAAGCAAATTGTGGACGAGGTAATGACCCCTGCCATCAGAACAATGAAGAGGCGCGGAAGCCCGTTCACAGGATTTCTCTATGCAGGGATCATGGTCAACGAAAGGAACGGAAAGCCGTACGTGCTTGAATTCAATGCAAGGATGGGCGATCCAGAGTGCCAGCCGATCATGATGCGAATGAAGTCAGATCTTTTTGAGTACATAGAGGCTGCGGTTGAGGGGAGGCTTGACCAGTTGCCACCTATCGAATGGAATAATCAGACCGCCGTCTGCGTAGTCATGGCTGCTAAGGGATATCCGGCAAGTTATGAAACGGGCAAGGTAATTGAAGGTTTGAATTCTGATCCCGATCACAATGTGATGATTTTTCATGCAGGCACAAGAAGGGATTCTCAAAATAGGGTAGTGACGAATGGCGGAAGGGTTCTAGGAGTAACTTCTCTAGGCAGAGACGCAGAGCAGGCCGCAGATAATGCGTACTCGGCAGTCAGGAAGATACGCTGGGGGGAAAATGACCACCAGTATCGAACGGATATCGCCCGAAAGGCGATCATTCGCCAAAGACAATAAAGTCATTTTCTGTTGCAACTGCATCGACTTTCTTGTCATGTTTGTGTTGGGGGATCCGATCGGTTAGTTGAAAGGAATATGCCAGGCCGATCGAGTATGTGGGCGCTGCCGCTAGGAATCGGTCGTAGTATGCCTTCCCATAACCCAGCCGACATCCAATCCTGTCAAACGCGACGCCAGGAACGATTACCAGGTCCAAGTCAGTTGTTTTGCCATAGGGCAGAGGTTCCATGATGCCAAACCTCCCCTTGACAAGATACTTGCTTGCGGAGAATTCATAGAAGGAGATCTTGTCGCCTTCTATGGTTGGGAGGCTAACCCGTTTTCCAAGCCTCCGGGCCTCCGCAATGATGGAATCGGTCCTGACCTCTGAGCCAAACGCGTGGTAGGCGCCGACAGAATGGGCCGATAGAAATCTCGCACTTTTCATAACTTTGACCTGGGCTCCCGTGCTGAGTTTGATTATTTCTGCTTCGCTCATAGAGTTACGTCTCGACAATACTTGTTTTCGGAGCTCGCGCTTACTTGGCGGCAGGTGCTATCTCAACTCGCTGGAAACGGAAGCTGCAGAAACGGTATTCTTTAGGAGCATGGCCCGGGTCATCAGGCCCACTCCGCCTGGAACTGGGGATATCCATGATGCCTTTTGCTTTACGGATTCAAAATCCGCGTCCCCTGTCAACTTGCCATTTAGCATTGCTGTCCCGACGTCGATTACAACAGCTCCTTCGCTTATCATGTCCCCGCTAAGCGTGAAGCGTTCTCTGTTGCCGACGGCTGTAACCACGATATCTGCATCTAACAACTTGGCTGCCAGATCGTTGGTCCTCGAATGACAGATTGTAACTGTGGCGTCGCGCTCAAGAAGCATGAAGGCAAGTGGTTTTCCTACGAGGTTGCTACGATTTATGATAACGGCATCCTTGCCCGAAGGGTCGATCTTGTAATAGTCCAACATCTCCATTATGCCTGATGGTGTGCATGGCTTTAGGAGAGCCATTCCATATTGTAGCATCCCCGCGTTATACGGCGTAAGGCCGTCAACGTCCTTGAGAGGATTCAGAGAATTAATGACCTGAAATTCGTTAATCTGGGGGGGAAGGGGCAATTGCACCAGAACTCCGTGAACACTGGCATCGCGGTTTAGTAGATGCACAAGTTCGATAAGCTCTGTTTGCTTGAAGTTTGATGCAGCGCGATGGTCGCGAGTAGATATCCCCACTTCCTTTGCGTCTTTTTGCTTGCTCGCCACATAAGTTGCTGAGGCAGGATCGTCGCCGACAAGTACAGTTGCGAGACTTGGTTGAACACCGCTTTCGCGCAACTCGTCAACTGCCTTTTTTACCCTTGCTTTAACATCGGCGGAAACGACCTTGCCATCGATTATACGTGCGCCCAATGAATAGCCAGAGAATTCCACGCGTTATTTTGCTTTTCTGATTGGAGACTGAACCCTGAAAAAACTTACCAAACATTATCCACTGCTTTCTTATATAGACGGCGACCCTTAGAAACCTTTAGAAGAATGAAATATAGGAGCAGAACCGAAATCGCTTCGAGAATACTGGAGTCCGCAGCTCAAGGCACGACAAAGACAAGGATAATGTACAGATCTTTCCTTTCTTACGCCCAGCTACGAGAGTACCTTTTGATACTTGAGGAAAACGGACTAGTGGCGCGCGACAAAGGCGAGCAGCTCTACAAGACAACAGAAAAAGGCAAACGTTTTCTGAATATCACTAACTCACTCAATGGCATGATGGACACAATCCCCAGTCTGCACTGATCCCGAACCTGCGAGCTGCACACTGACATTTTTTGGAAGCCTACACTTATCAGCGAGACGCGACATGTTGAATCATTGAGAAAAACTGCGATTCGCGCTTCGCTTCAGACTAAGAAAAAAGTTTTTGCTACAGTCTTGGTAGTCAATCCTAATTCTTGCAGCGGACTTACAGGCAAGAACTGGAATGCACTCTTTGCAAAGTTTAAGGGGATTTTTGGTGACAATATCAAAGTCGCCTTCAGCGAAAGGCCAGGTCACGGAACTGAATTGACTAGAAGCTTACTGAGAAAGGGATTTTCTAGAATAATCGCAATCGGAGGTGATGGCACGATTAATGGGGTGGCGAACGGATTCTTTGAAGGCAATACCGGCATCCACAGCGGGCGCAGAACCTCCACCCCAAGAATTATCAACCCTGATGCGACGATTGGGATAGTTCCTTGTGGAACGAGAAATGTGCTTGTCAAATCCCTTGATCTACCAGTTGGCATCGTAGAATGCTGTCGGAATTTCGTGGGAGGGTCACGCAGAACGATCGATGTAATAACAGCTTCTGCTACGGATCCTGAAACTGGCAATAGGCTTCCTCCGCGGATCTTTCTAAATGCTGCAGAAATAAGATTCCCAGCAGAAATGATCACAAGGGCGAAAAAAATCAGGGGCAAGGTGAAAAGCAGGACCTTATCCACTATTGCAGCCCCGATAGCCACGATGCCATCATACGAAAGCAACCTGTGCGAGTTTTTTGTGGACGGACGCAAAAAATCGATGAACATGACTATGGGCTTCGTCGCCAACGGCCGGTTCCTCGGCGGCGGGTTCATGGCAGCTCCTAGTGCAGAAGTGAACGATGGGCTCCTCGACTTAGTGGTAATGAAGGATTCCGGTAGCTTCAAGATGCTTGACGAGCTCGTCAATGTCAAGGGTGGAACGTACGCCTCGGAAGACAATATCCTGTACACTAAGGCCAGGAGCGTACTGATAAAATCAAAAGAACGACAAGTGACGGTAACCATAGATGGCGAGCCCGCAGGCGTATTACCTACCGCCTTCCAGGTCCTACCGAGTGTGCTAAACGTGGTCCTTTAGACTCAATCCTTGTCGATTTCGACCTGCTCGAGGCGCTCAAGGGCCTGCACTATCTCATTCTGGAGCTGCTCTATTGTCTTCTCGTCTGATTTTTGTTTCAGCTCAACAGGCGCCGCCGTTTGCACATTCTTGGACTCGGCAATTATTTTTTGAACCTGAGGGTCAATAGCGATATCAAACGTGCTGCCCGATTTTGAGAGCTGGTGCAATTTTTGGTCAAGGGCCGAAATTCTGTCCTCAATTATCTTCGTCAGACTATTTCGCATCTCGAAGATCTCGATATAGTCGGCAGCTGGCTGCAACTCCTGAATCCTTCTGTTGAGGGAGTCTAGCTGCTCCTTGTATTTCAGCAATAGTCGATCTCGTTCAAGGCGATCAATTCTGCCTTGCTGTGAAGCTTCGTATACTCGGGTAATAGCCTCAGAGGCTAGAGTTTTTTCAAACAGTAGAGAGACTAGTTCTGTTCTTATCGAACTCGGTGTAGGTTTTTGAATAGGTGTCGGAGAGTTGCCCGACCGCGACTTTATTCTCTCAATGACTGCCGCGGAAATTGCTCCGGCAACCGATGATCCTGCGATTAGCGCGATTTCTACTGACATTGCAACCACCTAAAGCTGATCAAGGATGACAGAAAAGGTTTCTGTTGATATTAGATGACTTGCCGCTTAATCCAGTCATACTTTCGCATTCTTGCTTCAGGGTAGCCACACTTTGAGCATTGCTTACCGCGCTTATGGTACGAATTGTGCCCGCACCTTCTGCATCTAATGTGAGTCTTTTTGCGGGTAAACTTGCCCATTGAAGTAGTGCCTTTAGTCATTCTATTCTACCCCTATTTTGGAGGCGGTGAGATGATCACTACGTTGTCGCCCCTGACAACTATGGTGCCGAGGTCATTTGACTTGCCTTCGTCAAGAATTTCTACAGACTCCTCTAGCAAGAGGTTCATATGTTGATCAAAACCATGGAGGTTTCCTCTAATGACCTTGCCTCCTTTCAATTTGATTAGCACAACTTTTCCAAGGCTCTCATCGAGAACCTTTACTGCCATATCCACAGACATTCGATATACTTCCTAGACCTAGTGCGCTAAAGAGGCATATATTAAAGTTAAACTCCGTCATGATCGGCGGACGCGACCAGGCGCAGCGCAGAAGTCTGGAGGACTTTCCGACTTTTAGGACGTACTTGAAAAATTTTTCAGGACTAGTTAGTCACCCAATTAGTCGAGGTTGAATATCACTCCCTGTAGAGTATGATTTGACTTGGAGCAGTTTTACATGACAACACAAAACTTCAAGCGAGCTCTGAAATTGTCTTGGTGAGATTTGCGACTACGTGTTCCAGCCATTCCCTACCCTTTGCTTCGGAAGCCTTGCGTGGGTCGCCCCATACTCCATTTCCAGTTATATGAGGGAATGACCCGGGCAGGTTCGTCATGGCACCATAGGCTACCTTTGACTTTGATAGTCGCTTCGAATTAGGCACTGCGGCATCCATCCTGACAAGCTCCGGAGCGATGGCAAGCACTAGTGAAGTTTCAACCTCGCCTGCATGGTCAAACTCGTGGTCAAGCAGGTGCCAGTAATGGATCGTGTAGACATGGAGGTCCTTCGGCACCCGACCAACAAGTTCTTGCGAGACGTACTGCAGGGCTCCCACATTTCCATGGTGCCCGTTTATCAAGACGATTTGCTTTATTCCATTATCCCCAAGCGATATGCATGCATCAGAAACAATCCGGGACAATGCAGAATTTCTAACAGAGACATTGAACATCGGCTTGTGTTCAAACGAAACGCCATAAGCCATCACCGGGAGAACGAAAGCCCTCGCTCTTTCCGCGACCAATTTAGCAATGTGTTCGGCGATCAGAGAGTCCGTTGAAACTGGCAGGTGAGGGCCGTGTTGCTCAAGAGAGCCTATCGGCAGTATCGCCTTTTTGGTCTTTCTGAGCGCACTTTTAAAGTCAGAGTCGCTCATCCCAAATACAGGGATGGACATAGTGAAATTGGCAGCAGGATCCAGATTAAGAACTTTGTCGTGCCGGCTCGTCGCGAATGTGCACTTTGCCCCAGTATACTTCGAGTCGGTTCTCAAGATACAGTCGGACTGCTTCAAGAAGAGTCTCAGCCTCGAGCTCCTGTCCTTTCTTTCTAATTGAATCCAGATTGTCTGTTTTCAAAACCTTGAACGATTCCTGGCATACTATGGGACCTTGGTCAAGATCTTCTGTAACGAAGTGCGCCGTGCATCCAACTATCTTTGCGCCACGTTCGTATGCCTGAATATACGCGTATGCACCGGGAAATGCTGGGAGCAATGAAGGATGTATGTTGATTATCCTGTTGGGGTAGCGCCATACAAAATTAGGAGTGAGTATCCGCATATACCGCGCAAGAACAATAAGATCGATATTGTACTGCTCTATCAGTTTAAGGATCTTGTTCTCAGCCTCAGCCTGGTCTGCATGTGCAACCGAGTGGAAGGCGATGCCTGCGTCATCAGCCACTGACTTGAGCGTGTTATCGCTTCCAATGATAACTGCAATGTTACCTTTGATTTCACCGTCCTTCTTGGCGTTGAGAATTCTGGTCAGGCAGTGAGGCTCTTTGCTCACAAAAATAGCCGCGTTCTGCAGCCGATTCGGTTCTTGATAGTGAACCTTGATTTCCATCGAAAGGCTCTTCGCAAGATCCTTCAGACCATTGTCAAGTGTGGTTCGACTTACGTCCATAAAGGATGCTTCTAGCTGCATTCCAAAGAGCCCTCGAACTACATTCTGACTAATCTTTTCAATGTTGCCGCGGTTCTTGAAAATAAAACTGGTAATGTCGGCCACGACGCCTTGTCTATCCTTTCCGACAACCGTGACTTCGACTATGGTCTTGCCCTTGGATACCGGCATCGCAGTCTGTTGACCCTGCTCGAAGATAAATAAACCTATTCTGACCTGGAAGGAGTTTCTGTTCTTGCCCTACTCTGCCTAGATCACCTTGAGCTGACGGAAGCAATTCTTGATTAAGTACAATCAAACTGCAGTCTGGAATCTTTCCACTTACCTTATGGATGAAGGAGTAATCTTGATGTTCCTTCTGACTACCAAGCCAAGATCAAATGCTTGATGGATTTGGTAAGATCAGAGAGACTTAGCGGAGCCAAGAGAGAACTTAAATAATAGAATTGCCTATCGGGCTTGTTGGACGAAGATGTTTCCCAATACGGAAGAATTTTTGGGGTAAACTAGTGCATGCAATTCTTTGCAATTCAATCTCTGTTTGAGGCATAATCTATGAAGCCACAGCCCAGGCCACAAAAACCGACAACAAAGCCAAGGAAGGACTTCGACTACAACAAGCCAATCGGCAAGTGTGTCATTTGCTATACTCTTTCCGGGTGGCATTGTTATGACTGCGACAACGATTATTGCCAGTCGCATTTTCAGGATCACAAAGAAAGGAATCTTTGCAAAGTGGCCTAAGTTTTCACCTGATAAATAAGTCATGTGGCATCCATTAGATTCGTAATGGGCTTCATCTCATTTGGCCCAATAGTGGGTGTTTTTGTGATCGGACGGAGTGTCTAGGTGATATTCGATTCATCAGACGTTGAATTTTAGTAGTTCAAATAAGTGGATCGAGTAACGCTGCAAGACAACGTTGAGAATTCGAATGGAACGAATTGTTATCCCATCCCTCATGAAAGAGCTTGAAGGCTACTCCATACTTCATGTTTCCGATATCCACTTTGACGATGCCGTCAAGAAAAACAGAATATTTTGGGAAGAGCTCCACGGTAATAAGGCAGACCTTATCCTAGTTACAGGGGATTTCATAACGCATGATGGCTACATAGATTCCCTGTGTGAATTCCTCGACGGCACAAAAGCTAAAGATGGCATCTACGGAATATTGGGCAACCACGACTATTATTATCGTACATTGTGGCAGCACTTCATGCACGCCGTACTGGGAAGAGACTTTCCTACTAACGACTGGAAGAAACTAGTAAATTCCCTCGACCAAGTTGGAATAAAGGTACTCGTAAATGAACACGTCACGATCAAATCAACAAGAGGTCCCAGGATATTCATCGAAGGCACCGACGATCCAGTTCTAGGCAAACCTCAGATTGCTGACCCAACCTCAGATTATCACGATTCCGACCTAGCGATACTGATGAGCCATTCTCCTGACATCTTGTATTCACGGGAGATAATGAAAAAACGGTTTGACATCCTCCTTTCAGGTCATACCCATGGCGGACAAATCAGGGTTCCAGGTATTGGACCACTAATGACTGGAACGGATCATGCGAAGCGGAATGAGACATTCGGAATGTATAAGGCGCTTGGCGAAATGACTGTCAATGTAAGTGCCGGAATAGGGTATTCGCTGATGCCTGTCAGGTTCAACTGCCCCGCGGAGATTATCCTTGTGGAGCTGACCCGTTCAGCTGGCTGAACCGTATTTCAATACCCGTAAATGCGGGATGGACTTTGTTGTCTGCATTGTCATGAAATCCAGATCACTGTAAATTGAGTCTCTTGTTCCTCTGGTGCTTTTATAGCCCCAGAACCAGCCAAATCTGGGTCAATAGGATCGCAGATGCGTCTAACCTGGCACGGTGCCGTTTCGATAACTTTGGTAACACTGCTGCTTTGCGCGTCACTGGGCATTCTGTACATTGGCAATGGCTTGGACTCTCACGCTGCATCTTACCCAGTGAATGGCAGGGTCGTATTCTCAAGTTCTAGGGACGGAAACTTTGAGCTCTATCTGATGGACTCCGACGGAACGAACGAGGAGAGGCTGACCAATAATGCTGCAGCTGACCTCAGCCCTTCATGGTCCCCAAATGGTACTAAAATCGCCTTTGTTAGGGCCGATGTAATCTACGTCATGGAGGCCAACGGGACGAATGTCAAGAAGTTGACACACTCCGGGCTTCTTTCATCAGATCCCGAGTGGTCGCCGGATGGAAGCAAGATTCTGTTCTCTGCCATAACAGACGGCACAGACAGGGATATCTATGTCATAGATCAGTCAGATGGACTAGCGATCGACATCACAGAGGGCAGTTCTACGGATGATTTTGAACCAACCTGGTCTCCTGATGGCAATAGAATTCTCTTTACTTCCCCAACTAACGGCAGCAAATTCGGAATTTTCACGATGAACGCAAACGGGCAGCAACGATCGTTGCTTGTGAGCAATGGCTCCAGCATGCAAGCTGACTGGTCGCCGGATGGAAAAAAAATCGTCTTTGCAGGCAACTTGACGAGAAACTTTGACATTTACACAATCGAAATTGATGGTTCCAATATGACCAAGCTGACCTTCGGGAATTCGAATAAGTCCCACCCATCTTGGTCGCCGGATGGAAAAAAAATTATCTTCTCGGGCAACATTGGTACCCGCAATGAACAAATTCACATTATGGACTCGGACGGAAGCGATCTGAAGAGGCTCACGAGAAACCTGCAAAAGGACTTGTCGCCAGATATCCAGCCCCTAAAAACGCCAGTCAAGGAAAAGCTTCCAATCTTGAGAGAAAACGGCATGATAGCGTTTGTGAGCGACCGAAATGGAACATCCGCCGAAATCTATGTCATGCTCTCTGATGGAACCAATGTCACTCAACTTACCAGCATTGCCGAGGCGGAGGATTCGCTGCCGAAATGGTCACCAACTGGTGACAAGATTGCTTTCGTTAGCACTTTGGATGGCTATGAAGAAATTGTGGTTGTCGATTCAAACGGCACAAATCGCGTTAGTTTAACTAAAAGTACTTCACCTTTCTCAGGACTTGGTTGGTCGCCTGACGGAAAGCAGCTGGTTTTTTCAAAGGGAGATTCGAATCATAAATGGATATTTGTGATGAACTCTGATGGGTCTAGCGCAAGGAGGCTGACCATAACCCCATCGCTGGACACGGATCCAAGCTGGTCTCCGGACGGCGAAAAGATCGCATTTTCCAGAGATCTGGGATTCGGAAATGTAGAGATTTACGTTATCGACAAGGACGGTTCCGATGAGAAAAAGCTCACGAATCTGCCAGGCAGGGATTACTACCCTCGGTGGTCTCCAGAAGGGGATCAGATCGCTTTCGTTACCGACAGGGATGGAAATGACGAAGTCTACGTTATGAACTCGGATGGAAGAAGAGGGAAGAACCTTTCAAACAATACCGCCACTGACCTCTTTCCAAGCTGGTCTCCAGATGGCACTTTGATTGCTTTTGTCAGCGACAGGCTGGAAGACGGTCAGGACATTCACGTAATGGACTCTGAAGGTAAGAGTGTAAAGCGGCTGACAAGCATGGACGGTGATGAGAAGCAACCAGATTTCGGGGCAACTACCGTGTCAAATGACGGCCCTGTAGAGATCCCACCTGTTGAAGAGCCTGAAATTCCTACTCTACCATTGAACGTTTCTTTACCTGTCCTAAGGATGGGCAATTCACCACCATTAGGCAACATAACTGCTGGCGAAGAAGTGGTGATCGCTACAACTCTAACAAATAACCATCAAGATAGAGCTTGGAATCTGGTGGCGGTCATTCAGGTAAGGGATGAGAATGGGATAACGCAGTATATCGATCAACGCACAGCAATCGTTGCGCCCGGAGGCAGCGTGGAAATTGGTTCCCCGTGGACGCCTGAGAATACCGGGTCTTATGAGCTGCGTATTTTCTTGATAGAAAACTCTGAAAATCCTGAGGTCCTTGGCAGCCCCGCAAGCTCCTACGTGACCATTTCGGATTAGCGATAGCAACACTGCTTTATCGATGGCTAACAGATCTAAGGGCGAATATCGCGATTTCATTTTCGGAACAGATCAGATAAAATTGTGGAATAGGGGTAAGTTCCGAACCGTCTGCAAGTAATCTGTATCCAGCCATCATAACTAGTTTCTTGGCAATTGACATGCTTAGTGCAAATACTCCGGTGGAAAATACTAGGACAGTTGACTATACTAATTGGTTTCGTCTTTCATACCTGTTTATTAGTTTCTAAAATGACCTCCACGTCAATGAGCCAACCAACTGTACTTTATCTAGCGCTAGTAACGGGAACCATTTTCATTTCTGTATTGCCTTATTCTCATGCAGACAATCCCGACGGGATAACGATTCCAAGCGAGTGCGAGCCGTTTTCAGGTGGAACTGAATTTGTTCATGTTATGAGCGCTACCAAGTTCCCGGTTCCAGTTGACCCAGATGTGCCGCTGTCACCCGGAGATACTGCCATAGCGATTGCCAATTTTAACAACCCATTAAATGATGACCTGCAAACTGAGGAGATCAAGCAGATACGTTTCCTGTGGTTTGACGGCACGGGGACTTTGCAGCAGGAAACCGTGGTGCCCGTTGATACTGACGCTACAACCTTAGCCCAAGACATGTTCTTCGGAGTCTTTGGACCGAACACGACGTGGGAGGTTGTCGCGTGTTATGAGAACACTGATAGAACATTGGCAGGGGACACGATTCACATCGATGTGGATTCATTCTTTGTGTTGCCTGAATCTCCTGTAGGTGTTTTCGCCCTTATCATCTCTTCACTTGCAACGCTAGGAGCATTTGTCCTGATGAGGAATAGGCGCAGCTGGACAAGTACTACGCAATAAGTATCCAAAGCCGAAAGAAGCTATCGACAAAACATGAGGAATGCCAGAACTAGCCTTGGCACTGACTTGCTTACTGAGTAAGAACTAGCCTGTCTTAAGAACCATTGTCATAATATTATGGGTAGCGATCGTGAGGAACATGTAGAAAGATAGTGCGGGGGGTGGGATTTGAACCCACGGACCCCTAAGGGACGGGATAACCCATTTCTGAGATCTTAAGTCCCGCGTCTCCAATATTATTAGCCAATTTGGCCAGGCTCTACAACCCCCGCTCGTTGGCACTGCGTTTGTTCGAATAACTAATTAAATCTTGGTTCAACATCATCGACGTCCACGAAGCGGGCTGACCTCATGTACTTCTGGTTCTCTGTGAATCTCATTCCTGCGCTCTGATAACACATGATTATTATAGGGTTTTCAGATTCGAATTTTTCAAGCGCCTTGGTAGCTCAGCCTGGTAGAGCGTTACCTTGGTAAGGTAGAGGTCACGGGTCCAAATCCCGTCCAAGGCTTGTTCACGATTTCGAGTACGCAGAAGCACTTTTTGTTAGTCGACGATGAACTTAGAAAGAATTGGCCAAATGTCAAATGGTAACGTGCATGGCTAATCTTTTAGAGCTGTTTGATACGAGGGGCGGCAAAGATTTCTTTTCTTGAACGAAAGACCGTGAGAAAGAGCATGATTTCAATGTCTTCTGCGAACATGAATCCAACTATTTTGGAATAGTAACCTTCAAAGTTCTTGTCAGCGCTTGCCAGAGTTATTGCCATTATGTCCAAAACAGAATATTGCCCCAGGTTGTCTGAAAGGGTTCTGGCAAGCTGCGTGTCTCCGGCCAGTCGCCGTAGTGTGTCTTCGAATTCTGACTCCGTCATGTCCAGAGTTATCAGCCTGTCGCTATAGTTCGTATTGCCGTAATCGATCAAGAACAGGAGGCTAGCGAGCAGAAACATGCTTACGGCGCCACTAATGTAAAAGAACTTGCGCCTGTACCACATCGCAAGTGCTGAATTGATCAGATCTCTGAATTTTTTCAGCGGGCTGTGTTTTATGGCAAAGTAGAAAATTGCGAACGTAATCGCCACAGCACCTAATGTTCCTATCCACATGTTTTCTAATGCAAAGCCCAGGAGAAACCGTACTCCAACCAAGACACCAAACCACGACGCAAGAATTACAATCCTTTCCTTGGTAAGCTTGGGCTTTTCTTCAAGCATCGAGAGTAGCATCGTTTTTTGTAAGGTTTCATATTAATGGTATGGAACTTGAGGTACTGTTGAGACTGAATCTAATTCCATTATTCCCTCGTCAAATGCTTTCTTGTATCCAGGATATCCAAAACGGACTATGGATAAAGCTTTAAAGTGTATTCCGTGTTTGTGCAGATGTGTCCACCGGTGAGATAAAGCTCGTATATTCTGACAATTCGCTCCCGGACCTAAAGTCGGCATTGATGATTTGCGGCTTTCCGGGAAGCGGCTACGTCGGCAAGCTGGCGGTAGATCATTTGATCGAGGAACTGCACGCAAAGCACTTGGTCGATATCTACTCAAGTTCTTTCCCGCCACAAGTGATGATAAGGGCAGACGGCACGGCAGAGCTATTGAAGAACAGTATTTACTGGTGGCGTGGCGAATCAGGCCCAGATTTGTTAATGCTCACCGGTGATTCCCAGCCGGCAAACCCGGACGCAGAATATGCACTGGCGGAGGAAATCCTAAATGTAGCTTCTCGATTTGGAACAAAGCATGTCTATACATTGGCCGCATACATTACAGGAGTCTTTGTTGAAAAGTCCAAAGTCTTTGGCACTGCCACGGATTCAGAAACTGTGAAATCATTTTCAACATTTGACATCGCCATGATGGACAGTGGAAGCATTACAGGCATGAACGGCTTGGTAATAGGGATAGCGAAGATGCGCGGAATCAAAGGCACTTGCCTCCTTGGAGAAACCTCGGGATACGTAGTTGATGCAAAAGCCTCAAAGGCAATACTTGAGACCCTCATCAAGATCATCAACGTAAAAGTAGACATGACGAACCTTGACAAGCGTGCAAAGGACACTGAAATGCTAATACAGACCATAGAGCAGCAAATGACAGCCGCTAGAGGCGGCAGGCTCCCAGAGGGTCAGCAGCCTCAGAAGCCAAGAGATATGGGATATATCAGTTAGACTTTGTTTAGTTTGCCGAACTTGCCGATGTTGATGCTGTTCTCCCCCTTGAACGTATTGATGTAGCCGTTCTCGATGGAGACCCTGTCGCCAGCATGCACTTTTTCGATGTCATCCCCCCACAGCGAGAGCTTCATACTTCCACTCTCGTCAGAAATTATTGCGTCAGCAACATTGTTTGTTCCGCCTGCTTTCAAGTTAACTGTGCGCGACTCTCCCACGCTATCTATTTTGCCTGTTACACTTACATTTCGCATTCCAGCTTTAAGCTCGCCTATCTTCATATTCTGTGCTAATGCGAATCTGATAATAAATGTTTAATCTGCAGGTCGAATCGAAAAGGGCTGCCGATCAATTGAATTGTCCAGTTCCAAGAATGAAACGTGCGGCGACAATGATTAGCCAAAATTGAAGCTACAAGGCAGCCACAAGCGAGTTTCCACAATCAGTGCAGACCAGCTTTGTCCCTGTGACAGTTTTCTCGTGCACTTCATGAACCGTCTTTGAATGGCATTTTACACAAAGCCTTGATACCGTTTCAGGCTTGGTCATCTATCCCCGCAAGCACCTTATGTCCCTCTATTTCGCACGAGCAAAATTTAACCTTTCGACTCTCGCCGCAACTATGAAATAAGGATTTACGCTCAAAACCCATCCGTGGAGGGGTAGCGAAGCCTGGTCAAACGCGCAGGACTCAAGATCATGTCTGCGTGGAACGCTATCATTTGTTCTCGTGACAACGATTAACATGACGAGATGAGTGATCCCGTCCCTTAGGGGTTCGTGGGTTCGAATCCCACCCCCTCCACCTTATCATCTCGAGCAAAGTTCAAATTAATTTTGGCAATATGATACACCAATGGCTCGCAAGTCGGCTATACTTATCCCCGCGATTATCGCCGCAGTAGCCGTCGGCGGTCTGGGAATAGCATTCCTTCCTCCGGAAGTCAGGGAGCCAGATAGGACCGAGTTCTCGAAGGGGACCGTCAAGATAGACGACAATGTAATAACCGTGGAAATCGCGGACACCGCCGCGGAAAGACAACGCTGGCTGACCTTTAGGCAGGACAGGTTAGCAAATGATACCGCACTTTTGCTAAAATACGACGAGCCTGACCTCCATCAAGTCTGGACGCTAAACATCGAGTACAATCTAGATCTCGTCTGGCTCGACAGAGACGGCAATGTCGTGTATATGATAAAAAACGCACCCCCATGCCAGAACGTGGTTGAGACGGTTAGCTGTACGTATAAAACAACAACGCGCTCACTCTATGTCATGGCTGCCACTGCGGGGTTCATAGATGCGCATAGCATTTCAAAGGGATCAAAGATGACCATAATCTCGATCTAGAATAATTAGGGTCCGCAAGAACTTGTCATTAATGGATTTCGGGCTCGCTGACAAAGCCGGAAAACCCATGGGAGAAGGCGAGGACGCAACATTTCTGATCCAGCCCCAAATAATTCGCATCGCGTTCGTTGACGAGCGCGATAACTATCCAGTAGTACATCCGGTGTAGTATTACTATGAGGATGACAAGTTTTTCGTGGCTATTGACAGTAAAGGACAAAAAGCGAAATCGCTTCAGAAGAACCCCGCGCTTTACTTCCTCATCGAACCCGACCCACCCTACGGTCCTCCGCTTGGGGTTCGCGGAAAAGCAAAGACAGATGTCGTGGACGACCCAGATTACGCGACAAAAGTCACTGTCCTCAACATCCACAGTTACCTGGGCTCACCTGAAGGGAACGCCGCCAAGAAAATCAAGGAAACTGCCAGGGAATCCTCAGTATTAGAGATAACTTCACTTTATTTGGCGACTTGGAAATTCTATGAGCGAACGACTTCTTTTTGCAAATCATCAAAGGCTTGCCTTACTTCTTCCACAGCCGCTCCATCTTCGAGCGTCGTCGTATCGCCAATGGATCCCCCAGATGCGACCGCTTTGAGAAGCCTACGCATTATCTTGCCGCTCCGGGTCTTCGGCAGCTTCTCAACGAAATATACCTCTTCAGGCACCGCAATCGCCCCCAGAGTCTTCCTAATGTGTTCTACAAGTTCATTTCGCAGTTGCGGCGACTTTGTAACCCCTTCTTTTGGAACTACAAATGCGATGATAGATTCTCCTTTTATCTCATCCGGCTTGCTTGTGACTGCTGCTTCCGCGATCAATCCGTGCGAAACAAATGCACTTTCCAGCTCCATGGTACCAAGGCGGTGCCCAGCCACCTTGAGAACATCGTCGGCCCTGCCCAGCAACCACAGGTATCCATCTTTGTCAATCATGGCATAATCACCGGGGTAGTAGCAGCCTGGGAACCTGCTCCAATAAGTAGTCCTGTACTTTTCGTCGTCGCCCCATAACGTCAGAAGCATTCCTGGCCATGGCCGCCTTATCACAAGGAACCCCTTGGTTCCCAGAGGCACGGAGTCGCCATTTTCATCGACCACGCCCGCGTCGACCCCAGGCATGGGGAAAGTGGCAGAGCCAGGTTTCATGGGGACCATTTCTATCCCGGTACACATCCCTAGCATGATGCCACCTGTTTCCGTCTGCCACCATGTGTCAACTATTGGACAGCCTTCTTTGCCAATGACCCTGAAGTACCATAGCCAGACCTCGGGATTGATTGGCTCGCCGACCGTACCCAAGAGCCTGAGCGAAGATAGGTCGAAAGAATTTGGAATAGAGTCGCCATACTTCATGTACATTCGCAGCGCGGTCGGAGTAGTGTAAAGGATTGTGGCTCCATGTTTTTGCACGATCTCCCAATACCTGTCTGGCTTTGGAAAATCAGGCGAACCTTCGTACATTATCTCGGTGACTCCATGCATTAGCGGGGCATATACAACATAGCTGTGGCCTGTCACCCATCCGATGTCCGCCGTGCAGAAAAAAACGTCGTCCTTGCGAAAGTCAAAGACCCATCTTGCCGTGGAAAAGACATGGACTAGGTAGCCACCTGTACCGTGAATTACTCCTTTCGGCTTGCCCGTGGTCCCTGACGTATACAGGATAAAGAGTGGATGCGTACTTTCGACTGGCTCGGGAGTGCATACCTCCGATGCCTTTTTCATCTCCTCATGCCACCATACCTGCTTCGGGCCGAGCGTAACTTCATTGAAAGCACGCCTGAGCACGATGACTTTCTCGACTGTTGGTGTAGATGCCATGGCGTCGTCAACAACTTTCTTGAGTTCGACAGTCTTGCCCTTCCTTTTCCCGGCGTCAGCTGTGACAATGACCTTTGAGCCTGCGTCGTTTACCCTATCGACGACGGCCTGGGAGCTAAAACCGGAGAATATGACAGAGTGTACCGCCCCTATCCTTGCACATGCAAGCATTGCGACTGGGAGCTCTGGCACCATAGGCATGTAGAGTGTGACCCTGTCTCCCTTGGAGACGCCGTTGCCCTTTAGCACGTTTGCAAACTTGCAGACCTGTCTGTAGAGCTCAAAGTATGTAATCGTCCGGCTCTGGCCGTCATCACCTTCCCAGATTATCGCTGCCTTGTTCCGCGTTTCCGAATTGAGGTGCCGGTCAAGGCAATTTACCGACGCGTTGATATGGCC